>OOIH01000220.1_pt1 | contig 20172 bp, 21 predicted proteins | sample 1691801 | NCBI WGS metagenome assembly OOIH01 (sample SAMEA1061690, study PRJEB22710) | metagenome
GGCGGTAAAAAGAGCGGAGAAGTTAGAGCTCAAAGAAAGTTATTAAAAGACGAGTTAATTTCATTATTGCAGCTAGAAATAACAGATAGCGAAACAAATAGGAAAATGCCAACACAAGTAGCAATTTCAAATGCACTCATTAGAGAAGCATTAAGCGGCGACGTTAAAGCCTTTGTAGCAATTCGAGATACAATTGGCGAGAAACCTGCAACAGTTGTTAGTGTTGGAGACGATAACAAACAAATCTTAAAAGATTATCTGGAGGCTTTGAAGAAATAATGACAAGAGCACAGAAAAAGGCAAAGAAAACCATTATAAATAAATATAACCGCTTAATAGGTCAAACTATAAAGAGAATGGGCGACAACACAATGGGCGAGTTGTGGGTAGAGTTAGACAAGTTGAAAGCCGAGATGCAAGCAGAATTTGAAAAGGCAGGCATAGAACTTGAAAGTCAATGATATAATCTGGACTAACAAAATGAAGGCTGTGCTAAAAGACGATGCACAAATACTTTTACTAAATGGAGCGACCGGTTGTTCAAAGTCTTTAGTGGCAGGCCATAAGTTTATGGACTTGCTTATGTTTGCACCAAAAGACGAAACGCAGTTTTATATAATCTGCGAGAATATGGGAACTGGTGTAAGAAACATAATACAGAACAAAGATAGCTTTTACAATATGTTTGACTTTTGCAGGGAAGAATATAAAGCTGCAAAGGAAGGTGGCGGTCAGTTTACCTTTCATGGTTTGTATGGCGACAAGAATGTTTATATTGTGGGTGCTGATAATAAAAATGCTTGGAGCAAAATTTTAGGTTCTAACCCAGATGGACTATGGCTAGAAGAGTTGTCAGTTCTGCATATAGACTGCATAAGAGAAGCGTTTGGTCGTGCACTGTCAAGGCGATGTAAACTTATAGGAACAACTAATGGTGGCTTGCCAACACAAGAGTTTTATACAGAGTTTGTTAACCACGCAAAAGTTATGTTTAAGGACACTGTGCCGGCGATAGAACTTGCCGATATAGACGAAAGCAAACCATATATGCATTATTACCATTTCAATATGGAAGACGATGCACCACATTTAACATTTGACGAAAAAGAAAAATTAAAAGAGCTCTACCCAAAGAACTCTTTTTATTATTACTCTAAAATACTTGGTTGTCGTGGTTTTGTAGAAGGTGCAGCTTATGCCGAACTTATGGACAAGGCCATACACTTACGAGATTTTGACGATATTATATTAAACAACTTGCAGGAGATAGTATTAGCAATTGATGTAGGCTCAAACAGAGATATAGCAAACACAAACAAAGCATCCACCATAGCAACGCTTGTAGGCTTTTCTAGGGGCTACCAGAGAGCGATTGTTTTAGAGTGCTGGGTTATTCCAGCGATAAGCCACGACGAGATTATAAGGCAGTGCGAAGACAAAATAGAGTGGTGGTGGGTCAAATATATGCAGAAGTTCTCCAAGATAGTGATTGATAGTGCCGAAAGCATTTTAATAAACACTTGGAAAGAAAAGAACAAGTATAGCACTATTAAAGTTAAAGGGGCAGTTAAGCAAGTCGCTAACCAAATAAGCTTAATAACTAGATGTGAACTTAAACAACAATTGCTAGTGCAACAAAGGTTGTTGTGGAGCACACACGCATTAAACTCATACAATGCACACACACGAATACTTTTAGACGAGGATGGGAAAGAACTTGACCTAAGCATACAAGATAACGATATAGGCGACAGCCTTGTATATGCTTTAACAGAAAACTGGAACTACTTAACAAAACAAATAAAAAGGGAGATTTAATGGCAAGCGTTAGAATCATTAAAGGCAGTCTGCGTAATGTAGTAGACGAAGTGCAGTTTGAGAGGTTATATAAGCCGAATGGGTGGCGGCTTGACGAAGAAGAACAGCCAAGCGAAATGAGTAAAGTTATTGATACTTTGCATACAGAAAGCGAGCTTAAGAATTACCTAAAAATGAAAAATACAAAAGCAAAGCAATTTGACGATAAATTGTTCTATAGCGAAACAAAAAACGAATAATGGAGTAAGAAATGTCAACATATACATACAACTTAAAGAATAAAAGTATTTTAGACAACATTAGGTCGCCACAAGTCTACCAATTCAATTTGGCTAGAAATATGGCGCTAATGAGTAATGATGCCGCTACTATTAGAAATTTCTTCACGAAAGAGGCTCAGGTGCTTGCTGGCAACGAATGGGAAAAGGTCCAAATAAAAGATAGGTTTATGGCACAATATCGAGAAGGTCAAGCATTTGTCTATTTTGGCATTTGCCCAATGATAGTTGAAGGAAAAGTTAACCTTGTAGCATCTAGCGGCTTTACTTGTAAAAGCGACAATGCTGAAATTGACGATAGACTAAACGAAATCAGCGAAGAAGCAAATATACAACAACAATTTGAAGATGGCGTTAGTTTAGAGAGTGGACTTGGAGATTTCGCATATAGGCTTTCCTATAACCCCAAAATAAGCAACAAACCTTTAATTGACGTTATAGAGCCGCAAAACTTGGATGTTAACTATGAGCAAGGGCATATAAAATCATTTGTAATAAAAAGGGTGTCAGAAGACGATAGCAATTATCAACTTCGAGAGATACATTATAAGTTAGAAAATGGTGGCGGTATTTTAATTACATATCGCTTTTTTTATAATGGCAAATATGTAGCATCTAACGATTACGAGTTACTTAAACAATGTGCGATGCATTTTCCAGCAGACCTAGATTTGAGAGATAAGGTTTTACCTTTCAATGATTTTATGATTGTGTTTAAAAAGAATACGAACACAAGCCGATTATATAAAAGCGAGCGAGGAGTTCCAGATATACAAGGGTTAGACACAATAGAAGATGGCCTTACAGAGTCAATAAGCGACCTTGTAGATGCAATTCGTAAAGGTGGAATAAAAGAATATATTTCAGACGAACTAATCGGACAGGATGCAGAAGGCAACAACTTAAAAGTAGACCACTTTAACAAAACTATTATAACAACAAAAGGTAGCGCCAACCCAGCGAACCCTAAAAGCCTATGGCAAGTAACACAATCAGATATTCAATGGGAGAGTTATGTAAAAACAATTCAAAACCTTATGTCTGTTGCAATCAATAAAGCCGGGTTATCTCCAACAACACTTGGTTTAACTGGACTTGAAAGTATCAACAGTTCAGCAGAAAGCCAAGAAGCTAGAGAGAAAACAAGCATTAGAACTCGTGAAAGGTGTTTAAAGGCTTGGCAGAAGACTTTAAAAGAGCTTTTAAACAAATACTTACAAGTATGCGACTATATCAAAGGTAGAACGATTTTAGACTATTCTGGTTTAATTAAAATACACTTTAACGACTACATTAGTCCAAGTGTAGAGAACATAACTGAAGTATTAGTTAATCAGGTGGCGGCAGGTTTAAAATCGCAAAAGCACGCAATTATGGAACTTAACAACGAATACACAGAAGATGATGCCGACCAAGAAGTTTTAGATATTTTAACAGAGCGAGGGCAACCTGTATTGCAAGACAGTTTGCAAGAGCCTGTTTTAAATATGGAGAATAACACTCCTTAAAATGTTAATTTGAGAGAATAGTAACTCTTAATAAAAAAGACTAATTCGAGTATAGCACTCCAAAGGCTAATTTGAGAATAGCGACTCAATGTAAAAGGCTAAATAACTTTATTAAAAGGAATAAAACATGGAAGTTAAAGAACTTAAAAAAGAGTTATCTAAATTATCTGGAGTTGATTTCTTCAACCCTAAATATAGAGATGTATTCAAAAAATACTTTCCAAATGAAGAAACAGAAACAACCGAAGAAGTAGCAGAAGAGAAAGGAACTGAAGCTGCAGCAGAAGTTGTAACAGATAACGAAGAAAACAAAGAAGTTGAAAAAGTAACTGAAACTGAAACAGTGGAAGAAACTGCAGAAGATAAAGGCGACGTTATCGAAGAGCCTTCGAGTGTTGAAACAACACCAGAAGTTAGCGATGTGGTGGCGGAGACAATAGAATCAGCAGAAGAAAAGCCAGCTGACAGTAAAGAGCTTTTAGAAACGAAGTTAGAACTTGAACTCGTTAAGGCCGGTGTTCGTGAAGACCGACTTGAAGCTGCAAAAAGACTATTTATGCCAGAGATTAAGTGCATAGAAGATTTTGCAAAAATCAAAGGTTTAATTGAACAATACCCAGAATGGTTAAAGCAAGAAACAACCCCAGCACAACCATTTGGAATGCCAGTTAACAATACAGGCGATGCTCTAACTGAAGAAGAGAAAAGACTTCGTGCAATGGGTATTAACCCAAGAGATTAAAATAGAGTCAAGATTTTAGGAACGATTAGGTCGTTCTTTTTTAATGCTCAAAATCAAATAAAGAAATAAGGAGAAAAATTAAAATGGCATATACAGAAGTATTACCAAGTTCATTTAGATTCAACAGTGTTGAAACAGTGGACACAGTTTTTAGCAAACTATTAGTTGCTAATTTATTCAAAGACCAAACCTTTAAGGCTGGTTTAACATTTACAGATAAATATAACGAAAGAGGCGGACAAATCTATGCTCGTAGACTTGGCAAAATTACAGCTAAATTATCAGACACAACTGCTGCAAATGGTTTAAAATTTACACACACTAACACACAAGATAGCCTTGTTTTAATTCAAAAGAAAGACAGAGTTAGCGTAAGTGAAGAATGCTACGATTTAGTAGAAAACTTAAGAGCAAGCGGCAAAAGTGTAGACAAAGTTAGCGAAGCAATTGACGCATTTAAAGAAAGATGCCAAATGCTTTATATGAGTTACTTACTAGGCGAACCAGTGGCAGATGGTGCTATTGGTTTAGGCGGTGCTATGCGTAGTGCAAACACAACTGCAGACAAAACATTAGATGCTTTAACAAAATCTATCCTAGCAGATAGAGAACAAATTAGAGTTAATGGTGGTGCAGCCGATGTGTTAATTATTGCACCAGAAATGGAAACATTATTCCTTGCAAGTGCATCTAAAGCAGCAAATGCATTTATTCCAGAAACAAACGAAGAAATGCTTAAAGATGGCAAAATCGGTCGTTTATATGGTATGAATGTTTACACATCAAACTTGTTAGGTAGCGGAACACCAACAACTGTTCCAGTTGCTGGAAATGCTGCAGCTAATACTGGCAATGCAAAAAAATGCGAATATGTTATTTACGACCACGATACATTTGCAATTTGTGGCGATATTGAAACTCTACGTATGGTTAATGCTATTGACTTTACAGGTTCTTATGCACAACTTGAAGGTGTATTTGGTGGCGGTGTAGTTAACCCAGCATTAGCAATTGCTAAAATTGTTGTAGACGAAACAGCAAGTGCATAGTTGAAATATAAAACACCTTTTTAAGCGAAGGTGTTTTTTTATGGGAATTATAGGTAAATCAGCAAGTTCGAGCCTTGCGGTTCTCAAAAAATAAGGAGATAAAATGCGAATATATTTAGGCGGATATGGACACCACCCAAGCGGCAAAATGTATAGCTATTTCGGCAATAACAATTTGCGAACAGGTCAAAATGTTGTTGCACCAGTAACTAACTGGAAAACTGGAAAAACCTACAACACAATGTTTACTATCATGAGAACAAGCTCTGCCGATGGAAAGGTGGCGGATAGAGAAGCTCAAAGGCTTTCGCAAAAAGGTATTGGCTTAAAGTCAATACAAGGAACAGATGTTTTAGGTATGTTGCCGGGCGGTGCAAATTATAAAAGCAAAGCCGAGTGGACAAGAGATAGCAACGCACGATACGATGCAGAGCTTTCTGCAAGGCTTTTGGGCGGTGCAACACAAAAAGATAATACACAAGCAAAACAAAGGTTATTGGAGGGCTAAATGGCGAGTAGTTTTATAGCAATGGTATATGCCACATTAGAAAAAAGTGGTGTAAATATAGCTGGGATGTCGGCAACAGATGCAATAGCAAAGTTTAACGAGATAAATGGCAAAGATAATTTAAAGAAAGAAGAAATACAAAATAATAATAGCAGTAAGCAAATTAATAAAAGCGAAAACAAAGACACGAAAGGTGCAGAAGACAAAAAGCCAGCAACAAAAATTAAGTTAGGACAGATAAATACAGATATATACGAAAAGGTAACTGGGAAGAAGCTGGTTAATAAAGATATAGTGATGCCAAATACGAACATTACACATACTGAAAATCGACACCAAGCTGTTTTTGAAAAATACAAAGAAAAATTGCCACAAATTATAAACGAGCCAGATTATATTTTTCAAGGCAACAAAGATAGACTTTTAACAGTAAAAAATGTTGGAAGAAATGTTGAAGTGGTTTTAGAGTTAAGTTTTGAAAATAAAAATTTTAGCAATAAAGTTGTTTCAATGTGGGAAATAAAAGATAAAGATTTGGAAAATTTGAAAAAAAAGAAAAAAATACTTTACAAAAAATAAAAAATGTATATAATATATAGTATTAGTGAGGTCGGTTAGATTTCGTGCTATGACCGACGCGCCTGACCAATGGAGTTGGCACAATGTGCGAGGATTGGTTATAGGCTAGAAGCGATGTGGGAGACAAGCACGCCCACCACTAACGAAATATAAGGCAGTTTAAACAACTGCCTTTTTTGATGTAAAAATACAACACAGGACAACCTGTGTTTTTTTATAGGAGAAATTATGAAAAAAGAAGATATACCATTTTACAGCGACCCTTACGACTTTGAGGGTGGCGGCAATAAGTTTCCTTGTGATACAGAGTATATGGTTTATAACCCAATGCTACATAGGTATTATTTGACACCTTCTGGCTTGCAGAAATATGGCATAAATGCAGAAAGGATGTATAGCTCAACAAACCCTAACAAAATACAAGAGTTGATTGAGAAGACTAGTAAGAAAGTCTATGATTACATCCAATATAAAGCTGGTCGCAGCTGTTATCAAATAATGATGTATAGAATTGCAACAGCGCCACCAACAATTTACCCGGACCAATACTTTATGCGTAAGCAGTTTGAAGAAGCTTTAGCAGAGCAAGCTAGGTTTATTGTTGAGAGTGGAGACACTGCGAAATATAGCCGAACCAATATGGAAAGCGAAGAAGTTGTAATGCCAGTTAAACCAGAAGACCAAATGCGAGATACAAGCGATATTGCAAAAGAAACAATAAGAACTTTAGAAACATTAGGTTTAACTCGCTGGTTTAAAACGCCACAATTTATAGCATTAGATATTTCAAAATATTAGGAGATAATATGCAAGTAGAGAAAAGAGTTCCATTTGGTTTTAGGGGAGACTGGGGAAAGTTGTATAAGAAATATACAAACGACGAAGTAGCAAACCTAAAAGAAAATGAAAAGATAAAGTTTGAAAATAACTACTATGTAGATATAGGTGTAGATGTTCAGTTTAAACCAGTTGGAGATTTTACAAGCACAATTGAGCAACCTTTAACAGGTTTAGCAGTTCCAGTTTCTTATGGAACATTTGAAACAACAGATGCTTATTGGAACGATAAAATAAAAGAGTTTGATTGTGTTGTTTCTGTGGGCGACGTTATAAAATTATCTAACAAAATTTGGATAGTAACAAGCATAAGAGAAACAACAAAATATGTTCCTAAAAAAATGAGTTTTTACTATTGCGAAGTGAAATCAATAAATTTGTAGTTGGAGGTTTTGATGCAATTTAATAACAAAATTAAAATGCGAGATCTATTCCAAAATGCAAGTTTAGAGAACATACTTCCGCAGTTCAATAACGACGATAAACTGCAGAATGTGCAATCGTTCGAGTGGGTTAGTAAAAAGGTAGCGGAATATATAAAAAATGCGTTAGGAGCTAAATATGAAGGCGACAGCATCATAGTTGAAGGCAAGAAATCAAAAATAATAAGAGAAATTAGCAGTTTAAAATACACAATAGAATCTTATTTTAATTGCCTGCCGGCCATAGCAAAAAACATAAGAAAGAACACTGCGGTATATCTACCTTTCAATAGCATAGAGCAAATAAAGAATTTAAAAACACCAGAGCAAAAAGCGATGCTTTTAAATGCTGTGCTAGATAATGTAAACTATAACCCAGACTTCCAAGATATGAATAACAAAAATATTGATATTTATGCATCCGGTATTTCTTATGAGAAAAGGCAAGCAGCTTGGGCGGAGCAAGTAGGTTATTATAAGGGGAATTTATGGAGAAGATAAAATTTACAGCTGATACCTTAATGGAAATCATTAAGGGTATTTTTTTAGATGAAGATGTTAATCAAATTGTAACAGGTGGCAATCAAGAGTGGGTTGGCAAAAAGACTTGTGATATTCTTAATATTCACTATTACACTTTTAAGCATAAAATGTTGAGTGTAGACGAAAAATTAAACGATATGAAAGAGCAAGACCCCACACTAGACGAGCAAGCGCTAAATATTCTAAACAAAAGTTATTGTTTGGTAAGCATCGAGCAACAGCAAAGGTTGTTTTCTAAAGATATAGACCAAATAACAGTTGAGGGCAACCTTGAGTTTTGGATACAAACTGAAAAAGTGAAATTGTTAGAGAATTTGGTGGAAGAAGCAAACCTTGCAACTTGCGGTGTTAGAATTCCAGTTAACATAAATGGAAAAGAGCGAACTTGTATCGTTTATTTCGATAGCATAAGTGTGTCAAGCGCCGACAATACACAAATAGGTGAAACAACTATTGTGAATTTAGGTGTATCTATTTTATTATATCCAGCATTAGCATCTTATGGTAATTGGGAAGTTGCTTTTGAAATAAATGGCGAGTGGAAAGCCTTGCCAGTTATTAGAATCAATGTAAGCAACACAATGGTGCCTAAATCTATTCCTATGGCTAAAAATACAACACGAGCGAATACCTTAAACCTTTCTAACACAACATCTGTTACAATTGAATATAACGCAGATAGAAACAACGAAGCTGCTGAGATGTTTATTGCTGACTCATTAAGTAAGGCTGCTACCAACATAGTAAACAAGGCTGAAAATAATAAGATATATAAAACTAAACTTACAAGGTATGAAAAAGAGTATATATACAATATGAAAATGCAAGACCACAAAATGCAAGTTAATAATTCAATAGATGGCGAAACAAATGTAATTGTTTTGTCAACAGGAGACGAATAATGGCATTACACGATTTAAGAATAGTAGTTGTTGATGGTGGCAGTGCTTCGAGTGGTGGCGGAAATAAGAGCGGTGCAAAAAATAAAGGTGGCGGGAAAAATAAGGCAGATTACACAGAAAGCAAACTTTATAAAACTTTAAACTTTTCAGAAGAAGTTAAAGGAAAAATAAAAAAGAATACTAACCCGGCTACATTTTATGCGTTGCAGGCCGGAGCAAGTATAGCGACACAAACATTAAAGCAAGTTGCTAATTTTTATTTAAGTGACATAGGTAGGCGAAATGGCGATAGCAACTATCAAGCCCAAGTAAATAGAACACTGGAAGTTGTAGGCGATGTTACAGGTGTTTTAGGTGGCATGCATAGTGGCGCTGCTGCTGGTTCTGCACTTGGGCCGATAGGTGCCGCAATAGGTGCACTGGCCGGCGGAGTATCGTCTGGAATTAGTTTGGGCTTCAAATATGCAGAAAAAGAAAGAGCATATCAGCACGAGATGTTTAAAGAAAACATGAGTCAAGCATATAACTTGGCTCGTGCTAATTATTCAGTTGGGACTGGTCGATTAAGATAGTTTTTATGTTGATAAACCAGATAGTAAACTAAACCAAAGATACATAAAATTAAGGCAATTGAGGTAGATACTATCAAAAATATATATTCTTGCTTTTCAAAGTTAATTAAAGCATTTAAAGAAACAGTAAGTTGTTTTAAAAAATAGATGGAAGCAAGACTAAAAGCGAAACCTATAAAGTTTGATTTTTTATAACTATTTTTAATGAAATAAAGCAAACTTGGGATGTTTACTAGAACAATCATAATTGTATCAGCACATATTGATGCTATATACTGTATTAGATATGGTTTAAAATTCCAAGTCGCCTCATCATTAAGTTCTTTTAAATGTTCCGCCTGCTTTAAAATATCTTTAATATTATCGCATTGATAAACAATTAAAGAAATTAAGTATAAAGTAATACTTAGTGATATTAACAATGTTAACCATTGCATAATTTTTTTATTTTTCATTTTATACCTCAAAATTATTATAGTAAAACAATAATTAAAAATCAAGGAGTTTGTATGAAATATTATTACAAAGTTTTTTTATGGAAAAGTGGTGCAAAGAATGAAGAGTTAACTGAATATTTAGTTGCACCGCTTTTTTATGAAGATAGGTTAAATGAAGAACTAGATACAGCAGAAATCATTTTAGATAATATGCCAATTTCAACAAGAAATAAATTTTTGCCGAAAACAAAATTTAGAATAGAGCGATATACCACAGAAGAATTAACAGATACGCCAAAAAAATGGGATATGTTAGTTGAACACGACGACGTAGAAGAATATGTCGGTTTAAATAAATGTTGCCACAGGATAAGTTTAATTGAGCCTAGCGTTGTTGCTCAAGGTATGCACATAGATAATATTGCTTTAACTTACGAATTGCAAGATGTTTCATTAAATTATAAAACATACACACAGAACCTAGATAAAATAAACGATTTTCTAGTTGTTCAAGAAGATGGGAATGGCGAAGCATTAAAAGAACCATCAAATTCTAGTAAAGCATTTAGTTTCAAAGGTGGTTATGATTATTTTAAAAACTCGTATTTTTATAAGTGGAGCAATTTAGATAGTATTAAAGGACTATATTTAACACTTCCTGCCAATCAGCAAAATGTTGTTAATTTCACAATACCCACATTAACTTGTCAAGGATGTCCGAACGGCAGTGCTTATGAAGATTTATTTGAAATGAATACACTCACAAGAATTTCGAGAATAGAAAATATAAATGGTGTCCCAGTGGATAGTGCTGCGGAAGAATTATTAGCGGAAATAGAACAAGGTGCTTTATCCTTTACGACCGCAAACAATTCCGCCTGTTATATTAGTGGTGATTCTGCATCTTTAAGAACAATATTGAGTGCAGATAAAGATACAAGCTCACAAGACAACTTTACTAATTATTATTATGTTACACCTATTGTTGCGAAAAGTTCCAGTTCATATGGAGAAACAAAAACATTTAATGGAACAAATTTCAGTTGTGCTGTAAATGGTAAGCAAGTAAGTTTAACCTTGCCAGCCTTGACACAAGGTGAACTTGATGCCGGAAAGAGTTATACATACAAAATTAAATGTGTTGCCAATCCAGCAAGTAGTGTATCAAAACTATATAAGTATATATCATATAAATGTTACTCTTATACTTATGACTCTGGTGGAAATGGCCCAGCAATTGGTGTTACAATAGTCCGTCATATATCAATTTCAAGTGACCAATTAACAGCAGTAAATTCAAATACTTTATTGTGTGAAGCTACGTTTGATGTTAAAGATACAAGTTCAAATGCAGTAGGTGGTCCAATGTTAACGAAAGGCAAACCATACTATTGCTATAATCTTTTGCAAAAAGCATTACTAACAATTGACACTCAAATAATCAACAATGATATTAAAGGGATAGACAGTTTAGATTTTCCTATAGTTATTTTAAATGATATTGAGGAGAACTGGAGAACTAGATTGCAAACTTGCAAAGTCCAAGAGACAATACTGGAAAATAAAAATTTATGGGAAGTATTGTTGCAAATTGGTTATTATTTACACGCAATTCCATATTTAAGTTTTGCAGAAGATGGCACAGACCGGTTTGTATTAAGTTTCAGACAACTTGGAGATGTTAAGCGGCGAAATGATACAAGCACGAAAATCACAGTGTTTAATAGCAGTAATCTTAATAATTATTTCGTTCAATATGATAGTTATCTTACAAACTTATTTAGCCCGCAAAATCTTGTGGACGAATGGCTAACAGTTAAAACAAATGATAGCACATGTTTAGTATCAAATAACACAGCAATTTTAAAAACTGTATATGGTATAAGTGAAATTGTAGACTTTGAAATAACATACGATGGGTCGGCTGGCGGAACTGCTGGAACAGTAAATGCTTTAAGACACATTTTTGAGCGAAGTATATATGAAATTTTAACAAGCGAATACAATGTATCGCCGGGCAAAGGTGATAGTTTGTTTTATACTTTAGGTGGCAATACAATAGAAGGCTTAATTTATACACCGCCATCTAAAAACAACGATATGCCAATGGCCCTAAAACGAATTATTGGCAAATTATTTAGTGGAGTTAACATTTCAAAATTAAAGTTTAATAATCTAAAGTTCCATATTAAATATAGAACACAAGACAATATGCGTTTAACACAAGTTAGACCAAACTTAAAAGACTTTATGAAAAACTCAAGTTATGAGAAATATCCGCACCACGAGCAGTTCTATGGGCAACAAGATAAAATTATAGATAGTGAACGATTTTCTAAAAACTTATTTGGTAGACTTGTTCGAGTTGGTAACGACATATATCAAAGACAAGAAAAGGTTGTTAATGATTTAGACGAAAAGGAAAGTGGCGATTTAGTTGAAATAAATGGGGAACCCTATTATGTAACCGAAATAGAAAACGAATATTACCCGGATGCAACTTTTCAAAAAGTTACTTACTCAAAAAACTTTAACCAATTATCAAATATTGTTACTATTCCAAGTGAGCCGAGATTCTATGAAGTTAGCGAGCGGTCAAAAATTAGACGAGAAAAAAGAGAGTTTGACTTTTTGGAGATTTCAACAATAGAACCATCAAATGTAGGACAACCAACATTTTTAAATGGTGCGAAATGGCAAAGTTTCATTAAAGGTTTAGTTTTTAATAAAGAAAATATAACCTTGCCAAACTATGCTTGGGTTAGGTTTAAAGCTGACAAATTCAGACAACATAAAGGTTCTTATGGACAAAATATTCCGCTTAATCAAATGTTTCCATCGGTTGAGATTGATAGGTCAAATCCTAATCAAGTATTGCCTAAATCGTCAAGCGATCACGCAGATTGTATAGTTCCACTTTTACATTTTCCATTACACGATGGAATTATATTTGAGTTCGATATGGAAGATAACTTTAAGGCTGGCGATTCTATAGATACAACTATTAGCGGAAAAGAAGATGTAGCAGATGATGCTTATTTCGCAATACAGTCAGTTAGATATTGCGACATTATGGGTCGAGCTGATTTGTATGCGTTTAGGTTATTTAATAAAGATAATTGGACTCATGAACAAGCACAGGCTTTGCCAAAGGCTTGTATAGAGCCTTCAATAAGCGATTGCAGTGCAGCAAGCCCAAATGGCAAGTTTATTGCACTAGACAAAGATTGCAGAGAAGAATTAAGCTTTAACTATCAAATTTGTTTGTTGCATCGAAATGACGACGAGCAAGGCGATTTTGTTACATACTCAAATATATTTGGAAATAAGGATAGTGAATTGAAATGTTGCTTATTAGACGAAGAAGTTTCTATGTTTAACGAAAATGTCGCAGTTATTCCAGCTACTGTGTTAGCAGATAATGTGGCTTATAGTTTCGTAGAAGATTACACAAAAGGTTACTTAAAAATACAATTAACTAAACCGCCAAATTTAGATGCAACAAAAGTTAAGTCAATTGTATTTTACGAAGTAGATAGCCAAAACAATAAGGTTGCTTATTTAGCAAAGAATTTTAAAAATGGCTTGGTTGATAATTTACCAAGTTTTTTTATATATCCAGTTTTTAATTAAGGAGAAAAAATGATAAAAGAAAAAGATAAAATAAAAGTTAAGTTAGGGACAGATGGAACGCTCGAAGTTGTATGCATACCACTTAATTTGAATAAAGATAGTTACAATTATGTTAAGTTGCAGTGTATTGTTCCTAAAACCGAGAACACAAGCGGAGATACCTTTTTAAAGGTCTATGCATCGTCAGTAGACACCGCAGGCCAAAATGTATGGACGAGTGAAACATATAATATGTTTTATCAAAAAGATGTAACAATCAATCACTTTAAATACGAACTTTACGAATTGCCATTACCAAAAGAGTTTTGCGCTGAAAATGGCGACTTAACACTAACATTTAGTTTTGTATCTGTAAACAGCGAAGGCAATATAACAAGTTTGCTACCAAGTTCTAAATTAAGTTTATATATAGGGTTTGTCGGTGGGACAGGTTATAACCCAAGTGGTTCACGGGTTGCAGATGCTGATATTTTAGCCGGAGAGGTAAACAACCTAAAAAAGCAAATATTAACAAAATCGGCAATTGCAGAAACCTTTTTAAAGTATGATATAACACAAACCTTACCGGAAGGAATAACTTATGAGGCAGAAGGGTTTAAAACACCTAGTGTTCTTTTTGAAAACGCAACCTTTGATATAAAAAATATGGATGGCATCGTAGAATCACAACAAGGTTCACTTATAGTAACCAGCACTCAAAGTGGCGACCAAGTAAAGCAAGTAGAAACATTTTTGTTTGCCGATAATATTGCACAAAGGACAGTAACATTTAATAGCAGCAAAGAACTTATTTCGGCTTCTAATTGGGCTTTAAAACTAAGTAGAACTCAATCGCAGGAACATATCGGAGAATTCCTTTTTGTTGACAAAAATGGAAATGTGGGCTTCACAAAGGCACTCAAAGACCTTATAACAAAGGCAAATGGCGAAGTGTTGAGCGACGAAACAAGTTCATATGATTTCAGCGAAAGTTTTGAAGTTACAGCAAAAAGCAAAGAAGAGATTGTTGTTGATTTAAATAATCATATAAAAGAAAGAATTGTTAAAGTAGACGAACTTGAAAATATCCTAAACACCAAAGCACCTATGAATGTAATTGCAAATATGGACTCGCAGACATTTGAGTTGACTTTAACATTTACAAATAAAAATAATGAAGCTGTCGCAAGCGTAACAATAGACCTTCCATTAGAAGAAATGATAATAGATGGAAGTTATGCAAATGGCTATGTTACATTAACCTTAAAAAGTGGAAAAGAAATAAAATTTAGCATAGTAAGTTTAATTGCCGGGCTTGTTCCATCTACACGCAAAATAAATGGGCAGACATTAGAAAATGACATCGAGATATTTATTCCAACCAAATTAAGTGATTTAGCGGATGACGAAGCACACCGCACAGTTACAGACGAAGAAAAAGTCTACTGGAATGATAAAGATTACACCCATTTAAAAAACTTACCAAATATACCTGATGGTGCAGTTTTATATAGTGGGACAGGAATAAATACAGATGGTGCAATAACTCAAAAAGCGACAAGTGAATTACTTGCAACAAAAGTTGACAAAGTAGAAGGAAAAGGTTTATCTAGTTGCGACTTTACACAAGAAGAAAAAGATAAATTAGCGGCAATAGAAGAAAATGCAAAAAATATAAGTTTGGATAGCGAATTATCAACTACTAGTGAGAACGCAGTTCAAAACAAAGTAATAACTAATGCACTTAATAATAAATTAGATAAAGATGCGGCCCCTAATATAACAATAGATAATGAATTATCCTCAACAAGCGATAATCCTATAAAAAACAAAGCAGTTACAGCTGCGATAAACAATAAATTAGAAAAACTAAATTTCGAATATAACAAGGAACAAATCTTTGGAGAAAATGGTGTTTTGTATATTGGTAGTTTTCCAGTATATGACACTGGCATAGTTGTTGATATAGCATCCACTACAAGTGAAACATACAATGGGCGGTTAATAATAGCTTGTCAAAATTATGTTATACAATCAGTTGGAGTCTATGGTGATGCAAATAATTCTTTATCATCAAGAATTTACATTAAACCAAGTTCTCCTGATGATCGCAATGTAGAAATATACTTTCAGCCGCCTGCGTGGAGTAAGAATACTATTCACATAAAAGGTAGTGCAATAAGGGGCGATGTTACACATATTTGTGAAAATATTTCAGGAGTTCCAGCAAACGCAACATTACATCCAAAAAATATGCTATATGACGTAAATGTAGCATTTACTGCAGCTACAACTAGCGGATATTTGGACACTGGATATTTTGTTATTGGTAATCCGAATGGCAATAATTTAAGTTTTGGCGGGGATGGAATTCAAAGTAGAAAAAATGGAAATCAAGGAAACTCTTTATTTTTAAATTATTATTCAGGTAACGTTCAAATCGGCAGTAGTTCAAATTCACAAGGGTTAACTGTATATGGACAGACGAATTCAACGACATTTAACACTACCAGTGACCGACGCCTTAAAAAGAACATCAAAAATTATAAATGTAAAAAGTCAATTTTAGATCTACCAGTTAAAGAATTTGATTATAAAAAAAGTAATATGCATTCTATTGGTTGTATAGCACAAGATTTGCAACAAATTTGTCCAGAGTTAGTAACCAATGATGATAAAGGTTATTTGTCAATACAAGAAAGTAAATTAGTTTATTTGTTACTACAAGAAGTTAAAGAATTAAAATTGGAAGTTAATAAATTAAAGGGAGTTTAAAATGGCTACTGGTTATTTAGTTAATGGCATTGACCTAGATGATTTGTCAGAACCATATGTTAATATCCCTGCTGCGGGAGGATATGGTTTAAGTTATAGCGGGTTTGGTGAGAAGTATGATTTTAGTAAATACTTTTCAAAAGGAACTTCAATGAGACTGAGGTATCAATATGCCCCAAATAGAAGTTGGTTTAATCAATATGGATATATTTTAAAAAGAGACATAACAGGGTATAGGCATAGTTATGGTGTCGATATCGCTAAGAGAGGCTGCTATCCTACACAAAATATGTTTGCCGAGTTAACCTCCCCGGGGTCTTATACTGTATCAAGAAGTGATAATGCCTTAAACATTGGGAGCACATCATATCCTGCTTCTTCATTTAGGAACGGCTTAGTTCCTACGCTTATTGGAATAATGATTTGTAGTGGCGGTGGAGGATGTGGTGGAGAAGGTTATGTTGAAGGTGATAAATCTGGATATGCTGTAGTGCCAGGTGGTGGTGGCGGTGGTGGCGGAGTTATCTTTGCTGTCATAAATATAACTACACCAATTACAATAACTATCGGTAGTGGTGGCAGTGCAGGTTCAAATGGAAATTCAAGCAAACGTCCTTCTTCTGGCTCAAATGGAGGTGCTGGTGGCATTTCAAAAATAGGAGATATAAGTATACCGAGTGGTGATGGCGGAGGGGGAGGTCAAGGTAAAAGCGGATATGTTTCTGGATGGTTTGGAACTGGTAGCGGTGGTAATGGTGGAAATTGTTCTTCTATATCTTCTAGTTCAGATAAAATAGGTATAATGGGGTATAAAAGTGGAGGCAGAGGCGGTTATGAAAACTGGGATGGAAGCAATTATCCACAAAAAGGTGGTGCCACATCTGAAAAATCTTTTTCATTTACAATGGCTGGAGATTCTAGTGAGTATTTAAAAAGTTTCTATTCCAATATGTTTGATAATCCTGCTACAACATCAGTTCACGATACAGGAGATAGTAATAGAGCTAGTGTTATGGCTGGTGGATGTTCGATAGGATCTGGAGCTGCAATTGGTATACAAAATACAAAAGGTGGCGGTGGTGGCAGTGGCAGTAAATGTGGCAACTATAATGGTGCAAATGGTTATTGTGCTTTTTATTATTAGGAGATTATATGGCACTTTTAAATCAAGATAAAAAATATATAAAGGTTAATATAGATGGAAGCTATGATATTTATCCTACAAAAGAATTTAGAGATAAAGTCAAAAGAGCTAGCCCTTTTGAAATTATAAAAAATAAATATGAAGAAATAATTAGAGAGTTAAGAGAAGACTATGAACGACAATATTACGATACCGAAGCTTGGAATAATGAATATATTTCTTGGACTGACGAATTTAATCGTTATATGTATGACTATCAATTAAAGAAAGGGGGCAAAGAATATCCTTTAATTAAAGAATATTACTCAGATGTTTCAGATAGCATACCAAATATATTGCAAAGTGGGTCAATTTGTGTAAATAAAACTTCTAATGAAGAAATGTATGCATTGGCAAAAGAAAATAAATATTGGGGAGAAACGGAGGATATATAATGAAAAATGTTATAGTTAGAAAAGGTGAATTAAAAGCCAGCGAAGGTAAACACGAAAATATACCTGAGCAATTTATATGGAGAACTACTGGCGAGTTTGTGGGAGATAATCAAATAGTAGTTATGGATACGAAAGAAGCTGTGTGGTGGAATAGACCACTAGAATCAAAAGAAATGTGTAAATTGGAAATGGATGGTCTGTATAGCTATAACTTACCATTTTTAGGAAATCGAGATACATACAAAACTGGATACAACTTGCTTTTAAATAAAAATTCAATAACATATACAAGTCATATCAAATTAGACGAAAGTTGGACAGAAGAACAAAAAGAAAAATTGAGTAAGCTATCATATAAGGTTTTATATGATGCCTTAATTGAATTGGGTGTAGACGATGATAAATTATCCCAACAAAGAAACGACATGTTGTATGCTGGAAAAAAATTTGCTGGTGGAGAAAAAATTATACGAGACAATGTTTATACTGAGGATTTAGTTATAACAATGCAATTTTTACCTGAAAAAGAAATATTTAGCAGACTAACAGGAAAATATGCGACAGTTAGAGGTATAACTGGAATATCAGAGGAAGTTCCACAAATTACAAAAGAAGCTTTAATTAATAAAATGTTTATTAAGGTTAAAGATGAAATAGAGAATTTGTAAAAAGGAGAAAAAATGGAGCAAGAAGAAATAAAAAAACAAATTGAGTTAGAAATAGAAAAAGAAAAAGCTCGAGCGAAAGCAGAGGCGGAAACAAAAGAAATTGCTAACATTGTTAAAGATACTTCGACTGCAATACAAGTTAAATTAAATGAACGAGCTGCAGAAAGAATTGCGACAAGCGAAGAGATAGGCAAAAAAATAGACCAAACAACTGAAGCTCTAGTTGATATGGGACTTGAAACACAAAAGAATCAAGTTGAAACTGAACTTAAAAAATCTCAAAAAGATAAAGCAAAAGCCGAGTTCGAGTTAAGCGAAGACCAATATCGAGCTTTCGGGCAAGACACAAGCCCAAAAGAAGAATGGAAAAAATGGATAATAAAAGCAGGATATAATGTATGGTTTTGTATACTAGCATTTGCCTGCTTTTTTACATTAGCACCATTTTATATTTTTAGCAAAATTATAGCAACACAGAAAGGTGTATTAAAAGTTATAGCAATAGTTACAGGTGTTGTATTATTGCTGTTATGCCTAACCGGGCTAACAATAGGATGCTTAAAATGGACTGGCGTGATTGGGTAGTTAACGAAAGGTTTACTACTGATAAGTATTGGCTTGATATTGCAAATGGCCGCTCAAATATGGGCGGCTTTTTCAATATAAAAATTTTAAAAAAGGAGGGCTATGTTATGCAAGAACTAATAAGTTATTTAGCAGAACTTCAAAATGAAATGATGCAACTTGAAAACAAAGATATTAACAGCATTGTAGATGAAAAAGTTGTAGAATATCGCACACAAGTTTTAGCTGACGAAACTGCTAAAAAAGCAGATGCGATTAACAAAAAACAAGCAGAATTAGATGCACTTAATCGCATTATAGACAGAGTTCGCGCTGCCGATGAAGCAAAAGTTGTTGAAGAAACAGCAAACGAAAATAACGAAAATATTTAAAAAGGAGACATATAAATTATGGAAGAAATACTATCATATATTGCTCGCTATGGACTTTCAGTGTTTGTAATTGCTTCATGCATTATCGCATTGATTGGTATATTAAAACTATGCAAAGTATTCAGCAAAATAAAAAATTCTAACATAAGAAAATTAATTTACTATATATTAAATGTAACACTTTCTTTTGGTGGCGCAGCAATTTATTTTGCAATCTTTAAATTGAACTTTAGCAATTATTTAATGTTTAGTTGCACACAAGTTGGCGCAACTACAACGCTGTATGCAATTTATGAAAACTTTGGAATAAGAAAACTTTTTCAAATTGGTTTATCGCAAATTTCTACTTGGCTTAAAAAGAACCCAGAGTCAAAGTTTTCCAAAGCAG
>OOIH01000594.1_pt1 | contig 19815 bp, 13 predicted proteins | sample 1691801 | NCBI WGS metagenome assembly OOIH01 (sample SAMEA1061690, study PRJEB22710) | metagenome
AAGGATGTTATCATTCCTCGTCAAATTGATGGAGTAGATGTTGTTAACATTGGAAAAGCATCTTCTGTTAGTAGAGCATTAATTGTCATGGGTCCTTTTACAAATAAAGGCTTAACATCTGTAGTGATCCCTGATAGTGTAACAACAATAGGAGATTCTGCATTTCGTTCTAATCAATTAACAAGTGTAACAATTCCTGATAGTGTAACAACAATAGGAGATTATGCATTTTCTAATAATCAATTAACAAGTGTAACAATAGGAAGTAATGTAACAACAATTGGGGATGCCGCCTTTGACAAGGGGCATAATTGTACAGAAGACGATAGATGTAATAATAATTTAGGAAAAATAGTCAATAAGTCCGAAAAAGAATTTGATTGGGGAAGGATTTTGGGGCAATCACATGGGGATGAACCTTTTGTAACAGGAATAGTTTCTAATTCGTATGGAAATGTTATAGTGACTGATGGAATTCCAACGGATGAAAAGTTTTTTGAGTTTGATGCTACAACAGGAACACTTCAAGGTTTTATGCAATATACTTTAGAAGGCGAAGAAGCTCCACGTTGTATGGTAATTCCTGATATGATTAATGGCGTTAAAGTAACCACTATAGGTAGTAATTTGTTTGGTTATTCTGATATTTTTGAACCTAGTGGAGGAAGTGCTATAACATTTTCAATAGCTGACTGCATAATTATTCCAGAAGGGGTAGAAATCATTGAAGATAATGCATTTTTAGGTGGAGGAACTTTGGCCATCATTTTACCAGAAAGTTTACAAGAAATCGGAATGAATGCATTTGCTGGTAACCAACTAAGTTGGATTAGCATTCCTAAAAATGTTACTGCAATAGGAGATAATGCGTTAAGTGTACTATCTACTTATAATTATAATGCTGATTTATTTAAAATTGTCAATCAAACAGGAAAAAGCTTTGACTGGGGTGCTATTACAGGTACAGGTACTAGTGAGTTTGTAACAGGAGTAATTGCTTCTAATGATGAAATAGGTAATAAAGAAATTACCATTACTGATAAATAAACATTTTAAAACTCTAATTCAAATGTGAACTAGAGTTTTTTCTTAAAATTTTCGATACAAACCAATAACTTTTCCTACTATTGTTTGGTCAGTTTTCTCACTATATTTTTCTACTACTAACTGATTATTTGTAGCTATTACTATAATATCTTGATCATTTGCTTCACTCATCTTTTCTATAATTAGAATATCTTGATTATAAATTCCATCTTCTACCTTAGAACTATCCTTTATCACTAAGGCAAAAACTTCATTTTTAGTATCTATCATGGATGAGGAAACTTGAATATATTCATTAACATCAGTAAGCATTTTCTCTAAATCAAATTTATGATTGCTATTAAGTAAGGGAATACTAACTACACCATCTTTTTTATCTTGAAACTCATTAGGTACCAATAGTTCAATGGTTCTATTTTTCCCCATCCCTTTTTTTAAATATCCCTTTTCTTCTAATAAAGTAATATGAGCATGAATCGTTGCACTAGAACGTAAATTAATCATACTTCCAATTTCTCGTACCGTTGGAGGATACCCGTTCTTCGCTATAAACTTTTTAATTGACTCTAAAACACGTGCTTGCTTTTCCGTTAATTGTTCCATCGTATCACCTCAAAATCATCTTAATCATATCATAAGAAATACTATGTGTCAAACAAACGTTCTAAAAAATTTTCTCACACAAAAGAAGTAAATTCATGTTATAATAAACTACATAGCAAAATGGTTTAGAGGAGAAGTAAGAATGAAAAAAATAGTTTTAGTAGACGGAAACAACTTATTATTTAGAAGTTACTATGCCACAGCATACAATGGAGTAATCATGCGTAATTTCAAAGGATTCCCTACCAATGCTGTATACGGCTTTTTAAATATGATCAATAAAATTATTCAAGAAGAAGCACCAGAATATATGATAGTTGCTTTTGATAAAGGAAAGACTTTTCGCCATGAACAATACGATTGGTATAAAGCAGGAAGAAAAGAAACTCCCAAAGATTTGCTTGATCAGTTTCCTATTGCCAAAGAGTTTTTAGACTACTTAGGTATCTTTCATTATGAAATAGATAATTATGAAGCCGATGATATCATTGGGACAGTAGCTAAGAAAATTGATCATAATAATGAATTTGTAGGTACTATTGTTAGTAGTGATAAAGACCTTTTGCAATTAATTAGCCCTAAAGTAGTAGTGAAATTGTTAAAACAAACAGGTCATATTTTGATGAATATGGATACCTTTCACGAAACATATGGAATTGAACCCGTTAACATGGTAGACTTAAAAGCTTTAATGGGAGATTCATCGGATAATATTCCAGGAGTTAAAGGAATTGGCGAAAAAACAGCATTACAATTATTACAAAAATATAAAACGCTTGATGGAATTTATGAGTGCCTTCCTTTAATTGGAGGAAAAACAGAAGAAAAATTAAGAATGGAAGAAAAACAAGCTTACATAAGTTATGATATTGCCACCATTTATCGTGATGTTGTGCTTGATTTTACTTTAGAAGAATTAAAAATCAAACCGATTAATTATGAAGAGTATATTACTTTACTAGAGGTAATGGAGTTTAATTCTATAATTCGTAAATTGAATCAACAAGGAGATGTCCCACAGATTAAACCGAAAGAGACGAAAAAAGATGAGAAAAAGGTGGTGTATGTTAATGATGTTAATCAATTGTTACTAGATGAAGACTATGCTTTTTATTTAGATACCATTGGAAGTAATTATCACGATTGTAGCGTTCGAGGAATTAGTTTTTATAACCAAAAAGTCAACTATTATGTTCCTTTTTCCTTATTAGAAAATGACTCTACTATCTTTAATAGCACTTTAGCAAAATATACTTATGATATCAAAAAGGCTATTGTTATTTTTAATCGATATCATATTCCTTATCAAAATTTATCTTATGATGCCATGATTGCTACATATTTATTAAACTATGATGTAAAAGATGATGTTGCCCATGTAGCAAAATATTTTGACCATGATATTTGTTATCATGAAGATATTTTTGGAACTGAAAAACGTCCTAAAAAAGTAGAAGATGAAGTAATTTATAAATTAGCATGTGATAAGGCAAGGTTTATTTATGAGACAAAATTAGAAATTTTACAACGTCTAGAAAAAGAAGAGCAACTTCATTTATATCAAGATATTGAATTTCCCCTTGCTTTTGTGCTAGCGAAAATGGAAATGGATGGGATTCACGTAAATCAAAGTTATTTAGAAGAGATGGGTAAAGAGTTAAAGGTAAAAATTGATGATTTAGCTAGTGACATTTATCGTTTAGCCGAAATGGAATTTAATATTATGTCAACCAAGCAATTAGGAGATGTGCTATTTGAAAAAATGCAAATTCCTTATCCTAAAAGGGTAAAAGATGGCACTTATTCAACGAGTAAAGATATTTTAGAAAAGTTAATTGGTGTACATCCTATTATCGAAAAAATTTTAGAATACCGTACACTATCCAAGTTGTATGCGAATTATACCATTGGTTTGATTGATGAAATTAAAGAAGATGGCAAAATTCATACCATTTATACGCAGACACTAACTAGAACAGGAAGACTTTCTAGTGTAAGTCCTAATTTACAAAATATTCCCGCACGACTTGAATATGGTCGCTTGGTAAGAAAAGCTTTTATTCCTAGTGATAATGGTTATTTACTATCTAGTGATTATTCACAAATTGAACTAAGAATGTTTGCTCATATGTCTAAAGCAGAAAACTTAATTTTAGCCTTTGAAAGTGGTGAAGATATACATACTAAAACGGCTGCTGATATTTTTAAAGTCGACATTTCATCGGTTACTAAAGATATGAGAAGAGCAGCAAAAGCAGTAAACTTTGGTATTATTTATGGTATTAGTAGCTTTGGTTTAAGTGAGGATTTAAAAATTGATTTAAAAAGCGCTAAAGAGTTTATCGATACTTACCTAGATACTTATCCAGGAATTAGAGAATACATGCAAGAAGAGGTAAAAGACGCTTATCGTGATGGATATGTTAAAACCATTATGAATAGAAAACGAAACATTGAAGAGCTACATAGTAAAAATTATATGGTACGTCAACAAGGAGAGAGAATGGCTTTAAATACACCAATTCAAGGAAGTGCCGCGGATATTTTGAAAAAAGCTATGGTAGAAATTGATAAAGAATTTCGAAAAAAACATTTAAAAAGTAAAATGCTTCTTCAAGTACACGATGAACTTGTCTTTGATTGTAGCGAAAATGAAGTAGAAGAAGTAAAAGAATTAGTAAGAGAAATTATGGAAAATGTGTATCCTTTATTGGTACCATTAAAAGTAGAAATATCAACAGGTAAGAATTGGTATGAAGCAAAGTAGGTGAAGTTATGCCAGAAAAACCAGAAGTCATTACCGTAGCGAAAACGCTAGAAAGACATATTTTAGGAAAGACTATCGAAGAAGTTAAAGTCTATTGGGATAATATTATTGAGTATCCTAAGGTAGATGAGTTTAAAAGCAAGTTGAAAAATCAAAGTGTGATAAAGATTTCTACTAGGGGTAAATGGATAGTCATCGAGTTAACGAATGATTATTTATTGATTCACCTTCGTATGGAAGGAAAGTTTTTCTACCGTTTACCTAGTGATGAAAAGGGAAAACATGAACATGTATTCATTACGTTTCAGGATAATGTTCAATTACGCTTTCATGATACGAGAAAGTTTGGAAAATTTCGTTTAATGTCAAAAGATGTCTGGGATAAGATGCCTCCTATATCTTTATTAGGATATGAGTACAATGATATTAAGTTAACTAAGGAATATTTGTATCAAGCACTACAAAAAAGGAAACTACCAATTAAAACGGTGTTACTTGATCAAGAAATTATCGCAGGTATTGGTAATATTTATGATGATGAGATTTTGTTTCTTAGTCATTTATCACCATTAATGAAAGCTAGTGACGTATCACTAAAGAATTGTCAAGATATTATCGATAATACAAAAAAAGTGCTTGATGATGCTGTAGCTTTAGGAGGAACAACAATTCGTTCGTATACTTCTGAAGAAGGAGTACATGGTAGATTTCAGCAAATGTTATTGGTGCATGGTAGGGAAAATGAAGCTTGTCCTGTTTGTGGAAGTAAGATTATAAAAATTAAAGTTGGAGGCAGGGGAACGTATTATTGTAAAAAGTGTCAAAAAGATAATAGCAAGAAAAATAAATGATAAGGAAAAGGAGAAAATTGCTTTTCTTTTTCTATGAAGAAGATAAATTCTACTAAGCGTTTGTTGTTTTTTTAAGAAAATAGTCGTTACAATGGTCTTGGGTGATGAAAGAATGGAAAATGAAAAAATAGGCAAATATATTGCCATCAAAAGAAAAGAAAAAGGGTTAACACAAAATGAATTAGCTCAAAAATTACAAGTAACAGATCGTGCAATTTCAAAATGGGAGCGTGGTAGGGGTTGTCCTGATATTAGTTTATTAGAGCCACTTTCTAATCTTTTAGAAGTTAGCGTTTTAGAACTATTACACGGTGAAGATATCATTAAAGATGAAAATCAAGTACTAATTTGCTTATTAAAGAAAGAAGAAATTAGAATTAAACGATGGAAAATATTTTCGTATGTTCTTATCAATTTGTTTCTTATCTTATTTAGTAGTATATTTTACCTTGGTGTAATTTTGCCACAAATCGTAGATAGTAGTGCTAAGTTAAATAGCTATACCATTGTGTCAAAAAGTATGGAACCTAAGTATGGCATTTACGATATTGTTTACACTAAGAAAATTCCTTTTGAAAAATTAAAAGTTAATGATGTGATTGCTTATCTTGATGAAGTTAATCAAATAGTAGTAATTCACCGTGTGTATGATAAGAAAAATGATGATCATGAAGAATGCTTAGTGACTAAGGGAGATAACAATAACAAAATAGATGAAGATTGTGTTTTTTCTAGTAAATATTTAGGAAAAGTAGTATTCCATGTTCCTCTTTTTGGAAAATTTTTAAAAGAAAATAAGAAAATTTCTCCCGTTCTTAGCATGATGTTAATACTAGGAATAGGAAGTATTATCTATTTAGATTATCTTGGTATAAAGAAAAAATAAAAACAAGAAAAACGAATCATTAAAAACTTAGAGAAAAAACTTTGTCCCTTAACACTTTACACAAAAATTTCTTGACTATTTACGTAAAGCAAGCTACAATGATATTAGGAGGGTGACAGGCAAAGTGGAAAATTTAAATCAGTTGTTAGTGGAACTAGGAATTTCAAAGGTTCGTTTAGCAAAATATTTAGGTGTTTCTAGACAAATGCTTTATAATTATCTTGCTAATCCTTCTTTAGATGATTGGCCTAAAGAAAAAGCGGTGCGATTACTTAGTTTATTAGGAATTAAAGCAAAAGATGAATTAGGTCAGTTGAAAGTGACTAACGAATATATTCTAGAAGTAGAAAGTAAATTAAATGAAGGGGTAAAGGATACTTCCAATCATGAGGTTTTAGCCGATTTAAAAGGGTTTAATAAAAAAGAACAAGAAGTGTTATCTAATCTTATTCAATTATTAAAAGAAAAACTACAAAATGATAAGACAAAAGAAACATATTATGCTTATCGATATTTGTATCATTTCCTTCAATCTATGGATACGACGAAGGAAATTAAATACATTTTAGGATATATGTCTAAAGCTTTAGGGTTTACCAATCCAATGGAGTTTGTGTTTAATCAAGAAAATCAGTTTACTTTTGAAGGAATTATGTTTTCAGCAATGACATTGTACACCAACGGTGGTGCATCTAGAAATAAAATTGTAGATTCTCATCGACGTTTTATTCAAAAAATAGAACATAGTAAAGAAGAAACATTAAGTCGTACTCAAGAGTTAACAACAGCTAAAGCTCAAGCATTAAAAGAATTAGGATATACAGAAATTAATGAAGAAAACGCTAAAGAAGTGTTAGAAAAAATCGCCGAGATACAATCTCGCGGAGTATAGGAAACTATATTCTTTTTTATTGCAATTTTACGTCAAATTTTGTCAAATTAATTGTTTGTCTTTATCTTCAATGCTATACTGACCTTGTATTATAATTTCTCGTTATAATATAAATATAATGAAGGGAGGTTCGTCATGCAAGATAACAACGAGAAGAGAAAAATGACTTTTGTTATTGTTGTTGTAGTCATGGTTTTATTGGTATGTTTATCTATCAATAAGGCGACGTTAAATGCTAAAAACATAAATCGAAATTCAAGTGAAAATCAGAATCAAAACACTGATAATCCAAACAAAGACGATGATGATGGTAGTTGTTCTATTCCTAAAGTAGATGAAGATAATCAAGAAAACAATAAAAAGGAAGAAGACTACTATCCAGTGAAACTTACACCTAATGGTAATGGATATTATGCTAATTCTAATGAGAAAAAGGTAAAACCTAGTATTTCTTTGCTAGGAAGCAACCTTATTTATGTAGAAATCAATTCGAATTATCAAGATTTGTCTGCTGTTGCAACAGATGAGATAGATGGAGATATTACCCATAAGATTGTTGTAGATAATCAACTAGATATTACTACATTAGGGACTTATTCTATTATCTATCGTGTTTCTAATTCTCAAGGTCAAAGCGGGGAAGTAGAACGAACAATTATTGTGGTAGATGAAACTAGTCCAGTTATTTCTATTTTAGGAAATATAGACAATAAGGTAGTTAAGTTAGATGCTAAACGTGATGATGAGTTTACTCCTCATGAAGTAGTGGTAAGTGATAATTCGCTACATGATACGAATTTAGAAATTAGCTATTGGTATCATCCTTTGGTGAATCATGTTACCGATGATGAGATCATCTCAATGGATGGATATACAAAGGTAGAAAAACTAGATTTGTCAAAAATTGGATTTTATCGACTAAATTATGTAGCCATAGATGAAAGCGGCAATAGAAGCGAAGAAGTTTCTGTTTGGTATATGGTAAGTGATGTCAAAGGTCCTACGATTACCCTTTCGGTTATGGGAACTTCTCATGTAGAATTAAATCCTACGACAGCAATTCAAGTGACAGATGATTTTAGCGATAACATCAACATTTATTACTCATGGTCTACATCAAATAAGATACCACCAAGTGATTATCAGGCTATTTCTAATTACCAGGAAGTAACACCAAGTAATGGATCATATTATCTCTGGGTCAAAGCCATAGATGAATTTGGTAATGAAAGCGTTTTGGTAAGTGATAGATTTGATAAAAATGATGCGTTATTAAAGATAGATAGTTTTAAAACGAGAAAAGACAATCAGCAGGGATATCTTCAAATTGGCATGACTATTAATGAAATAGAAAAACTAGATGAGATAGATAATATTAAGATTTCTCTATATCATGATGATAGGTTAGTGGCAACAGCAATGAGTAATGATTCGCTTTATTCGTTAAGCTTGAAAAAACAAACGTTATCTCTTAATGCGAAAATAGTTGTGCATGGTATAACGGATGAGAATAGTGTCTTTGAAGTAAATCGTGAGGCAGGACAGTTTAGTATGCAAGATAATATTAATGCTGCTATCGTAACATTAACGAAAACCAATGGTCAAGTACTAGAAGTAAAAACAACTAACTTAGATGAGACAAACGCTTGGTGGGAGCAATTGTTCGTTGATTTTGATTATCTCATTGGAAAGACTAGAGGAGATTACTCTTCTATTCAAGAAGCTTTATATGCTGCTGCTAATGATCAGTTGTTATATCTTTTACCCGATACATATGATGAAGATTTAATTATCGATAAAAATGTTATTATTTATGGTTTAGATAAGGATTCGACAATCATTAAGGGAACGCTTGAGTTAAGAGGTAACTATCATGTATCGCTAGTGAATTTAACGGTACATGGTAATCATGATAAGAATACGATTACGTTAAGTGATGCTACTTTACAAATGGTAGATAGTATCATCGAAGGTGGCAAGGTAGGTATTTTAGCTCATGGTAATGCGGTGATAAGATTAAGTGGTGTTTCTATTAGAAATTTTATAGAAACAGGAGTTATGGCTACCGATAATGTTTCATGTAACATTATGGATAGTGAATTCATCGGTACAACAAATCAAGAAAATGGAATCATCTATTTGGATAACACATCTGGTACGATTATGGATACTGCATTTAGTCATTTGCACTATGGTGTTAGCATAGACGATAAGTGTAAAGATAATGTAAAGTTAGGGGAGGGTATAACTTATTCTAACTGTATGGAAGATTTACATATTCATATGGATATTGCTGATACAAGTATTACAGATAGTAATTCTAATTCACAAGATGAGAACCAGAAAGACTTGGCAACGAATTCTAATGATGAAAAAACAAATTTATCTGATGAATGGAATGATTCAAATGAATTTACACAAGAATCTGTTAATGATTTAGATACGCATTTAACGATAGATAATATTAACAGTATAAATGAATCTATTCAACATGTATTAGAACAAATCGATTCAATTATGCCAAGTAGCAGTCAAATTACACAGTAAAATGTGAAAAACTATTTTTCAAAAGAGAAATAGTTTTTTTATATAAAACAGCACGCGCATCCTCGTGCATCGAGGATATTTAAGATGATTAATTATGCACCTTAATGCAAGCTTAAAATGATGATTTATTTAATAAATACGTAATAACGTAAAAAAATTTAGTTTAATTATTAATACAAGAACTTTAATCCATATAATCAATAGCAAGTGGATATAAAACAAGATAGTAGAAATACATTAAAATATAAACATTATCTTTGATTTATATATTATATAAAGAAATAAAAAAAGAAATTATTCAACTTCCGATAATATATATTATGTTAACTTCTCAAATCTAATACAACGAATCAAAGAAATAATTGTATCTCTTCTATCGTCATATTAGAAATAGCATAACATAAATTTGGGTATTATGATTAATTTATTCTTATCGAACAAACTGATATGCATATTTCTTTGTCTAAGTAATTAATAAATTACTTAGACAATATTATCATAACATAACTTTTTAAAAATAGCTATTTAAATTTTAACGATTTATGACAAAAGATGCATTATTCGTTACAACGCCTGAATAAAAGATAAGTGAATACTCTTCTTTTTCTGGTACTTCATAAATCAATTCATAAGTAATCTCTTCATTAGATGCTATAGGATAATTTTCACTAGAAACAGGCAAATAAGGCTGATTATCTATTGATAAAGAAAAACTATTGCCACTAACATTAACACTGTTTTTACTATTGTTTTTAATCTTAAAAGATAATATCATAACTTTATTCCCTGCATTAGCGGTTAAATGTAGATATTCATCTTTAAATGTTGCATTTTCTAAAGTAACTTGAAAATGATCAATTTTTGCTTCCTCTTGTACTTTATAAGAAGTTTTATTCTCTTCTTTTAAGGATAAATCTTGGCATCCTGTTAAAAAAGAAATACTTCCAATAGTTACTAATATTAAACTAAATAACTTACTTTTTTTCATTGTTCCCTACTCTTCTTTCTTTTATTATGATTCATTTTTATTATAACGAAATTTTTAAAAATGATAAAGTATATTTTTTAAATTTTTTCTCATACTATAAATGGAGGTTGATGATATGGCAAAAAAGAAAGACGAAAACATCAATAAAAGCATCAAATGTGACGTAGAATCTTGTCAACATAACGATTGTGACTGTGGTTGCTGTACACTAGATGAAATCAAAGTTAGTTGTCAATGTGCTAGTGATGAAGCAGAAGAAAAAGATGTAACCATTTGTGATAGTTTTGAATGCAAATAACAAAAGAGGAGTTCAAAGAATACTTAACTCCCCTTTTTATTGTAAATTAGATAATATACTTGTTCCTATTTCTGGTTCTTCTACTTGGAAATTGTCTGCAATTGTAGCACCTATGTCTGCTAAAGAGGCAAATGGTGATAAAATTCCTGGTGTTTTAAAGTCCCTACTAAATAAGATAACAGGAACATTTTCTCTTGTATGATCACTTCCTTGAAACGTTGGATCGTTTCCGTGATCTGCCGTAATAATAAATAAGTCTTCTGTTCCTAATTTATTTAACATTAAAGGAATTTCTACATCTAACTCTTCAATTGCTTTAGCATACCCGTTAACGTCTCTTTTATGGCCATATAACGAATCGAAATCACTTAAATTAGCATAACATAGTCCAGTAAAGTTTTTATCCATAATGGACGATAATTTATTCACTACATCATGATTATCTGTAGCTTTAATCACTTTAGTAATTCCTTCTCCATCAAAAATATCATTGATTTTTCCAATAGAAATCACGTTTAACCCATGATTTTTTAATGAACACAAAACTGACTCTTTAGGAGGTTTTACAGCGTAATCACAACGTTCATTTGTCCAGTGGAAGTGTCCTATGTTTCCTGTAAAGGGTCTTGCGATTACTCTACCTACTTTCCACTCTTCTTTTAAGGTAATTGCTCTTATCTTTTCACAATATTGATGAAGTTGCCCAACGGATACAATAGCATCATGTGCTGCTACTTGTAAATTAGAATCAGAATTAGTAAAGACAATCAAAGAACCATAATTCACTTGGCGTTCCCCTAATTCATTTAATACTTCATCTTCTTCCATTCTTTTATTTCCAATGACACTTCTTCCTGTTACTTGTTCGATCATTTCAATGAGTTCAACAGGAAATCCATTTTGTGTAAAAGTTTTAAAAGGAACACTAGACTTTATTCCCATCATCTCATAATGTCCTGATAAAGTATCTTTTCCTACATTAGTAGGACGTGCAATGGTATAATAAGCATCTACTTGATTATTTTCATCCATTTGAATAGTATTTAAAAATCCTAATTTTTTTAAATTGGGAATAAACAAATCATAATTTTCTTTAATATGTCCTAGCGTATTGGCACTAGTATCTTGATACTTATCAGCATCCATTGCAGCACCTACACCTAGGGAATCTAATACGATTAAAAAAATTCTTTTAAATCTCATTTTTTTCTCCTCTTTCGCTTTTTCTTAGATGATGTTTTTTATAATCATCATGTACTTTTTCATTAGAAATATGCGTGTATATTTTGGTTGTAGTAATATCTTCGTGTCCTAGTAATTCTTGAATTACGCGAAGATTAGCCCCGTGTTTTAGCATTGTCGTTGCAAATGAATGGCGTATGGTATGGGGAGATACTTCTTTTTTTATGCCTTGTGCTACTAGTATTTTCTTTAAATTTTTAAAAAAACCTTGTCTAGTCATTCCTTCTCCATGATTGTTTAAAAATAGGATATCCGTTTGGGGTTTACCTTTTACCAATAAGGATGGACGAACTTCTAAATAGCGTTCTACATAATATTTTGCATAGTCACCAAAGGGAATAACTCGCTCTTTTCTCCCCTTCCCTTTAATGGTAATCAATTGTGTTGAAAAGTCAAGGTCAAATATTGTCAATTTCACTAATTCGCTAATTCTTAACCCAGTGGCATACATTAATTCTAACATAGCTTTATTACGATAGTCAAAGGCATTATTTAAAGGAATATTTAATAACTGTTCCATTTCGTTAGCATTTAACACTTCTGGTAATTTTCTTCCTATTTTAGGAGGAGTAATACCCGCGGTAATATCTAATGGTAATTCTTTTTCTTTCACTAAATATAGAGAAAATTGACGAATCGTGGTTAAGTGTCTAGCCATACTTTTAGCACTTAACGTGTGACCTAAATGGTTTAAATATTCTTTTACCATCGTTTTATTTAAGCGACTAACAAGAAAATCTATTCTTGTCGTTGAATCGTTTTTATCATGATGATTATAATGTTCATCTAACCACTGGATAAAAATTTTTAAATCTTCTTGGTAGGACTTAACAGTTGAGCTTTCTACTAACCCTTTTTCTATCTTGCAATAGGAAAGAAAATCTTCTTTGGCATCTTCAATTTGCATTTTACCACCAAGTATAGTGTATCATAAAATATAAAATTTGGATATAGCAATTATTAAGGAAAAAAAGATATATCACATTAAGTTTATATCCTTTTATTTTTTAATATCGATTACAGCACGAGCTCCGATATTAACAATTGACGTAGGACGATGATATACGCTACCATCATGACTTACATGCCATGCTTCACTAGAAGAAGGTGAATATGACGAAGACGTCCAATATCCAACATTATTTTTTTCTCCTTCTTGATTGGCAGTTCCACCAAAAGAGATTGAATCTATAAAATAATTATACATCCATATAGGACAACTACCATTATTTATTCCCGAGTTATCTGTTTGCCAAACCAAGCAACCAAATGAGGAGGCTTCTTGAATAGTAATTAATCTGGCTTTTGTAGTTTGCCTTTGTAATATATAGTTGTTTACTTGGCAATACAAATTTTCATCACATCCAGTATAAGCGTTGTCTTTAAATATCGTTGTTCCTAATGTATAACTTTGATCTAATACATTTGTCCAATTATTGGTTGCATTTTCCAATAATGACAATATAGTTAAAGGTCCTTTTGTATTATCATTATTTGTATGCCATGCAGTAGTATACATTGTGTTTTCTCTTTGTTGTAGGGTTAAGGTATCCCCGTTATCGCTCATTACATGAAAATATTTTTCTTCGGTATCGTTTACTTTGTATTTAATTATTGTTCCTACTTCATAAGTTTTTGGTGAATTGATTGCTTGGCAAGTAGCTTCTTCTCCTGTTACGCAAAATGTGCTTGATCCTGTTGTTTGATCATATTTCCAAATATGAGTAATATTGTCATTTTTTGGTGATTCCACTGGTGTAGCTAATACATCTTGTTTTGCATACACATTAATTCTTACGCCATATTTTCTTGATTCTCCGCTTGGAATTTTTGTATTTTCATCTACCCAAAGACGTAAGCGGTAATTATGAATTGTCGTTCCTTCAGTATAAAATGCTCCAGAATCTAAAATCATACTTCCAATAGGAGAACCTATTTCACGTTGATTTTCTATAGGAACAAAGTTTGTGGGAGCTAAAACTTCTTGATAGGTAGTATCTGGATCAACAGCTCGTTCTAAGTAAAGTTTTACTTCATTATCTTCTAAAGGTGTCATATCTGTTATAGGAATTTTAATAGCACTTACTTCATAAGAGATAACATTACTTTTTCCTAGAGTTGCTTGTACAGTAAAGTCAAATACATTATCTGTTCCTGTTAATACTTTTCCTGTTTCATCACTCATTGGGTACGCTTCATTTAATAGAATTCCTGTTTTTCCTTCTGTGTAAGTCAACATAATGGTACTTGATTCCACAATATTTTCAACCGTTCCTTGCTTAGTAAATGTAAACGCGGCAAAAGTTACTCCGATGGTTGCTACCATTAATAACAATAACATAATAATCGGAAATATTATTTTCTTCTTCATTTTATCTACCCTTTTTCTCTATGATTACTTATCATTATACCACAAGCTCTTTCAATTTAGATAAAAATTCACAAATGACGAACAAAAAAGGGTTCTTAAACATTAAGGGGTGCTAATCAAAATTTTAGCATCTTTTATACTAATAAAAATGCTAAAAATATCAAACTCTTAGCATTTCTATAAAACATAATCTTGAACTAGCACCCCTAAAAGTGCAAGAACCACTTTTTCTTCTTCTATAAAACTTCCTCTACAGTTGTGCTTACACTTTCATTTTTACTTACATTTACACTCTCTTGTGCAAACTCTTCAATAAACTTCACCTGTACAGGACGACTACGTACAACAACAAACCCAAAATACGGTGGCAACTCCTCACGATGTTCCTTAGTCACCTTATTAATCTTTAACGTAAATTGATCCCCTAGACCATTGCCTAAGTAGATTCCATAATTTGGATTAACCACATTTTTATACCAAGATTCTAACTCTAACCGTTTAGCCTTTTCAACATTTGCCACGATAATAAAGTTGATAATTCCCAAAAATTTTCCTTTTTCTAGAATACTTGCTAATAAATTCCTATTTTCCTCATTCAACTTACTTCTAAACGCGTCAAACCCAATAATTGTACAAATTACCTTTTTTCGATTAGCTAGAAATTCTCTATTTTGATTTTGATAGGCAACAAACGCTTCATCAATCGTATTTCTTAACCAAGTGAACACCACATCAAACTCTCTATCATAATAGAAATATCCATCATCGGCTTTAAAACCAGCCATTTCTTCAGCATTAATGACGATTACTTGTTCCTTTTTTAAATACGCTAATTCATTGATTAACGCTAGATAGAAATGACTAAACTCTAAAATATCTTGTCCTAAAATTAAATTAACATACTGCTTTGTAAAATCGTATCCTAAAGGTTTTAATGTATCTTTTTCCATACCTAAGATAGGAATACCACTAGTTAAATAAGGCAAAACATGTTTAGTTTCAATTCTTTTTGGTAGTACAGGAATACCTTTGGCTTTAGGAAATTTTTCTCTTAAATAGGAAGTTACTTTTCTAATATAATCAGGAATTTGATCAAGTGGTGCTACAAATGCCGTTTGAAATTCGTAAATTTCTCCTAAATTTACTAAGCCTCGACCTAGTGTTTTTGAAGGATACATCTTTTGTACATTCCCCAAAATGTTATTGTAGTCCATAACATTCGTTTGTTGTAATACATACTCCATCGCAAAATTTTGCCTTACTTTAAACCTGATGCCATTTAAATTATTAATCGTTAATACAAAATAAATGCCATATTTTGGTGCTTCTCTAGTTAATTGAAAAAATACATCTTCATACTTATTAAAAGTCTCTTGATATCCTTCATAATTATTGATAACTACCACAATTTGCGGAAGTAGTTTATCGCTTTGTTGTAAAAATCCTTGCATCGTTCCATTAAATGGTGCAAACAATTGTTTTCTCGTTTCAATCATTTCATCCATCATCTTATAAAAGTTAGCCATTTTCTCTTCCTCAGTAACCGTGATAATATCTCCTACATGAGGTGCATTTTCAAAACTTTTCAACGTCTCTGATCCAAAGTCTAACAAATAAATGTTAACTTCGTCTGTTGTATACGTAGTAATTAACGAATAGAATAACGTTGTTAAGAAGTTTTCTTTACCACTTCCTGTCATTCCATAAACAATGGCGTTACCATTTTCACTAAAAGGAATCGTTAACAAAGATTGACTTTGCTTATTAGGCATGTCGTATTCTCCAACAATCGGATTTAAGATATGCTTAACCTTTTGATAAGAATACTTTTGCATTAACCCTTGCACTGCAATATAACTAGGAAGTTTTTCTAGCCACAAAGGGCGAACTTTAATATTCATACTTTTCGCTACTTGAATTAAATAAGTGACAATATTACTTAACTCTTCTCCATGAGCAACGATCTTTTCACTTTTATGATCGATATCCACTTCATGATAAATTACTCCTATGTCATTGATAAACTCAATTTTTGTATCTACTTCTTTTCGCGGTTTATCAACAGGCAAATAAGTAGCTCCACACCATGCAGCTTGACCTAAGACAAAAATTTCATTGTACCCTACTTGTAAATAAAATCTTCCTGTTTGTGTTAACAATGCTGCTTCTGGTGATTTAATGACTTCTGTACTATCTGACTTTTCTTGAACACGTAGGCATACCCTAAACCTCGTATTACTCCAAATTTGATTATCCACTACCCCTGAAGGTTTTTGTGTTGCTAAAATCAAATGAACGCCTAAACTTCTACCAATACGTGCTGTTTGAATTAACTGTTGCATAAATTCTGGTTGTTGCGTTTTTAATTCTGCAAACTCATCCGTAATAATAAACAAGTGAGAAATAGCCTCATTAACTACTTTCTTGCGATATAATTGTTGATATTTATAAATATCAATCGTATTCTCTTTAGACTTTGCACGTGCTTCGTTAAACATTCGTTGCCTTCTTTTAAGCTCACTATCAATAGAAGCAAATGAACGCTTAATTTCTACAGCATCTAAATTTGTGATAGTTCCAACTAGATGAGGAAGTCGCTCTCCTGTTAAATGGTTTTCTAAACTTCCACTTAAACCTCCACCTTTGTAATCAATCAAGATAAATTGTACTTCTTCTGGATGATAATTAACAGCCATCGACAAAATGTAAGTAATTAATAATTCGCTTTTACCACTTCCTGTCATTCCTGCTACTAACCCATGAGGTCCAGCATACTTCTCGTGTAAATCTAAGCGAATTAACTCTTGATTTTTTCCTACGCCAATTGGTGCTTGCAAGGATTGAATCGGGTTATTTTTCTGCCAACGAGAAGGTGCATTTAACTGTTCAACCATACCAATTTGATACATATTTAAAAAACTTAACTTATTTGGTAGTTTTCCTTCTTCATTTTCTGTAATATCTAAAGGAATATTGGCTAAAACCCTAGCACACTCTTCTAATTGTAAATTTGTAGTAAAATCAATTTGAAACTTTGTCGTATCAGCATTTAATACATTTTTAAACAAATCTGAATTTTTACTATTGGCATGAATAAACATTTGACAAGAAGTAGGAAGTGTAGATACATTATCGTTCATAATGATCATACTAAAGCCCATATTTTGTTTACTTTCTAAAATATGATTTATCAAATCAAAATGACGAATTGATTTAAAATCGTCGATAATCAATAAATAATAAGGCGACGTTTTTCCATCTTCCATTCGACGTGACAACTCATGCTCTAAGAAATAACAAATTTCTTTGCTATCATCGTTATTAGAAGCAAAAAAACGCATTTTCTTATCGTCACGGAAGGAATGTGGTAAAAACTTAGTAAAACTCCACTCCTCCTTTTGACATTCGTTAGTAAACACCACAATTTTTAAATCATCATAAGAGTGAAAGGCAACAAGTTGTAAAATCATATTATTAACTAATCGTTGATTAATTTGCTTATTACCGATAATTGCCACAATATACTGTTCTATCAAAGACAAGGTAATGGGAACATCTGCTAAGTTCTTGGGCTCCCTACCCAAAGAATTTAACATTTCTCGTAAGTTATCTTCCTCTAAAGTAAAATGTTCGGTTGGGTAGTCAATACTAATTTTCATTGGAATTGTTCCCATACCAAGACTTACTGTTAAAAAGTCTTGTTCTTCTTTTTTTCGCTCCCATAAATTAAATTTTTGATGTAAGATCACTTGTTTACATTCCTCTAGTGACAAATTATTCTCAAGTAAGATATGACGTTGTTGACGAATAGTATCAATGATTACTTGCCGTTTTTCTTCGATGTACTCCTTATACTTCTTTTGGCGTTTTGCTTCTAGTTTCTTTTGTTTTTTCTTATCAAATCGATTAGTGATAATAGGCCATAAAATAACAGATGACATCATGGCAACACACATGACAATCGATGGTAAGACACTAATTAATTTAGCATTATTATTTACCACATTGTTAACAGCAACTAACCCCATCATTGCTGAAGACATTCCCATAGTCACCATTGGTCCAACGATTAATAATAAAGGTCTATCATCTTCATTTGCCTTTATAGGAGGTGGATCTATTACCATCTTTAGTTCTGTTAAAAGTGCCCGAAACCTTGGTTTTTTATGAAAATAAGAAGAATCCTGGTAAAGTTCTAGCTCAGGAAGTTCTTCATTTTCATTAGGCGATTCAATATACTCTCTTGCTGATTCCATCACTAACGGAGAGTGACATACTACCTTATTTAATGGCGAATTCACATTAAGCAAAATTCCCTTTTTCATCACAACAAAAATAACTTTTAATCCCTTTAAAAAGATAATATCACCTGAATGTAGTGCCATCACATCTTCAACTGCATTGTGATTTAAATATACTAAACTATCATGATGATTATTGCTAAGAAAATAGCTACCATTTTGATAGGTAATCTTCGCATGAGTCGTTTTTACCCCCTCATTAGCATACATAATCATATCCTGATTTCCACTACCAATGGTAATATCTATGGCCTCATCGATATGATAAAAATGATTTGTCGGATCGAGTAAAGGTGCCATATATAATTCCAATGTCTCGTGAGTAGACAAGTTTTGTAACGTATAAAAATGATATTCTTCTAAAACGATATTTGTAATCGGCATTCCTTGTTCCATAATGGCAACTTCATAATTACTTAGTAACACCCAGTGATTATCTTGTGCTACAACGTTAATCAAATTGTCTTCGCTGTTATTCAATAAATCCTTTATCCAATAATTGCCAAAAACTTGACGAGGAAGGGCAAAATTTTTCATTTTTCCATTTTTAATGATGGACCCTTGCATAACATTTCCCCTTTTCTCTTTTATATTTTTCTTATCCAAAGGGAAGAATTTCCTCTTTCACTTGGATAAAAAAACTTAGTATTTTAAGTTTTTTTAATTAGAATTTCCAATAACAGATTGATCGACACTACGATAATTTTCAACAACCTTCATTAAGTAACGATGACAATCATCAATTGCTTGTACAAATTGTGGAAATTTTGCACTTAAAGTATCGAATTGTTCTCTTGTATGACTTGCTGAAGTCCCAGCCCAGATTTCTTCTGTTCCAATTAATCGAAACAAAGATTGAATATCATTGTTTAATAATGAATCCATTTGATTAGCAGCTGATTTCAACTGTTCGGCAAGTGACAATACTTGTTCATAAGTTAATTTTGATCCACCTAGCATTTTAATTTTCTCCTTCCTTATCAGTTAATTGCCCCTTCATTATCTTGGCATGCTTGTTCATA
>OOIH01000153.1_pt1 | contig 19566 bp, 30 predicted proteins | sample 1691801 | NCBI WGS metagenome assembly OOIH01 (sample SAMEA1061690, study PRJEB22710) | metagenome
CGCAAGACTCCTGGGAATCACCAAGATATTTTATTGTGTTTGAGATGATTTGACTACTTTTGAATAGTCTTCTAGGCGTTCAACTTTCTCCGTACGGGCGTCTACTATCGCTCGAATGGCGGCATCTACGAACGCGTCACGAATGGCTACTGGTGGTCTACTACTGCTGATTCTACTACTGATTCTACTACTGATTCTACTACTGATTCTACTACGCACGGTCACTACTTGGGTACGGGCCCGACGAATGTCGGCCCTCAGGATAGCAATTACCGCGGGGACGGTTTTGCCGTTCGATGTGTGGTACGGGAGGGGTGAAAATAAAATAGACCCCATCGCCGAGGTCTATTTTATTACTGCTGACGATTTTTTATTCGTCGCTTTTAATAGCTTGACGCTGCAGCCTTGCTACTCGCTTAAAGCTACCGCCGTTCTTGGTAATAGCTTCGATTGCGGTTTTGCTTGCAAATTGCGTCTCGAGGTTGATTTTGGCGGTTAATTCGCCACGAGAAATCACCTTAACTTTTTCGTATGGTGATTTAATCAAGCCCTTGTCGGCGAGCAAAATATTATCAACTTTGCCGCTAAGGTCGTTCAATCGATCGGTATAAACTACCGTAGCCTTTTCGTGCAAGCTCTTGAAGCCTTTAAGCTTTGGAATAGCTTGCATCAAAGCGCGTTGACCGCCCATGAAGCCTGCTGGCATTTTGTGGTGACCAGAGCGAGCTTTTTGACCTTTGGTACCGCGTCCGGCGGTTTTGCCGCGCCCAGCCGAAATACCACGCCCCGCTCGAGTTGGACGAGTATTTTTGTTGACTCGTAAATCATTATACTTCATCTACTTATCCTCCTTCCCGGCGGACTTTTTCGTAGTAGCTTTCTTTGCCGTCTCTTTCTCGGCTTTACCGGCATTGCCAACCCACTCGTCGCGTGGTAATTGTTGACGCAAACCTTCAACTACAGCATAAGCGATGTTGACTTTATTGGTACTACCGAGGCTTTTGGAAATCATATTCTTGATTCCGGTCAGACCAATGATACTTCGGACAACGCCACCTGCGATAATCCCGGTACCTGGAGCGGCCGGTTTCATCAATACATCAGCACCAGTTTTGCGGGTCTCGACTTCGTGACAAATCGTCTCGCCGTCCATGTGGAACTCGATCATTGATTTTTTAGCTTTGGTGGTAGCCTTTTGGATCGCGCTCGTAACGTCGCTACCTTTTGCAATACCAATACCAATCTTGTTTTTATGGTTGCCGATTGCGACTAATGCCTTGAAACGCATACGACGACCACCTTTGACAGTGCGGGATACGCGATCAATATTAATCGTAACGGTATCAAACTCTTTCGGCGTATTATCGGTGCCCCGGTTTCGATCACGACGACCACCTCGGCGACCCATGCTGCGACCACTAATGTCGCGCTTGGTCTTGGTGGCGGCAGTCTTGTCGTCCATCTTGAGCGTGCCAGATTTGTTGACAACCTTGGCGGTCTTATCAGTCTCTGCCATTAGAACTCCAATCCTTCCTTGCGGGCAGCATCTGCAAGTGCAGACATTCTACCGGCATATAGTTTTGCGCCTCGATCAAATACGACGGTCTTGATGTTGGCTTTTTTGGCTTTGTCGGCAATTTCTTTACCAATTTCGGCGGCAAGTTCTGCTTTGCTGCCCTGGGCTTTTTTGCCAACAGTGGTTGCATAAGCGACGGTTTTGCCGCTATCATCATCAATTAATTGCGCAGTAATGTGTACATTGCTAATATGGACGGTCAAGCGAGGACGCGTCGCGGTACCGTGAAGCTTTGCACGAGTGCGCTTTGCGCGAAATACTTTATTCATTATTTCTTCCCTGCCTTTCCTGCTTTGCGAAGAATTACTTCGTCCATATATTTGATGCCTTTACCCTTATATGGTTCAGGTTTCTTCAGCGCGCGGATTTCCGCGGCAACTTGACCAACCTTTTGCTTATCGATGCCGCTGACGGTGATAATCATTTTGTCCGTCTTTAGCTCGACGCCTTCAGGAGCTTGGTATTTTACTGGGTGTGAGAAGCCCAGTGCCATCTCGATAGCGTTTGAACCAACACTGCTGAGACGAAAACCAACGCCGTTTACTTCGAGCTTCTTTTCGAAGCCCTTTGTTACGCCTGTTACGGCGTTGTTTAGTAAAGCGCGCTGCAAACCATGCCAAGCACGAGATTTTGGCTCGTCGTCGGCGCGTGTCACGACAATGTTATTGTCTTCGACCTGGGCGCTGACATTCTCCTGGAGCGGAACGATGAGTTGACCCTTCGGGCCTGCGACAGTAATATCTTTGTCGCCGACCGTGATTGTCACTCCCGCCGGAATTGCGATGGGTTGTTTTCCGATACGACTCATATTTTCCCTTTATATTAATATCCCTGTTATTTTAGCACGGATTATAAGAAAAAGCAACAGCTATTCTGGGAAAATATAGGTCAAAAACGCACTCTTACCATAAATTCTATTGACAAAATAGAACAAGTGTGATATAATGGAAATATGGAGAGATTTTTGCTCCAAAAATCGAAAATAGTACATTTACAGGAGGGATGATTATGGAAGTGAATTTATATCCACGGAACTTGAAGGAGTTAGATCTGAGTTTTACAGAGGCGATCTATGCAATTGCTTTTGGGCTAGAAGAGGAGCTCCACGCTAAGGGCAAAGCAGAAGTTTTTGCGGAGCTAGATCTGACGCCGGAGCAGATGGCGGATAATGTCGAAAAAACACTTGTTGTGATGTATAGCCACTTGAATAAGTATGCTCTGCGCCGAGTGCTGGGCGATTTGGATGCATCTCAGGACGCTGAAATATTTGGTGAGTTCTATACGCTCGAATTATGCTTTGAACATGCATGTAAAGAATTGGCGAACGGAGTATCAAGTGACGCTTGGTCACGGGCAAAATACCACTACCTTTTATTGGGCGGTCAACCGCTTTGGGTAGAACCCATTGCAGTACAGCCAAAGCAGGCGGTCGACGACTTAACGTTGCGTGAACGAATTGCACTACTGACGGCCGAGGTGCAGTTTTACTCTGAGAGGTGTCACTGTGCCTTGGAACAGCTGCAAACACTGGCGGCAATTGTGGAAGCTCAAGAGTCTAGTACAACGAGTGATATCGCGTTGGAAGATGTACCGACGAATTCGGCGGTAATCGACGGGATTTATTGGCCGTATCGGAGCGCAGAAGTTTTGCGCAAATTGAAACTTACTGAGACTGAGAAAATTGTCGAGTTCTTTGGTGATTTTCAAAACTTTGTCAACGCCAAAAGTATTACACTAATGGAGTGGCTAGTAATTACCACGATACTACGTAATAAGAAGTTGCTTCATGCAACTGGAAACACGGTAATTATGACAGATCAGGTGGCCGATTCCAGCTTTTCGATTCGCACGAAAAAATGTTTGGTGCGCGCTCGTATCCAAGATATAGAAGATATGATAGCCTACTTCGCTGATGGGGCTGAAACTGGATGGCATCGGTTACGAAATATCAGACAACTTGGGCGGAAATCGCTTGAGGATATAATCCAAAGACTCATGGCTCTAGATTTTACGCTTGAAGACAGCTGGTGTTATGTGACTGATATTAGTCCTGTGGGGGCACTGGATTTTAGTAAAGGCGTGCGGTCTGATTTGCAATATTACCAAATTCAAACTGTTGGACAGCTGCAGGCAGCGTGTCAGGATCGACATCGGTTCACGGGTCTGCGCTATGTGGATAAAGAATTATACGATATCGCAACTGCGCATTTGGATCGATACGGCTTCTGATGAATCCCCGTGACGGCACCTATCTGTATGGTAGGTGCTTTTTTATTTTGTACGAAAAGTCTAAAACAAAAATATCCGCCGGCTGAGCCGGCGGTAACTACTTTACGCCCAAGATTAGCGCGTAAACCCTTCCTTTACTGACCTTTGTGAACGGCAAAAAGATTTTGTCGTTCACGGTTTCGTAATAGAAGTACCAGGCGTTCTCATTAAGCGGGCCAAACTTGATACCTTTAGATTGCGCGAGCATTTCGATTTCTTTCAGTGCGGCGATTACGCCTTCGCGCTCAGAGACTATGGTCTCCGCCAAGTTGACCACCTTAATGAATTTATCTAAATTCCTCGCATTCGCCCAAAGTTCTTCCTCAGCAATATGCTCTGGATCAGATATATTCGTAAAGTAGAGATAACCTCGTGCCAGTTCCGCGTTGATGCCAATATTATTAGCACGTTCTACTGCTTCGCGGTAGCTTTGTCTGAGGTTAGGTTGAGTTTTGAGACGTGGCAATCTAAGCCACCTCCTTTCGTTTTTTGCTAGGTGCAGTACCCTCTCCTTCTATTGTATCACAGATAAGCATAAAAGTCAAGAGCACTTATTGCTAGATATAGTTCGACGAATGCCGGATAAATTGGATGATGAGAACAAAAATACCAAGCTTGATAAAATTTATCAGTCGGCCGAGCGGTCAGGGCTGAAAGATGTCTTTGATAAGTCGTTAGAGTCAAAAAGAACTGATTTGGCTTCACTACGAGTTGGTGAGGCGACTTTTGATGATGATACTGAGCTCTCCGAGCAAGAATTGCAAAAAGTTGAGGAGCTGAGAGAAAAAGTTATTGATCTGACGGAATTAGCGCCAGAAAACCTCCTGAGGGACGATACCTATATGGTAGTTCCCCCGCGGCCGGCGCCGTACGAAGTCCTACAAATAAGCAAAGGTGTTGATCCAAAAGAATTTTATTCTCTGAAAAATCAGCTCGAGACTTGGGGTGATGGTAATATCTCTTTGGGGGAAAGAAACAATGTCGACGATAACCTGATGCACATGTTGATGTATAAAGAAGGCGATATGATTAATGGTTATTCTCGGGTTTACGATTATGATGGTGACCTGTCGGCCGCAGAGCTACAGAAATATTATAAAATCAATGAAAACGGCAGTGTAATTTGGGGCGATGATCTTTACCAAAAGTCGGAAGTTCCACCCGCCTTGCCTTGGTTGCAGTCTTTGATAGATCGGGAAATTTTTGCCAAAAATGATCTTGAAGAGCTGGATAGCGTGCAAAAAGCAGTAGATTATGCGAAATCGAATGAAGACTTTATTCGTAGTCTCATTGCGACCGAGCGAGAAGTAAAAAAGCCAATTTTCGAGCGTTATGAGAAAATGCAGAAAGGCGCAAAAGCGATTAGGCTACCAATGGATCAAATGTATTTCGTAGCTTCGCATCATGATTTAGAAGATTGGCTAAGGGTGATGGCGCGAACTAGCGTCCAGCCTAAAGGAATATTGCTATACGATGACAACCAAGTTATTCTAGAGAATTTCGCCAGTCAATATGAGGGTAATCACAAAGAATTGAGCCATGAGATTGGTCAAGCTGTGGCAGTTGATCTCGTTTCGGCTGAGTAAAGGTAGGATATAAATTATTGGTTGCTTCATGGGGTTGCCGGGTTTTATGCGGGCGATTGAAAAATCGCTGCAATCAAAAAGAACCTCGAAAGCGAGGTTCTTTTTGCTATCGTCAAGATTTAGTAAACCTTGATCAAGATTTCGCCGCCAAGACGCTGCTTTTTGGCTTCGCGACCGGTCATGATGCCCTTTGAAGTACTCATGAGCACAAGTCCGCGACCACTTTTTACCACCGGAATTTCTTCTACGCCGGCATAAATCCGACGGCCTGGTTTTGAGACCTTTGAAATCTCGGTAATTTTAGCCGGCATGCCTTCTTGATTGATAATCACGTGTAGTATGCCGCGCGGTTTACCTTCTTCGATTTCATAATCTTCCAAATAACCAGCGCTCTTTAGACCTTCAACCACCGCAACTTTGAGTTTGCTGGTCGGAACACGGATTTCGTTTTTGCCAACCATGATTGCGTTACGAATGCGTGTGATAAGGTCGGCGATTTGATCTGTTGACTGTAATGACATATCTTCTCCTTCCTTACCAACTACTCTTTGTTACACCCGGAATTTCGCCTTTCGACGCTTTCTCGCGGAAATTAATACGACTAAGACCAAAGTAACGCATATAGCCACGCGGACGCCCGTCAAGCATATCGCGGTTTTTGAGCCGGGTTGGGCTAGAGTTCCTTGGTAGCTTTTGCAAACCTTCAAGGTCGCCACTAGCTTTTAGCTCGGCGCGCTTCGCTTTATACTTCTCGTACATTTTGCGCCGTTTTTCGTCGCGGAGGACAGCAGATTTTTTCGCCATTATTTCGCTCCTTTCTCAAACGGCATTCCAAATGCTTCTAGCAATTTTTTGCTCCCTTCTTTGGATCCATTTTTAATGATAAACGTTACCTCTAGGCCATGCAAGACCGCGGAATCTTCGAACGTAATTTCCGGAAAAACAGTCTGTTCTTTGATGCCGAGGCTATAATTTCCTTGTGCGTCAAAAGCTTTGTTTGAGACGCCGTGGAAGTCGTGCACGTTTGGTAGAGTCACGTTAATTAGGCGATCAACAAATTCGTACATTTTGTCGTTTCTAAGGGTTGCTAGATAGCCGACTGGCGCACCCATGCCTTTACGAATCTTGAATGAGGCGATTGACTTTTTCGCCAGGCGTGAAGTTGGTTTCTGGCCGCTAATTTTCTCAAGAGTCAAGGCCACGGTTTCAGTGAAACGCTTATCTTCGCGCTTTTTACCAACGCCGCTCGAAATCACGACTTTTTCAAGCTTTGGCACTTGATTAATATTGTCAAGACCGAGCTCTTCTTTGAGCTGTTTCTTAATTTCTTTGTTATACTTTTCTTTCAAGCGTGGTGCTTTTTCTGATGCCATTACTTACCCTCCTTTTTCAAATTCGACAAATCGATCCCAACGTGGACTGATTTTTTGCCACCCTGCGGATTGTAATAGGATTTGCGCACGTGACGCTCGACAATATTAATATCCTTTAGCATCGCTTTCCCCGCTCTCTTGTCAACTTTGACGATTTCGGCAATTTCACCTTTATGGTCGCCGCTTAAAACTTTGACCTTGTCGCCAGTCTTTAATCCCTTGCTCATTATAGTACCTCCGGCGCTAGGCTAATAATTTTGTTAAAACCTTTATCGCGGAGTTCACGCGGAACTGGACCGAAGACGCGAGTGCCCTTCGGGGTCTTGTCGTCATTGACCAAAACCGCTGCATTGTCGTCAAACTTGATGGTTGAACCATCCGGACGGCGGATTTGCTGGCGTGTGCGAACGATTACTGCACGGACGACGGCTTTTTTCTTGACGTTGCCAGTTGGGCTGGCTTCTTTGACGCTACAAGTTACAATGTCGCCAACGCGGGCATATCGTGCGCGAGTACCACCGAGGACCCGGATTACACCAAGCTCTTTGGCGCCGCTATTGTCAGCGACTTTTAATCTAGTTTCCTGTTGAATCATTATCTATTCTCCTCTTCGGCTGGTTCGACTACTTCAGCTCGTTTGTCGCCAGTGTCTTTAGTAACGACATCATCTTTTAACTCGACAGCATCGTGCGATTTCTCTAGAACCTTGACTAGTTTGTAGGTCTTGGTTTTGCTGTAAGGGCGGCAGGCTTCGATAAGTACCTTGTCGCCTTTGCCGGCTTCATTATTCTCGTCATGTGCGGTGTATTTGCGAGTTTTGGTATATTGTTTGCGGTAAAGTGGATGAGTTTCGCGGCTGGCGATCGAAACCGTAATGGTTTTATCGCGCTTGCTTGAACTCACGATACCTTGTAATTCCTGAGCCATTAGAACTCCTCCTTTTTAACAACTTTGGTGCGAACCGGTAGCTTGTGGCCAGCTAGTCGGAAAGCTTCCCGAGCCTGTTCTTCGGTCACGTCAGCGATTTCGAACATTACTGTTCCAGCTTTAACTTTTGCTACGTAGAATTGTGGTTCACCTTTACCGCTACCCATTTTCACATCGAGTGGTTTTTTGGAGACGGGTGTATGCGGGAAAATTCGAATCCAAATTTTACCACCACGCTTGACATAGCGGGTAATCGATTGACGCGCTGCCTCGATTTGACGGGCGGTAACACGCTCGTTGTCGAGCGACATCAATCCCCAGTCACCAAAAGCAACTGTATTGCAGCGACTTGCGGTGCCACGATTTTTGCCTTTGCGGACTTTACGGTGCGCCTCGCGACGCGGTTTTAGAATAGCCATTTTATTTCTCCCCCTTATAGATCCAAACTTTTACACCTACGATTCCGGCAACCGTCTTAGCGTGGCAAATATGGAAATCGACATCGGCGCGCAAAGTATGTAGTGGGACTGAACCCTCAATGAACTTTTCGCGGCGAGACATCTCAGCGCCGTTTAAACGACCAGAAACTTCGATACGAATACCTTTGGCGCCAGCATTCATGGTGCTTTGCGCAGCCATTTTGACGGCACGGCGGAAATTCATACGCTTGCCAAGTTGGAAACCGATATTCTCGGCAACGAGTTTTGCGCTTAACTCCGGTTTTTTGACTTCTTCGACATTAATGCGGATCGGCCCCTTGACGATCTTCTCAAGATCCTTCTTGAGCTCATTGATCCCGGCACCTTGCTTGCCAATTACGGCCCCCGCCTTGGCGGTTAAAATCGTAATGGTAGTTTGATTAGCACTACGTTCAATATTGATACGAGCAATTGTTGGGCGCGATTCGAAGCGCTTCTCGATTAGCTCGCGAATCTTCGTATCTTCTACCAGCCAGTTACGGAAGTCGGCTTTGCGGGTAAACCACTTAGACGACCAATCCTTACTGATTTGGAGACGATAAGAGATTGGGTTGACTTTTTGCCCCATTATTTATCCTCCTTTTTCGTATCTTCGGCCTTCGCGGCGGTTTTCTTGATTTTTTCTTCTCCGGCAACTTCTACGAAGATGTTGCTGGAAATTTTTTCGTACGGCAATGCGCGACCACGGGATGCAGGAACATAGCGACGCATTCTAGTGCCAGCAGTAACGGAAATTCGGGCGATGCGCACAGTCTTTGGATCAATGCTGACGCCGGAATTGTTCATCAAATTTGCTGCTGCAGACTCGATAGCTTTCCGGACTACACGGGCAGCGCGACGCTGAGTATGTTCAAGGATTACAACTGCATCAGCAACATAGCGATCGCGTACTAGACTCGCAACGACGCCAGCTTTACGCGGCTGACTATCAACACCTTTGATGACGGCGTGCGCAAAATGGGTATTAGCTTCGGCCATTATTTGCCTCCCTTCGCTGCCTCAGCAGCTTTTTTACCACCGTGGCGCTTGAATTTGCGGGTTGGTGCAAATTCGCCAAGTTTGTGACCGACCATATTTTCACTGATGAATACAGGTACATGAACTTTACCGTTGTGTACAGCAATAGTACGACCAACCATTTCTGGCGAAATTGTCGACTGCCTTGCCCAAGTTTTGATCACGGTGCGATCTTCCGCGGAGAGAGCAGCAACTTTCTTCGCGAGTTTGTAGTCCACGAACGGACCTTTCTTAAGACTCCGAGACATTATTTCCTCTTTCCTTCGTGGCGACTGCGCACGATCATTTTATTAGTTTTCTTATTGCGACGAGTACGATAACCAAGCGTCAACTGGCCCCATGGTGTGCGTGGAGCTTTACCAGTACCATGGCGACCACCGTCACCACCACCATGCGGGTGATCAGCAGCGTTCATCACGACACCACGGACGGTCGGGCGAATACCCTTGCGACGGCGACGACCAGCCGAACCGATTTTGATGTTCTGATGCTGCTCGTTGCTGACTGCACCAATACTGGCTTCACAGTCGACTAGCACTTTGCGCATCTCACCGGACGGCAATTTGATGGTTGCGTAATTATTCTCTTTTGCCATCAACTGGGCGTTTGTGCCAGCCGAGCGAGCCATTTGTGCCCCGCGACCCGGAGTTAGTTCAATTGCATAGATGAATGTACCAACCGGGATATTCTTGAGCGGCAAACGATTGCTGTTTTCGACTGCGGCTTGCTCGCCAGTACTAAATTTTGCACCCTTGCGCATTTTGCTATCAGCAATCACGTAATAATAGCGATTTTTAGTGTCTTTAATTCGAGCAATTCGCGCGCTGCGGTTTGGATCGTACTCAATTTCCATGATTTCGAAAGTTGTATCTTTTGGTAAATCATAAGAAACGATGCGATAATGACGCTTGACGCCACCACCACGATGACGCACAGTGATGCGACCTTTGTTGTTGCGACCAGCCATCTGCTTTTTGCTTGCGAGCAAAGATTTCATTGGCTTTTTGGTCGTAATTTGGTCAAAATCTTGCGTGGTCTTTTGGCGCTGAGCCGGAGTGGTCGGGCGATAAGTCTTGATACTCATTATTTATCTTCTCCTTTCTCCTCTTTAGCGTCTTTCTTAGCCTTTACGGATCTTTTTTCGGCTTTCTTTGCTGGCTTCTCCTCGGTTTTTTTCTCTTCTTCAAATACTGGAATCTTGTCGCCTTCTTTAACGGTTATGTAAGCGACTTTGTGGTCCTGTTTGTAAGTAGTGCCAGGATAAGCGTGTTTACCGCGCGAAAAACGGGTAGCTTTTCCTTTGCGATTCAAAACTCGGACACTGGTTACGGTTACGTTGAATGCTTCTGCGATCGCTTTAGCGATAGATTGTTTGCTAGCGCTGCGCGGAACATAAAAAACGTAGGTGCGCTGCGATTCAAGATTATAAGCCTTTTCGGTTGCACGCGGAGTAATCATACTATTCTTGTTCATTATGCTTCCTCCTTATCAAGCAGCCAGTTCTCGGTTGTTTTTAGCGCGGTTTCGCTGAAGATGATTGCGTCAGCGTTCAGAATATCGAAAACATTCAAGTATGTCGCGCGAACGAGCTTGAGATTCGCAATATTATTAGTTGCGCGCAAAACTTCCGGTGCTTTTTCTGAGACAACCATCAAGACGCGTTTGTCGTCGAGCTTAAGATTTTTAAGGGCTTTTGCGATTTCTTTTGTTTTGCCAGTTGTCGCAATGCTTTGGATGATAACTGCATTTTCGGCGTTTTTAAGACTGAGAGCCTGGCGAACTGCAATTTTCTTAGCACTTTTACTAATTTTCTTGGTGAAGTTCTCCTCGCCAGTCCGACCAAAGGCTACACCACCATGGCGCCAAATTGGGTTGCGAGTACTACCGAAACGAGCTCGACCAGTACCTTTCTGCTTCCATGGTTTTTTACCGCCACCACGAACTTCACCGCGCTTTAAAGTTTTTGCGTGTGAGCTGCGTGAATTCGCGAGATATGCATCGTATGCGGTCTTTAGGAGTTCGTGATTATCTACGGTCAGCCCAAAGACATCTTTGTTTAGTTCTGCCATATTACTCCTTTCCCTCCATCCGGACTACAGTAACGATACCTTTCTTCGGACCTGGCACTGCACCCTTGACACCGATGAGATTATTCTCGGCATCAATATAGGCAACGATCAAATTCTTGACCGTAACTTGGTCGTGCCCCATCCGACCCGGCATCTTTTTACCCTTCCAAACTTTTTGCGGGTAGCCCGAACCAATCGAGCCAACGCGGCGGATATTTCCCTTGAAGCCGTGCGTATTGCGCGACTCGATGAAATTCCAACGCTTGACGGCACCGGCGTATCCTTTGCCCTTTGAGATACCGGTTACCTCGACCTTATCGCCGAGTTTAAAATTCTCGACGCTAACTTTATCTCCGACCTTGAGTTCTGGCTCGTCTGCCGTACGGAACTCTTTGAGGATTTTTGGAGAAACTCCGGCCGTTTTGACGTGGCCAGAAACCGACTTGCTCAGATTCTTACCCTGACCATATCCCAGCTGCACAGCGTTATAACCGTCATGCGCGACAGTTTTAATCTGAGTCACCGTGGATGGGTCGGCTGAGAGAATCGTAACTGGGGTCACGACGCCGTCTTCGCCGATGATCTGGGTCATACCAATTTTGGTGCCGATGATGGCTTGCATCCTGTTCCTTTCCTTTAATGCAACACGAAATCTAGACTAATGAGTGGTTCCATTTGGCTAATCAATCGATCTAGCATACTCGCTAATTCGACGGATTAAGCAGCCGGCCTTCCCTGTCGTCTAGTTCGCATCGCCCTTAATTAGACTATACCAATCCATTTTAGCATAGAATTACTTTTAGGGCAACCCCCGAAATCTAGGGTTATTTTCTACTTGCACATCTTGCAGTACTTGGTATAATTGGGTCTAGGCTGAATGCCTAATTAATCGTAGCAATTAAGCTACGTGTACTTTTATTTGAGAGGATGGTGATTATTATGTCATTAGCTAGGCAGCCAGTGCAGTTTGATTTCATAAGAGGGATGCTTGTGGATGCCGCCAATGCAGTCAGCAGTTTTCGGTATGTACCACAGAGTGAGGATCGCCCGCTCGATATTGTCGAGAATATGATGGAGATTCTGAAGTCGGCCAAGGAGACTCAGGAGTTATCTGCTTGGTATCATAAGCTGTTTATGTCTCAGGACAAAACACCGGCGGGGGATTCCTGGTCTTCGGAGGAAGGGCTCAAGATTATCTACAGCGAATTTCGGGACTATTTAAAGTCTCAGGCAGAGAGCGAGGATGAAGCGAAGGCTTACGTCAAGGCTCTGACTCACGAGATATGGCCCAAGCTGAAGCCGATTTTGAGACAGAATCAAAACACGGCAGCATGGGCAAAACGTTTCGTAACTTGCTCAATGTTTGCGGCGAATTTTGTCATCAATATTGCCGAGGGTAATTTGGCACTTGCCTTACCAGTAGCGCATGGAGTGCTTCCGGATATATTGGGCAGGTTTCGGCCAGTACCACCCAGTGATGGGGCGTTTGTTGCGATGTTGGAGGAAAGTTTGCGTTGGGTAGCATTGAGGAGCGCGTATGTTCAAAATGGGCTGGACGAGTCATATGCTCAGTTTGATCCGATTGATGATACCGATGTGCATCGAATTGCTTTCTTCGGCGGCGGGTGTGATGGCGCGCTTTATACAAGAGGCTTTTGTTTGGCGAAGGATGAGCGCGCCGTAATTTATGACAAAGTAGATTGCAGTAGCTCGTTGGAGTGCCTGATGAATGGTAAGTTGGCTGACAACAACATCGAGTATCGCGTTGGGGACTTCACTGAGGCGTTCCACGATTCCGAGCAGCAGGCAAGCTACGATGTCGTGGTGTTGTCTGGGTTGATGCCCTATGTTTGGAAAGGGGCGGAGCCGATATTTACGAAGATTAAAGGTCTTCTGAAGCCGGGGGGTAGAATTATTTTTGACCTGTCGGTTGAGTGCCTTAGCTACCTTTTCGTGGGGACAACGTTTCCCTGGCCGAGTAGGGAGATGTATCTCCCGCAGTCATTTGATGCAGCTATTGCTGCCGTGGGAGAGATTTGTGAGGCGGTAGATTTGAAACTTGTCGGTAAATACTACGAGGACGAAGATTCTGATGACTTTTGTCCGGCGGGTATCGCTTTCACGCTCAGAAAGGAGGTTTAAAACGTCACTATCAACTCAGTTTCGGGCTGTTTCTTAGCGGCCCATTCCACCCTCTGTGTTTTGCACAGAGGGTGCTCTTTTTAGGCAGGACGTCCCTACACTCCAGGTGAAAATTTCTTTAACTTTTTATTATGTTCTTTATATTTTGGATCATGTTCGGCGACTTCTGCCCAAAATTTTTCCGAGTGATCCATATGATTAAGATGTGCAAGCTCATGCAAAATAACATAATCGCGCAGCGGTTCCGGCACTTGCATTAAGCCAATATTAAGCGAAATTGTTTTATTGCTGCTACAGCTACCCCACCGCGTAGCGGCATGGCTTAGCCTGCATTTATCATAATGATACCCGTACAATTTTGCGTAATATTCAAGGCGATATGGAAGGTATTCGCGGGCTTTTTTGGTGAGAATCTTCTTTTTGGCGTCGCGGGCTCGCTGTGTTCCCGGTGAATTTACCGGAATATTTTGACGAACTAGCTCACGGTTACGATTCAAAAACCGTTTGGCTAGGAACTCCGTTGTATGTTGGGGGACTGACATTTGTAGTCGCCCCGAAGTTGAAATTGAAAAACGCACACCCTTAGACCATGCGTTTTTGCGCACTATTACCTCGCCGAATTCGGCGTCTTTTAAAATCATTCTACAATTGCGTCAAGACTTGCTTAAGCTGGGCTGGATAAGTATGTTTACCCGAAAGTACGATCGGGCTTTCGGCATCAGACGGCGCCTCAAGGGCTTTGATGCGTGTATCATAAACCGTTTTTGCTTTTTCGACGGACTTAAGCTTATTTTTCAAGCGAGCTCGCACAGTACTGACATCAGTCTGAATCCAAATCAGGGTTGGCAAATATCCCTCGGCGCGAAGAATCTCGGCTAGTTCTTTGCGGTCTTTTTCGGTGTCGTTGCCGCCCTCAATTACGAGTGTGGCGCCGGTTCGTGCTACCTCAGCAATCAACAGCAAGATAAACTTGCGTGATAGATTATGCTCGTCGCGTAACTTGTCTAGATCGTAGAAAGTTGCATTGAATTGTTCTGCAAATTGTTTACTGAAAGTAGTTTTTCCGCTGCAAGGGACACCAAACACCAAAATCGCGCGTTGACCACCAGTACTGGGTGAGTGTAATTTTTTACCTTCCATAGACCTCCATTAATTTTTACCTTCCTTTGCAGTCATTATATCATACTTTCCTGTATTTGAAAGAAGGATTTGCGAAGGATAGTAGAAAAACCATACCAAAAAGTTGGCGAGATTATAAAAGCTAGCTGGAAGAAGCCCGATTAGCGAAAAATATGACATACTAGTGCAAAAATCGCAGCTAGCAAACAGTAGAAAACCAAAAAAAGCAAACCAGGCCTTTGGATTGGTGGGTTCAGCTTTGCGATAACGATAGCTCAGGATAATATTAGTAATCAAAAGAATTGCATATAAACCACAAACAAGATAAAGTCGCGGCATAATATCGAAAATTACATCAAGTACAATCAGACATATTGCTATAGCAATATAAATAAAAACGTAGCGTTTAGTCGGAGAATTGCGCAGAGTGAGCAAGTGAAGCAAATGGAATATTTGGGTGCTAACAAATACCGTTACTCCCAGGGGCGAGATATTATTACCGGCGAGAATCAAATCTGCCACACAAGTTGCGCCCATCGCCAGTAGTAACCAATAATCATGACTAAAATAAATTACAACATAAAGAAAACAAAGCACGATACCGGTTAGACGTACGAAAGTTGTAATTTGGCTATCCGGCAAAAGATTCCCGAGCGCAAGGATGGTGAGATAAAGCGTGACCCATGTAAGAATCCAGCGCCAATGAATTTGCCGAGTTGCCTGTCGATAATCCATAGCGTATATTATAACATAGCTCTTATGATTCCATGATCCACTTAACGATTTGGGGCTTAATTTCGTGATACTCCTGCTCACTAAACTGCATATTGGCAATGCAAAATCTTTTTGAAGAAAGGTGCGAGCAAAACATACAATCCTGCAAATCAAAGCAGTCCTGAATAAAAAATGAATTAATAATTTTATTACTATAATTAACCGAGAAACTATTGCTAGAATTAATTGAATCATCGAGACGAATGCAAAAATTAGAATTTGCCGAACGTCGCGAGGCAATTAAATATTCACTATCGCTACAGGAGTTACAATAAATAAAATATTTCCCGTCAAAGCAATTAGTAGACTGATAAATGTTTTCCGAACGATACACGGTGTCGCATTTTGCAGCGTTAATACTATCCGAAAGTCGATTCGAAGTCATATAGTTGACCTTTTCCCATGCCGCAATAATTTCGCCAATATTATGAAAATCGCGTTTCTCGAGCAACCAACTTTCTTGCTCGTCATGTTTGATCATGTTTTCCTGAGTAATATATTTTTTGGCGCCATTCACAATTGACCAGGCTGTTTCCCCGCTGGTCTCGTCTCGAAATCGATTTGGTAAGCCAAGATCAAAGGCGAATTTTTGCTCGATCTTAGCGAGTGACATATTGCAATTGATCCCCAAAACATTTTTGAGGATTTTGCATGCAATTTCGCTAGCTAGTTTTTCATTCATTTGGATTTTCCTTTCGTAATATTTTTTTATCAGATCGAGACTTGGCATAATGAATCTCGGGGTTACTTTTTGCGAGCCCGTGTTTGATAAATTCCGCCGAAGTCTCATGTGTGAGTTCGATCCGATCGGCGTTTACTTGCAAAAGTTCTTTGAGATTTATCGAAGAATCAAGTCTGAGTTGATACCTTGAAACTGATTCTTCGTTTTTATTTTTGGCAGGATTCTTGGTGGTGTAGGTTTTGGCTTTTTGAGAATCTTGGCGAAGGCGCGGGCTAGGTGTAAAGTCGAGCGTCGTTGCTCTGAAAGCTGGAATGAGCTCGTTATTTGCACTTATACGCACAATGCATTCACGATTCTGGAGCCCGGTTAAGGTTTTAACTTTTTGCTCAAGTGTGTCTGAAAGCGGGATTTTCATTTCAAAATTATGCACAATTAAATTCGCATCGTCTTTGGCAATCCGAAAAATATAATAATTAATTGTATTGGCAAAAATTGCTTGGCGCAGCGCTTCTGAAATACCGCCGAAATATTGTCCAGCAAGCATAACTGATAGATGATATTTGCGCGCTTCGGATAGAAATCGATTAAGAATCGGATTTTCGACAACCGCAACTTCGTCAACAATAAAAATAATGTGCTCAGAAAAGCTATGCTGTTCGGCTAAAGTAAGGATTTGTTGCATGATTAGACCGGCAACGATTTTGACAACACGATCGCCAAATTTAGTGCGGTCAAGCGAAAAAATCGTCAGGAAGTTTTGTTGTATTAATCGATTAATACAATCAGATTTTGCCTCCTCAGCAAAGATTGGAATCATTTCCACTTCGTCAATTAAAGCAATAATTGGCGAAATTGCTTCGGTATAAGAATGTACTTTAATTTCACTAAATTCAGCATAAAAGAAAGTTATTACGCTGGTTGGTAAATTAGTTTCAGAAGTTTGTAAAAGTTGATTGCGAAAATCAAGGTCAAGCAAAAGTTTACGTAAATTATGAAAATTAAATTTTCCAAATTCCAATAATAAATAAAGGCTATGGCGCAAAACTCGTTCAAGTTTGGGATTGTAATTATTTGCAATTAAGCCTTTAAAAATATCGAGCAATAATTCCACGGCAACAATTGCATTTTCGGTGTGACTAGAAAAAAGATCGGCAGAATTTTCCGAATCCAAAAAATCTATCACTCGACCTAGCCCGCCAATTTCATCTTGCAGGGCTGCATGCGGATCAATGACGACGAATTTATATTTTGTTTTTAATTTTGGATTCTTCGCCACGTAATTAATAAGTAGACTAAGGAATTTTGATTTGCCGGAGCCGCTCGCCCCTAAGACTAATGAATGCCGATCAAAATCAACCATTGTTTGATCAAGATAACGTGGAGCTTGGTAATACGGAAAAGCGTCGACTGCTAGAAATGCTTCGTCCGAGTTTTGTTTTAGAAGCCCGAGGACCTTATAGATGTCGAGATATTTGGGCGGGCTTTTGTACGCTAAATGATGATTGTGCTCAAAATCGGCCGCCAAAAATTCGCTTCCCATTGGCGGTAAAAGTTGATAAGATTTTTTGGGATTGTGAACGTAGACTTTTGGTATTGATTGGTGAGAGAAAGTTTTGAAAAAGCGAAATTCAAAAACCTCAGCTTCAAACTTTTTGTGAGTTTTTAAATAACTTTTTAGATCGATGAAGCTATATGATTTTTGTAGATAAAATAATCGCGCTACGTTAGTTTTGAAGTTTGGCAATTTAGCAGTTTGGAGCAGAAAATTTCCTAGACTACAAAAACTGGCGGGGATTTCAAAACTCGTTTCGAGATAATAATGGATTTTGATTTTTGAGCAAAGAATAATTATCCGCCAGCTCGTGAATAGTTTTTGAAATTCAGAAATTGCATCAATGAATTGTTGCCAATCTTTGCTTAGTAGCGACTTCTTGGTCGGATAAATTTCGTAGCTAAATTTCATGCGCCGTATTGTAGCAGAAACTTGTTGAGTCGAAGTGACTTTTCTTGACCAAAAAGATCAGTCGGAGACAATCGGCACCCAAAGTTCGGTGATGCCGTCATGGTAATATTCTAATTCCGGTAAATCGGCTAGTTGGTAATTCGAACTTGGTAGAAATTCCATATAAAAATCGTTGGAAGTTTTTTGGATTTCGTGGGCTTTGTATGAATTGGTGGTAAATTTAAGCCATTTTGTAGCTGGAAAACTGACCGATTCGAAACCTGGAATCTCGCGTTCGTATAGCACATAGTAGGCTGAACATTCTTCGCGCTCCGGGTCACGATAGACTACCATACCAAAATCTGGAAAGCCGCAGCGGTCTCGATATTTTGCGGCAATTGTTTCAAAGAAATGTGGAGCATCTTTGCCGATATGCTTGGTGTCGGTGGCGGTGTGAACGCCATAAAGTTTGAAAGCGGGGCGTTCAATGATGGTGTATTCGGCACGCGGTTTTTGTTTTATTGTTTCGTCAAAGACCGATCGTGGGAAGTTTTTTAATTCTACGCCTGGCTTGACCGCGCTAGGTTTGATGCCATGAAAGTTAGTAAAGGCTCGCGAAAAAGCTGCGCTACTATTATAGTCGTATTTTGCTGCTAGATCGATAATGCGCCAATTTTTAGTTAGTAAATCGCAGGCGGCATTTGAAAGTCGGCGGCGACGAATGTATTCGGCGAGTGGTATACTGACGAGCGCCGAAAATATTCGCTGCATGGTATAGGTATTTGTTTCAAGGATATTTGCGAGCGCATTGTAGTCAATTTTGTCATCAAGATGTTCTTCAATATACAAGGTAAGTTGATTGAGCCGCTGGTAAATGTTCATTTTTAGAGCCAACTAGATACCCCGCCGTGATGCGAACAAGTTCCGCGTCGACTTTGACTATAGCTATAAGTCCCGTCTGCACAGATGGCAGTAGCATCGCCAGTGTTATTTTTGGAGGGTCGACAAACCGTATTTCCGGCCGAATTTACATAAGTCCCATTTTGGCAACTAGCAGTTTCGGTTCTTGGCTGCGGCGGCACGTAGGTCCCCTTCGCGATAACCTCACTCGTAGGTTCTCTGCTTGTTTCGGTTCGATCGAGCTCTCTTTTGGTCTCGACGCCATCCTCGTAGGTGATAGTATAATGTTCAACCTTGATACCAGTTTGTCCCTTTGCAACGATTTTGGTTTGACCTTTAGGTAAATTAGCATCGTCGACATAGGTGGTCTTGTATGGCGTTTCGATGGTTTTGGCGGCAGTTTCTGTTGTGATTTTGGGTTTCGCCTCTTCAACTACAGCAGGTGCTATGGCTTCTTTGGCCGGTTCAATGTTTGCGGTGGTTGCAACTGCGCCGCCTGTCAGTAGCGTTGCACCAGTTGCGATAATCAGCTTAATATATCTTGGGCTCATAATTCTCTCAGTTACCTTACTATATATTATAGTATAGAATACAAATATTGTCTATATAGGGCCTCACCCCTCCCGTACCTAGGGACTAGGCAATCCGAGTAAAAGAAGTGCTACGCACTTCTTTTTGAGGATGCCGCTGTCCCGCTGAGCGATAGCGAAGT
>OOIH01000266.1_pt1 | contig 19448 bp, 29 predicted proteins | sample 1691801 | NCBI WGS metagenome assembly OOIH01 (sample SAMEA1061690, study PRJEB22710) | metagenome
ACCTCAAAAAAGTCGTTGCTCCAATCAGGCGTGTACTCGCTCCCGTCCCACTCGTTGATCGTGATCTCTGCGGTCCTTGTCCCGTCAGTAAGTCTCGTCATCTTGATCCCCCCTTGTCTTATCTATTGTTTTTGTCGGCATAGTCTTGCCCCTCCAATCTCCTTTTTGTGGCCTCTGCCTCCTCCTGCGACAGGAAAAGCCCAATATACTTGCCATTGTGTACCACTTGCCATTTGTTGGAGTTGCGGTGGTAGCTAACACCCGTCAAATCGGATTGAGGCAAGCCACTGATGTACCGCTCGTGAGACGGTGGGCTTTTGCGCCTGCCTCTTTTATAATCTACCATCCCCTGGACGATCCTGGCATACTCGCGGGCGCACTCCGGACTACAGGTCACAGTTGGGCTAGTTGATGTGTATGGCTTGCCACAATAGGCGCAAATCGCGCTATCGACCTTTAGCTCTTTTTTTCGGGCTGCAAACTCGTCTCTGTGTTGGGCTGCTCTCTCCCGCTTTTGGGGGAGGATGACTTGACGGACGGCCTCAGCAGCGCAAGACGGACAGTATTTTTGCAGTCCACTCTCAACGACATATTCCCCCCCGCACACTTGGCAGATATCTACACTGCCTAGAGGACGTGTGTTTCCCGCAGCTTTCCGCTGAGCGTACTCCCTTGCGCTCCGCTTGGCGCGCTCTTTCCGGCATTCTGTGCAATATTTGGCCCTGGGGCCGCCCGGAAATGTCGCGCCACAGACAACACACTTGCGGAGTCGCATAACGGAAGCAACGTAGGCTTGTTTGCGGCAATCAGGGCAGAGGCGTTGCTCACCGCTGCCCTGGAACTCCTTGCCGCATGATTTGCACTTACGCATTCTCATTTCTGCCACCTCGCAGTTGCAGGTTTTTGTCAGGCGTTAACCCAGCGCTCCCCATAAGCTCTTGTGGCCACTGGGATTGCTCCGAAAGCAGGGGCATATCCCTCGCCATAAAAGTTGTTGATAGGCTCTACATCCTCGGCCCGATAAATGGCCGGATAGTGCCAACCCTGCCAGTTGTCCCAATACTCGACATTGGCAGTGGCGATCCGCTTTGCGCCGACCAGCGTGTCAGCCTCACCATAAGCGTAAGACTGGTATTGCCCCCCTATAACGACATACTTTTTCATGATATTCCCTTTCCGGCCTGCGGCCTGTCGTGTTGTTCGACTATGGTTGTATTATACACCACAAAAGGTGTATAATCAATAGGCAAAAGCAACAAATACCACAAGCTCTTTTTATACACTTTATATGGTGTTTATCCCTTACCCTCGTTGCTTGTTGCAACATACTCCAACAGGTCCCCTGGCTGGCAGTCGAGGGCACAGCAAAGGCGATCAATGGTACTCAACGTGAGATTAGGGACCTTGCCTTCCCGCAAGGCTTGTAACGCACTTTCTCCCAAGAGTTTTTCCCGTCGGATACGGTAGGTTGTATAGCCATTTTGTTTAAGTTTCTCATTTAATTTATCACAAATAATTGCCATATACAGCGCCCCCTTTTCTCCCTATTCTATTCTTTTTTATACACCACGTAAAGTGTCTATTTTGCACAAAATTAAGCACTATATACAGTGTATATTGCCTATTGATTATACACCTTTTGTGGTGTATAATACAACCATAGTCGAACAACACGACAGGCCGCAGGCCGGAAAGGATAAGAATTATGACAATCAACACATTGACCATCGACGAGATTTACGCGCTGGAAGGTATCTTTATTGGGCTGGCGGGCCTGACAAAAAGAATCTGCCAGGATTACAAAGTTGATAGCAACGAAATCCTGAAAAAGCTGGAAGCTGTGACAGATGCGTGGGAAAAGGAAACATACGGAACCACCGCTTGATAGCCGAAACACCCTCCGGGGTGTCCGCCGGGGATCGCCTACCGGCGCTGATGAGGCAGGCGAGAAAGGAAAAACGATATGAAAGAGTATAGAGAGATTCGCAAGATTAGCGCCAGCGCCCTCCGACAGCTCTGCATTGAGCAAGATTGGTATACCTGCGGGGATAACGATGAGTACGGACATCTGCTGTTTGACCTTGCCGGACACAAAGAGAATCTGAGCACTTCGGATATCATCGAAATAGCAGCCGACATCATGACGCACAGCGACCTGGACGACGATTGCACCATTGAGAGCATCGCTTTTGAGGTTGCCAGAATCGCCAACGTGTTCTTTGATGAGGTTTAAGCCGAAACGGGCCCCGGCCCGTCGTCAGGGACTGCTCCCCCTGGCCTGATGATGGCAGAGCAGAAAGGATTTATTATGATCAACACCGTAAAGCACGAGGAATACACCCTCAAGGGCCGCCGTGTCATTCTGGACACCGCAGAGCTTTTCCCCGGCAACTATGAGACCATGCTTTTGTATGCGTCCAGAGGCCAGGAGATCGCCGTAATGAGAGCCACCACAGAGGCGGAAGCCCTGCGCCATTTCGCGGCAATCCGCGCCACCTATCCCCCAGACAAACCCAAGACCAAAAGCTCCCCCGGCGCTCTGACTGGCCGCTATGCCAAACTCCGCGACGACCTCAAAAAGGCCCTGGAAGCCGGTCGCGCCGTAGAGGATGCCGACCCAGAGGACGGCGGAACCTGCAACTTTGACAGCGCCGCCCTCTCCCTCCCCCGCTGGAATGCCGATAAAGTGAAGCAGGCCGCCAAGGAAGCCGGGACCGGCTGCTTTATCTGGAATTGCTACGGCTCCCGCCAGTTTGTTTTTGGGCCAAACTCTCGCGCCCAGGCCAACGCACGCAGCCGCAACGCTGAGGCCATGACCCGCGCTCTACGCTCCATGGGTTATGACGCCATGGACTATTGCCAAATGGATTGACCACCCGCAAGACCCGCGCCACGGCGTGACCGGTGCAAGCCCGGTGGCCCTCCTGGGCCGGCGCTCATGGGTACGCAAGAAATCCCAGAAAACCCTACCCCAAAACTTTTGGGCGGTACAAAATACACATTCCCCGAAAATCCGGTACATTTGCAGGAGGAAAAACCATGAAAATCGAGAAGCTGTATGAAAATCTGAACACCTACGTTTCCACCCTGGAAGAATCTGACGCCGCCACCGTCAAAAAACTGGCCGCAGACCCCGCTGCGCCGGCCCTGGGCGATTCCCTGACCCTCTTGGCCTCCATCCTGCGGGAAGTCCGCGCAGAGATCGCCACCGCTAAGGCAAAGTCCACAGGCCGCCGGGGCATCCTGGGCGCCGCCCGCCGCCTGTTGAAGGTGGCTGAAACCATGACCCGGAAGGACTTCTTCGGTGCCTGGACTGGCAAGGACGGCCGGCAGTACATTTGCAGCGGCTTCCACGGCGCCGCCCTCAATGAGCCTCTAGACCTCCCAGAAAGCGCCGGCGGCGAGATGGTGGAAGTAGAAATCCTGGGCTCCCGCCGCGGCGAGACACAGCCCCTCTCCCTTCCCACCGCTAGCCAAGTTCGGTCCCATATCAAGATTTGCAAGGCGGAAAAAGACTTCTTCTGTGGCAGAAAGGGCCACATCGTATGGGACTTCGGCCCCGGCCTCCCCTTGGTCAACGCACAATATCTTCTGGATATGCTGGAACTGCTCCCCGATGCCTGCGCCGTGTGCCACACGCAAAACACAGAGATTTCCCCCATCTATTTCACCTGCGCGGCCGGGGATGGTGTACTTCTCCCTGCGCGACCTCCCGAAAATTACACCCGCGAAAACACCGCCAACCGCTATGCTCCAGCACCAGAAGAAATCCACCAAGAAGAACCCGAAAAACTCAATCCTCAAGAAACACCAGCAGACCTGACCCCAAACCTACAGGAGGACAAGCCCACGAAAACCGGAGATATCGTCCAGATCAGCAACGCCTATTCCAAAAGCTACAACGGCCTGTATTTTGTCGAGCACTCCCCCGGTGATCCGGGATGGCTGGGTACAGACTATTCCCTGCACCGCATCACCAAGGCCGGGAAGCTCAGCACCAGCAAATACAACACCCACTTCTGGCCCCTGCGCACCTTCAGCAACAACCGCGAGTATACGGCAAAAGCGGATGCCTGGAACGCCGAACACGCACAGATCGCACCCGCCACGGTAAAAGACCTGTCCCAGATCGCCGCCCACTTCCAGCAAAAGGCCGAGGGCGCAAAAAAGTATGCCGACCACTACGCCTGGGACTGGGGCGAAGATCACCCCGAAGTCCAAAGGGGCCGCGCCTGCCAGGCACTCTATGAATCCATCGTTCACAGGCTTTGCCCAGAGGGAATCGAAATCCCCAGCGTTCCTGAAGAGAATCCCACAGAAAGCCCCGAAGAAATCGCCCGCCAAATTGCCGAACGAGAGGCGGCCGAAAAACGGCGGGCCGAGGTTGAGCGGCAAATCCAAGAGGGCCGCGCCTACATCGAAAAAATCAGCCAGCAGTACCCCATCCGCCCCGGTGAGCCGGTGGTAAAAATCCGCTGGAGCGAACACCCCGCCTTTTACAGTTGGAACGACGATTCCCTGGACCTCTCCCCCGCCGCCGCCGAGATCGTCCTGGGCCGTTACGACTGGGAGCGGGCAGAAGAGGAAAGGGGAGGCTATGAGAAAACCAAGTTCCTCATCACCTGGACCGACGAAGCCGACGAAACACACAGCTATGAGGGCCGGTATGACCTAGGGGACAACGACGGCGGCCTAGTGGCCCACATCCGCAGCTTTGCCGCCTGCCGCCGCAAGCACCCCTACAACACCGCTCCAGAGGAAGCAGAGGAAGAGGCCAAAGGCATTGAAGCCCTCGCTGACCGCCTGGCCGCCTGCACCGCTACCGTTGCCGGGGACGTGGTCTCCTTCACCTGGGCCCCCTGGCTGGAAGCCACAGCCCAGCAAAAACGGAAAAGTATTCAAGACTTACATGATATGGTGGACCTTCTCACCGATGAACAGTTAGAGGAAGCCATCCGAACCGTAGACCCCAAAGACAGTGAGAAGGAGAGCGTTGCGAAATACTTCCTGCAAATACTTTTCCAGCGCAACCCCAAGAGAGCCCTAGAGTTCTTCCGCCGCTGGCGTTCCGGGGAGGCCTAAGTTCTCCACCGGGATGCCTCCGGGGGAGCCTAGCGACCTCCCCCGGAGAATCCCCAAGCCCTGCCAGAAAACCTTACCCCAAGCCCTCATCATTTCCAATTCACTCTATCACGAAAAAATGAATAAAATAACATTTTAATACCGTAAAATGGGCCCAAGACGCTTTATATGTTCCACACCCTCAGGAACTTTGTTATACTATTCAAAGCCCATCAAAAAAGAGAAAAGGAGATAGAAAATGGCTTTAATCAAATGTCCCGAATGTGGAAAAGAAATTAGCGACAAAGCCCCTTCTTGTATCCATTGCGGCTTTCCTATTTCTGAGGCAGGACACATGGAAAAAAACCAGGATGAAATTAACCCAAATTTAACTTTAGTTAAAACTGAACCGCCAGTTACTCAAACTTCTACACCCTCAGACGCTGGGTCACCATCCGACCAGTTCTCGGAAGATGAAAAGAACTACAAAAAAACAAAACCCAAAAAGTTTATTGCCGCTATAGCCATTGTCGTAGTTGCTACCATCGCCCTTGTTGTTTCGATTGCCCTGAAACCCAACCCATTTCAACAGGAAATTAAAGAAATTTTTTCTTATTACGGCTATACGCCCAATAACATAAAGGTGATTTCCGGCGCGGAAGGCAGACACCGCAATGTAGTACTTTCCATCTCAGAAGATGAGATAAAGGAAGAAGATTACGATCATCTCGAAAAGGGAATCAACGGCGTGTTTGCAGGAGATGCGAAGATAAAAAATGTCGTTGTGACCATTTTGAACCAAGACCAGATTCCTATTGACACCCTCCAAATCCATTTGCATTCCTCGCCGCAGTCAAGCACAGCAACGGGATCAGGAGAGGGGGAATCTCCCGCAGAGAATACCAAGCAAAATGATTCTGCACCTTCCGAGCCGGACGCGGTAGAAAAAGAAAAGCAAGAGGATGAGAGCAAAAAAATCTGGAACCGCACCGAAAACGCAGTCGTTTCCTCCCTCCGCTCCACTCTCTCCGCCCAAACCCTCTATGACCATGAATTTTCCCTGGAAAGCTATGAGACAGGCGAGGGCACCCTTTACTCTGTCACTATGGACGGTTACGGCACTGGCGTAGGCTATATGTGGATGACCGATACCGCCAACGGCGGCAAGAAGCCCACGGTGATCTGCGAAAACATATACGACAGTGTAAACGCAACAGCTTTTTCCCTGGCCTCCATCGCCCTGGTGAAAGAGTGCGGTGGATACACCCTGTCTACTGCATCCAGCAAGTTTTCCACCATTTACGATTCCGCTTCTACCAACGGGAGCAGCATCGACACCACAGTGGACGGTACAGAGTACACTTTGGTAATTCAATCCGGCACCACCCTCTTTACCGCCCAGAAGCCTTGACGGAATGCAGGCGGCGGAAGAAGCCTCACCACTTGCGCTACCCAATAAACTAAACTCAGAGAGCGGCCCTAAACCAGCCACAAAGGGGCGGCAGACATACTGGTGCGGCCTCCCGCGAGAGGGCAACATGCCAGACACCGCCCCACTCTCTTCTATTCAATATGGCATACATAAGTATATCACGTTTCTTTGATGAATCCAGCCTGCAACAAATGAATATAAGGACAATATCGCTCTTCTGTACGATAAATGGTATATAATGATGCAGAATCACCGATTGTTTCCGTCCCAACTGAAACTTTAGTATATCGCAATGTGTTAGTCCCTTCTGGAGTTGAGTACATTTTCACAAGTCCAGTATTTTTCCAAGACCATATTGAATCAGTAGATATCTTTTTAACTCCTTTGCAAAAAGAAATTGCCTCATCTGATGTAATTTCCCCATTATCCTGCATAGATGCTGCTACGAACTTACAAATATCCGCATTCTCAGCACTCAGTCCGGTGCTAAGAAGCTCTCCTATTTTTTCAATCGGAGTATCATTTTCTAAACACAATTCAAGTTCATTGCACAGTGCTTGAGCATTACCTAGCGAAATTGCTTGATCATAGTATTCTATTGCTCTTTCCAGATCGACTTCTGTCCCCAATCCATTTTTGAACAAATAGCCCAAGTTACATAATGCAGTTTCATTCTTTGGATTTTCTTCTAAAATCTGCAAATAGATTTCTATCGCTCCTGCATAATCTTTTGATTCTAATTTTCGGTCAGCTGCGGGCAAAGAAATTTCATTTTTCTTAACGAAATTATAAACAAGATCACCTCCCACTACATTTATTACACCCTTATTATCGTTGCCCACATAAACTTTTTGCCCTGTTTTTTCTATTGTTGAGTCATCGCCGTTCTTTCCGTCATCATTTACCGAAGCAGAGTATGAAATTCCAACAAATGCAACAAGAACACCCAAAATCGCAATTATATTTGATACTGTTTGATTTTCTTGCACCTTAAATATCCATATAGCGCATAGACAAATCAGAGCTCCCAAAACCCCCAATATAATAGACCACATCAAAGACCCCCTCCTTTTTACATCTGTGTTTCTTGACCTATTTTCCATGCTCGATAATCCACCTTTCATATAGCCAAACAATATTTACACCTCGACTATAAAATTTGGTATCAATACACACTTAGAGATAATTAGTATTTTATATTTTACTTTTCGGCATAAAACCCGAAAAAGTATAGGGCACGAGAAGTTTTCTACATTGAATAGCTCTTAAATTCACGAATATAGTCATAAAAAGCTAAAAGTGGACAGCCTATTCGCCGTCCACTTTTCTCTAAATTACAGATTCCCCAGCACTCCATCCCCCAACACAATAGCATTGGACGGGCTCCCAAACACCAACACCAGCGCCTGGTCCCCCACCTTCAGCTCCTGGGCCGAGGGCACGAAGGGCAACGCCAGCCGGGTAGAATCCATGGGCTTCTGGACCGTGATCGTCCGACCGCCCTCTCCGGCCTCTGCCACCACCTGGGCCCGGTAAAAGCTCACGCCAGCTTGCATCATCTCCAACACCTTAGGCTGGAAATACACCCACAGAGCATCCGCCAGGGCCTTTACATCACTGTTCCCGTCCATAATCTCCCCGCCCTTCTCTCTCGTCCTCCACGGAAAGCTCCAACACACAAGCCCCCGCCGGTAGCCGTAGCTGAGCCGACACCAAACTTGCCGCCAAGATTTCCGCTCTATGCAGTGTCTCATCGCCGGATAAATGATAGAGGAAACGATAGTGCTTTTGCACTGCATTTCCCCGAAAGTTCCTTTCCATCAAAGCACCTTCTTTCTGTCTGGTTCTATTCCTATCCTATCCCCCGGCGCAAATGACAACACAGCCCTTGACAATAGGTTTAACCCATGATATAATAGAGCCAACCTAACAGAAAGGATGAGCCTATGGCAGAGACGCAAGCCAGAAAAACTTGGACCAAGGAAAACACAACCTTTGTCGGCCTGAAGCTGAACAACCGCACAGACAAGGACATCCTCTTGGCCCTGGAAGGGAAACCGAAACAAACCGAAATCAAGCGGCTGATTCGGGCCGCCCTAAGCAAAAATGAATGAAAGGGGACATTTTGAATGCCGACTGAAAACGAGCGAAAAGACGTGCAAAAATCCATGGCCTACGATTTGATTCACCTCCTGGAACGAAACCCAGAAAAGACCTACACGGTTCAGGAGCTGAAAGAATTGATCGACACTTACATTCAAGGAACACAGCAATAAAGACAATCAAGCATAAAAAAGGGGCGTTCGCCGCCTGCAAGCCAATCGAACGCCCATCCGCCCCACATCAAAAAAGGGAGGACATTTATAGTATACCCTCCCTCCTGGAAAAAATCAAGGAGGTAATCTTATGTCACGCACATCCACAGCCATGCAAAAATACTTGGATGCCACCACCTACTATCTGAAAAACCTGGAGGCCACCGGCGCCGCTCCCTCCACGGTCCACAATTACGCCAAGCGCTTGGAATCCTTCCGCCGCTTCTGGGAGGAAGAAAACCAACGGGACCACAGCATCCAGGGCGACCCTGGTTTCACCGACGTACAGGCCTGGCGCGACCGCCTGATTGACACCGGCTGCAAGCCTACCACTGTGCGCCAATACCTGAAGGAGTTGGGCATGTTTTTCTCTGCCGTCTCCGACGAGACCCTAGGCCCCCACCGTTTCTATGAATACAACCCCATCTCCAAACGCCTGATCCCCGACACCCGCAAACTGGAACGCCGCCCCTATGACCTGATCCTCACCGACGAGCAGGTCATGCTTCTCTGGAGGAACAACCCCCCCGCCCACCGCCGCCGCCCGGAGTTCTGGCCTCGCAACTATGCCATCGTGATATTGCTCCTTACCACAGAGCTACGCAACGCTGAGCTCCTTTCCCTCCGCCTGTCCGACCTGGACTTTCAAAACGGAGAGCTTACCGTGGAAAGCGGCAAAGGAAACAAATTCCGGGTGGTGGAGTTCCCCCAAATCGCCCAGACCGCTGTACGCCTCTACCTCTCGTCCTCCATCAGGCCCTCCACGCTTTCCGAAAATGATTTCCTATTCGGTACCCAGGGGGACCCAAAAGGGCGTACAGGCCAAGCGCAAGGCTTCTGGAAGCGCGGTACTGCCCAGTGGCTTTCCGCTCTGGTGGAGCGCCATGTCCTGGCTGTCACCGGAGTCCCCTCCGTCCGCACCCATGACCTGCGCCATGTTGGGGCCCGCTTAGACCTCAACAACGGCATGAGCTTTGAATCCCTGCAAGCCAAACTGGGCCACGAAAGCGTCACCACCACGCAAATTTATTCTGGAAAACTCACCGCCCGCCGCCAGCGCAAGAAAGCTGCCCTGGTCTACCAAGAGCGGGACCGTCAAGCCCAGCGCAATGCAGACCGTTTGGCACAGGCTTAAACATACCTCGCCCCGGCCCTCGCAAAGAGAGCCGGGGCGATTTTTCATAGAAAATCGTTTTCTTCCAGGCACTTGCGATAGATCTGCTCCACCCGCTCAATCGCCAGCACCGCCTTATCATTGGGGAACTCCGGGTGCCCCTCACAGTAGCGCTTATACTCCGTGATATCCTCCAGCACCTCATTGAAATGCTCCTGGCTGTGCCTCCGACCCTCCAGGGTCTCATCACAGAAACGCAGGATTTTTTCCCGGTTCTCCTTGGCCTGCCGCTTCTCGTCGCTCTCCACGTGCTTGTCCAAGGCAACGGAAACAGCTTCCACCTTGGACAGCACCTCCCCATTGGCCGCCCGGCCCAGGCGCTTCGCCAGCCAGGACCAAGGATTCAACTTAATGGGGACAACCTCAATCAGGCCAGAGCCGATCACCAGGTAAATCAGAAAATCCCCCAGATATGTACTGACCCACTCAAACATGATTACAACAGTCCCTTCCTCCCCAGGATAGCCGCCAGCTCATCCCGTTTTACGGGCCGCTCTGGGGCCGTACCGTCCACGATACCAGCGGAGGCAGCCTTGGACCAGTGCCCCTCCTGTTTGCTCCAATCCGGCTCCGCCAGAGTGGCAGCATGGGCGTTGGCCTTCTCCAGAAGCTGATATGCCTGCTGGTTGCTCATCTTCGCAATCATCTCATCAATGCTCATGTCCAGTTCCTCCTGATCCCCCCGGCCAGAGAGCCGGGCGTTCACTTCCTTTGCGATGTCCCCATATTTCCCAAACAGATAGTTGCCAGGGCAGGATTTTCCCTTATCCGTGGTGTACCTGTGGGGAACCATGTTACACACATTCCACTTCCCTGTATAGGCCGGGCAGTTCTCCTTGCCCTCCACCCAGAGCAGCTTCTTGATTCCGTTTCGTTGGCAGATGTCCACACACAGTGCAATCAAGGCCGCGTAAGCCTTTGCCGTGCATTCGTAGGGCTCCCGGTACGCCTGGATGCTGGAGACCTCAATCGTGACCACGCAGTGGTCCACCGCATGGCTACAGCACCACGCCCGGTCCTCTTCTCGCACGTATTGCCCGATTCGCCCATCCGGTCCAATCCCATAATGGGATGAGGCTTTGGTGGTTTGAAAAACCTGACCGCAGCCCTCCACGCTCCCAGGGCCAGCCATGGTGTGGATGGAGATACCTTTGATCCGGGAGCCTCTCGGCTTCGTGCAGTAGGGGGATAATTTTGTATAGCTCACCAATGCGCTGTTACTCATAGACCCTCCCTTCACCGCCGGGAAACATCCTGGCTATCACCGCTGTCCTCCGATTCCTGCGCCGCAGAATCCCAAACCGATGTGCTCTTGCTCACCATCACACTGGTCCCGCGCACCTTTTGGATCGCACCTTGGACATCCGGGTCGATGCTCCCGTTGGACGCATCTGTCAGGCCCTCCGCCAGCAGGTAGCCCAGCACCGCCGCGCCCTGCAAAATCACACCGCTTACCATCTGCGCCACGCTCTCGCTGCCGCCAAAAGCCATAATCAGGCCAGAGACAAACGCCCCAACAGCCAACCACAGTTTACGGCTTGTCAGCTTTCTTCTCCAATCAATGTTCATAAAAAGACCTCCTTTGTAAATTCATGGGTATTCCTTTTGCGCCCTGTTAGCCCACTTCTCTCCAAATGCCGTTGTATTTCACATACAGGCGGTTGCTTTGGGCCGGGGTGGATTCAACGGTGTAGCATCCATCGCTGTCCTTGTTGCTCGATACAACGATAGAAGATTTAAGATTAAAAGCGGGGCGCGCCGCGAAGGTAGGGCTGTACACGGAGTAGTAGTTGAGCGCCCCCGAAGCATGCACGCAATAGGCGTAACCCGCGTCGGAGTACGGAGAGCGCAGCCCCCAGAAGACGGCGGTAGCCTCCGTCCCGTCCAGATACGCAATTCTCGAAGCGTTGTCCACAAACAGAGCAAACGCCTTGCCCTCCGTCTGCCACCCACTCAAGCCCACCTCTGTACAGGAAAGCGGGAACGCTTTTCTGTAGATAGTGTGCAGCGTGGCAACACCCATGCCTTGGGCTACAACAATGGGTGTACTCACCATGCAGGCCCGGATTTCTTCATCCAGCTTCTGGGGAAAAATCCCGTCGCAGATATTGTCCAACGTGCAGCCAATGAAAACATTGTAATAGGTAGACGCAGCGTTCCAGGCCGTCTGGGTGTAGGCCTTTTTTCGTAGCATCGTCACGCCCGTCCCGGCCCCATAGTGGTCATTGCCCAGTTTGATGAACTGCTCCGGGTGGCCGTTCTCATTGAGCTTGACGAAGCTACCGTTGGCCAGGTTCGACAGGAGCTGTCCCATACTATCCATCCCTCCTTTTTCTTCAGGCGGCGGCTGACCGGCCGCCTATCCCGGCCAGCCGCCTTTGTTCCTCTGCGCGGCGCAGGCTCGCTTCCAGCCTGTTGCGCATCTCTATCCTGAGCTGTCTTGTGTCGCCGTGTTTGGCGTGGGCCTCCCACGACTGGTAGCTCTGCATGATTTTCTTCCGCGTGATCTTCCCCTGGGCATACTCCACCTCCCATTTGCGGATGCGTCGCTTCATCCGTTTAATGGATGACCGGCGGAGTTTGCGTACCACTTTCCCTGTTTTTGTGAGGTAGGTATGAAAACCGCAGAAGTCGATTCCGTTTTGCAAGGGAAAAATGTTGGTCTTGTTGTTCAGGGACAAGCCCAGGTCGGCAAATTCTTTCCGCAAGAGCGCCAGGGCTTCCCGCGCTGTCTGCTTGTCCGGGCAGATGATGTACCAATCATCCATATACATTCCAGACAGCGGCAAATGCAGTTTTTCTGCCGCAAAGCGCATGATGGAACATACAAAGAAAACGGCGTAGACATGGCTGGTCTGATGCCCCAGGGCCAGCCCTTCTTCCAATACGTCGATGTACTTCCACATCAGGCTTTGCAGCCGCCGGTCAGGAAACCGCTTTGCCAATGCCACCTTCAGGCGGTCATGGCCGATGCTTTGAAAAAAGTGATAGATGTCCCCTTTGATCACTGCCCCGTCCGCATAGTCCCATTCCTCCATGGGGCGGTAGGGCAAGCCAGCTTCCCGCCGGGCCTGCTCATCTGCGCCTTTTTTCTGAAGGAAATACCGCCGCAAATGATGTTCCAGCATATCCAGCCCGAAATGCGTTCCCTTCCCATATTGGGCGGCATAGGTAGTCAAACTGAAACTGGGGCTCAGTGCGTCGTAGATCACCTCATCGGTCATGGCGTGCTGCACCACTTTATCTCGAAAGCTAGGCGCGTGGATCAGCCGCTTCTTCGGCTCAAAAATGAGGAATGCTTTCAAAGGGTCTGGTTCTATCTTCCCTTGCAAAAGAGATTTCGAGAGGATCAGCAGCTCTTCCATGGCGCTAAACTCAAAGGCCGCTGTGCCTCTCTTGTTCCGTTTTCCCCGTCTGGCCTGGCGGAACGCCTGCCAGAGGGTATCCATGGAACAGAATTCTTCATAAGGAATTGGCTCGTTCAAAAAATCCCTTCTTTCCTGAGCGAACCTTGAAACGTGCTGATAGCAGGCGGCACCTCCCTCCTGAGAGGTCTCCAAGGGCAGCTTCCCCTGGTAACGGGTCCGCTTACGTCGCGTTCATGTATTTTCCCTAGCCCTATCACAGGCCACGGAAGGATACGGCCTCCTTTGATGATGGACCTCTGCGTTTGCCTTTCGGCTACTTGTACACGGTCATCCTCCTTACCCGGAGGACGCGCCGGCCCTTTGACCGGCGATCCCATCAGAGCGGGGCGCGCCGCGAAGTTAGGGTTGTTCACGTTGTTGTTGTTGAGCGCCCCCGAAGTATTCACGTAATAGGCGTTATTCGTGTCGGAGTTCGGAGAGCGCAGCCCCCAGTAGACGGCGCTGACAGGCCATACCCTAATACAAGGAGGTCTTTTCCACATCCAGGTAAACAAAGCTATCTGGATATGTTCTCTTACCTCCGGGTATCCTTTCTAACATTGGCCGCCCTCTCTTGGTCCTTCTTGTACCAACCCGCGCACATATAGCGCACTGTCAGTACGTCCTTGGACCACGTGGCCGCCCTATGGGCATTCACCCCCGGATACTGTTTGCTCTCCAACATCCGCTGGATGCGCCGCTCCATTTTCCGGCACTCTCGCAACGCTGCGCGTTGTAAGGCCAGGCGCTTTCTGGGGTCATCCCGTTCCAAGTCGATCAAATTTGCCTCTTCGATGGCCCCACAAATCGCCTCCGCGCTCTGCATCATCCCTGTCCCCGTAGTGTACCGGTATTTCACGGGAATCACCTTCTTGTTGGCACACATATCCGCCGTGCGCAGCCAAAGGTCAGCGGCCTTTCCGCCCAGGATAAAGTCATCTTGGTTCTTGGGCGCATAATTCTTTCCCACAGCGTTCCCTCCTTTTCAAGATAGCGCCAAGAAGCTCTTCGCTTCCTTCTGCCTCCAATACATTCCCCGGCGCAAGTCGCACCGTCACCGCCTCGCCCAAAGGCGAACGGCCACACAGGACAACCCCTTCTGCCGCGCAAGCCCGGCAAGGCTGTTCCAACTCGCACAACAGATTTGCCACCAGGCAGGAGACCTCCTGTGTGTCCTTACAGGCCATCCGAACCAACATCTGTTCCCTGCGCCTCCGGCTCTGCATTCTGGGCATCCTGGGCAGCCTGCAAGGCACCCTCCGCGCTCTCCTGGGCACTGCGGGCCTCGTTGAGCGCCGCCTGCAACTGCGCCACCTGGGCCTCCAAAACGGCTACATCCTCCTTGGGGTCCTCCCTGGCCAGCACCAGTTGTAAGCTCAGCACCTCCATAGGCCCAGAGAAAGAAGCCGTCACCTTCCCATCCTGGTCCAGCACCGCCAAGGGGCCCTCCTTCACCGCGGCCAGGGCGGCATCATCCAGGCCGCCCGCCAAGGCGATGGTCAGCGTCTGCCGCACCACGCCACCGATTTTCTTGGTCCCCGCGAAGAACCCCCGGTCCTCCAGCTTCAAATCCTTTGCATAAATCATATCTCTTTTCTCCCTCTTAACTGATATCTACGTATAGGTCTCCATTCTTCCCAAGCCCTGAAGTGGGTGGCCCAGAGCCAAACAACACTTTAGGTGCCTCTTCCAAGGACTGGCTGATCGCCCCCAGCTCCTCCGCGTCAATGGCTGGTGGCTGGTCGTTCTTCCAGTTGGGGGCCACATAGCGGTCATTCTGTCTGGGCATTGATTTCTTCCGTTCCTTTCTTGCGCAAGGCAGTCTTTTGGGGCCGGGGCGGAGTCTTAGGATTTGGAGTAAACCCCATAATCTGAGGGTTGTTCTTCCGAAACTGCTGGTTCTCGCCCAGCCAATACCGGTTGGTTTGCCCAATCACCTTCATCTGGCTTCCGTCCGCCAGCCGAAGCGTCCCTGTCACCGTATTTTCCACTCGTTTGCTCATCTTGGCACCTCCTCGCTCTCCATCCAGTCGATACTCATATTCAGCTCCCGGCCCACATTGGTGCCGGAATCTGCAATAGCCCGGCTGCCGCTCTCATAATAAGAGTTTCGGGCAAATTCCACCACGCCGACCCCAGTGATATTCACCCCATTCAGGGCTTCCACAATGCACTGCTCCATGTTGTAAGCGCGGGAATAGGCATCGGTCCGGGTGGTGTTCTCCTGGTTGACGTTCACCAAGATTTCAAACACCAGCCCAATCTTCGCCGCAAAGGGAGACGTAGGGTTGACCCGCCCCAAAAAGCATTTTAGCGTGGCCTGTGCCTCCAACTGACTCTGCCCCCAATACATCTGCGGGTATAGCCGGTAGCCCTTAGGATGTTTTTCTTTCTGCTCATCGGTATTCAGTACCGGTTCCTCCCCGTTGAAAAGCAGGCTCATCTTTTGTTCTGGCGTCGGCAGCGGCTGACGCAGCGGGTTCGCCCCGTCATAAAACAGGTATTTCGCCAGCCGAACACGGGGCCTGTCATTGTCGTCCACCGGAACATACCCGTTTGCATCCGGCAAATCCATCAGATAGGACAAAATCTGCAAGGGGATTTTCTCGGAACCACGCATGGTGTTATAGCCGCTTTCCACCCGTTCATAGGGGTAGGTTGGGCTGTCAAACCGCCGCTGGCGCTCCGCCATCTTTGCCTCCGCCTCCTTTATGCACCGGGGCACCGCCCCGCACCTTCTGGTAGTCCTCCAATTCCTTCCGCGCACGCTCCAGCTCCGCCGCACCTTTCTGGAAAACCTCCGGGGTAGTCTGGGCTTGTATCGTGGACAAGAACCTCCCTACAGGGTCATTCATCACCTGTAAAAGCCCCTGAATTTCCCGGTCCATCCGCTCCTGCAACTCCTGAAAATCCCGCAGCAGAGCAAAGACCCGCTCCCTGGTCTGCGTTCCCTTCCCTTTGAGTTGTTCCAACTGCCCCAGGGGGTTCCCGCCCGCCCAGCGGTCATAGTCGTCGGCGGCCATCAGCCACTTGTCCCCTTCCACCGGCTCATAGTCCTGGCCCAGATATAACTTCACCAGAGCCCCCATCAAATACCGGCTTTTCAACTGGGTGTTCTCCTTGTACATGGAGGCCATCGGGAGCCCCAAGTCCCCCTCCCCAAACTGCACCCCCAGACGGTCAAAGCAGCACTGGGCCGTTTCTTCCACAAAGGCCGCCTTTTCCATCAGTGGCACATAGCTTCTGGCCTCCTGCACCATCTTCTCGTCGATTGTCTTGTATACCATGTTTATCCCCTTTCTTTTCGCCGCAGAGGGCAAGTCTCTATCCGGTCCAATGCCTCCCACCGCCGGGACTGCCGGCAAAAATATTGATGGGCACATTGGGTAAACTGCTCTCCCTCCAGCAAATGGCAGTGAAGGCTCACGTCCCCCCGCTTGCGAAAGGCGTGGGGGCATTTCTCTTTCCCCATCAAATCCCCTCCAACTCTATTGTGGCGGAAACTGACACCCCGGCTGCCTGGGCCGTAATCACCAGCGGCTCCACGCTCCCGCGCCAGCAGGAAAGAGAAACCCGATTCCCTTCTACCGCCGCGCTATAGGCTGTCGGGTCCGCCCTTGCAAAGGACCAATGCAACGCCTCTTCCGGCTGGCCCAGTGGCGGTTCATAGGCAGCTTCCAACTCCACAGTCTGATAGGCTCCCATGCGATCCGGCACCGCACCAAGAAAGCGTACAGTCCCCTCTCCGCCTTCCTGGGCCACTTGAATGGTCATCACGCCGCTATACTCAGGGTTCTGTGCCAAAAACGCTGTGATCTCACAGGTCCCCGGCCCTTCTGCCCGAACAATCCCCGCCTTGTCTACAGTAGCAACACCGGGGTCCGACGAATGCCAGAGGTAGCCCACAGGGTGCGTATCGTTCCCTTCCACCACCGTCCCGCAGCGCAAAGAGACAGCGGAAAACGGGACACTCTCCAACAACTCCAGCGACTTCTTCCCTTGGATGGAAATTTCCCAGGAAAAATTCAGCCCGCTGGCTACATGCCGCTCCAAATCATCAATTTCCCGGTTCGGTTCCTCATAGCGCAGGGCAAACTCCAACATTCTTACACTGCCGTAGTCCCCGGTAAACTCCTGGTGGAAATCCGAATACCCCGTGATGGAATACGCCCCTGACCCCAAGATCATCCGGCTGTTGGTATCAAGCTGGGCCGTGTCGGCATTGTACTGGCACTTCACGTTAAAGTAACCCTTGGTGATCAACACATAGTCCTGGGGGTCGCTGGCGGTGGCCTTGGCAATCTGGCTGGTCACTACTAGGGGCTCACTGCACAGGTTTCCATAATAGTCCAGGTGGTTCCACACGGCGTTGCAGCGCTCCGCCACAGCCACCACACCTGCCCCGGAAATATTCTCTGGATTCGTCACCAGCCAAGTGGACCCCACCGTTACGATCTTTGCCCCTCTGGGCGCATACTGTATCCGGCTATTCGCAAAAAGCACCAGTTTTGCATTGTCCGCAAGATAGGTGGAGGTGGCCGTCAGCCCCGCAATATCAGAAAAGCGGATATACTCCCAGGCCCAGGCAAAAAAATCCTCTGGGTCCAGGCCCTGGACTTCCGCCTCAAAATAGTCTGCGGCATACTGCGCGTACCGCTCTCGAAACTGCGCGGTCTCTCCCTCATAGTATGGGTGTAGCCGGCCAGTCATCTGTGCCGGGGCATTCCCCGGCGGCAAAAGGGAGGGCGCAAACATCCGGGCCATATTCCTGGCCCTGTCCTGAATTGTCTCTGCCACCCCCTCACCCCCTTCGGTACGGACGCAAAGCGCCTCGCTTTGCCAGGTCCTGATACGCCAGGTTCTGGGCATAGCGCCGCATTTCCTCGTAGAGGGCCGAGCGCAGGACCCGCCCACGCTCCGTCAAACTGCGGATATGGTTGGCCTCCGAGCCCACGGAAAAGCTCTTGTCCTGGATTTTGGGCTGCATATTCAGCCAGTCTGCGGCAAAGTGCTCGTTCCAGACCAGGGCCACACACTTGCCCAAAATCCGCTTTTCCTCCTGGCTCAAGGTATTGTCAAAGGTTCCGTCGGTATAGAAGTCCAGCCGGAATCTTGTGCCCTCCGAGATGCCACCGGGGAAGGTGACGGCACCCGTGTCCGGATCGTATGCCGCACCGGTGTAAGGAAGCAGAAGCAGCTCCCCTGTGCGGGCAATCTCCTCCTGGGCCACACTCATAAGCTGAAAGCCCACCAGCCCCGTTTCCACCGTTTGTGAATCCTCCCCGCCGGGCGAGGTCCAAGTGGTATCCCCAAACGACGGTTCTGTCCCGGACAACCAGCTCTGCATCTCCGGCGGCTGGTTGAACAGGGGAACCGCGTTTTTCATGTACAGGCTCATTCTCCGAAAGAACAGCGCCGGATTCTCCTGGGCGTCCTTTTGTAGTCGTATGTCATTGATCTCTACCATGGCGTAATCTGTCACGATCTCCGCCCATGCAGTTCCCATCCAATCCCCCTCCATTTCAGAATTGGTTACGGCTAATATAGTGCTTTGGGGTTAGCCGATGAAAATAAAGTGATATTCTACGCCAAGCCCATTAAGTTGACCCGCAGCAAGTGCCGAATCCCCATAATCACGATATTTTTCTATATACCAAGTGATTGTTTTCCTATCAGACGATATCTTCCCATATCCAGTATCACTTACAGTGTTTGCATACGGGAGAAAGAATCCTTGCCCCAGAACAAAAGAAGTGGACATTATGCTTATAGGCATAATGTATCTAGGCGCAGGGGAGGAAAAGACTGAATCAAAGACATAAAATCTGTTGTTTGAGCCTTTATATCCATAAACCCATACAAATTTCGGCGCAAACGAGCATGTAAGACTACACGGATTGTCCGCCCCGTAGGTGCCCGTCCCAACGTAGCTACCAACCTCAATCCTCGCTTTACCTCCTACCGCCGTCTGCAAGGCGGCAATCAACGTATCCTGGTCAGCATTCTTTCCCTGGTTCCTCACGATGCTGTCCGATATCGCTTGCAGCTCCGCCGCGTCC
>OOIH01000321.1_pt1 | contig 19274 bp, 16 predicted proteins | sample 1691801 | NCBI WGS metagenome assembly OOIH01 (sample SAMEA1061690, study PRJEB22710) | metagenome
TTTCCGAGAGAGCCGTTTCCTGTACGTTGACCGTGATGTTGTTGGTGTTGGATACACTCCTGCTCTGGGAGCTGTAGGAGGTACTGCCGCCGGCGGAGCTGCGCACCATCCCGCCCAATACAGCTGAAGAGGAGGCGCTGCCGCTCTTGGGCGCTGTCCTGCTGCCCGCCGGACCGATCCCATCCCCAGAACCGTAGTCCTTTCCAACCTTTTTCGCCATGACAGCGGTTCCCAGGCCCACCCCGCCATCTTCGCTCCTGTAGACAACGTAGTCTGGGTTTCCCTCCTCGTCCCGGACCAGCTGGGACCTTGCAGCAATGAATCCGCTGTTATCGAAGCTCGCTCCACCGCTTTCACTGCCAGGGCTGCCGCCTGATCCGCTGCGCGGGAGGCTGGCGGCCGGGGCGGTCTGCATCGCTGCCAGCTTGGCGGCATATTCGCTCTCCAGGCGCTGAACGCTGGCGTCATACTCCCCAGATAAACGGTCCAGCGTGGCGTCAAAGTCCGCTTTCATCCGCTCCACAGTGGCGTCAAAGTTGGCCTGGAGCTGGTCCGCGTTGGCGTTATAATCTGCCTCCAGCTTGTCTGTGTTGGCCTTGTAGTCCGCTTCCATCTGCTCGGTACAGGCTTTATACGCGGCCTCCATGCGCTCGGTGCTGGCCTTGTAATTGGCCTCAAGCTGGCCGGTGGCCGTCTGGTACTCCGTCTCCAGGGCCTCCGAGCGGGCGGTGTATTCCGCCTCCATCTGCTGGGTAGAGGCGTTGTAGCTGGCCTGAAGACTGTCCAGCCGGATTTTGGTCTCGGCGGCAGCGGCGTCCAGGCTGGCCTTGACTCGCTCCTTCTCCTCCTCCATTCTGCGGTAAAAGGCGGTGTCCTCCTTGTCCTGGAGGGCTTTCTCCAGCTCCTCCCGGAGCTGTGCTACTTCCTTGCGCAGCTCGGCTCTGTCCTCGTCAGTCCTGGCGTAGGCGAGCTCGGCCTCGGCGGCCTCCAGCCGCTTCCGGGCGGTGGCGATGGCGTCATCCTGGCTCTCGTCCTCCCGCAAACGCTTCCTGGCCTGGATCTCCGCCTCGATGGAGTCCAAAACAGCGTTGAGCCGGTTTTTTTCTGCCTCCAGCTCGGCATTGATGGCGGCTTTCTGAGCCTCATATTGGTCCTTAGCCAGCTTTTTCTTGTCCTCATAGGCTGTCTTGAGGGCCTTTTTGTCCGCGTCGTACTGGGCCTTGAGCCGCTTCTTTTCCACATCATAGGCTTCTTTTGCGGCCTTTTTCTGGGCGTCATAGGCCTCCTTGGCCAGCTTCTTTTCGGTGTCGTACTTGTCCTTGAGGAGTTTCTTCTGCTCGGAGAGGGCGTCCTTCAGCGCCTTGACCTGCTCGTTATAAATGTCCTTATAGTGGGATTCCAGCTCTTTTTGCTCGGTCTCCATCTGCTTTTTGCGGTAGCTATAATAGGCCGCCGTCTCGCTGCGCCACGCCTCGGAGTCCTGCTCCAAATACTGATCGCGCAGGGCGATCCGCCGCTTCCAGTAGTCCTCCTCGGTAATGATGTCCATGTCTAAAAAATATTTGATGTCTGCCAGGGCCTCACTGTATTCATTCTCTCGGAACTGTTTTTGGGCCTCAATTCTCTGCTGGGTGGCGGCCTCGTATTCCTCAGTTCCCTGGGTGAGATATTGGGACTGGAGCTCCGCCATGCCAGCCAGGTATTCCTCCTGAGTGACGCGCTCCTGCTCCAGGGCGGACTTGAGGGCGGCCAGCTCCCTGCTGTACTGCTCATTTTTGATGCCAGTAATCTTTTCCGCATAGTTCCACCACAGCTTTTGGAGCTCCTGTACCTCTTTGGAGGAGTCCTCGTAGCCCTGCTCCCGGTAATACTGGGCCATCTCATGGACCCGCTCCTGCATCTCCTGATAGATGGCGATATTGTCCTCATAGCTGCCGCCGTTCTTTCCATTGAGGTAGATGCTATGTTCCGCGTCCTTTAAATAGTTGTCCAAAGCTGCGGCTCTGGCCTGGGTAATCTCGTCCGCATACTCCCACCACAGCTTTTGCAGGGCCTGAATCTCCTCAGACTCCTCGGATAGCCCTTTCTCCCGGTAGCGCTGGGCCATCTCATGGATTTTTTCCTGCATGGCCTGATAGGTAGAGATGGTCTCCTCAACGCTGCCGCCCCCGTTTTTCTCTTGGAGGTAGAGCTTGTGTTCCGTCTGCTGCAAATAGGCGTCCAGGGCGTCCGCCTCTTTTTTCAAAGACGCAGCGGCGGCCTGTTCAGCCTGCTCGCGGGCCTTGGTGATGTCGTCCGCATACCCCCACCACAGCTTTTGAAGCTTCTGGATCTCGTCGGACTCCTCACTCAGACCCTGAGACCGGAATTCCTCCGCCTGGGCGTGGACCTTCTGCTGCATCTGCTCATACAGCCCGATGATGGCCTCCCCTTTGCTCTCATCCTTGGACCAGAGGAAAATCCGGTGTTCCATGTCCTCCAGCCAGTCATCCAAGGCATCCATGGCGGCTTTATTGGGGTCTGCGGCCTTTTCACTTTTAGATTTTGTGGACTTGCCAGAGGTAGATTTTCCGCTGGTTTTACGCTTGCCGTCCCGGCCAAGGGAGGTGGTCACCGCGCCAAAATCCCTGATGTTCTGTTCAGCGGCCTCATAATTGGCCAATGCCTGGTTGATCTCATCCAGCTTGGACTGAAAATTGGCGGTGAGTGCGTTTCTTGGGGTGCTGGTTTTGACATTGATGGTTTTACCCGCATTTCCCCCTGCCGTAATGACCCCGTTCTGGATCTTACTGGCCGCCTCGTTGGCCGCCCCCATAACGGCAATCGCGGACTGGTAGAGCGCCGCCAGCGCCTTGAGCTGCGCCCCAATGGAGGCGGTAGTGTTGGCGATAGCCCCTCTCTTTTGCGCCTCGGCATTGATGATATTCTGGGCCGCGGTCTGGGCATCGTTGAGGGCGATTTCGTACTCCTGCCGCTGAGAAGCGACATAATCGTCTAAGGCGCCCTTGGTCAGCTTGTAGCCGTCGGTTGTCTGTTCCAGATAACCATACAGCTCCGGGTATTTTTGCAGCAATTCAGACACTGTATCCATAGAGAGATAGCCAGATTCGCTCATCTCATCCTGGGCCTTGGTGAGCAGATTATAGCCGCCCTCCACCTTGCTGAGGACAGCGTTCAGGGATTGGAGGCGGTTAGCTGCGGCATCGGCCTCTTTCCCGGTCTCCTGGACGGCCCCGGCGTTGTCCTCCGCGCTCTCTGTGTTCTGCTCTATGGCGGAGGTGAGGCTGGCATATTCCCCCGCCAGGGCGTCAATTTCCGCCTCATTGTCCGCCAGCGTCTTTTTCAGGATGTCAAGCTGCTTGGCCGTCTCATTGATACGGTCTGAGGCGTCATCCGACTTCCAGATAGCATCCAGGGCTTCTTTATGGGCCTGTTCGGCTTCAGCCAGCTGCGCTACGATTTTGTCATGCTCGATATATGCCTGGGTCATCCGGTCAATGACCTCGGCCTGGAGGGCGGCGTCCGCCTGGGCCCGGGCCAATGCCTGGACAGACTCGATATTCCCCTCAATGGCGTTTTTCTGCGCGTCATACTGGAGGTTCAGCTCCGGGATGGCCTCGTTGAGCCGGTCCACCAGCTCCAAGATGGTCTGCTTCTGGGCCGCCGTCTGCTCCTCAGCGCCCACCAGCTCCTCCAAAGTGGCCGCCATAGCGACTACATCGTCATTCTGGGCCTGGATGGCCGCCGTGGTCTCCTCATAGGCGCTGCGGGCCGCCTCGATCCCGCTGGCCAGATCCCGCGCTTTTGTTGTAGCATCCTCCATAGACCCTGCTGCAAGGGTAATGGCAGTTCCAAAGCCAACCAGTGCGGCGACAACCCCTACCAGCGGAACAGACACAGCGGCCAGGGCGGAGGTGCTGGCAGTCAGGGCGGCAATGGCGGTCTGTACCGCCTTGATAGCCGTGGAGGCCACCGCCAGTCCGGTAAATCCGGCGGCAAGGCTTCCCAGGGTGGTCACCACGGCGGTGAGGGCCTGTACCAGCTCCGGATGCGCGGAAACGAAGTCCGCCGCCCAGGAGAAAGCCCCGGTCCCCGCCTCGGCCAGCGCCCCCAGGGCGGGGGTGAGGGCATCGCCAATGGCGATCTTGAGGTTGTTAAAGGCATTCTCCGCCATTTTTACCTTGGCCTCGGTGGTCTCGTACATGATCCCGGCCTTCTCTGCCAGGGCGGTATTCTCTTCCCACGCCTGATCCGCCTGGGCCAGGGTGTTGGACAGCAGATCCCCCGCGTTGGCCAGGCCCAGAACGGCCTTGGTCTGCCGGACATTGGTAATCCCCAACTCGTCCAGGATAATGTTTGCGCTTTTGCCGTTGCGCTCCACATCATTGAGGCCCTGGATAAAGGCGTTTAATGCCTGGGCCGCGTCCTCCTCCCAGGCAGCGGAGAACTCCGCCGCGCTCTGGTTGGCCACCGAGGCGAATAGCGCCAGCTTGTCCCCGCCGGTCTCCACAGATTTATCCATGGTAGAGATAAGGGTGGACAGGGCGGTGCTGCCCGCCTGGGCCTCGATACCCAGGGAACCGACCGCGGCAGAAATCGCTAAAATATTGCGCTCCGACATCCCGGCCAGGGAGGCGGAGGCCGCCATCCCCTGGGACATCTCCACTACTTTAGAGGCGGTGGTGGCGGTGGCGTCTCCCAGCTCGGCCACCGTGGACCCCAGCCGCTCATAGTCCTGAGTGCCGGTGATGTTGGCGAACTGGGCCAGCATAGTGGCCGCCCCATCGGCGGTCAGGTCGGTAGTGGTCCCCAACTTGGACATAACGGTGGTAAAGGCTTCTACATTTCCACTGGCAATGCCTAATTGCCCCGCCGTCTCCGCGATTTTGCCTAATTCAGTGGTGGTAATGGGAATATCGGTGGACAGTTTCTTAAAGGTATCCCCAAAGGCGGCGATCTCAGCATCTCCGCCCCCTACCGTCCGCCGGACTCCCGCCATGGTACTTTCAAAGATAACGGAGGCATCCTTACAGTCTGTTAGGGCGTCCGAAATCTCCTGGACCCCCTTGGCCACCCCTGCCGCAGCCAAAGCGCCTACCAGTACTTGGACCGCATCGCCGGATTCCTGCACCTGACGGCCAAAACCGTCAATGGATCCGGCGCACTTGTCCGCGCTGTTGGCGGCCTCCTCCAGGTATCTTTTATTGTTGGCAAGCTCCGCGTCAAGCCGGTTCAGCCCCTGTTCGGCATAGTTGACCTGCTGCTGCCAGGCGCTTACAATCCGCTCTGCGGTCTGTAGCTTGGCCTGGGCAGTCTCCAGCGCCCGCTCCTGCTGCTGGATTCCGGTAGTCAGGGCCGCCTGCTGGGCGGTGGTGTCGCCGGTGGTCTGCTTCAGCGCCTCCAGCTGTGTCTTTGCCGCTGCCAGCCGGGAATTGCACTGGTCTATCTGGGCACTGTAGGTCTGCTGGATCTGCCGGGCATTTTCCAGGGCGGCATTGCTCTCCTGGACCTTGGCCTTCTGGACCTCATAGGTCCTGGCCAGCACCTCCCCTTTGGCAGCCAGGGCGTCCATACTGTTTGCGCTGCCCTGATATCTGCTCTCCACCAGCGCAAGCTCCGACTTCAGGGTCTCCAGGGAGGTGTTAATATTGATAATCGCATTCTGGAACGCGGTATCCATAACCGAGCCAGCGGTCTGGATCTGCTTGCCGAAGGCGTCAATCGAGCTGGCGCAGCCGGTGGCACTGCTGCGGGCCTCGTCCAGATATTTGCTGTTCCTGGTTACTTCCGTGTCCAGGTTGGCCAGGTCCCGCTGGGCATAGTTGAGCTTCTGCTGCCACTCGTTGACCCCCCTGATGGCAGCCTGGAGCCCCGCTTCAGCAGCAGACAGTGCTTTCTGGTGTTTTTCCACCTCTGCATTCAGCTTCGCTTGCAGGGCTGATGTGTCCGAGGTGGACTTCTTCAACTCCTCCAGCTTGGCCTGCGCGCCTGCCAGCTTGGCGCTGCACTGGTCTACCTGGGTGCTGTACTCCTGCTGGGCTTTCTTGGCGTTCTCCAGGGCCGCGGTACTCTCGTGGACCTTGGTTTTCTGGACCTCATAAGTCCTGGCCAGCACATCTCCCTTGGCAGTCAGGGCGGCCAGGCTGTTGGCGTGGCCCTGATACTGGGCGTCCAGCATGGCGGTCTCAGATCGCAGGGTTTTGAGAGAGTTGTTGATATTGGTGATGGACGCCTGGTATTCAGACTGCCCGGTGATCGCCATTTTGGTTGATATGGTGCGGCTTGCCATACAGGGACCTCCTACATGGGGCGCAAAAAGCCCCTGTTTCGTCTCTTGACAAAACAGGGGGCGTCAGGTATCATAAATATAGAAAGGGCGCTGCTACTGCGGTTGGCCCAAGTTTAACAGCTAAAAATAGTTAGCCGTCTGGGGACCGACCAGGCGGCTAACGCGCTTTTATGGTGAACATGTACAGGAGTATTGCAAGGCACACCGCAAAGCGGAGTACCATGTACATACGTTCTTTCCACATCAGCGTTCACCTCCCTTCTCGCTGGAGTGAGGAGATGAATATCACCCCCCTTCTAAAAGGGAAGTGGCCAACCGCCTAATATGTAACAGCGTCCTTGACCCGCCGAAAGAGGCGGGCTTTTTTCATGATACAGGACGCGTCGTATTTTGTCAAACTTCTATTTTTTAGCCCACGGTCAAAATCTCCCCGGCGTAGGGGGTTTCCGAGACCAGCCGGAGGACTTTATCCGCCCCCAGGGAGATGTCTGTCTCCATACAGCCCCAGGTATTGGCCGTCATTTTTCCGTACATATCATAGGTGCGGGCGGCCCCGGTCTCGGTGGTATCCGCCTTGCGCCGGAGGTTGAGTCCCCGGAGGGTATCCAGGGTACACAGGCCGTTGAAGTTGGCCGCCGAGCCGCCCAGCATGGGGGTATAGCCCACGGTGAGCAGCACATCCAGGCTGTTGATCCGCTCTGGTGAAATCTGCGTGGGGAGGTCCTTCCAATTGTAGCCCATATTGTCCGCCTGACTCTGGGCCGGGCCGGCGGCCACAAGCTGACCGGACAGGATAAAATACTGGATCTGATACCAGGTCAGGATAATATGTCCATCCGCTGCTGTGGGGTAGCTGCCTGGGATGGACTGGTTGACGGCGTTGGCCGCCTGGAGTGCCTGGATGAATTTGGTCTGCCCTTCAGCCAGGGTAGCCGGGGTGTAGTCCTCCACATTCCGGCCCACCAGCATATGGAGCTGGTGGACACAGATGGGGTCTGAGGCATTGAGGCGGTGGACGGCAAAGGGGATGGCGATCTCATAGCTGGCGCCAACCTGGGTCCAATCCCCCGGCTCGAACCGCTTGTAGAACCGCCGGTAGGCTCCGCCCACGCTGTTCTGGAACATCGCCATGAGGGAGGGATTGCTCTCTATCGCCGCTTTCTGTTCCGGGGTCATGGGAAGCCCCAGTACATAGAGCCAGAACGGGTAGGGCAGGCCCTCCGTGTCCGGCGGGTAATAGGGGGGCTGGCCCTTCATCGCCAAAAAGGTCCGCCTGTCCTCTATGGCAGTAATATTGCCGTACCCGTCCACCGTGACCTCGGCCAGCACATAGTCATAGATGTCGTCGCTGATCACCGGCTCCTGGACCGCCCGGAGCTGAAAATTCCGCACCTCGGCGCTCTTGTCCAGCCGGGCCACGACCTTCCGGCTGGAGGTCACAGCGATGGTCTCGGTGCCGTTAAACTCACACACCCGGCCCCGGACAATCACAGTTCCAGCGCACACCCGCAGCTTGCCGTCCTCCTGGAGGACCACTTTACAGGCATCGGCGGACTGGTCCCCCACAAAGACGCCAGCCTCCCCCTGGAAGAACTGTCCAATCAGAGCGGCCCACTCGTCTGGGCCGTACTCCCGGTCATAGCCAGTGGGGTGGTTGATCAGGTCGTTGGTCGGCTCCGCACTGAAAAAATAAGTCCGCATAGGATTCCCCCTCTCTTTGCACTGTGTCAATTTGTAGGGGCCGTTGTCCTCAACGGCCCGTCCTGGAATCCTGCAATCTCCGGCGGGCCGGTGGGGACACCGGCCCCTACATCTGGAATTTCACCCTTTTTTTATCATGCGCCTAAGCAGCCCAAAGGGATTGAGGGGTGCGTCCCCAAAGGTGGCGGCACGCTCCGCCCCGCTGGCTGTCCAGGCCGTCTCCATCTCGGTGAGCCTGGCGTGCATGGTAATCCCCCAATCCTGATGCCGGACGGTCACCAAGTCCCCCAACCGGTAATCCCTCCCATAGAGATACCCGCCGCCTGGGGTCAGGGTACAGGTAAAGGACTGCTTGGGCCTGTAGCTCTCCGCCTCGATGAGGGCCAGGCGGCGCAGCTCCTGGTACTCCTCTCCTGCGATGGGGGTATCCGCCGAGATGGACAGGTGCTTTTCCCGCCGGCGGAACCCGGCGGGCTCCTCCTCTCCCTCCCGGATGTAAGTCACTGTCAAGGTCTCATCGGCGAACTCGGACCCCGCTTTGGTGGTGTAAAACAGGTTCCGGGCCTCGGCGGCGTCATATTGGTACTTCTGGGAGAGCGCCGTCTTACGCACCGTGTCCAAAATCACCCGCTTGCGTTCGCTCTGGAGGGCGGTGTGGTCCTCCCCCGCCAGCACGTCAAACACCAGTTTGTGCCGGGCCAAATCGGGCACGATGTCATAGCCCATCTGGGCGGCCTCCCCCAGGTCGGCCAGGACATCCGCCAGAACCTCATGACGGCTGAGGTATTTGTCGTCCTGGATGCCCCGGCCCAGGTCGGGGGCGACCTCCAGGCCGCAGACCTGCCGGTCCGGCTGGACGGGGTTGGCCAGGTTGGCGGAGACGAAGTGCTTCATCACCGCCTCGGTGGTCCCGTTGGCGGGGTCGTAGCCCTGGGCGCCTGTGACCGCGGTAAAGGCAGGCGGAATGGTAATCCGGTCCAGGGTAAGCCCCTTGAGCTGCCGCCCGGACACGGTGAGTCTGTCCCCGCTGGTGTCCATATTCAGCTCCACGGCGTCCACAATCCCCCAGAAGAGGGCCCCCGTGTCCGGCTGCTTGATGCGGACCAGCCGCTCTATGGATAACCGGTCCGCGTGCCGTGCCTCCCGTGGAATCTCGACGGTGAAATGACCGGGGGTGTACAGCCGCTCCACCGTATTGACCTGGACCGCGCCCAGGGCGATCCCCATATTGTAGAACCGCGGGTCCTCCGGCTCTGGGAGGTCAAACATACGGATTTCTATGCTCACAGCGGTATCACCTCAACAAGCTCTAAATGCCCAGAGAGGGAATCCGGTATTTGATATAGGCAATGGGTGTGTCCTCCGGGATGTTGTTGGATATCACAATTTGGTTTTTCCCCGGCACCAGCCCCCAGGGCTCGCTGTCCAAACTCATCCAGTGACTCACGTCCTCTGGGTCGGCGTAGTCCCCCGCCTCGTTGAGGGTGTACAGGTAGGCGGATACATCGGCCAGATTCACCACCAGCTTCTGGTTCTCCGCAATGGCGTGTTCGATGGTGACAAATTTCCCGGCGGTCTGGTTGGTGAGGGTGACCTTCTGCCCGGTGGTGTAGACCTCCACCGTGGGGTAAATCAGCTCCTCCGATGTATTCTCAATCCCCGCCCGCCGGTTGTACACCCCCAGCGGCCCATAAACCGGCGCCCACGGAAATCGCATCAGCCGCAGGATAATTCCAATACAGGCCACAGCCTCCACAGCGTTTTCCCAGTAAGGGGTATCCGCCGTGAAGGAGATCCCAATGGGGCAGTAGGTCCCAATGGGGTCCCCCAGGACAGGGGTTGTAACCGGCCTGCACCGGACCCGGACTGCTCCGTCCTCCTTGTAATAGGTCAAAATGCCAAAGCGATTGGGGGCAAAGGCCTGGTGGAGCATGGCCCGCTGCCTGTCATACTCGGCCAAAGCGGGACGGAACCGGTCCCCTGTCACCCACATCCAGCCCTCCAGCTCGATATGCAGAGGGTCCAGGGCGGTGTAATAGGTGGTCTGGCCGTCCTGCCGTGGGGCGCGGGCGGTCTCCGGCGTCCCTCCCAGGCTGGACTCCAATTCCACAAAATAGAAGGGGCCGGGGCTGTCCGCCGGTCCCGCCCCCTCAAAGGTGATGGTCCGCCCGTTTTCCGATTCCCATGATACCCGCCTCACGGCACTCTCCCTCCCTTCAGAGACGCAAAAAGCCTCCGCTTCATCTCTTGACAAAACGGAGGCCGTCAGGTATCATAATTTATAGAAAGGGCGCTGCTACTGCGGTTGGCCCTAACGATGAATCAACTTAATGTTGACCGTCCGGGGCCTAATCCGGGCGGTCAACACGCTTTTGGAGCCAGATACACCAGCATCCAAAGAACTGCAAGAAAAGCAGTTATAAATCTCAGGATTTTGCGCCAGTGCTTCTTTACCATCAGCGTTCACCTCCCTTCTCGCTGGAGTGAGGAGATGAATATCACCCCCTTTCTACAAGGGAGTGGCCAACCGCCTTTATGTAACAGCGTCCTTACCCGCCTTTTATGGCGGGCTTTTTTATGATACAGGATACGCCGCGTTTTGTCAAATATCGCTCTGGGCCGCTTCTTGGTGCCGCCCCGCCTGCGGGGTGGGCGGATCTGGAAGCCGCTACAAAAGCCCCTTGTCCTTCAGGTACTTGTCATAGATCTGTTCGGCGGCGTCTACTGCCGCGTCTGCCGCGCTCTCGTTGGCGATACGCATCCACTGGGAGGGCGGTATCCCCCGCTTTGGGGCGCCGAACTCGTGGACAAAGCCTATGGTGGCATTACGTTCACCCTTCTTGTGCTTTTCGTCCCGGCGCGTCCCCTGGGGGTAGACCAGCATGGACCGCTCCTCCCCCTTTTTGCACAGCTTCCGGTCCAGCTTAATGGAAGCCTGGAGCTGCCCGGTGTCCACCAGTCCCGCGGACTGGAGGCTGCGCTCCTGGGCGGCCTTGATAACCTCCCCCTCGGCAGTAAGCATTGCCGCGGCCACCTCATCGGGCAGCCGGGCCAGCTCCTCCAGAGAGAGGATGAGGTCATCCAGGCCAGAGACTTCAAACTGCGCCATTCTCTCAGCTCCGTTTCGGGTAGAGATCCGCCAGTTCGGTGGCGGTCATGGGGCGGTAGGCGGGGATGTCCGGGTTATTCTGGTCGCTGGCGCGGGCCAGGATGCCAGTCAGGTGCATCAGGGGCAGCTCATAGAGCATGGCGGTGTCCAGTTGGGCGGCCAGCAGTCCGGCGATCAGGTCGTACTCGTCCAGCTCCCCCGCCCCGCCTCCGGTATGGGGGCGGAAGCGGTGGTCCAGGCCGTACAGGGCATCCCGCAGGGACAGGGCTTTGGGGATAAATTCCGGGTCCCGCCGGGCCAATCGGGCAAATTCAGTCAAAACCGGGCGGTGGTCCGGGGGGATCATACAGTGGGCCATGCGCAGCAGCACCCGCTCCAGGCACTGAAGATCCCTACAATCCTCCAGCGCTGCCAGGGCGCTGCGCCCATAGGCCGCCCGGTAGCGCAGGGCGGAGACGGCGGCAGGGTCAAACTGGATTTGGGTCCCGCCAATCTCCAACTCTACCATTACTCGCCCTCCGGTTTGTTCAGGTCAACGGCGGCCACCTTGGGGACCGGGACGGTATCGCCGAACGTGGCGTAGTCCGCATCACCGGGCCGGGCGGTATAGGTAAAGGCCAGCCGCTTCATACCATTAGAATCCACATAGTCCGCCGTGCCGTCCGACGCCTTGAGGGTATCGCCATAGCAGGTATACGGGTAGGAATAGCTGCCAAACTGGACGGTATTGGTATCGGTGGCGTGGTTCTCAGACCCCTTGCCCACCTCCACATTAAGCATCCAGGCTTTGACCTTGCTGTTCTGGCCGTCCGCGTCCGTCTCGATGAACTCATAGTACATTGCCCCCCGCAGATAGCTGGTGACGTTGGTCCCTACCACGCCGGAGGTCCCCTCCAGGGCGTATCCGGCGGCCTTCTCCAGGGCCGGACAGGGGGAGGTAGTCCCAATCTCCCCGTCATACCCCTGATCACTAGGGACCCGGCAGACAAGCCGGTTGTCCGCGAACAGCTCCTGCCCCTCCATCTTGGCGGTGAGACCAAGAGAGGTGGCGTAGGCAATGGGGATAAACGCTTCCGCGTATGCTCCCTTGACCTTGGGAACAAATTTTACGTTGTCAATGCCGTGATACGCCACGGCCCTTTTTCTGTCTGCCATATGATGCCTCCATGTTTAACCGCCCGTTTCTTCAATGGGCGTAATTGCCTCTGTCTCAAAGATAAAATGCTGGGTGTCCTCGTCTGAGGCGTCTATGAGTTCCGGCCAGGAAAATCCCGCTTTTGTGAGTGCCGATAGAACGCTGCGCCGGATGACAATGCTGTTCTCCCCCACCGGATAGAGCAGGTGGACTTGAATCAGAGCCTTGTACCAGCTGGGCCGGTTGCCCGCGAACTGAAATGGGATCTCGTCATAGTTGAACGTGATGCACTTCTCCCGGTGCTTTGTATCCACCTGGGGGACTACCGGCAGCTTCAGTCCCTGCAAGGCTCCAATGATCCGCCGGTTGAGGGTTTCCTTTTGCGCTGTCATTTCGCCGCCGCCTTTCTCTGGACCCGGACCTCTAGCCAGACGTGCCTGTTCTCCACGTCGTTGAGGCTGATTACCTCGTAGGGTTCTGGGTCCTGCTCCCGGTATATCAGGCAGGTGGTGGTGATTTTTGGGGTGTACCGCAGGGTGAGGGTGGCCGGTTCCGTCACCCCCGCCTGCCGGGCCTCGTAGACCTCTGTCCCGTGGGCGTTGACCCATTTACAGTACCGGAAGCCGTTTTCATCAAAGACATTCTCCAGCCGGGAAATCCCGCCGGTGTAGCCGTCCGGGTCCGGCTCGTCCACCGGGCGGAACACCCGGATTTTCGTCCGCAGTTCCCCCGCGTTGGCGTACCTGCTCACTCGGCCCCACCCCCCGGCTCCTTGCTGTAGCGCAGCTCCAGAACAAAGCTGTTGATCAGATTCCTGGCATTCCGCTCTGCCGCCTGACTGCTGCTGGCAAAGCCAAAGCTGCGGTTTTCATAGTACATCCCGGCCAGGGCGTAGAGAAACAGATCGTAGTGCGGGTTGTGCACAAAGTCTGGGATACCGGCGGCAGCTGCTTTTGCTCTGGCGGCCTCCAGATACAGGGTCAGATCCTCCGTGTCATCCTCGGAAAGACGCAGGTAAGTACGCAGACCGTCCACGGTTGCAGCCATTGGATTCCCCCCCTATCAGGGATTTTCCCCTCCCCGCCTGTCAGCTGGGAGAGGAATCAGACGGTTGTTTTGGTCACAGTAACGGTATACGCTGTGCTGACGGCGCCACTGGTCACAGTGATTACCAGGGTATTCTCCCCGTCCTGCCAGGTGGCGGCGGTTCCGTTCTCCACCATCGTGCTGTCATTGAGCAGGATACTGATTTTGGCGCCGGTATCTGCGGCGGCGGTAATGGTATTGGTGGCGTTGCTGGTGCTGACACGGTACGCCTTGACCCCCGGTTCAAAAGCGGGAGCCAAGGCCAGCGAGCCTATGGTCAGCGCGGTTAGGCCCGCGGCTAAGGGTTTGAGGCCGCCTTAACCTTTGCCAGCCGGAAAGCGTTCTTGAGCCGGATGCGGTGATCCCCCCAGGCGGTGAGGACAAAGTAGTATTCGCCCTTGATGGCGTCCTTGTCCGTCTCATAGATGGCGCCGACATCGTAGTTCTGGCGGCTGTAGGAGAAATCGCCCACCACTGGCGTCACCGCCCGGTCGTTGAAGATGACGGGAATGCCGATGACCTCCTCCGGCTTCTTGCCCCAGAGGCTTTCCGCCCCGTTGGCCATGATCTGGATGGCCGCGAAATAGTCCGACTTGCGCATCACGCACTTGGCGTTGGTGGCGAAGAGTTCGGGCAGATCCGCCCAGGCGTTGATGATGGCCTGGATCAGATTGTCCCCCTCTACCTCCTTGATGCTGTTGAGGTAAAAGCTCATATGGTCGTGGGTGGTATCGGAAACCGTGCGGAAGGCGTTGATCTTCTCCTTCACCGCCAGCCCGGAGCGCAGGGCGTTTTCAATGGTGCTGACCAGATTGGTCTCTGTACCGTGCAGGACGGTATCCTTCACTGTGGCGTAGATCTTGGTCTTGAACCGGCCGTAGGACACCGCGCCACCAGACATCTCAATCTCCCTAGCGGTCTCCTTGTCGGTCACGTCGGCCAAGTCCGCGTCCTCAATGTCAAAGGTGAGCACCGGCTCCTCCAGGCCGGAGATCTGGGAGACCGGCTCCACCAGACGCAGGCTGTTTTCCTCTACCGGCTCGGTGATCAGCTCATTGCTCACGTTCTTGGGCAGCAGGTTGTCCCCATAGCCCAGATCCGCGCTGGCCGCCGGAAGTCCCCCCAACCCCTCGTAGGTCTTGCGCACATCGCCGCCCAGCAGAGCGGCGCGGTAGAAGGCCGCCTTGGCTTTGAACTTCACCGTCTCGGCGTCCAGGCCGCCGCTTTTCTGATGTACCGTCAGCGCAAGGCGCTGCTTCTCCTCCTCCGCGTCATGTTCCTCCTTGAGGAGCTTCAGGCGCTGGGCCAGCTCGTCCCGATGGGCGGTCTTCTGGGTAATCTCCTCCATCGGCGTGTTGGGGTCCGCCGCCTTCTCCGCAATCCAGGCCGCGTCTGCGGCCACGGCGGCCTCCAGGGTGGCCATCTTCTCTTTCAGTTCAAATAAAGTCATCTCTATCATCCCTTCTGCTGTAAATACTGCTTATTCTCCGCTATGATCCGCTCTCGTGCCGCCCGTTCTGCGGCGTCCGAGAGGGCGGTCTGAAGCTTGAGCCGTAGCGCCTGGATCTGTGTCTCATATCCGGTCAAATCGGCCCCTTGCAGGATTTGGAACGCCTCGTCCAGATTGGCGGCTCCCTTTGTGACCCCCGCCCTCCGTTGGGCGGGAACCGCCACAAAGGAGACCTCATAGGCGTCCTTCGCCCCCTCCAGATTGCCGCAGCACAGCCGCCCATCATAACGCTCACCCTGGATATGGCCGTTTTTGCAGAGGAATTCGCCGCTACGCCAGTCAAACTTCTGCGCCTCCCCGCAGATAGAGCAGGTACACGACTGCACCGCGCAGCTTACTGATACCTCCTTCAGAATGCCGCCCTCAATGGCGTCAATCAGGGCGGCGTTCTGCTCATTTCTGACCATGTACGCGCTGCCCATCAGGGCAGTCAAAGGGCCGCCAAGGCTGTTTTTCTCCCTGGTTTCCACCGTCTCTGTGCGGTAAATCCGGGCGATCTGCTTTTCTGCGCTCCACCGGTGGTCCATGAGACAGGGCTTTCCCTGGAACAGGGGAGCCAGCTCCTTCAGGGTCTGCTCGGTAAACCGCTCCCCATCCCGGTCTACCTCGTTGTCGCACAGCCTGACCGTAAAGCAGTAGACCTCCTCCGGCGTCAGTTCCTTCCTGCTGTACTGGTTGATCAGGGCAATATCCGCTTCCGGGTCTGCCCGCTGGATCTGTGCCGCCTTTGTTTTATTCAAAATCGATCCCCTCTTTCAGTCCCAGGTTGGTATGAGGTCGCCGCAGCCCGCCTTAATGTGCGCGTCCAAAACGTCAACCGCTTCAGGAGCCGGAATGTATTCGTCTGGTTTTGTAATCAACTCCCGGAGCTGAGAAATCGTCCTATTCGGGTAGTCAGAATGTATGATAACGAGAAAGTTTCTGGTTGCTATTGTAGACTGCGCGACAGGTCTTTTTCTGGTGGGAACATAAAATTCGGCGCCCAGTTTTTTGCGGTATCTACGCATCTCCGGTTCCTTCCTGTCCGCTGTCTGTCTGACTTACTCCATGTCCCATCAGCACCCCCGGCTTATCCTGGACGGTGTACCGCAGGGTGGCCAGGTCCTGGCTGATCATCGGCTCCGCCCCGATCCCGTCCGGGTAGGGCGGTAGGTGGCGGCCAAACCGGATCTCATCCGGCGTTTTCCAGGCGGACCGCACCGCCTTGTAGTCCACCTCCGCCTGGGTGGCGGCGTCCGCCCGCAAAATGGCCTCCATGTCAAACTTGAAGTGATACCCCTGCTTCCTCTGAACTTTGGTCAGCAGCTTCCGGTCCAGCTCCTGCTCATAGGCGGTCACGATGGGGAGCATGGTCAGCATCAGAAACTCCAGCATCTGCTGCTCCTGGGAGCTAAACGACGTGTCCGAGTAATCCCCCAGCAGGTGGGGCGGGATGTTGTACACCATGGCCACGGTAGAGCGGGTAATCTTCTCTACCTCAAAAAGCCGGCTGTCTACCGGAGAGAGATTGAGGCTTTTCGCTTTGACGCCGGATTCCAGCAAAAGAATGTTGCTGGAGGTTTCCTTATAAACAGTTGTAAAGTCCTCAATCATCTCTTTTATCTGTTCCTGTCCCAAATTGTCTGGCGCCTCCAGCACCACCGAGGCATTGATCCCCTTATCGAGCTGCTTGACGCTGAACGCCTGGATCTTCTCGCAGTAGTCCAGTGTGTCATACAGCACAGAGACCGGGTTCACGCCAGAATAGCCGTTTGCCGACAGGAACGGGATATGCAGGATATAAAAGCCGTGGATATAGAATGTAACGCCCTCCTCCGGCACGATCCGATACCACAGCTCCCCGCTGTCTGTGTCAAGTACCGGCGTCACCCGGCCAGGGTCCAATAAGTCCAGGCGCACCAGCCGCCCCCGTCCATCAAAGATCTTCATGGCGTAGCCATTGCCGGAGGTATCCCGGCAAGCCTCCAGTGACTTGAAAAACTGACAGCTTGTCATATTGGGATTGGGGGAGAAGCTGATAAGGTCGTTCAGGTCATCATAGACCGGCGCGGCCCCCTGGTAGAGCTGGACGGGCATGGCGGACAAGGCGTTGGAGACCCGGGAGACGGCGGAAAACAACAGCTCGCTGTTGCGCATGGTGTAGTCCCACCGCAGCCAGTGTGGGAGGCGGCTGTCTCGGATCGTCGGCTTGGACGGCACTCGTCCACCTGGCAGCGCGGCCTTGATAACGCGGTTTCTCCGCCACTGTTTGAGATAAGTCCATAGTCCCATTTTGGATCTCCTCTAGCCCAGGTTAATCACCGTTGTCAGCTTCTTGTCCGGCGGAATCAGGCGTGGATTTTTCCGCAGCCATTCCGTGTGTGCGTCCAGCAGGGCCGCGAATCCGTCAATCTTGCGGTGCTTGTTCTGCTTGGTGGGCAGATAGGTGGCGTTTGGGCCGCGCTTGGTCAGCTTCACATTGCCCAGATACCAGCTAAAGAGCCGGTTGTTGTTGTGGATGATGTTCCCATCCAAAAACCGCTCCTTCAGGTGGTCCAGCGGGGCGGTCAGGGTAAGCTCTCCCTGCGCAACCTCATTCATCACAAACCCATGTTTTTGCATCAGCTGAACCAATAAAAAAGCTTTCGCCCGGTCGTACCCGATAGAGTCAATCCGGTATTTCTCCCGCTGTTCCATAAACCATTGAAAAACAAGATTGTAGTCCACATATTCTCCCGGTACAATCGTCAGCCAGCCATGCGCGATCAGGCTCTCCCAGTCCAGCTTCTCCCGGTCCTCTTTCCTCTTTTTCTCCGGGACCCAGGAGTGCTCCAGAAGGAAAAAATCGTTGTCCGGCAGCGGAAATTCCAGGCAGGCGGAGGTGAAGTCCTCCGTCTCCGCCAGGTCAAACCCGCCGTAGCACCGCGCCTCCCGCAGGGTCTCAAGGTCGATGGTCCGGTTGTTCTTCAGGATGGTCTTGGGGTCCAGGAAGGACAGCTCGTCCACCTGGGTAAAGACGTTGAGCTGCTTGTTGATGAAATTGCTCCGCTCCGCCGGGATGGTTTTGACCCGCTCCCACTCGTCCAGCAGATCCTCCTTGTCCAACAGGATCCCCAGGGAGGGATTTGCTTTCCCCCAGCAGGCGGGGTCCTCCGGCTGGTCCTCCTCGTCAATCTCGTCGATGTAGACGAAAATACGGTCTGCCGCCCGCTGGGCGATGGCGCCGGAGCTGTCCAAAATGTTCCCGCCCAGAATGTAGTAATCCATGAGCGGCCCGTCAATGACGGTTCCCAGGGTGGTGATGTAGAGAATCAGGGGCTGCTTTCTCTTCTTGGTTTTGCCCTTGATGACGTTGATCAGCTTGTAATCCCGGTACTCTTGGATCTCATCGAATACGCCCATGTGGACGTTCCGCCCGTCCAGGTTCTTGCTGTCCGAGGCCAGGGGCTGGAACTTGCTGTTGGTCCCATCGTAGAACATCCCCTGCTTTGTCACCCGGATATGCTTGGACAGCAGGGGGCTGGCCGTCACCTGAGCGGAGCACTCGTTGAAGATGATCCGCGCCTGCTCTCTGGAGTTGGCCAGACAGTAGACCTCCGCCCCTCGCTCCCCGTCCTTGGTCAGGGCATAGGCCGCGTTCCCGGCGATCATGGTGGACTTGCCATTGCCCTGGCCCACAATGACAATCCCCTCCCGGAACCGGCGGTAGCCTGTCTTTCGGGACACCCAGCCGTATAGATTGGCCTCTACAAAGTGCTGCCAGGGCAGCAGCTCCATCCGGTCATAGGCCCCCTTGGTGGGGACCAAAAACCGCTCAATGAACTCAATAGGCCGGTACGCTTTTTGCAAATCAAAAGCCCAGGGATAGTCCGGGTCCACTTCTGACCGCTCCAGTTCATCCAGAAACCGCCGACAGGCTTGAATGCGCCGTTTACCGGACACGATGGAACCGGACACGACATCTGCCGCATACTGATAGGCTTTGCTGGCACATACCTCTGCGGGGACGGAAGTTTTAGAAGGTGTCAAAGCTATCGCCGCCCTGCTGGTCTTTCGGCTCCTCCTTGGGGGTCAGGTCGGTGAGCTGCTTGATAATTTTCTGATAGTTCGCGTTCATGGTGTTGTACAGGTCTGCCGCAGGCCGCTTGCGCTGGTACGGCTCCTGATCGCCCTGGGAGAACCACTCGGTAAACCCGTTTTGGTTCAGGTCGTCCTCCAGGTCATCCAGAGAGATACGCATAAAGGCCGCCCGCTCAATCAGGCCCTCAATGATAGACTTTTTCTTCGCGTCAATCGCGTCAAAGTTCTTTTTTAGACGGGTGACTTCTGAGCTGATTTTCTTTTCCAGCGCTGTTTTTACTTTTTTAGCCAAGGAAGTCACCCCTCTTTTTGGATTTTTTGGGGGAGGGGTCCTATAGGAAACCCCTCGCGGTGTCAAGGAAGGAGGGCGCACGGTTACGAACCG
>OOIH01000885.1_pt1 | contig 18763 bp, 23 predicted proteins | sample 1691801 | NCBI WGS metagenome assembly OOIH01 (sample SAMEA1061690, study PRJEB22710) | metagenome
AACATTACATTCAACAAACGGCTCGTTCCTTTAGTATGCGTAATAAATATATCTTGGTTTATTCTTATTGACGACGTATACAATCCCGAATTAACTTCATCGCTTAATTGTAAAATATTTTTGACAATTATTGAATCTTCATCTACTTCACACTGCATTCCCATTAGATATCTATTATTATCATTCTTACAATATAAAATCATTACATTTGTTTCTGATAGAGAAACTATTGAAACACTAATATTATAAGTAACTTCATCTGTTAATTTTGTTAATGTACCTGTTGTTATCATATTTCCATCTATCTTGCATGCTAACGCATAAATATTACCAGTGCTATATCCGCTATATATATTTATTACTTTATTTTCTGAAAATTTAATTGTAGAGACATGGGTTATCGAACCTACTGTTGAACACAATTCAATTATATCAGAAGTCGAATAAGTATTTTCTCCTGCAAATTCAATAATACGTGCACAACTCTTTAATGTATTTAAGGTACTCACAATAAATACTTTGTTTGTATTTAGTTTTGTTATAGAAAAGCCTTGTAAACTTCCTGCATCTATTGTCATTCCAATATTAAAAGTATTTATACTTTCAAATCCTGTTTCAGTTATATTACATAGTATTCCAATAACTTTAGTAGCACTATTTTGAACATAATATGCAATAAATACTTGGTTTTCACTAATTCCTAATGCTTTTGAAGTGCTTGTATATTTTAAATTTGATGTTAAGCCATTTGAATATATTATTGAAATCGATGTATCATTTATCGAACATAATATTCCATATATAAAATAGGCACTAGTACTAGAATTGTTATAATTACAGCTAATAAATACCTTGTTCTCTGTAAGTCTTATCGTTGATATGCAATCTGTTGCATTATCTGCAAGTTGTATACTTGTTCCACATATAAGTCTTTCATTAGAAAATGTACATATACAACCATACAATATCTTATTGCGAATATATGAAACAAATACTTTATTTTCTGAAAGTAAAGTAGCTGAACTATAAGTATTTTGTCCTATATCCGATATTTGTGCAGTAATATTGTCTTTATAACTCATATTATTAAAAAACTTCACAAAATCTCCAGCTGTAACAATACCTCTTGCCTTTGCTTCCTCTGTTATGCCATTTATCTTGTTTCCTCCACTACCGTGGTAGATTTATTGCTCCTAACATTTTATACCCTCCTTTCTATAAATACATTAGACGACCGGCCGTAAACAGTACCTGTACTATATTGTATATTTATATTAAATATACCTGCTTGAGAACCAGAATTGCCGTAACCTCCGAAATATGCCATACCACTATTTGCTTCTAAATTAGTTTTGTCACAAAAATGTGTTGTTTCAGTACCAATTGCTTCTTTTGGTAAAAAGCCTGTTTCTGAAGTTCCTTGAGGTTTAGACATGTATCCATATAAATCTTCTGTTGCTATTTGTCCTTGATTTATATACCCAGTACTATAAGTATTAAAATTGTCAGTAGCTGTTAGTAATTGTTTATAAGCACTATAATATAAGCCATCTATCCATTCGATTTGATTTCCCCAAAAGTCCTCAATTGCAAATACTTTTACCCTAGACGAACTAGATGTGCTGCCATAGTTCATTCCAACTGTATTAGTTGCTCCTGTAATTTGAGCATTACTTGTATTACTAACAAAGCCTCTACCTAATGCTTTTTGTGAGTTTAAATTTGCATATTTTAATACATACATTGCTTGATTAAAAGTTAGCTGATAGAATGCTGATTGTTCATATCCACTACCATTTTTATGAGCATAATCTCTACAATCTTTTTCGCTTATCCCACCAGTAGGCGTTCTACTACTTAAACTTCTCAATTTATTATTTAACACATAACCTTTATATGCCCCTTTATAAAATACTTCTCTCCTGTCTTCTCCTCTTGTATGTGCATAATACTTAAAGTCTTCACTATCTAAATTGTCTGTCATGCTTACAGTAAGTGTGTTTCCATCTTCGCTTGTTTCTATTTTAAGCCCACGTCTTGGAAATGCTATCATAACGTCTCCTGCATCTCCACTTGTTATATCTGCTGTGCTTCCGTCTTCAAACTGAGCGAAATTGTTAGGGTTTAATCTACCTACTTCTTGTCCTTCCTTAAACAGACAAGGATACTCACCAAACCACTCGTCCCATTCGTCACTGCCAGGTGTCATTCCTACAGCATCATCTGCATATGTTATACATGTTGCTGGGTCTGGGTTAGTTAGGTCAATTACAGCAGTCATTACCTTGTATGGCTTTGGTGTTCCTTGTATCCTGTTTACCTCATTCTTGTTTACTGCATTATCAGTACTATATGTAAAAAGCTGAAAATAATATGTTTCTCCATTTGTTAAATCGTTTACTTCAAAACCTGCTGTCTTATACTTGTCTCTCTCCTCATTCGTTACCAGCACAATTCCATCAGCAGCATTTCTTGGATAGCTTCCCTGCTTCATTACAAGTTTTGTTTTCTTCCAGTTGCTATCCCTAGGTTCTCCCCAGAATATTGTTAGCTTTGCATTGCCTGTTTTAATCTTTAAATCTGTAACATCTCCTGTCGGTATTCTTTCAACTTTTTGTAAGCCATATATTGGTCCAATCATTGCGTTCCTCCCTTTCGAACAGTTTTCTCTATTGTGATATCTAATGATACTTCTTCCTCTGGTAATTGCGTGGTTATTATTTTAAAACTGCCATTATAAGTTTCTGTATAGCCATCTACTAACTTAGTTTCAAAATCTCCATATCCTTTCACTTGGTGATTTTCTGTTATGCCACTATCTTCTATAGTATATTCATATTTTTCTGTTTCTTTGTTTAGTACCCAGTTTGATGCTTGTAAGGTTATTGTTTTTGATATTATAGGGTCTGCTTTATTACTGATTAAATTTATCAAATTCATTACAACATCGCCATCAAGAACCTCTTTTGCAGTATCACAATAGATTTTTAAATCTGAAATCAAAGCATCTATCTGTTCTTTAGTTGTAATATTTGTTCGTTGTAAAAATGCATCTATATTTCGCCTTATTTCTGAATATATAGAGTTAAAGTCCAAATAAGTCCTTTTATCCTCAAAATCTTCAATACCATATTCTGTTACTTTAAATCGTGCAAGTTCAAATTGATATATTTCCCCTTGTCCTACTGCTGTAATATCCTCTTGTTGTAAAACTGGATAACTATTGCTTGATGACAAAACTTTATAAGATACTTGTTTTAATTCACTAGTAGTATTCTCTTGTGATAAATCAATTTCACAAACCACTTTGCAATAGATATCATTTTGTGTAGTTGCTTCTATATTGATTGTAGACCCTCCTTCTTCTTGCAAAAACCTGCCTCTAACACAGAAATATCCATCATCTATACTAATAGTATCTGCTGTATGCGAAAGTTCACAACCTGTTACAACTCCACTATTTTTATCCAAAAAAGTATCAATAAATAATGCAAAACATTCACTTGAAAATAACTGTTTATTGAATACATGTCCGTCTTAACATCTTTTATCCCTCCTTATATTTTTCTTGTTTAATTTTGTCTAAAAAATTAACCCTAATATTACCCGTTTTAATCGAGTATATAGGGTTATCTTTGTTAATTGTAATTGCTGATATATATGTGTCTATAATATCTCCATCTTTATTTTTGATTTTTACTAATGCTCCTATTTGCCAATTTTGAACATCATACAGTCTCGTATCTTTACTAATATCAAATTGTATTAAATGGCTATATGAATTGCTTTTAAAAACATTTAAAGCCGCTTGTTTTACATCAGCCTCTTGTCTTTCATATATTACTTCTATTTCTCCAACAGCTCTATTTGTATCGTCTCTGTCAGTTGTTGTTGTTCTATCATTTAGTAAAAAATAATCATATTCTTGATTGTTTTCTTCACAAAACACAGTTACTTTAGCAGTAACATTAGTACTTAAAACCTCGTTATAATTCATAATATTAGAAGTATTTGCATCAATCAATATTGCTTCTTCATTTTCAATATTTTTAATTGCAATTTTTAATCGACCATTTATAACAGAAAACACATAAGAAATGCCATAGTTTTGAGTACAATTATTCATAAAAGTATGAAAATTATAGATACCATTTTGTGTAGATACAGAAAAATTCTTTTTAGTATGTGTAAGTACTTCTATATCTATATAATTCAAATTTAATAATGTATCATCGCTATTTAAGAACTCATTTTTGATAGTATATGCAATAAAATCTTCAATTCCCTGTTCACTTATGATATTTTCATTCTTTAAAACTATTTTTCTATCAAATAAATTGGTTATATATTTTGCTTTAATTTCATATATTGCATCATTACTTGCATTTGGTGCTTCAATTATTCCCATATATTGCGTCTTCTCGTTTTCTTTAATAAATATTATATCTTTATCCTTAACGCTAATATTTTTCAATATTGATATAGAAGTCTTTGCATTAGTTTCTTCATCTATATTTATTTGATAATTTTTAATTTGAACAACTTCTTTAATTTCAAAAGTATTCTTATCTAAAAAATAAGCTATACTGTTCATTTAAACCACCTTATGTTCCTTATATATATTTAATTTCGCATCATAAATATTGTTATCTGCAACAATCGAAATTTCACTTGCACCTTTTGGAATTTTAAATATATTGTTGTTGTTCAAATCTATGTATTCTTGTTTAAATAAATTTTCAAAGCTTCCATCTATATTGTGTTTTTCTAAAAATATCTCATTATCTTTTGAATTATATATAATCTTTTCTCCTTTTTGAATTGTAATTGGTATTCTTAAACTATTTACAACATTGCCATTTTTTATGATATAAAATCCTGGATTGATTAGATAATTATACATTTCTACTCTAAAACCAGCCTCAACATGACCATCATTAGTAAATGGTATACTTCTTGAAGTATAATCTGCAAATCTAGTATCCCATCTAAAATCCCATTGCATCTCTTCTTCTAGTTTATTTATTGTGAATACCGTTTCTTTATCTTGATACCAAAGTGTTAGGCAATCAAAAGCTACTATTGAAAGAAGCTTTTCATCTTCACCTATTATTGTAGGTTTTGAAACACTTTGAATTACAACATCTTTATAATATGCCTCTTTTCTATTATTTTTCAAAGGTATTTTATATAAAAACTTTAGTTTCTCAGAAGCTTCAATGAAATCTACAAATGCTTTAAAATTATCATAATTTTTAAATTTTGCTGTTCCATCAATTCTTCCTTGTTCCATTGTTCGTAATGTTGTTATAAAAATATTTCCTAATTGCTCATATTGAGTTGAATAACTATATCCTAGTCCAGATACATCAGTTAATAAGCAATAATCTTTCTCATCCATTAAAGAATACTCTTGACCTTTTTCATTTACTAAGTAAAATTCTGCTACCCTCATATTTAATACTCAGCTCCAAATCTTTTATTTATATAATTAAATATATTATCTAATTCGTTACTATCTAATTTTTGAACATATACATTCATTTGAAAGCTATATCTAGCATTTGATGAATTGTATGTTCTTGTTGGAATTTCTTCATTAGCTTTTTCTAAACTATCTAATACATTGTCTGCCACATCATCTGCTTGCTTATATAATTTCTTCTCTTCATCTTCAATTCCAAGTTCCATTCCGCTTCATTACATTTTTGAATATTTCTCTAGTTTTTCTTGAAGGAGAATGTATATCAAAAGCACTTTTAAGCCTTGATAAAATACCACTTGCAATAGATGAAGCTTTTGCAAACAGACTAGGCTCCGATTTCTCCATTTCTTCAAGCATTGGCTTCATTGCATTTTCCATTGCTTCTCGCGTTTTATTTGGCATACTATCATAGCTTTCCATTATAGAGTCTACAATTTCTTTTGTTTCTTCATCAATTTGCCCACCATATAATTCAGTTTGTGCTACTTGAGCAAGCCATACTCCAAGTTGTTCTTCTTGACTTTCGTCCATATCTTTATATATTTGTTTCCAAATTTTTTGTAATTCTTTTTGATGTCTATAATTTTCTTGTTCTTTGTTTGTATTTTTATTATATTGAGTTAACAAGGCATCATTTTGTATTCTTTCTAATTCACTAGCATTTCTTTGATTTTCCTCTTCTATTTTTTGGTTATATTCTTTAAATTTAGTATAAAATCCATCATCTTGACTTGCTCTTTCAAGATATCCATTTGCATATACTTCACTGACTTTACCAACTTCATCATTTGCAGCATCAATTTTAGCCTGTTTTTGTTCCATAATTTTATTGTATTCAATTTGATAAGCTTCGCTTTGTCTTTCTTCTTCTGTAGTATATCTGGTATTAAGCAATGCCACTTCTTCTATTGTTTGTTGATTGATTAAATCTATTGTCTTGTCCTTTTGCTCTTGCGCAGTTCTTAACCATTCTTGAGATTGTATTTTATATTCCTCTAAAGAACCTTGAAATGTCTGTGAATTTGTCACTGCTTGCTGAGTTATAGCTGTTGATATTTGCTGTTGTATTTGTATTTCTCTCTCATTTAGCTCTCTTAACTTTGTAAAATATTCATCTAACTGTACTATTTCTTCTTGTGTATATCCTCTTCTTTCGTCCGAAGCTGTTTTACAAATATTCGTTATTCCTTTTTGAACTTCGTCCATTTGTTGCTGTAGTTCTTGCTGTTCTTGAGAAGAAACAAACAATTCAGAATTGAATGCACTTAAATGAGATTGTGCACTATTTATTCCTGTTATAAAGTCTGATGCTGCATTCCCCATATTAGAAAATGCTTCTTTAGTATTTTTCTCTGCATTATTCACTGCAATTGCAATTCCTGCTACTACTGCACTAATCGCCATACATGCTAATCCTATCGGACTTGTTACAGTACTAAATACACTTGCTAGTCCATTTACAGCAGTAGATGTTGATGTTATTGTCCCTTGCATTACTCCTACTGCTTGAACTACTGTCCCTATACCTTTTGTAACGCCTCCTATTACTGATGTTAATTTCCCAACAATCGTTATTACTGGTCCGATTGCTGCTACAATTAAGCCTAATTTTACAATCATATCAACTTGTTTTTCTGATAATCCATTAAATTTATCAATCCATTTTCCAAATCCATCTATTACTTTTTGAATTGATGGCATAAGTTTGTTTCCTAACGTAATTGCTATATCTTTTAACTTGTTAATAGCTGTGGTAATTTGACTTTTTAATGTACCATATCTCTTGTTCGCTTCATTTGTTAGTGCCGAATTGTCTTCCCAAGCATTATTTGCTGTTTTTACAGCTTTGTTCATTACATCACTAGAACTTGCTAAGGCTAAAATTGTATTAGACAATCTTACTTCTGTTAAGCCCATATCATCTAATATTGATATTGCTGACTTTCCATTTCTTTCAGTATCATTTAAACCACCAATAAAAGCACTTAATGCATCAACAGCATCTTCTTCAAATGCTCTTTTAAACTCTTCTGATGTCATACCTGCAACACTTGCAAAATCAGTTAATTCATTAGAACCTGTTTCAACTGCTACTTGTATTTTTTTCAATAATTTTGACATAGCAGAGCCACCGTGCCTCTACTTCAATTCCAACACTTGACATTGCTGTTGCAAGTGCCATTATTTGTGCTTCTGTTAAGCCAGTTAGTTCTCCAGTAGAGGCAAGTTTTGTTGCCATTGACACAATATCTGCTTCTGTCGTTGCGAAATTGTTTCCTAAATCAACTATAACTGAACCTAATCTTGAGTAATCATCTGCTGACATCTTTGTTATATTTGCAAACTTTGCTAGTGCAGATGCTGCTTCTTCTGCTGATAGATTGGTAGAATTTCCTAAGTCTATCATAACTCTAGTAAACGATAGTATATCCTCTGTTTGTATTCCTAATTGTCCTGCTGCTTCTGCTACTGCTGATATTTCTGTTGTAGTAGATGGAATTTCTTTTGCCATATCTCTTATGCCTTGTTTTAGTTCTTCCATCTGCTCTGCTGTTCCATCAACTGTCTTTTCTACGCCTGTAAAAGCATCTTCAAAGTCTATTGCAGTTTTAGCACAAGTTGCTAATGCTGTCATTGTAGCAACAGAAAAAGCAGACACTTTTTTTCCTGCTTTTTCTATCTTTTCACCTGACTTCTGTATATTTTCTCCAAACTCAGTTATTTTCTTTCCTGTGTTTCCTAGTTGACTTTCTATTTCTTTTATTTTTTTATTGTAACTTTCTAATTTTACTTCTGCTGCCGTTAATTCATTTCTTTTCTTTTTTATTGCTGTTACATTTTTGTTTTCTGCATTTTCTAAATCTGATAATTGCATTTTTAGAGTAGATACTTTATCAGATTGAATTTCATAAGCATTTTTTAAATATTCTTGTTCTGCTCTTAATTTTTCTGTTGATTTTGTTGAATTATCCCATTGTGCTTGTGTTAATTTAAACTGATTATAATTTTTATTTAATTCAAGATTAACTTCTTGTAAAGCTTTCTTGAAATCAACTGCTCCCTCTTGAGTAAATACTAATCCTACTCTTTTTAATTCGTTTGACATTTTCTCACCTCTTTTAATGCATAATAAAAAGCACCAGTTTATACTGATGCTTAAAAAATCATTTTATTTTGTTTTCTAACTTTTCTTCTATCATATTTTCTACTTTATTATCTATATATGAATAAATATTATCTTTATTGTCTTTGATGAATTGTATACCTAGAATTGTAAATAATATTATAATTATTATAACAATTATCTTCCATAGAAAATAATTGTCTTGTAGTTTATTTTCTTTTTTGTTATTGCTTTTATAAAAATTGTGTAAACCAATTAGTGTAGTTAAAAGTATTAAAACTGTAAAAGCCATAAAAAGCATAACATTAACTATTCCTTCAATTTTTGTAATTACTCCAACTACAGCTGAGACAATACTAAATGATGTTAAAAACCCCAATAAATTATAGACCAAATTATTATTTGTTTCTTCTGTTCTTGCTTGTTTTTCTTCTAATTCCTTTTGATTTGCATCTATAATGTTACTTTTAGCATTTAATTCATTTACTTTTTCTTCAATTTTGTATGTTTCTATTCTTAAAGATAATTTATGACAAATGAATATTAAGTTAATAAAATACTGGTCTCTGTTTCCAAAATATTTGTCATTTTCCATACAATTACTAATCAAATCTTCTGTTGCAAAAATTAGTCTTTCTAATTTTTCCTTATTTTCTTCTGTAATTGTTTCATCTTTAAAATTCATCATTGCTATATATTGTAATTCTACAGCAGTTCTAAAACTCTGTATTTCAGTATTTATATCTAAATTTTGTTTTTGTCTAGGAATGGGTGGTGGTGTTATTTTAAAAGTTTTATTATTGTCTTTTTTCAAAATTTTCTCTAAACCATTTCTTTGTTTCTTTTTTGTCTATATATGTGTTGGCTCCATATCCAACTTTTCCACCATTTCTTTTCCATACTATATCCCAAGGCGAATCTTTCATATGAGTATATCTAACTAAATTGTTTGCAGATATTTTTTTAAAAGCTTCATATATATCATCCAATAACTTCTTTTTTTCATTAGATATACTATTACCTGCTTTTTTGTTTTCCTCTGTTAGTATTATATCTCCATTACCAAATTTTCTAAATTCTTTATATAATGGTATTGCTACTGGTCCAAATGCCCATGCATTAAAGTTACATTCATATAACTTATCTGCCTCTTCATAAACATTCATATAATATGCTTCGAAAAAATACATAAGTTTCTGTATCTGCAAATTGCTAACATTTATATTATTATCATTAAATTTTTTAATTAGATAATATGCATCATACACAATATTATTTTCTTGTTCCATATAGCAACACCTCCTTATATTATTATTCTTTTTTCTGTATTATATTACATACATAGATTTTTTACAATACTTATAAACTAATTTTTTCCATAATAAAAACACTTACCTAAATAAGTACTTACATCTTAAACATCAATTATCCAAAATATGATGCTTAAAATTTTCCATAATACCCAAATAAATGGTATACTAATAATAGCAATAATCAGAAAAACTATAATATTGCTTTTTTGATTGCGTTTTCTAAAATCATCATTTTCTGTATCTTTTTGTGCTTCATCTTGAACTTGATTATATATTTCTTCTACTGTTATTTCTTGTTTTTCTGTATTTATTTCTATTTCTTTATTTGATTGCTCTTTTATTGCTTCCCATTTCTTTATTGCTTTTTGTTTGTTTTTTTCTACTTCTTGTTGAAATTTTTGTTCATCATTATAAAATATTAGTTTAACTTCAAATCCATATGTAAGGTCTACAACCTCTATTTTTTTATTTTCTGTATCATAATCGTATTCTAATTGTTTAATTTTCCCGCCAATCAAGGTAATGTTCATTTTTATTTCTTTAAAATTTTTTCTTAACTTTAAGTATCTTTTTACTAAGCCTTTTGGCATATAGCCCACATGGCAGTATGTATCATCATATCTTTGTATATATATCTTTACATATGGTTTTCCTTCATAAACATCTTCTTTCAAATTCATTTCTAATTCTGCATCTTCAAATTCTGCAACTTCAGTATCAATTGCTTTTATTTCTGCATTTGTATAACCTCCATATTTTTCAAAGCAACCATTTTTTTCATATTCTAAATATATTTTTCTTATTTCTTTTTGTATATCTTTTCCGTTTTCATTTTCAAAAGTAGTTCCTTTTACATTAAATTCTAATGTTGAATATATTTGATTTTTTTCACAATAAGGACAAATAGTTACCTGACTTATTTCTTTTGAACAGTTATAACATCTCACATTATCTTCCCCTTTTTACTCCTTTTATTTCTATATATTAAGAACAATAACATGAATTATGTTTATCGTTTGTCGATTTTTGTCGAATAGCCTTAGTCTTTTTTTGTCTTTGTTTAAAATTTATGCTCTTTGTCTAACATTTCTCTTTTTAATTCTGGAATATTATTTTTGGTAAACTCAATTATTTTTGAAACATCTTCTAATTTCACAAGTCGCACCGCCTGTCTATATGTTAATGGCTTATCATAATTAGAAGCTATTATTGCATATAGTAATTGATTTGTTGCATACATCGTTCTTGTATAACCATTTTTATCTACTTGACCTTCGGCATCTTTTTTTAATTGTTCTATGCCTCCTTGATAGTCTTCAATGTATTCTAATATGAGTGATGACACCTCTAAAATTAGCTTCTCGCCATTTTTTAATTCTATCTCCATACTATTTTCCTCCTAAAAGTTAGAAGAGGCGTTTTTAAGCCCCTTCTACTGTTGGTGCTACTAAAGCATCTATTTCAGCATCCGTTGTTAACACTTTATCAAAAAACATTTCTTCTGTTAAATTTGCTGGGAAACTGTCCATTTCGCTACTAATTCTTACAGACTTATTTCCTGCATCATCAAAAGATAAAGCTTTAATTGTTAATGTATCATTTTGCTCTGAGAAGCTGTCTTCTGATGTTGCTATATCATCTGTGTTCTCAGCTAATTGACACTTTGGATACCAAACATATTCAATTACTCCACCAAGTTTTTTTACAACTTTACCAAAAGCAAAATATGGTCTTTGAGAAGATGCTCCACTCTTTATTAGATATTTTCCAACTTTATCTCCTCTCATTCTCGCTAACACATCGGTATCAAATGCAACTACTTCTACTGATTGTTCTACACTTGATGTTTGAGAAGCTGTTACATAGTCTCCTCCACTTGCTCTTACAACTGTGCTTTCTGCATTTTCTGTAGTTCCAATTTGTTTTACTACATCTCTTCTTTTTGTTTCCTCATAACTTGTTAAATCAAAATCTCCATTTTCTTTAGGAGTGTTAAAAGCTACGTATAATGCTCCTACTGTTTCTTTAATCATTGGACGTTTTGTTTCAATTGCCATTTTTTATTCCCTCTTTCTTTTATAAATTAAAAAATGACTGCTAAAAATCTAATTTAGCAATCATTTTTTTATAATATTTTTCTTTTTTTCTATCCCATAAAGGATAAACATGTGGATAAGCATTCATATTTTTAGTTCCATGCTCTAACATTGGTCCATAATATTTCCCCCAACCAGCTTCAACTTCGTCTTTTTTCTTTCTATAAGCAAAAGTATCAATTAAATGTGTATATCCTACTTTTCTAACTTTCGAAATTGGTCTGGGCATTTTTAGCAAATCTTTTGTAAATTCTTCTGCTCCAACTTCTAGTACATCAACAAAATTATCAACCTTATCAGAATATTTTTCTAATATTTCTGATAAAGCTTCAAATCCAGAATATCCATATACATTACTCATTTTCTTCTGCTCCAATATTTTCTAAAATATCAATTCTAAAAAATGAATGTACTCTTCTTTTTTCATTCAAATATTCATGCTGAATTGTTGGAAATATACCTCTTTGATTTAATTTTCGTTTTAATTCTAGTAGTTTAGAGTGTCTTGGTCTGTCAGCTATTACTGACACTTGATAACCAACATTTGTATTATAATTAGAACCGCTTGCTGTTATATCTTCCCAGTCATACTCCCAGAAATGTATTCTAATTTCTTCTTCCACATCATTGTCTTTTGGAGTTTCTTCACTTAGTGGAACTTCTAATTCTTTTAACAATTCTACTAGTTCTTCTTTTGACATATTTCTTCCTCCAATTTAACACGTGGATATTCTTCTAAAGTTAAGTCTGTTTGCTTAAATCCATCATTATTTGTAAAATGATAAGCATTAAATACTTTATGATATTTATTACCTATCTTAACAACACATAGTGAATTGATTTGTTTTGCTTGTTCAATTCTTAATTTACAGGTTATTTTCTTTTTTCTTTCTTCCGCCTCAAACTTTAATCTATCTGAAATTGATAATTCCTCAAACCAAATATCATATCCAGTATCATGTAAATACTCAACTGGATATGTTGTATCAGTTTGTTTGATTTCAAAAAGTCTAAACTTACCATCATTGTAAGTCGGTAGGTTTGTAATATTTTGCTTGTAAATAAGCAATTTTGTCTCCATATAACTGATTAAATTCAGCTAATCTTTTATGCCTTGCATAGAAAACATAGTTTTTTAATAGACTTCTCGCTTCTAAATCAATTTCATATTCAATGTTTGCTCCAGAACTGTTATTGATAACATATTCTGCTTCTTTTATATAACCTGTAATTACACTATCTTCTTCAAAAGGAGAGATGTGTTGCTCTCCTTTTATTTCTTGCAAAAGTTTATTTAATTGTGTATCATCCATCTAATACACCTCTATTCTGTTTCTTCAATCTTCTCAATTAAAGGAACTCCTATTTTGTTATTCTCCGTACTTAATTCATCTATTCTCTTTTGAGGTATCTTCCTGTTATCAAACGGGAATATATCTCCCTCGTGATATATATGCTTTGTTTTGTCTTTCATATCATAAAATTCTTTATAGACTACTTTGTACATAACGAACCTCCTCATTTAAAAAAGGAGCTTATACTTAAGCCCCTTGTGCTGCTGTTTTAGTTGTTACTTCTCCTTCAACAGTAGTAGCAACTGTACCAACTACTTTTACAGATGGAATATATTCTTCTAGTTTTGTTACATTAAATACATAAGCGACATTATCGTCTGAAGCTCTACCATTAGAATATCCTTTTCCAATAATGACATCTGCATCATCTAAAGCCATTGTTTGGTCGTAATCTTTAAATCCTAGCCCTGTTAATCCCATTGTATATTTTTTAGGAATAAACAATACAGCTTTTCCTTGTGGGTTGTTTGCGCAGGTTACTACTTCTAGATTTTTATAAGAAGCTATATTTCTTCCTTCATCATTGTAAATTGCAGGTGCAACATAGTCTGCTTCATCATTCGGATGACAAACTAAAACTAGCTTGTCTATTGTTCTTGCTCCGTTTTTTGTTAAATATTTCTTAGCTCCTGCTAATGCTTTTGGTTTAAATGATATTAAATCTGTATTAACAGTTTTGTCTTGATGAGTTCCATCATCGTTTGTTTTTGCTATTTGTTTATACATACCAACAGGCTCATTTTTTCCTGTTCCTTGTAATGTTCCATACTCTAAGCCATCATTTAATTGTTCTTTTAAAATTTCTCTACAATACTTCTCAACAAATGGTAAAGCCAAATCTCTAATTGCCTTTGGTAGTACTAAGTAAACTGTTAATTTACAAACTTCCATATCTAATACTGCAAAACTAGCTGTTAATTCTCCTTTTATTTTGTCTGTTAATGCTCCCCATGAATAAGCTCCTGTTTTAGATGCAGTAATCCATTTTTTTACATTAGCTGGTGCAAAATTGATATATTTTAATAGTCCGCTTTCTTTCTTAATATCTTCTAAAGTAATATCAATAAATGTTGTTGGTAGAATGTCTACTTGATTTCCTGTAACTGCTTGTCTTGGGTCATTTTTTAACGCTTCAAAAAATTCTGTTTCTTCTTTTGATAATGTTCTTAAACCTAAAGATTTTGCATATTCTTTGTCGCTTTCTGCTCTACTTGCTTGTTCTGTAATCTCTGAAATCAATTCTTCATATTGAACTTCATTGATTTTCTCCATTGCTTCTACAATAGCTTCTGCCTTGTTTTCTGAATTTTGAAGAATTTCTACAGCCTCTTCTTGAGCTTTTTTCATTTTTGTTTCGTTAATTTTCATCTTTTTACCTTCCTTTTTCTTAATTTTTTGTATTAAAAAAAGACGTCCATGCGTCCTCTTTAATCGGTTTTAAAATATTATTTTGAGCAATTTTTGTTTTTAAGCTTTCTATTGTCTTATCTTTTTCTTTTAACTTCGAAACTAGTTTAAACATATAGTTTGCTTCTAATGCTTGTTTTGCTTCATTTCTAGTTTGTGTTGTTGAAAATCCCCATTCAAATGCTTCTTGTGAAGTTATCCATTCTTCTTTATCCATCTTTTCTTTTATTTCTTTTTCTGATAAATTAGTTTTACTTGTATAGATATTTACAGATGGTTGCGTTATCTTTTCTAAATCCTCCGCCATCTTTTTCATTACATTAGCATCTCCCTCAGCATAACTCCACGCATTATGTATCATAAGAAGTCCATTTTCTGGTACAACTCTTTCCTCTCCTGCCATGAAGATTACACTTGCTGCACTGCATGCAAAGCCATCAACAATTGTTTTCAAATGACCTTTAAACTCAGACAATAAACTATAAATTGCTAGTCCTTCTGAAACAGAGCCACCATATGAGTTAATTCTAACAGTTAGGTTTGGTGTGTCAACAGCAAGTAATGCATTTTTTAAGGAAAACGCATCTGTAGTATCTTGTCCTGTGCCAAACCAAGAATCAATCCAATCCTTTTTTCGAATATCGCCATAAATATATAACTCTGTTTCATTTTCATTAACTTTATTAAAATTCAAAAACTTATCCATCTTCTTCTGCACCTCCTTTCACATTTCCATAGTTTTTAGTTAAATTATGTTCGTTCGCCCAATCTTCATCGATTTCTGGCAATTTTAATAACTTATTTATTTCATTTCTGCTAAATCTATTAGCTGTAAGTTTGTCTATTCCAGTCCCACAATCTAATACGTCTTTATGTGTTATATTGGTCCTGTTAAATTTAACATATTCTCCTTTTAGAAAATCTTCTTTTCCCACTAAACCAACATTCAATCCATCTTCTATTAGTTCAAAATAAATATCAACTGCAAAAGTAATAAAATCACTATTCCCAGTTGATTTTTCTGTTTTATTTCCACAAAATATATCTAATGGAATGCTCCATTTTTGAGCTACTTCACTAGCTATTATTGTAAATATTTTTTCGAAATCTGTTAATTCTTTTTTATTGTCTTTGTTTAAATTTATAAGGTCAAACAAATCTGACAACATTATTATTGCTTCTTCTTCATTTAACAGTCCATCTGTGATCTTTTTTATATATTCTTCATAACTTATTGGTTGTTTTGTTTTAATATCTATCATTGTTGGTTGTGTTCCAGGCCTTTTTAATCTCCACTTATTAGTATTTGCTTTTATAAAACTACTCTGAACTGCCTTTAATACTTTAGCAGAATTATCTTTAAAACTCTCACTTGCTTTCATTAAATTTGTATTTTTAAGTGAATAATATATTGAGTTATTTTGATTATATGTTCTTTTTATTGGTAATGAATTTCCTTCATCATCTAAAACGACTATATTTTTAAATATTTTTCCATATAAAATATCATTAGAAGCATCATAGCTGTCTGCTATATATAACCAATTATTTTTTGCCGTTTTATTTATAATAATTAAAGCTGTTTTATCTGTTAATAATTTTATAACTAACTTATATAAAAAATTTGTACCATTTTCGTTACAATTAGGTTGCAAATTCAAAGTCCAATATAAATCTTTTTTTGTTTCTTGTATTTTATTATTAACTTTTTCAAATGTTTGTATTTCACATTTTGCAATTGTTTTAGCAATTAAATCTATTGCATGTGCTTCTGCTAATGTGTATATATAATTTTGATATTCATTTTTTCCAAATAAAACATCTATAAAATTTACAAATTCTCCATTTGAATTTTTAAATAACTTATCAAATATCATCTATTGCACCTCCTATACATATATAATTTCTTCATCTAATAGCTCCTGTACGCTCATTGCTGCTACAAAAGCCATGAATGGGTCATTTTTTCTTAGTTTCGGTTCTATCTTTTCATACTTTTTATTTCCATCTTTTCCGATTTTAATGGCAGTATTGTTTATAGCCCAACGCATTATCGCACTATTTCCAATGTTTATTTTTCCTTCTGCAAAAGCTACCTCAATACGTGGTGCAACTATTGCCATAATGCTATCAAATCTCCTTATCATTCTAACTTGTCCGATATTGATTATTTTTATCTTCTATTGATATTCCATATTTCTCAAATATGCTTTTTAATAATAAAAATCTGTACATATCCATTACCCATTTCTGTATGTTGTATTTAGACATTTCTGTAATTAGCCACAAAATAATTTCTTCTGCATCTATTGTTTCTGTATTAACTACTATAAAATCTTCAAAACCTTCTTGTCCTATATTATCAAATGGAAATTTTATATCTCCAAAAAATTTAGACTTGGAACATATCCAAGTCTTTTGCCTCCAAATGTATTCTCCATCTATTTTAAATAAAAAACCAGCACTAGCAAAGTCATTCAATGAAGCATAGTCAATTCCTATTATTGCTTTTCTACCTTCTATCTCTCCTGTTATTCTTGGAATCTCCTTGTCTACATTACTATAAGAAGCCTTTAAGATGTTATTCCAATCTGTAACTGCTTGTTCCTCGTCCTGCTCAGGTAAATTCATTCTTTTAGCATAAAATTCTACTCTATAAGATTTTTGCTTTTGCATTTTTGTATAGTCACGAATAAGTTCATTAAGTAATGTTGGTCTATACCTTAAACTAGGGTTAGCTTGCACCCAAACTATTATATCTATATCTTCTTTATTTCCTGTTTCTAAATATTTTTTCATCGGAATATCTACAAGTTCTTTATTGCTTATTTTATAAATTACTGGTAGCATTCCTAACAAATTATTTTCTCCATTTAAAATTGGAGTAGCTAGAGATATTTTCTCATCAAGCGGACCTTCTCTTACTATTCCATTTGTTGTAATAGTAACAGTTCTTGAATGAATGATTTTTCCAAGTCCAGACGAATAAACATTTAATTGTTTATAATCTTCGTAAGCATGAAGTTCATTGAAGATTATCATTCCAGTTTGTTTTCCATCTTTAGTCTTAGCATTTGCTGTGTTGTATCTTAATATAGAATGTGTGATTTTATTTATAACCTCTGTCTTATTCCAATAGAAATACTTTTTCATTATTTCTTTGTTATCTTCTAACATGTTATAAACAACATTAAATGAATTTAGAGCTTGTTCTTCTGATGTAGCGACAATGTCTATATGATAGTTTTTAACTCCATAGTAGTGAGTTTGTAAGAAATTCGCAAGTGGCATTATCATTCCATCTTTGCCATTTCCTCTACCCATTAAAATGAAAATGTCAGGAAATATTACTACATCTCTATTTTTGTCCTCATACATAAAAACAAAAGCATATATAAATTTTTGATATGGAAACAATTTATAATACCATTTCTCGCAATACTTAATACATTTATAGTATTTTTCTTCATCAAAAAAGACATCATCTCTTGATAATGTCGGCTTTACTATATTTTTAATTAAAAGTTTTATTTCGTCATCTGTTTCGTTTGGATTTTCTTCAACAAACTTTATATATTCATCTATTTCTTTACAACAAATCATCTCCTTCACCTTCTTTCGGTGTTTGAGACGGAGCTTTTAAGTCTAAATCTTGAAGTATCTTTAGCTGTTGCCCATTCACTTTAAGTATATTTTGAACACTTTCATTTGGTTTTTCTGATTTAAAGCCATTTCCTGTCATTACTTTAATTCTTAATCCATTATCATCAATATCTTGCTGTATTACTCTTTTTAACTTCTCTAAATTTATATAATCCTCTACCAGACTTTCAAAATGTTTACCAAATTTCCCTTGCTCTATAAGTTGTTCCATTAAATCACTTCTAATTTGCTTAATTTCTTCACTTTCTTCAATATTTTTACTCTTTTTAGCCATATATCCCCCTTTCACGCAAGAAAACTAAAAAAGTTGATCAGTCGAG
>OOIH01000722.1_pt1 | contig 18661 bp, 34 predicted proteins | sample 1691801 | NCBI WGS metagenome assembly OOIH01 (sample SAMEA1061690, study PRJEB22710) | metagenome
CGGCGATATTCTTATATCAAAAGAACCCGACGACGAGGGCTACTACACCCTGTTGGTATAGAAAGGAGAGGAGAACATGGCAAACACAAAACTGGCAGACGCCACCCCTGGCACGATAGTGAAGATAAACGAAAACGGCAACCCAACCAAGTTTTTGGTATTGCAGCATGGGTATCCCAATGCGGGCAGCGCCAATACCCTGCTGCTGAGAAAGGATTTGTTTCCTCAGAAACTGGCGTGGGGGACGTCTGCTCTGAGGGACTACGAAAATGGGTCCATTGATACCTACCTGACGCAGGAATATTTACTTATGCTGCCTTCGTCGTTGAAAGAAAAAATCCCCGAGGTGGGCATAGCCTGCACCAGAGTAGACCCGGGAGAATCCCCAGTTTCTAAAACCATTGTGCGCAAAGGGTTTCTTCTTTCGGCGACCGAGCTGAATTTTGTCGATGCTTCTGCGCCGGTTGAGGGATACCCGATTGCATATTTTGCCGCTACTACCGACCGCTTCGCCCTTTACAACGGCGAAACGGGGAGCTACTGGACAAGGACGCCCCAAACAAACAGTGCAAACGCAACATGGTCGGTACAGCCGAACGGCAGTATGGCGGCGGTTGCTTGCTCTGTAATATATTACCTGCGCCCGGCGTTCTGCCTGCCCTCGGAAGGGCTATACATAGACGCAGACGGAAGCATAACGAGCGAATCGGGCGGTGATACGATGTTCATCCCAGGCTCAAAGCTGGAGCAAGGGGTAGAGTATAACTTTCGAATCTTCCCGCGCAATTACCAAAACCAATTCCAAACCGGCATAGACGGGAGCTCTTTGCACATGGTGGTGCAAGACGGCCAGACCGCCGAGCCCGATGACAGCACACCGGCTGACGTGATACCCAGCTACACGGGCAACAGCCAGATATTTGGCGACGGGCAAAAGGGGTATATTGAAATGTACGACAGCGGCGTGCTGACCCTCAACCGCGATACAATGGTAGATATATTCTTAGTTGGCGGCGGCGGTGGCGGCGGTAATTTAGGTGAACATAATGGCGGTTCTGGTGGCGGCGGTGGATATACCCAAATGAATGCAAATGTCTTGCTGAAACGCAACACTGAAATTCCTGTAACGATTGGTAGTGGAGGTGCTGCTGGAGTTGACGGCGGGGACACAAGTGTCGACACATATACTGTGTCCGGAGGAAAGTCGGGAAAAATTGCAACTGGTACTAAAGGAGCCGCTGGTGGAGATGGCGGTTCTGGCGGTGGCGGAGCTGGTATATATTCTACTGGCCCTGGCGGCAATGGCGGGGTAAATGGCGGAAATGGTGTAGATGCACCAACACGAAACTCAGGCGGTACAACATATACAGGTGGATACGGCGGGGTTGGACAGGGCGCGTCTACATACGAATTTTTCAACACGCAACTGAGGTTATTTAGCTCCGGCGGCGGTGGAGGAGGCGGTTCCAACGGAAGCAGCGAAAGCGGTGGCACAAGCCCAGGCGGTACAGGCGGTTCTAGTACTGCTGGCAATGGTGGGAGAGGCGGCATGTATCGATCCACCCAACCAACACGAGGAACAGACGCTACTGATAACACCGGTAGCGGAGGCGGAGGCTGTGGCGGCGCAAGCCAGTATGGAAACACCAAAGTTGCAGGGGGAAAAGGCGGCAGTGGTATCGCCATCATCCGTTGGGGAGACTGGAGCACCGCTGAAACCGAGACAACAGGAGGTACAAACTGATGCGATACGCAGCAATACGACAAGGAAGAGTAGACAACGTGATAGAATGCACAGGGCTTAGCGCCCTAAAACTGGAAAGCGTGATGCACTGCACGCTGGCCCCCTGCGAGCAATACCCCGTGCAGATTGGCGATACCTACGAAAACGGGGTGTTTACCCGCGACGGCGAGCCAATTGAACGCATTCCCACTGATTCGGAAAAGGTAGCGATGCTCGAAAGCGAAAACCAGGCTCTGAAAGAGCGCCTGGAGGCTGCCGAAGCCGCCACCCTGGGCCTAATGACGATGCTGGCGGAGGTGTAGACATGTTTTATGAATTTTTAAAGCTGCAATACCAAACCGGAAAACTCACCAAAGAACAGCTCTTGGCGTATGCCCCCAGGTTTATCAGCCAGCAGCAGGTTGACGAAATCACCGGGGACAAAGCGTGTGACTAGTATTAAAAGTCAAAATACCCAATTAAAATACAGAATAACTATTTTAAGTAGTCAATCGGGGAGGAAGGATGAATGGAAAACTTTCAGCTTTTGGTAGAAACTGCGGAAAGAGCGAAAAGCAACACCCATAGGATTGACAGCCTGGAACGAGACAGCAAGACCATTTATGAGCTGGCAAAGTCAGTAGAAAAAATTGCCACGAATACGGAAAATATCCAACGCGAGCTTGCCCAGCAGGGGGCCAAGATAGAGGCGTTGGAGAAGATACCGGCCCAGCGGTGGAACGCGGCAATCAAAACGATTGTGACAACGGTGTGCTCCACCCTGGCGGGCGGCATTGTAGGGGCAATTTTAGCCATGATTTTGAAGTAAAGGAGCTGTAAAAAGATGGAAGAATTGGTAAAATACATAAAACCCGAGCTGCTCATCTTAATTCCAGTGCTGTATTTTGTAGGCCTGGCGCTGAAAAAAAGCGCTGTAAAAGACAAGCGGATTCCCCTGGTTTTAGGGCTATCGGGCATTTTGTTAAGCGTGCTGTATGTGCTGGCAGCTGGCAGCTTTGAGGGCTTTCAAAGCGCAATGCTCGGCCTGTTTACCGCCATAACCCAGGGTATTTTGTGCGCCGGGGCCAGCGTGTATGCAAACCAACTCTACAAGCAGGGAACAAAGGGGGAGTAGCCATGAGCCAGAAACTCATTCTGCCTTTGAACAACTGCCAGGTGCTGTGCGGATACAAAAACGCGGCCTACCAAAAGGCCTGGGGCCGCCCGCATTACGGGCAAGACCACTGGGCTGACGCTGACAAAACCGTGTGGGCAATGGGCGATGGGGAAGTGGTTGCGGCGGGGTTTGACAACGTATACGGCAACACGGCGGTGGTTTTGTACAAAAGCGTGTACCTGCGCACCGGCGGCGTGGCTGACCTGGTGGCCCGCTGCTACCACATGGACAAGCTGTATTGCCAAAAGGGGCAAAAAGTCACCACTGCGACCAAAATCGGCTTAATGGGCAACACGGGGCAGTACACCAGCGGCGAGCATTTGCACATTGAATTTGACGCCGACACCAAGTGGCCCTGCTACACGATAGAATTGAAAAACGACAGCAATATTATGAAGCGCGGCACAGGAAAAGACACCACCATCGACCCCAGCGGCGTGTTATATGTCAAACCGTCTGCTCCAGACAACCAGACCATTACCCCCAACCAAAGCTACTTACAGCGCGGGTTTTTAAGTGAAAAGGACTACAGCTTTCCGGTTTTGGAAACGCCGCCAGAAGTGGATTTTGAGGCCAAATACAACCAGGTTTTGGCCCTGTATGAGAAAGCCAAAGCCGATTACCAGGCGTGCTATCAAGACTTGGCCGCAGAAAAACAAAAGCGCAACGAGCTGGTTGGCAACATTTTGGCACTGCTAGAAAAGTACAAGCTTTAAGGCCCCGATAAAATCAAAACCCCGCTCTCTTAAATAGAGGGCGGGTTATTTTTATTAGAAAAGGACGTTGACGATTTGTTTTTTGTGGGTTAAGGTTAAGATAGTTGAAAATATTTAACAATTGAACGTGTTGAGATTGAGTGCATAAAATGATATAATATAGGTGGGAAAGGGGGCTAAAGCTATGTATCAAGCGATTGTACTGTCAAAGTACATTATTACAAAATGCGTAAAAGATGGGTACCCCATTAGCAATTTGCAGCTACAAAAAATCCTGTATTATATTCAAGCATATTATGTAAAACACAACAATCAAGCATTTGTAGATGATATCGAGGCATGGCAGTTTGGCCCTGTTGTTCCAGCAGTATACTATCGTTTTTGCGGTTTCGGCGCGATGCCCATTACTAGACAATATGATGAAACGATTTCTTTAGAAGACCAAGCAATGATAGACCCTATTGTGGAAGAGAAACGCTCCTTGTACCCTTGGGATATGGTGAACGATACCCATAGGCCAGGCGGTGCGTGGGCCCAAACCTATCAAAACGGCAAAGGCAACGGGGAAGTGATTCCTCTTTCTTTGATAAAGGATGTGGGTTAGCCATTGGACACTATCAATATGCAAGCAGAAACGAATAAACGCCAAAAATTGCGCGATATATTATACTTGCTGGCCGACCAGCAGGCAGTTGATACTGAGAAAAAACGGTCTGAAGTTTATGTAAAATTGGAACAAATCTATCATATACCAGGGCAAACAGAGCATTTCCGTCATTTTTATTCGGATATATTTGAAGTGGTAGCTGAAGTTTTTCAAGAGGATACCACGGGGGATATCACTACATTGGTTGAGAAGCTTGAAATTCTTCGCAAAGGATATCAGGCGAAAAATGTAGATTCTTATGGCAAGCTAATTGATATAAGCGACAGCATTCGCAAACTGTATGACCACGTAAACCTGGATATGGCTAGGCTTGCCTACTCAAAGGCTTTGCTTGAACAAAAGGCGGATGCGACACGCCTGCAATCTCAAATAGCGGATATATCAAAAAAAGCAGAGATAATAAATGAAAAAGTAGAAAAAACCCAGCAAGAAAGCAAAAGCATGCAAAAAGAATATATAGCGATTCTGGGCATCTTTGCTTCAGTGGTGTTAGCTTTAACGGCTGCGTTTGCTTTTTCTACGTCTGTTCTGGAAAACATGCACCAATCCAGTATTTATCGTATAATGATTGTTGCTTCGGTAATTGGGTTGGTTTTTGTCAACCTGATTTATGCGTTATTTTACTATATTGACAGAATTGTACACGGCAAAAACAAAACTTCTATCAGGCCGTTATTTGTTGTGAACGCAGTTTTTTTGGTTTTAATTGTAGCAGCAATTATTGCTTGGGGCTATGGCCTTGTAGAATACAGAAATGTGCAAATTTTCAAGTGATGTTCTTTTTGGTTAGCGTGCCCTCATAGCAGGTAGTTGCCCCACCATCCGGGGTTGTACGACGCTATGGGGTTTATGTAAAAAGCCCCCCGCACACCTCTCATGGAAGTGTAAAACGCGGGGGTGTTTTTATAACCCACATTGTAACCCACTTTTTATATTTACAAGGCATTTTTGAATGTTTTTAGAGCAATTCGCATTTGTGTAAAACCGCATGAATAGTACATTTGCGCCTATGAATCGTTTTGGAAAAGAGCCAAATGTTGGGTTCGACTCCCCCCGCCTCCACCAATTAAAAATCTCGCAGAATGGCTTGAATAGCTGTTCTGCGAGATTTTTATTTTTAGGTGTAACCCACTTTATAACCCACTTTTATTTTTGGCTTTCCTATGCAAACACAATTTCCGAGAAAATAGCTTCTAACTTTTTGGCAGTGCGTTGGCGCTCGCCCTGCACTTCGTGCCCATACACGCCCCAGGAATCCATGCTTTTGGAGTGGCCTACCAATGCGCGGATTTCCCCAGTGGATAAGTTTTTGGCAATGCTTATAAAGGTGTGGCGCATTTCGTATGGCGTGACATAGGGAATGTTGTTGTATTCGCAGTATCGTTTCCAGCGGTGCCGGTAAGTGCTTTGGCTTTGAATTTCAAACACGCTTTGGGAAGAGCTGTTTTGCATAGCTGCTTCTAATTCCTGTTTGGCAAATTTGGTAAGTGAAAACTGCCGAACAGCGTTTTGGTTTTTTCCGCTTGTAATTTCACCACGTTCATTTACGGAACGCATGATGCGTATATCATCGCCTTGTACGTCTTGTTTGTTTAAACCAATGATTTCACCGGGGCGCAGGCCGGTTAAAACCTCAAAGCGATATGCGTGTATGTAGCTGTCTTTTTGTTCCCGCCCGCGATAAAAGATGGTGTCTTTGGTAAACAGTGTAATCAAATCGTCTGGTTGTAAAATCTTTTTTTCTTTTGCAAAAGCATTTTTAGGGATGGACAAATCTTCTAATATTTCTTTGGTTAATTTGTTTTTGCGGCAATATTTCATAAACCGCTGCATAATGCTTGCCATATTCATCAATGTTTTTTTAGACAAAGGTTTTCCGCTTTTTCCTTTTTTGGCGGCCCTGTCCAAGATTTTTTGAAAATCTCCCTCCGTTACAGAGCCGATTGGTTTTTTACCGATTGCGGGCAGGATATAGCATTTGCCAATGCTGGCAGCTTTTTTGTAGTCATCTTTTGAGGGCAGAAAATCCAGAAAAGTGTTCCAAAGCGGTTCTACCCGTTTATTTGCATGGGAGATGTTATCATCCAGCCAGGCGTCTGCTTTGGCGTTGGCTTCGCGCTGGCCGGTTCTGCCGGGCTTGGAGGAATAAAAGGTTTTGCGCTCGTTATCTTTTTGCACTTTGATTTGCCAGCGCTGCTGCTTTTCCATCCATTGCGCGGTGTTTATGCGTTTGCCCATAAAAAATACCCCCTTGAACGGCTAAAAAAGAAAAATCTTTACAAAGCTCGCCCAAAAAGGTATAACAGAAACACAAACATTTGCTGTTTACCTTTTGGGTAAGCTGCTACAAAAATCCGTCCTGTGCCGATAGCGCAGGGCGGGTTTTTGTTTTATATTATTTAGTCTAAGTTTTCAATTGCATAATTTGCTTCTTCCTCTGTAAACTTTTCACCATACTCAGAGGTAAGTTGGTCCCGGATAGCGTTTAAGGACATAGCCATTTGCTCTTGATATATTTTTGCTTTTGCAAGCGCGTTTGCCTTGTAATCTGCAACTAAATTATCAACGGCGTATTGGGCTTCTTTTTCCGTAAATTTTTCACCGTGCTCTGATACAAGCTGGTCGTAAATAGCGGCTTTAGACATATTCATTTGCTTGCTATAAGTTTCCGCTTTGGCCAAAGCATTTGCATTCCAATCTGCTTTTATATTATCAATTGCATATTGCGCTGCATCTTCTGCAAAATTTTCCCCGTATTCTGATACAAGCTGGTCGTAAATAGCAACTTTGGACATATGCATGGTTTGACTATAGATTTCAGCCTTTTTAAGAGCGGAGAGATATTCTTTTGGAACATCTACATTGGGTTTTGTGGGAGAAACATTGGTAGCGGAAACTGGCACAGAGGAAAAAATAGAAGAGGAATATGATGTAAGAGATGAGCCCTCCCCGGCGGGTTTATCTTTCTTAAACATATTGCCTATAATCGCTAAAGCAATCAATGTGCAAGCAATAATCAATATAATTTTGAGGAAGCCTATTTTTTTCTTTTTAGGCTTATCTGGCTCTAGCGGCGTAGTAGACGACGCCAAAATACTAGCTCCACAATTTGGGCAAACTTTTGCTTCTCCTATTTCTTGTTGACATTTAGGGCATAACACTTTTCATCCACGTCCTTTCCGATGATGCTTCCATCATATATCAAAACTCAGCAATTATTGTCGAAATATATCGAAAATTGGTTAAAAAAGATGCACAAAAATTCAAAAAAATTTTCGTGCTATCCTACGAATAGCACGAATGGGGTATTGACACAATACCCCATTATGAATCCCTTATAGGCGAAAAAACCGAATTCCCCGCGCTTTAACGGGATAAAGCGAGAAAGAATAGGCAGTTGCAAAATTGCCTATAAATTTTCAGCTATAGGATAACTCCGGTAAACGATTCCATATCGTGGCGCCGCAACTACCTATTCACCTCCGGCTTATCCGTTCGGCCCAATAAAAAGTCAACAGAGCAGTCCAGGTAGTCGGCTATGCGGGCGAGGTTTAAAGCGGTGATATTCTGCCCTTTTGCTAAATGGGAAATCAAGTTGATGCCTAATTCTAAATCAGACAGCATTGTTTTCATAGCAATTTTTTGAGTTTTTGCACGTGATTTAATGCGTTCTGCTATTTCTTGATGATTATACATAACATTATCCCGCCTTTTTTGTGCAAAACATAAAATTCACTGTAAAGAGTGAAAAACCGTTGACAATCACTGTAAACGGTGATAATATATAACTACAGTCAATCACATGACTACAGCATACCACAAAAGCGAGCCAAAAGGAAGCTGTCGAGAGGCCGAAAACTTCTCTAAGCGGCGGGCCATATACCTGTGAGCCGAGCAACGCCGAGGCAATAGTCAGGAAGATGCCCGCCGGACAGCGCCGGAGGCGAGCGAGAAAGCGAAAGGAGCTGAGATATTGAGCATAGGGGAAAACATCAAGGCCAGGCGTATAGAGAAAAACATGAAGCAAGCGGAGCTGGCCCGAAAGGTTGGCATTACGCAAAGTATGCTTTGCCAGATTGAACGCGGCACCAAAGTGCCGACGCTGCCGTTGAGCAAAGAGCTTGCAGAGGTTTTAGGCTGCGACGTAAACGATTTTTGAGAGCATAGTAAAAGACAATACAAATACAACAGGCGGTGCAACGTGCGCGGGAGACTTCCTCTCAAGCAAGTTTTTGGCTTTCATATTTTGCCTCTCCTTACAAACAGCACTCCTAGCTCCAAACACCCCTCATACTCCCGCGTGCCTTGGGCTGCCTGTTAGAAAGGAGGACAAGCATGAAACGCTACTATATGGAATACGAAAGCGACCAAATTGTATGCCGCAGCAACCGGCACACTTACGGGTCTGCCAGCACCCTCAAAACAGCAAAAGGATATATCAGCCGGTGCCGCCGCGAGCACGCAGAGGAAAACCCCCGCAATTTCCGCATCTATGATGTGCTGGCGGACGCCCTGGAAGACGAGCACGTCCCTTGCGTGTACAGCGAGAAGTAACATTCCAGGCACGCAAAGGTCAACAAAAAAAGCCTGTTAAGGCAGAAGAAAGGAAAAGCCATGAACACATATTTTGCATTGCGCCAGCGCATGTACGGCGCAAGAATCAGACAAAAAGATATCGCGGAGCACCTGCACAAAAGCGCGACCTATGTAGGGCATCGGTTTTTAATGAAACAACCGTGGGACATGGAGGACGTGTACAGCATTTGCGAGCTGCTGGAAATTGATGTTTCCAAAATACCCGAATATTTCCCGCGAATGGAAAGGACGTGAAGAAATGGCGTGCTTTATCGTGGTAGTCCCCGCGTTTTTAGTGCTGCTTTGCGTGTTTGGGTACATAGGGGAAAAGATACCGGACAAGGTGTATAAGGCCGCACAAAGGGGGATTTTCAGGTGCAGGGATTAAATAGAAAAAGCGCCCGCACAGCTGCAACTGTAACGGACGCAAAGAACAATTATCCAACCACAATGTATCAAAGAAAAAAGGATTTGTCAAGGGAGGGGTAAAATAATGCGGCGATTTATGGACTGCCTGACGGAAATTTTACAGCAAATTATGGATATCTCCAACGAATGTTTAGACCTGCAAACCCAAAGAAGACTTGACGAGCTATACGATTCTATCGTCTATGGCCCGCTGCAAAGTATGCGCAAACAAATCGATTTCGGTATCCCCATCGACCCTGTTTCGGGGTGGGTACCGCTATGAAACAGGAAAGCCTGGGGCAATGCTTAAGATATGTGACAGGTGAGGCAAAATTGTACCTGCCCAAAGAGAAAGCCGCCTGCCAGTATTGCGTAATGCTGCGTTTTGAAGAAAGCTACAAGCGGTATTCTTGCAGGCTTACGGGCGAATGGGTGTTTGACCCGTTTAACACCATCGCCATAGGATGCCCGATTGAATGGAGGGATGAGACATGAGCGTGTTTGAAACGTTAAACGCTGTTAACGTAAACGGCAAAACCGAGAAAAAAGGCAGCCTTACCTATCTTTCCTGGGCATGGGCCTGGGAAGAGGTAAAAAAGAAATACCCCGACGCTTTTTACACCGTGTATGAAACCGATGCGGGCCTAAACTACTTTACCGATGGGCGCACCTGTTGGGTAAAAACCGGCGTGACCATCGAGGGGTTGGAACACATAGAATATCTGCCGGTGATGGATTACAAAAACCAGTCGATTTTGCTGGAAAAAGTGACCAGCATGGACGTAAACAAAACCATCCAGCGCAGCATTACCAAAGCTTGCGCGCGCCACGGGCTGGGGCTTTACATCTACGCGGGCGAAGATTTACCCGAGGAAGAAGACCCCAGGCCCACCCCCACAGACGCGCCGGTTGATAAAGCCCGCGCGGCCACTATCCATGCCCTGTGCAAGCAGACCGAAACGGACGAAAACGAGCTGCTGGTGTATGTTTCCGACCAGGTGGGCAAAACCGTTGAACGCGTGGAAGATATCCCCTTGAACCAGGCCGGGCAAATTTTACAGATTTTGAAAAACAGAGCGAACAAGAGGGCGAAAGCATGAGCGGACAAGACCTGCTGCTGGAGATGCAAACCCGCATGAAAACATTGGACGCGGCCCTTCGCCAAATTGGCAAACGCGGGGGCGAATATGCCCAAAAAGAGCACGACTACCGCGTGGCGCTGGCTTCCAAAATGCTTTTGGAACGCGATAAGGGAACGCCTGCCACCATCCTTTCGGACATTTGCCGCGGCAGCACGGAGATTGCCCAAAAGAAGCTGGAACGCGACATTGCCGAAAGCCTGTACAAAGCCGCGCTGGAAGCCTGCAACGTATACAAGCTGCAAATTCGTGTGCTGGAAAACCAAATAGAACGCGAATGGGGGAACGCAAAAGAATGACCAAACGCACCCAGGCGCTGATGATTTCCAAACGCGTAAAAGACGCGGTTTGGCAGCGCGATAACCACCGCTGCATATTGTGTGGCAACGCGCAGGCCATGCCAAACGCACATGTGGTTTCGCGAGCGCATGGGGGCCTGGGGGTGGAAACAAACATCGTTACCCTGTGCCAAAACTGCCACAGGGTGTTAGACCAGAGCACGCACAGAAAATATCTTTTGCAGCAGGTTTACGCCTACATGCGGGCAAAATACCCGGGCTGGCAGGCCCAAAACCAAGTATACAGAAAGGGAGAAACCCATGCTAAATAAAGCCATGTTACAGGGCCGGTTTGTGGCCGACCCAGAATTAAGAGCCACCCAAAGCGGCGTGAGCGTCACCACCTTTACGCTGGCGGTCAACCGTTCTTACCAAAAAGACAAGGAGCCCGAAACCGACTTTATCAACTGCACGGCCTGGCGCAGCACCGCCGAATTTGTCTGCAAGCACTTTCACAAGGGCCAGCAGGCGGTTGTGGACGGGAGCATTCAAACCCGCCCTTACACCGATAAGCAGGGCGCCAAGCGCACCGCTTTTGAGGTGGTGATAGACAACATCTACTTTGCCGGCGATAAAAAGGACAACGGGCAAACGCCTGCCCAAAGCGCCGCCAATTCCTACACGTTCCCGCAGGACTTTGCCCCGCAGGGCATTGACGTGGACATGGACGATTTGCCTTTTAGTGAAGAGGGGGAAAGGTGGTGATGAAATGAGCAGCCGTCAAAAGTGGACGGAGGAAAAAATCAAAGAACAACTTTTGTATTGCATAAACGGTTTGGATCTGCACCGTATGCCTAGCAAACAGGAAGTAGATAGATATTTTGGGAATTATGCCTTAAGCAATAAAATCACCAAAGGCAAGGGGTTTTATGGTTGGGCTAAAGAATTGCAATTGCCACTCAAAAGCAGCGATACTTTGACCGGTAAAGCTGGGGAAGCTATCGCCAAGGCATATTTGGAGAAAAATGGGTTTATGGTAGAGCAGATGAGCATGCGCCACCCCTATGATTTTTTGGTAAACGATGTAGTAAAGGTGGATGTGAAATACAGCCATTTATACCAAACCGACAAATGGGGTTTTTATTCTTTCCGATTGGAAAAGAAATATCCCACATGTGATGTGTATTTGCTCATTTCTGATAGCCCCAAAGGAGAACATACCTTTTTTGTAGTACCCGCTAAAGATGTGATGCAAACGCAGATTTCCATAGGCGAGCACATGAGCAGCTACCATCGGTATATCGGCCGGCTGGACGTTTTAATACAATACGAAACAGCCATAAAGGCGGTGTGCTAATGCTAACATTTATTAAGCTATTTGTTGATTATCTGGACGCGATAGAGCCGCTTGGTGACGCAGAGAGGGGGAGGCTTTTCACTTCCTTGTTAGAGTACGCAAGGGATGGCGAAGCCCCGCAGCTTTGCGGGAACGAGCGATTCTTGTTTCCGATGATGAGGGCGCAGATAGATAGGGACAACAAGGCTTTGGAAGAATTGGTAGAAATCCGCTCGCAAGCCGGAAAAATGGGCGGAAGACCGAAAAAGCAAACAAAAGCAAAAAAAGCAAATGGTTTTTGTGAAAGCAAAAAAAGCTATGACAAAGACAATGACAAAGACAATGACAATGACAAAGACAAAGACATACACCCCCTACCCCCTCAAGGGGCAGACGCACGCCAAAACGAAACCCAAACGCCTAAAGGCGAGAGCCTAACGGTTGAAACGGCCCAAGGAGCAGCGAAAGAAGCTGTGGCCCACTCCACGACCCCGGAAGCGTTTGACGTGTTTTGGCAAGCCTACCCCAAAAAGGTGGGGAAACTAGCCGCTAAGAAAGCGTTCGACAAGGCCAATGTGCCTGTTGAAACACTCCTGGACGCACTAGAGCGCCAGAAGTGCGGCGAACAATGGCAAAAAAACAACGGGCAGTTTATCCCCAACCCGGCAACGTGGCTAAACCAAGGCCGCTGGGAGGACGAGCAGCCCATTCATGCGCAAAAAGGCGGCGGGCAAGGTTTGCGCCAGGCTTCATACGATTTGTCGGCGTTTGAGGAGCTAGCCCTGTTCGGGGGTGAAAAGCCATGACAAACAGCCGCTACAAACCTAAATTTTGTGCGCAATGCGGCAAGGAATTTTTGCCCGCAAGCCCTACCCACACGTTTTGCCAAAAAAGCTGCCAGGCGGCGCATTTGCAAACGCGCAAGCCCCCTAAGGTGCAAACGGCGCACTGCCTAACCTGCGGCAAGGCGTTTGCCCCCTACAACCGCAACCACAAATATTGCAGCAGCAAGTGCAGGCCAAGCAAGCAAAAGCCTGTTAAGCCCGTTAAGCCAAAAGGCGGCAAAAACCGGCCTTACACGCCGGACACGGTGTGGCTAATATGCAAGTGGTTTGGCGAGGGTTTGAGCATAGGGCAAATCATGCAGATACTAGGCCGCTCAAGGCAAAGCGTAGTAAATGCGCTGACGATAGGAAATTTGAAGAAAGCAAAAGGAGAGGAAACCGCATGAATACATACCGCATAGACCCCCAAGAAATAGAGGGCGTGGAAGTGCTGGCAACTGGATATAAGATATTCAACGATGACTGGACGGCACACGGAGATTACCCTTACGCCGACGAAAACGGAACCGTTGAGGGCAGCATACATAAAGTAGATGGCGAGTTGAATCATTGCCAAAACGGTTTGCATTTTTGCCAAAATCCGGCAGACTGCTTGCAATATTACGACCCTGTGCAGTGGAACAAATTTGCCAAAGTAACCGCTTACAAAGACGTTCGCCACCACCCAGACGGAAAAAGCGAAGCGCAGATTTTGAAAATCGACCAGGTTTTGTCTTTTGATGATTTTGTAGGAGCCTGTAAAGAATACGGCATACGCAATGGCTCCGGCATAAGCGATGGCTCCGGCATAAGCTATTGCTCCGGCATACGCAATGGCTCCGGCATAAGCAATGGCTACGGCATACGCAATGGCTACGGCATAAGCTATGGCTACGGCATACGCAATGGCTCCGGCATAAGCTATGGCTCCGGCATAAGCTATGGCTACGGCATAAGCGATGGCTACGGCATAAGCTATTGCTCCGGCATAAGCGATGGCTCCGGCATAAGCAATGGCTACGGCATAAGCGATGGCTCCGGCATAAGCTATGGCTACGGCATACGCAATGGCTCCGGCATACGCAATGGCTATGGATTGGAAAATTGCAAGGGAATCAGCGAATGCTGGTACTGCAAAGATTGCAATGGCCTTTACAGTAGCGCATTTTGCACCCACAAAAACGGCGCATATAAGCTGTTTAACAAGCAGGTTTCAAAAAAAAGAATGGAAGAAATTTCAAAAAATCTGGAAAAATTGGCGAATGGGTGGTTTCCAAAATTTAACACAGCACATGAGATGTATAAAGAAAATGGAAATAAATGGGAATGCGTACCGCCGCATAAAATACAGAGCCAAACCGCCAAACAAGCCTATGCGGACATGCCCCAAAAGCTGTTGAAATACATTTGTTCTCTTCCCGAATTTGACGCCGAAATTTTTGAAAAGATTACAGGAATTGAGACTCTATGAAACCGAACATACCGTTTCCCACTGAAGAGCAAGAACAGAAAGCTCTGTTTGAATGGGCAGCTATACAAGAAAACAAATACCCTGCGCTTTCGTTGTTGTATCACATTCCCAACGGCGGCAAACGCCCAATAGGACAAGCCGTAAAATTCAAGGCCCAAGGGGTAAAACCAGGCGTGCCCGACCTTTGCCTGCCGGTTGCCCGAAACGGCTTTCATGGGCTGTATATCGAGCTAAAACGCCAAAAGGGCGGCAGGGTAAGCGAAAGCCAAACCCAGTGGCTAAAAGCGTTACAAACGCAAGGGTACAAAGCTCTGGTGTGCAACGGTTGGGAGGAGGCAATAAAAACAATTTTGCAGTATTTGAAAGGGTGAAAGGATGAGAGTATTAGCAGCGTGTGAAGAATCGCAGGAGGTGTGCAAAGCATTTCGGGCGCTGGGGCATGAGGCGTACAGCTGCGATATACAGGGATGCAGCGGGGGACGTCCGGAGTGGCATGTCCAATGTGATGCGCTGAAAGTCATTAAGGGAGGAAAATTTACCACGATGGACGGCAAGGTGCATTATGTTGAAAAATGGGATTTACTGATTGCACATCCGCCGTGCACCTATCTCAGCAATGCAGGAGCGCGTCACCTGTGGGCAGAGGGTCGTTTAAACCCGGAAAGGGTAAAAATGGGTATTCAAGCAAAAGATTTTTTTATGATGTTTTATATGGCTGATATACCGAAAATCGCAATTGAAAATCCCGTGGCCAGCCGTATATTTTCCCTCCCCCCATACACTCAAATTATACAGCCCTTCCAATTTGGGCATCCAATGAAAAAAAGGACTTGCCTATGGCTGAAAGGGCTTCCGAAATTGGAACCCACTGATATTTTACCGAAGAGTGAATGTGAAAGCACAAAAGTACCGGGAAATTGGTATAACAAAGGCGGAAAAGAAAGGCAGAAAAACCGAAGCAAAACATTTCCGGGAATCGCAAAGGCAATGGCCGAACAGTGGGGAGGAACAGCATGAAAGAATTTGTAGAAAAGCTTTTATACATATTCCTGCTGTTCGCGGCATTCACGGTATGCCTGTTTGGCATGGCGTTTTTGCGCAATACCACAGGCGTTGGCGTGGAGTGGCAGATGCTTATTGTGCTTTTGCTGGCGGCACTTTGGCAAGGGCTAGAAAGGTGGAAAGGAAAGATTTGAACATGGACACCAACGATTTTATGCAGAAGTTAAGCAGGCACGCACAGCAAACCAGCCAGCTTTTGGACGAAGCGGTTAGACAAATGGAAATACTGCAAGACGATTGTGCAGACCGCAACCGCTGGAAACAAATTGCCGAGGTGCAAAACAAAAGAATAGACGAGCTGGAATCCCAATTGAAGCAGGTCAAGGCCGAGCGCGACGCCATGCTGGAAGTGGTGCTACCATGTTCAGCGAAAGACGATTTTAAAGGGGTCAATTTCGACACGTTTAAACCCGACCAAACCGCCAAATTGGACGCAAACAAGCCCCGCCCTACCTTGGTGCCGGTCAGCTTGATACAATCCGTAACCGCCATACGCGAATACGGCAATCAAAAATACCACGACCCCGAAAACTGGCGAAAAGTAGAGCCCCAGCGTTACAAAGACGCGCTCTACCGCCACTGGTTAGCTTATCTGCAAGGCGAGCAAAACGACCCCGAAAGCGGCCTGCCCCATTTATGGCATTTGGCAACAAACGCTGCCTTTTTAATCGAGATGGAAAGGGAGGAACCCCATGCCAAAACAGCATACCTGCCGCTACTGCCATAAACCGCTAAGCGGACGCAATATCTGCCCCAGGTGCAGCCAGAAATTAAAGCTGATAAGAAAAATCCGAAACGCCACTTGGGAGGGAAAACCGTGCGAAACGCCTACGCCTTGCAATTGCAGCGGCAAAAATCCGCAGAGCTAGAACGTATCAACCGCGAAGGGTTTGACTTCGCTTTGAAACTTTGTGTAGTAGCGCTCAACAATGCGTTTGGTTTTGGGGCACAGCGCATTGCCAGGCTGGAACAAGAAATCAACCGCTTGATAGAGGAAGAATTCGGCCATGATACAGAACGCGCAGCATACGACCTGCTGCGCCGCATAGACCAGATTCGCAAAGGGGGCAAAGGATGAACAACCAGGAAAAAATCCAGTATTTGCGCGGGTATCGCAGAATTTTAGAGCAAATTGAACTTTTGCAAAAAGATATCATCCGTTGGCGGGAGCTGGGAGAAAAAATAACGCCAAGCCTTACTGGAATGCCGCAGAGCGGACAAGATGACTCCAAAGTAGAGCAAGCGGCAGTTATGATATGCAATACAGAACATACAATTTCTGAGCGTATAGGTCAATTAACAAGAACTTATCAGCAAATAGAAACGGCAATTGAATCGGTAAGGGATATCACCCTGCGAAATCTGCTGCATAGGCGGTACATAGACGGCGAAAAGTGGGAAGAAATTGCAGTAAAGATGCACTATACATGGCAATGGGTACATAAACTGCACAAACGGGCATTAAATGCGCTACAAATTCCAAAGAGTTGATAGAAGTTTATACTTCTCCTGTGTTACACTATAGATGTAAAAAAGCGGAAGGTTAGCCCTCCCGCTTTTGGTATAGAATTACTGGCCGTTTTGTTCGCAATAACCGGCTATAAACTTTTTAATTTCGGTGGTGGGGGTTGTGTTGTTTTTTTCGCAAGCGGTTTTAAACGCCTCTAAAACATCTGGTTTTAAATCCAGAGGAAAGCGTACATAGGTTTTGCGGTTGTATGCCGCTTGGCGAGAGTATTTACTTTCGGCCATCGTTTTCCCTCCTTAAAATGCGGGTGCACAGTATGATTACATAGACAGACAACGCAATAGAAATTATTGACAAAGCAATTTGAATACCGTCTAACATATTTGGACATGGAAAAGAAAATGTGCTATACTCACTATAGAGAGGGGCGTTTAGCCCCGTTCTCTATTTCCCTATCAGCCATTCAGCAATTTCTTTTAAGAGGGTCATTGTTGAAGTGATAAGGGTGAGGATTGCGGTGATAAGAGCAAGTTTTGCAATTTGCTTGTCGCCGCTTTCTTTTTTCTTTTCCATGTTTTCACCTCCTTTCTATGATTCTATTATAACATATGTACACGTACGTGTCAATAGGGGAGCCAAATTTTTTAAAATATTTGCTAAAAAAGCACAGAGCATAAGGCCCTGTGCTTTTTGCTTACTGCTGTTTTACCGTTCCACATGCAATTGCTGTTTTAAAGCGTCTGTTAGCACCGCCGAAAAATTCACGTCCTGTTTGATAGCCATATCGTTAAGCCAAGAGGGAATGGTGATGTTTTTGCGTACGGTGCGGTTTTCATTCGCGCGACGGTAAGCGTCAATGTCCACGTCAACCAGCGCGCAAAGTTCCCCCTGGGCGCAGGGAACAGACAAAGACTTTGTGTCTGGAACAGTATGCCCTAAATCTTGCTGACAAATTGCCCACATACAAATAGCGTCGCGCGCCATGTCCATCGCGTCGGCCACAGTTGCGCCCTCGGTGTTGATTTGCAAATCCGGCACAAAAACAACATACCCATTTTCAGCAGGGGTAAGGACGACAGGGTACACACGTTTCATAAAAAATACCTCCTATGCAAATATAGAAAATTCCCAACGGGCCGGCTTATTGTATTCCAGCCCGTTTTAAAATTGCCTTTGCAAGCAGCTCGTTGACTTCTCGGTGGCGGGGAATGGGTTCACATCGCTGCCCGTTGGTATACACTATGTGGTTTGCGCCCTCTCGAAGCATCCACCAACCGGCGTCCTCTAATTTTTTTAGCAGGTCTCGTTGTTTCACTTCCTCACCTCCTGTTTATATTATACACATTTTATGCGCATAAATCAACGGAATACACATCAAATGCGTATAAAACAAAGAAGGAAATATTTAGTAAATATACCCAAAGGGCGGATATATACACCATAACGGGCGCTGAGAACGCCTGGATTTGCGAGGGGCGGGACGCGGTGGTGGAATTTAAAAAAGGAACATAGCGAGGCAATCAAAATGTTTTGTTACAAAGGTGCAAGATGGGAAAATATACGGGAATCTATTTTAAAACGGGATGACTACCAATGCCAAAGATGCAAACGGTATGGGCGTATGAGACAGGCGCAAGTGGTGCACCACATAAAGCATGCAGACGAATATCCGGAATTAGCCTACACAAGAGACAACCTAATCAGCTTATGCAATGACTGCCACAACAAAGAGCATCCCGAAAAAGGGAAAAAAGGATTTTTAGCAAGAATGCCGTAGCCCCCCTCTCCTTTATGCTGTAAATGCAGCGCTTGGGGAC
>OOIH01000802.1_pt1 | contig 18644 bp, 20 predicted proteins | sample 1691801 | NCBI WGS metagenome assembly OOIH01 (sample SAMEA1061690, study PRJEB22710) | metagenome
TTGTACACTCTCCTTTCATTTTAAGAGTAACACACCAAAAAAGAGGTTGTGACCTCTTCATAAAAATTTATAAATTTTTCTATATGTATTACTATAAATATAATAAATGAAATCTTTATTTTTTAACTTATATTTTAATTGTTTTTTTCTAAGCTGAGTATATAAAGATAATTCTTCAAGAGTATTAATATAAGCTATAATATTATCATTTAAATCATAAATAACATAATATTCCAAAAATAATCCTTTCTGATTATTACGGATTCAAACCTCCTATTCTCCACCATATTGATATTTACCTTGATTTTTCAAGGTTTTTATATTTTTAGGTACTAAACTATTTACTTTTTAAAAGTTATCATAAAAAAAACTTCGCTTTGATATGTTGAAAACGAAGTTTTATTTTGTTTTTATTATCTTTTTAATCACTAAGGTAACCATTAGCTTTTAGTTTTTCTAAAATTTTAGCATTCGTTACTGCTCCACCGATTCTAGTCATGCTTGATTTTTCTTCACCCTCGGTAAAGAAAATGACGTTTGGTGTTCCCGAAATGGTTATCATTTTTTTGAATTCTTTTGCTTCTTCTTCACTAAAATTACTAAGATTAACAGAGTATGACTTTAATTTGTTTTCTCCTAAAACTTTATTAAATCTTGGTGTGAAATCTTGACATGCACTGCATCCAGTCTGGACAACTTCCAAAATAAATGTTTCTTTATTTTCTAGTTTTTTTTGTAAAGAAGCAAAACTAATTTCTTCAATACTATTACTTTCACTACATCCAGTGAAGAAGAAAATACCAAATAGCATGATAACAATCATTAAGATTTTCTTTTTCATTTTATCCCTCTTTTCTTTATCATTATAACATGAGTTTATCATCTTGAAAAGCATTTAAAAATTTGATGGTGTACTATCAGGCGAATTTGTGGTACAATAACAATAGTAGAAGATAGTACGAGGGGATAAGATGAAATTAGGGAAGTGTTTAGCCATTGTTTTAGCACTTGTTGCATTATCATTAATCGGTGTAGGAATAAACTTAAGTCAAAAAGAAAAAAGACTAGCACCATCAATTAGTATTGAACAAGTAGAAAATGATTTGGTTCAATTTGTAAAAGTGAATTATCAAGTAAATTTAGATTCTATTAGCGAGGCAAATAATCATGCAATAAAAGTAACTTTACAGTCTTTGCATGACAATCATGATGTGGATATTTCATCATTTACCTCCAAATACCCTTGTGATTTAGACCATACTTATGTGTTAATTGAGATAAATGAAAAGACGCCAATATATCATCCTCATCTTTCTTGTACAAATTTTGAATAGAAATTGAATAAAGTCGTTGCTCTTTTACTAGTATTTTGTTATACTACATGTATAAGGTAGGTAATGTAGATGAAAAATAATGAAAATATAAATGATCAAGGAAAATTTCAATTTAAGATTGTTCATTTATTATCCATTGGTTTAGCTATTGCTGTAATATTATTGTTAATTATTTATTTTTTAAAAGCTCGTTAGAGTGATAGTTGTTAACGAATTCACAAAAGGGAAAAGTAATTTTCCGTTTTTTTTCTTTTAGTTTTCATTTTTCATCTTACCGTTTTCATATAATTTAAGGAAATGGTAGGGATTGTGATGAAAAAAAGATTTATTTATTGTTTACTACTTCTATGGGTGGTATGGGCGTGTAGTTATTTTTTGATACAAATAAAATTAAATGGAAGTGACACGGTTCATTTAACAGGTGAAACTTATTATGTTGAACAAGGAGCAAAAGCAAGATTTTTGGGTTTATCATTAAAGGTAAAAACTATAGTAAAGGATGATGGTATTCTTTATTCAGCAAGGAATTTTTTGGGAGTGAAAAAGACAGTAAAAAGGACGTTAATTAATGAAGATAAATTAGCCCCGTCGTTAACATTGAAAGGAAGTAATCCTTATTCTTTAATTGTGGATACCCCATATAAAGAAGATGGTTACTCAGCATATGATTTACAAGATGGAGATTTATCGACAAAAGTGATAGTAGAGGGGGATATAAATATACATCAGGTGGGGGAGTATCAAGTAAAGTATGTGGTTTGTGATAGAAATAAAAATTGTACTAATCAAGTAAGAAAAATTAAAGTTTTACCTAAAGAATTTAGTTATCAAGTAAGATATAATGATATTGATTCTACTCTTCATTCTTGGTGGAGTGGAAATAAGTTTGATCATAAGCGACCAGAGGGTGGAGGAAACTTAGAGGAGTTAGCTAAGCATTCAGCTTATTTTATGGGACCTGATGAAAAAGTAATTTATCTTACCTTTGATGAAGGTGGTGGAGATACTTATTTGGATGAAATTGCTGATGTGTTATATAGTAAAGGAGTAAAAGCAACATTTTTCTTATGTGGAAATTATATGGTAAGTCATAAAGAGCAAGTGAAAAAATGGGTAGAACAAGGTCATTCGATAGGAAATCATACGTATCATCATCGGCAGATGCCAAAGTATGCTAATGAAATAGGTTTTATGGAATTTAAAAATGAAATTTTAAGTATGGAAAAGGCGTATTTTGAAATTACGGGGAAAACTATGGATAAAGTATATCGCGATCCTAAGGGAGAGTGGAGTTTCCGTGGGTTAGAGATAGTTAAGGATATGGGGTATAAAAGCTTTTTTTGGAGTGCTGATTATCTAGACTTTAATGAAGATAAATCTAAAAATGATGCATTGGAGTTGATGTTAAAGCGTTATCATAATGGAGCGATTTATCTTCTTCATCCTAAAAATAAGGGAAATTTTGAAGCTATTGGAGATTTCATAGATAAGATGCATGAATTAGGATATCGTTTTGATTTGGTGAAGAATATTGATTATTAAAAAAGGATGAGTGAAAGTAAAAAAAAATGGCGGGAGTAATCGTTGCTAAGAGGAATTAAGGTATGTTATAATGAGTAATGTAGAAAAGGAGCATGCAAGAAATGTTAGGAACGATTAATTGTATAAAAAGTAATAAAGTCACGATTGATTTAGCGATTGATATTAAAGCTCAGGTAAATTTTGTAGGTCTTCATGTGGTCTTTATTGATGAGAAAGCGATGATTATTGGAGAAATTGTGGATATTACCCAAAAACAAGCGGAGATTAATATCGTTGGTGAAATTGTAAATAATGTATTTTTGCCTGGAGCGATAAGAAAACCTGCTTTTCGTTCAACGGTTCGTTTAGTAAACGCGAATGAATTAGCATTATTATTTGGTAGTACAACATCTAAAAATTCTAAGTTTAGAATTGGATACTCGAATGTTTATCAACAGTATCCAATTTATGTGGATGTCAATCGTTTTTTGAGTAATCATTTTGCTATTTTAGGAAATACAGGAAGTGGAAAAAGCTTCACGCTAGCTAGATTAATTCAAAATATTTTTACTACCAGTGAGTATATTCCAATAGGTGCTAACATTCTTTTGTTTGATGCATATGGTGAGTATACGAGTGCTTTTCAATCATTATCGCAGGTATCACCTTTATTAAATTATAAAGTGTATACGACGAATACGAATTATTCAATGGATGAAGTGTTAAAAATTCCTTTTTGGTTGTTAGGGGTTGATGATATTGCACTGCTTTTGGGCGTAACGACACCTAATCAATTGCCGATTATTGAAAAGGCGTTAAAAATTGTGCCGATTTTGAAAAATGATGATGAGAGTGTGTTACAGCATAAAAATGATATTATTGCACGAAGTATTATGGATATTTTAACGAGTAGTACGGATTCTAGTAAGATTCGTGATCAGGTGATTGCTGTGTTGACGAAGTTTCATACGAAAGATTTGCATTTGGATAGTCAAATTGTGCAACCAGGATATGTAAGAACGTTAAAGCAATGTTTGTATGTGGATAAAAGTAAAATGCAAGAAATTGAATTGGTTACTGAGTTCATTGGACAGTTTATTATTGAAGGGTTAGAGTTAAAAGATCCTGATGGTACGATAATGTATGATTTAGCTGATTTTGAGCAGGCTATGTCGTTATCTTTAATTAGCGAGGGTGTGTTAAATAGTGATCGGGTGTATGATGAAGCGAATGTGCTTTTGGTAAGAATTCACTCGTTAATCAATAGTAATGCATCAAATTATTTTGCTTATCCTAGAATGATTAGTAAGGCTGATTATGTGCGAAGTTTGTTCATTGGTGCTGATCAAAAGAAGTGCCAGATTGTCAATTTTAATATTCATTATGTAGATGATCGTTTAGCGAAAGTGATTACTAAGATTTTGTCGAAGTTGATTTTTGATTTTGCCGCGGAAAACCCTAATCGAGGAAGTGTGCCGTTTCATATTGTGATTGAAGAAGCACATCGTTATGTGCAAGTGGATAGTGATATGGAAATTTTGGGATATAATATTTTTGAGCGAATTACTAAGGAAGGACGAAAGTATGGAGTTTTACTGGGTTTAATTACGCAGCGACCTTCGGAACTTAGTGATACGGCGATTTCACAGTGTTCTAATTTTTTGATTTTAAGAACGTTGCATCCTAAAGATTTGCAGTATATTAAGGAAATGGTTCCTAGTGTGAGTGATGAGTTGATGGAACAAGTAAAAAATCTTCAACCAGGAAATTGTATTGCGTTTGGAAGTGCATTTTTGGTACCGACGGCAATGGTTATTGAAAAACCTAATCCAGAGCCATTAAGTAATAATGTGGATGTGGAAGCCATTTGGTATCAGAAGTCTAATCAACAACAGCAATAAAGATACAAAAGATATACTATCTTTTGTAACAGGAACAACTTCAAGTGGTGTTATCATATCTTCCCCATAAACAGATAAAGTAAGGAAATATTGAAGAAAAAATTCTTCTTTTTTCTTTTCAAGAAAACGACTTCCTGTTATAATAATCGTGAAAGAAGGGATACGATGTTAAACGTTGAACATATTAGTAAGTCTTATGGAAAACACTTAGCCGTGGATGATTTATCCTTTACCGTAGAAAACGGTGAAATTTTTGGTCTGTTAGGAGAAAATGGTGCAGGAAAAACAACGACTTTTCGTATCATTATGGGACTTTTAGCAGCAAATAGTGGTAAAGTTACTTTAAATGGTAAACCTATTGATTATTCTGTAACTAATGAAATAGGTTTTGTTACAGAAGAGCGAAGTCTTTTATCCAAATTAACCGTGAAAGAACAATTACTTTTTTATGGTATTTTAAAAGGACTAGAGGAAGAAGAAATTCTAAAACGTATGGATATATGGCTTGAAAAATTCCAAATTAGTGAATACAAAAACAGGAAAATCAAAGAATTATCTAAAGGAAATCAGCAAAAGATTCAATTTATCTCAGCAGTTTTACATGAGCCTAAATTACTCATTTTAGATGAACCTTTTACTGGACTTGATCCGATTAATGTAAAGATGATGAAAGATGCGATTTATGAACTAAAAGAAAAAGGTTGTTCCATCATTTTTTCTTCTCATCAAATGGAACACATTGAGCAATTTTGTGAAAAGTTAGTTATCCTAGTCAAGGGAAAAAGTATTTTATCAGGATACGTTACCGAGGTGAAAAAAGCCTATCAAAAAATGAACATTCGTTTAAGAGGAGATATCGACATTGAAAAAGTAAAAAAAGTATCTGGAGTACTTAGTGTATCTCATTTAGTAGACGGTTATCTCATTCAAATTGAAAATGAAAGTGTTGCTGATTTAGTATTTCGCACCGTAAAAAATAGTAAAGTGTTAACCTTTGATTTACAAGAACCCACGTTAAATGAAATTTTTATCGAGAAAGTAGGTGGTTTACATGTATCGTAAATTAAAATATCTTACTAAAGTAAGTTTAAAAAAGAAAATTGCCACAAAATGGTTTTTGATTGTCAACCTCATTTTAGCTATAGCCATTATCTCCATTGTGAATATCGATCAGATTATAAAATTTCTCGGTGGAGATTTTGATGAGAAAACAAATATTGTGGTTATCGATGAAACGAAAAAAAGCTTTTCGTATTTTAAAACGAATTTACTAGCTACGTCGTTAACTGATGAAGATGATGCCATAGAGTTGACAGAGTCTATGCAAACGATAGAAGAGGTCTTAGAAGAGTCACCCGATGCGATTGTTATAGAGTTAACCTTAGATGATATTAATTATATAAAAGCCAAAATTACATCCAAAAGTGCCATTGATGCATTAGAATATCAACAAATTACCCAAGCTTTAATGGCTACCAAACAACAATATGCACTATCTTTAAGCAGTATCGATGAAAAAGAACTAGCCATGGTAGTAGCACCTTTAGAAATTTCTCGCGTTATCTTAGAAAATGATAAAAATGAAACAGAAGATATGTCCACGATTATGGGAACAGTATTTCCTACCTTAATATTACCTTTTTTCATGCTAGTCATTTTCTTAATTCAAATGATCGGAACAGAAATTAATGAGGAAAAAACCACGAGAAGTATGGAAATCATTATTTCAAACGTTAGTCCTAAGGTTCACTTTTTCTCTAAAGTTTTAGCCAGCAACATTTTTGTCATCGTACAAGGCGTGCTTTTGTTTCTATATGGAGCTATTGCTTTTGCTGTTCGCTTTTTTACATCAGGTGAGTCTACTACCATCATGGGAAGCTTATCGCCCATCATAGAACGTCTTAATGAAAGTGGATTTATTCATCAATTAGTCTACATCATTCCCTTAACATTAATTTTATTGATACTATCTTTCCTAGCATACGCCCTAATTTCAGGAATTTTAGCCTCTATGACCGTGAATATGGAAGATTTTCAACAAATACAAGCACCCGTGATTTTCTTGTGCTTAATTGCCTATTACTTATCCATCATGGCAGGGATGTTCCATGGCTCATTATTGATTCGTATTTTATCCTATGTTCCTTTAATTTCATGCTTATTGTCACCTGCCTTACTGGTCTTAGGTCAAGTAGGAATTATTGATGTCATCATTTCTATTATCATTTTATGTTTATTCAATTATGTTCTTGTTAAATTTGGAATGAAAATTTATAAAATAGGTATTTTAAATTATTCAACAGATAAAATGTGGAGTAAATTGTGGAAAGCTGTAAAAAGTCATGAAGAATAATGTGTATCAACAAGCTATGCTAGAAATAAAAAAACAACAAGACCTAAAATACTTAGCATTTAATAAAAAATTGGTTCAAACGAAGTATGAAATGATTGGTGTACGTATTCCCATTTTAACAAAAATCGCCAAAGAAATCGTTAAAGTAAGTCCGTATTCTTATTTAGAACAAGTAAAATATCAAACGCATGAAGAAATTCTTTTAAATGGTTTAGTCATTGCTTCCATCAAAGAAGAAGAGGATGCCTATCCTTATTTTATCGAATACCTAAACCACATTGATAACTGGGCAACATGTGATACTTTTTGTAGTCACTATCATATGATAAAAAAACATCGTCCTTTGTACTTAACAAGAATTGAAAAAATGTTAAGAGATGATAATCCTTATATTGTTCGTGTAGGCATTGTATTATTGCTTAACTATTATGTAAACGATGAGTATATCAATCAAGTCGCTTCCTTATTAAAAACGATTGAATCTTCCCATTATTACGTCAAAATGGCTCTAGCATGGCTCATGTGTGAAATTTATATTCACTATCCAAAGCATGATATTTTTAAGAAAAAGTTTTTAGATCAAGAAGTAAAGAATTTGATGATACGAAAAATTTTAGACAGTAATCGCATTAGTCAAGAAGAAAAACAAAAAATTAGAACAACAAAAAACCTAGGATAGTTCTAGGTTTAATTTTTATTATAGATAAAATTTTATTGATATGCTTCTTGCTTTAAAAGTTCAATGTTACTATTCATGATTTCTAAGTAACTATCATTATTATCTCGTTCTAGGTCAGTAATATTGTCAACTCTTCTAAATGTTAGCGTTTCAATTCCTTTTTCATCAATTAATGTTTGCACAGGTTGATTTACACTTTCATGTTCAAGAATAAAAATATAATTAATTTCATGATTATCAATCATTGTTCTTACTTGTTGCATCGTTTTTTCTAAAACATTGCTTTCTTCCTCTAATGAAATAACATTAAAACCATATTTTTCTAAATATCTTAGCGTTTTATTTTGAACAACAATGGTTTTATTTTTCGCATTTTCTGCGACTAACTTAATTTCAGCATCTAACTCAGATAGCTCTACTTTTAACTCATCATAACGATCATCAATTTCCTTTTTCAAATAAGTACTATTGATATATTCATTTAACCCTGTACGAATATTTTGCGTAATCATCAATAATTGTGAAGGGTTTAACCACAATTCTTCAAGACCATAAGTTAGCTCCATTCCAAATGAACCATCAATAATTTTTAGTTCATCATTTCGATCTAATAAATCAATAGTAATTTCACGATCACTTTCTGCTAGTCCATTGTAAATAAATAATTCCTTTTTACTATAATCACTTAGTTGTTTTTGGGTAACCACATACTCTCTAATATTGGTTCCATCTGGATAAACAGAATTAATGATGGCATGATCTCCATATAATCTAGTAGTGATGTATTCAATTGGATAACTAGTAGTAATAATTTCAATATTTTCCATGTTGTCCATTTTACATCCAGTAGTTAACAAAATAATGATAAACACAAGGGGAAAATAGAATTTTATCTTTTTCATATTACGTTCACCTTTCTAAAATTTGTCATGTTTATATTGTACACTATATGAGAAAAAAATTCAAATTCAATCGAGAAAATGGGAAAGAATTTAAAAAGATAATGTTGTGTTCTATCATTAATTTTGCGTTTTATTTATTTTACAAGAAAAGTAAGGTGTGTTATAATGATGCAAGGTGATTATGTAAATAGAAGAAAGGAAGGCGAGTCGAGTTTTAGCTTGACAAAAGTATGGAAGAATTATTTAAGCGTTTAGGAATTGAACCTAAAGATAAAAAGTTGTACGAAAGAGCATTTTGTCATTCTTCGTATGTCAATGAACATAATTTGAAAGCAGATTATGAACGTTTGGAGTTTTTAGGTGATGCAGTACTTGATTTAGTCGTTGCTGATTATTTGTATTCTAATTTTGATCAAGAAGAAGGATATATGACCAAGGTTAGAGCAAGTTATGTTTGTGAGAATGCTTTAGCAGAATATGCTAAAGATTTAGAGTTACATCGCTATATTAAAGTGGGACATGGAGAAGAGTCTGATGGTGGAAAGTATAAACGAGCAATTACTGCAGATATTTTTGAAGCAATGACAGGAGCCATTTATATCGACTTAGGGTATGCTACAGCAAGACGTGTACTCTTATCCATTATTGTACCTTATATTAAAGATCCTAAGGTAACCTTTTTTAGTGATTATAAATCAGCATTACAAGAATTTGTACAAACGGAACAAAAAAGTTTAGTGTATCATTTGGTAAAAGAAGAAGGTCCAGCACACGATCGAAGATTTACGATAGAGGTAAAAATAGATGATATCGTTTATGGAAAAGGAATCGGTGGTAGCAAAAAAGAAGCAGAACAAGAAGCAGCGAAGAGTGCTTTATCGATTTTAGCACAAAAAGTGAATCGATAGTTGTATTTTGTTTAAAATTTTGATATAATAGTCGCCACGATGAAAAGAAGAGAAAGGAGTACTTATGAGTAAAATTAAAATTTTTAGTCTAGGAGGACTAAATGAAATTGGCAAAAATATGTATGTTGTTGAAGTAGATAAGCAAATTTTTGTTTTTGACGCGGGATTAAAATATGATAATAATCGTTCTTTAGGAGTAGATTACATTATTCCCAATTTTGATTATTTAAAAGAAAATAAAAATAGGATTGAGGGAATTTTCTTAACCCATGGACATGATGGCAATATGGGAGCAGTACCTGATATATTAAAAGAGCTTCCTAACATTAAAGTGTATGGAACGAAGTTTACCATGGAAACGTTAAAAAGGGATATTGAGCCTTCTTTATTAGAAAAATATCAATTAAAAGAAATTCGTCCTCATTCCAAATTGGAATTTGGTTCTTTAGCTATTTTTCCGATTAGTGTAACACATTCGATTCCTGATAGCGTATGTTATGTATTATATACCAAAGATGGAGCAATAGTTTATACAGGAGACTTTGTCTTTGATTCTACGATGATGGGAAATTACAAAACGGATATAGGAAAACTTGCGTATGTGGGAAAACAAGGGGTACTTTGTTTATTAGCAGAGTCAATGTATGCGGAAAAAGAAGGGCATACTAGTCCTAATAATCGAGTAGATGGTTTTATCCATGAGGTGTTACTAAAAAATGAACACCGTATCATTGCTACAATTTTTCCATCTCATATTTATCGCGTGCAAGAAATTTTTAATGAAATTGGCAAAACCCATCGAAAAGTAGTGGTGATGGGAAAGCTTTTGCAAGAGACCATTAATATGGCCATTAATTTAGGGTATTTACATTTAAATAAGAATCAATTAGGAGATTTATCGAATTTAAATGACCGAGATGTTGTCGTGTTAGTTTCTGATGAGAAAGAAAAGCCTTTTGCTAATTTAGAAAAAATTATTAAAGGGTTTGATAAATACATCAAATTAAAAGACACGGATACCATTTTTATCACAGAACCAGCATATGAAGGAATTGAAAAGCGTTTAGCACTAGTGATGGACGATATCGCTAAAATGGGTGTTAATGCGATTAGTTTATCGAGTAAAAAACATTTACTACACCATGCATCACGTGAAGATTTGATGTTGATGATCGATTTAATTCAACCAAGGTATTATTTTCCAGTTAAAGGAGAATATCGACATCAATACCAAAATGCTACTATTGCTGAAGAATTAGGGATTCGACCTGATCATATTTTGTTAAAGCAAAATGGTGATGTAGTAACGTTTGTGGATGGTAAGTTAAGTAAAAGTATTGAACGAGTACCTATTGATGAAATCTTAATTGATGGAAAAACGCAAGGGGATATTGGAGAGTTAGTGTTAAAAGATAGGGAAATGCTAGGAGAAAGTGGAATTGTTATTATTAGTTGCACCATTGATCGGATGACGAAAAATATTTTAGCAGGACCCGAGGTGTTAACAAGAGGTTTCGTTTTTGTTAAGGAAAGTCAAGATTTATTAGAAGAAACGAAAAAAATAGCATTGGAAATTATTATGGAAAACACTTCGCAAGGAGAAAAAAGAGTCGATTATGCGAAAATAAAAACCGATGTTAGGGAAAGATTAGGAAAGTTCTTTTATAAAGAAACAGAGTGTAAGCCGATGATTATTAGTGTTATTCAGGAAGTGTAAAAAAGGGCTTTACTAATTTCTAATAGTATGTTAGAATCTTAGATGTTTGTAGCTTCATGCTCAAACCGCGTTGAAAAGGTTTAAAAACAAGTAATTGTACCTTTAGAGCGAGTCTTAGAAAATAGGTAAGGAGGTAATGAGAATGAAGGCTGTTATTAAAACGGGTGGAAAACAATATATCGTTAGTGAAGGTTCAGTAATTTATGTAGAAAAGTTAGATAAAGAACAGGGCGAAACGGTAACATTTGACGAGGTATTAATGTTAGATGGTAAAGTAGGTAACCCTTATGTAGCAAATGCTAAAGTAACTGGTGTTGTAGAAAAGCAAGGTAAAGGTAAGAAAATTACCATTTACAAGTATAAGCAAAAATCAAAGAGCAACCGTTTAAAACAAGGTCATAGACAACCATATACGAAAGTAGAAATTACAAAAATTGGTTAATTATGATTCGAGTTGTTGTAAAAAAAGAGGATAGTCAAATAAGTTGTGTGTCTATTTTAGGGCATTCCATGTATGATGATTACGGCAAAGATATTGTTTGTAGTGCGGTTAGTTCAATAGTCATTACTACTGTAAATGGAATTTATCGAGTTAACCAAGAATATCTTAGTGTAGAACAAAAAGAAGATGGACTAATAATATCCATTCATGGTAATGATGATGTTTTATACTCATTCATTTTAAATATGGTAGATTTATTAACACAGTTAAGCAAAGATTATCCCAAAAATGTAGAAATAAAGTAAGGAGGGAATTTCCATGAATAAGTTTTTATTAACATTAGATATTCAACTTTTTGCTCACCATAAAGGACAAGGATCGACATCTAATGGACGTGATTCAGCTGGACGCCGTTTAGGGGCAAAAGCAAGTGATGGTGAATTTGTAACAGCAGGAAGCATTTTATATCGTCAAAGAGGAACCAAGATACATCCAGGTGTGAATGTACGCATAGGAAAAGATGATACATTGTTTACTACGATTGATGGTATTGTAAAATATGAGCGTTTAGGAAGAGATAAAAAACAAGCTAGTGTTTATCCTGTTAGTGAGTAAGAGTAGTAGCATTTTGCTACTTTTTCTTTGGAAAAATAGCTATAGGGAGTATTCAAAAATAGTTGTCAAAATGCTTTCTTTTGTGTTATAATGTATACGAATGAAGGAAACTTCATAAAATAAAATGGATACATTTGAATGTGAGAATCAAATGCTTTCCAAAAATTGGGTGAAGCATCTGAAATCAACAACAGTTGAAATCAGATGCTTTTTATCTATTTAAATAGTAATGTAATTACTACAAAGAATAGTAGGAGAATAATAACAAATAAAGATGTTTCTCTTTTTGTCATAAACATCTCTCCCTTCTTAAATCATAATGAATAAGAAGGAAAGCATTTGATGTTTCCAAATGTATCTAGAAGCATTATAACAAAGAATATTTATGGGTACAATAGGATAAACAATATTACCAAAAGAAGAAAGTTAAATTTTAGTCTTGATACCTTTAAGAAAACTTGATAGAATAAAATTAAGATGAAGGAAGGTGTTAAAGATGAATAGGATAAAAAATTTTTCTAGCCTTTTCTTTGTTAACCCTAGATTAACTAGGGGGGGGGGGAAGACCTTAAAATAAAATTAAATAATAGAATCCGTAGAACGTGAAGAAATTTACGTTCTTTTTCGTGGTTCAAGGAAAGGAAAAGATGATGAAGCAAAAAAAGAGAATTATTTTACCAGTGATAATGATTTTATTATTAGTTATCGTAACTACTGGGGTAGCTTACGCCGTGTTTACTTTTAGTAGGGAAGGAACAATTGAAAACACCTTGGAAATAGGAACAATTATGTTAACGTATACCGAAGGAAAGACAGGAATTATTTTAGAAGAGGCGTTTCCAATATCTGATGAGAAAGGAAAAATGTTAACAGGAGCAAATAATGTATTTGACTTTACCGTACAAGCGGTAATGGGAAAACCTACAGCGATTGCCTATGAAGTAAGTGCTATTAAAATACCAGTGGAAGGGACTTCACTAGAAGATAATGAAGTAAAAATTTATCTAGAAAAAGCAGTAGACCCTGAGATAGAATATAGTCAAGTTATGGAACCAAAGAACTTTTTACCAAGTAGCGAACTAAGTGAAATAGGTTCTCCCATTGGGACAATGGTACTAGATCAAGGAACCTTTACTAGCAATACCATTCACCATTATCGTTTGCGTATGTGGGTAGATGAAAATGCCAAGATTAACAATGTACAAAAGAAGTATGCAGTAAAAATCAATGTATATGCCAAACAAGGAGTAATACTAGATGATAGGAATAAAAATATTTTGAATATTTATGCTTACAATCAAGAAAAAGAAAGTTCTACTTTTTGTGTAACAGGAGAAGAGGAAACCTGTCAGGAAATATTTTTTGCACCAAGTACTTATGAAGTGGGAACCATTATCAAATATAAAGTCAATGATACTACTGAGAAGTATTTTCATGTGTTAAATGATAATGGAAACACTCTAACTTTGCAACAACGAGAAAATACGGTGTACAACACAGCTTGGTACGCTGATGAAAATGATAATAGTAAAGGACCTACAACAATTTTGTCAGCATTGGAAAATGCTATAGCAGACTGGACAAATGTGCTAGATCAAACCTACACGTTAGGAACAACCGTATTTAAAGATAATGCTTTTACTGGATGTAATTATGATAGTACGAATAAAGTATTTAATTGTGTCACTAATACTTATCAATTAGAAAAAGTAAACATAAAAGTTAGGATGGTTAGCGTACAAGAAGCCCATGCGTTAGGATGTACAAATGATAAAATGTCGTGTCCAGTGTGGATGTACAATTATTTAAAAGATGCACCAGGTTATGGAGGAACTGTGGATGATAATACTAATAGTTATGGGTATTGGATGATATCATCACAGGCATCTAATACGACAAATGCTTGGAGCCTAGATCGTTATGGTTATATTCGTACTAGCGTTACTGCCATTGGTGGTATTGGTGGTAGAGCAGTTATTAACATAAAAAAATAGAATTTAAAAGTGTTATGTCTAGTATTTTGATGATAAGAAAACGCCCCAGATAGTCTAGGGTGTTTTGTAGTGTTAGCGATGAATTTTCAAAACCAAAAACTAAAACTTTTTAATCATATAAAAGTAAGTTGTAGATGTAAATATAGAAGAAAATATGTTTATAGAAATGAGCAAATATTAAAAATATACTAGTGGGTATTTGTTGACACTTTTAGCCATCTGTTTTTCTTATTTTAAAAAAATATTTTTAATTTTTTTTCTTTATATCATAAGGATTTCAAAAAATTATGTGAAAATTAACTGGAATTTTGTCTAAGTTTGTAGTATAATAAGAACTGTTAACATGAGGAAGTGTAGAAAATGTACGATTATATGATTGGAAAGGTAACAAACATTACCTCAAATGCCATCACCATAGAAGTAAATGGCATAGGGTATTTAATTCATACGCCAAATCCATATGCTTTTATGGAAAATGAAGTATATAAGGTTTACTTGTATCAGCAAATTAAAGAAGATGAGCACAATCTATTTGGATTTAAAACCCAAGAAGAAAAAGAATTATTTTTAAAACTCATTAGTGTTAAAGGCTTAGGACCAAAAATGACTTTACCAATTTTAGCAACGGGAAGCATCGAAGGAATTGCTGATGCAATTGAAAGAGAAAACTTGCTATACTTAAGAAAATTTCCTAAAATTGGTGATAAACTGGCTAAACAAATGATTCTTGATTTAAAAGGAAAATTGGATATTACGATAACTACTACCGTAGGATCTTATGAAGAATTAACAGAAGTTTTGCTTGGTTTAGGTTATAAAGAAAAAGACTTTAAACAAATTTTGCCAAGGGTAAATAAAGAATTAAGTATTGAAGAACAAATCAAAGAAGCATTGAAATTATTATTAAAATAGCAAGAAGAGATGGTGAGATAATGGATGAGAGAATTGTAAGCGGTGAAGAACTAGTTAGTGATGAGATTTCTGACAGCATTCGTCCATTATCTTTAAGCGAATACATTGGACAAGAAGATGTCAAAGAAAACATTAGAATTTTTATTGAAGCAGCTAAAATTCGCGATGAGTCATTAGATCACGTTCTTCTCTATGGCCCACCAGGATTAGGAAAAACTACCTTAGCTCATATTATTGCCAATGAGTTAAACACCAATATTAAAACAGCATCAGGTCCAGCCATAGAAAAAACAGGAGATCTTGCGGCAATACTATCTACCTTAGAACCAGGGGATGTGCTATTTATTGATGAAATACATCGAATGCCTAGGTTTGTTGAAGAAGTATTATACCCAGCAATGGAAGACTTTACTTTAGAAATCATCATCGGCAATGATTCAAATACAAGAAACATTAAAATTGATTTACCACCTTTCACTTTAGTAGGAGCTACAACAAGAGCAGGAGATTTATCAGCACCCTTACGTGATCGTTTTGGTATCATTGCCAAACTACAATATTATACCGTGGAAGAATTAACTGAAATCGTTAAGCGTACAGCTAAAGTTATGGATATTCCTATTGAAGAAGATGCAGCTAAGGAATTAGCTAGTAGAAGTAGGGGAACACCACGTATAGCTAATCGCTTATTTAAACGAGTTCGTGATTTTGCTTTAGTCGAAGGAGATGGAGTAATGAATCTTGCAATTACAGTAAATGCCTTAAACCGACTAAAAGTAGACGAATTAGGACTTGATGATACTGATTATCAATTACTAAAAGCAATTATTGAAAAATTTAACGGGGGTCCAGTTGGAGTGGAAGCGATCGCAAGCTCTATCGGAGAAGAAGTAACGACAATTTTAGATGTGTATGAACCATATCTTTTACAAATTGGCCTACTTAAGCGAACTTCCCGTGGTCGAATGGTCACACCAAGAGCATATGCACATTTGCATATCTCATATCAGGATACAATATTTAGTTAGGAGCTATAAGTAATGGAAAACGGAAAAACAATGTATTCAAGTATTGAACAGACAATTAAAGAATTAAAAGATGCAATTATTGAAAATGTGGATTATGTAAAAAGTCCAACGCAACTAACGTTAATTCGAAATATTTATGATATTGAAAAATTACCCATGACCTCGCAACATAGTATTTTATACTTAAAAAAGCAGTTAGAAAGTCATCAAGAACTTAGTGATTTATGGAAATTATTAATGATTGGTGGTATTGTTCATGTAGCTAAGATTAACCAAAATAGTTTGTCTAAATTTAGAAATGAAAATCTATTTTTATTAGGAGATTATATTGCATCATGCGAAAATTTAGAGGAACAAGGAAGATTTGCAGCTAACAATGCAACCTTATCTTTAGCTATTTCTAAAGCACCCAATGAAGAAGATAAGCAATTTTTACTATTACATTATTTAGTAAACGACATGAAAAGTCATGCTAGAACGATGGATCCAATTACCAGATTTTTCGAATTGCAAGAAGAGTTTATGGCTAATCCTTACTCTGATTTAATTCGTAATATTGTACCACCGATTCGAATGGGAAGATTAAGAAATAAAGAAGATATTTTATCAAAGGATACAGAGGCAGCTTTAGCAATGTAACAAGGTCAAGGGGGAAAGATGTATGGAATGGAAGAAGAAAGATCATCGCTATTTTTTAAGATTAGAAAAAGGCGAAGAAATTATTGAAAAAATCAGTGAATTTTGTGAGGAAAATAAGATTATAGCAGGAGCGATTACAGGAATTGGTGCGGTAAATCAAGTGGAATTTGGATTATTTGATACCATAGAGAAAAAGTATCACACCAATTGTTTAAATGAAGCTTTAGAAATTACTTCTTTAATAGGAAACATTTCAAGAAAAGAAGAAAAAGTTTATCTTCATTTGCATATTACCGTAGGAAATATTCATGGTTTAGTTTATGGAGGACATTTGAATAAAGCAGTAATTTCTGCAACGGGTGAAATTATCATTGATGAGGCAGATGTAGAAATTAACCGTAGGTTTGATGAGACAATTGGACTAAATCTTTGGGAGTTTTAAATGGAAGTAAAAGATTTTGATTATGAACTTCCTTTAGAGTTAATTGCACAAGTGCCTTTAGAAAAACGGGATTCTTCAAGATTAATGGTAGTCGATAGAAAAACGGGAAATATCAAACATCAAAAGTTTAGTGATATTTTATCGTACTTACATCAAGGCGATGTCCTAGTATTAAATGATACCAAAGTATTACCTGCTAGACTCTTAGGGGAAAAAGTAGATACGCATGCTGCCATTGAAGTATTACTTTTAAAAAATATCGAACAAGATAAATGGGAAACGTTAGTAAAACCAGCTAGACGTATCAAAGTAGGAACTATTATTTCCTTTGGAGAAGGGTTACTAACCGCAGAGTGCACTGCCATTGGTGAGGAAGGTATTCGTGAGTTTGAGTTTTCTTATCAAGGAATCTTTTATGAAATTTTAGATAAGTTAGGTTCAATGCCACTACCTCCTTATATTCATGCGAAATTAGAAGATAAGAATCGTTATCAAACGGTGTATGCGAAAGAAGAAGGAAGTGCAGCAGCACCTACCGCGGGATTACACTTTACTAATGAGTTACTAGATGCCATTAGGAAAAAAGGGGTAACGATTTGTTCTATTACTTTACATGTAGGACTAGGAACGTTTCGTCCTGTTAAGGTGGAAAAAATAGAAGAGCATCAAATGCATAGTGAGTTTTATCAAATGAGTAAGGAAACAGCAGAGATTTTAAACCATGCTAAGAAAAATCATCAGCGAATCATCAGTGTAGGTACTACTTCAACTAGAACACTAGAGTCCATTATGCAAAAATATGGAAAGTTTCAAGAATGTTCTAATTTTACAGACATTTTCATTTATCCAGGGTATCAATTTTTAGCTATTGATGGACTAATTACGAACTTTCATTTACCAAAGTCAACATTAGTGATGTTAGTCAGTGCTTTTGCTACCCGTGAAATTATTTTAAATGCTTATCGTACCGCGGTGAAAGAAGGGTATCGTTTCTTTTCCTTTGGTGATAGCATGTTTTTAACAACAGACATCAACGCATAATTTTGTGCGTTTTTTTGTTTGTCGTTTGTGAATTTTTATCTAAATGGAAAGAGCTTGTGGTATAATGATAAGTAATCATAGAGAAAAAAGATAGATAAAATGAAGAAGAAAATAATATTTCCTATTATCATGTTATTGTTATTAATGGTAGCAATTGTTACAGTAACTTTTGCAGCGTTTACGTTTACTAAAGAGGGAACCGTAGAAAATACGTTA
>OOIH01000068.1_pt1 | contig 18477 bp, 30 predicted proteins | sample 1691801 | NCBI WGS metagenome assembly OOIH01 (sample SAMEA1061690, study PRJEB22710) | metagenome
GCCAGGCGGCGGCCTCTGGGGAACGGGGCGCGGGCTTGGGCCTGTGGAGAGGGCAGTACCCCTCCCGGGTCAGCTTCCCACAGCCGGGATGCCGGCAGGGGCGCAGGGGCTTTTGTGCCATCGGGCTATCACCTCCGGGCAAAACAAAAAGCCCGCGCCGACAACCACCCTTCCGGGTCGTTCTCAGCACGGGCTACTGGAGCACTGGCCATGTTCGATATTTACCAGGTGGACCGATTTGCACTGCCGGCACCAGAGCAGGAGGTTTTTCGCATCAGTGTCATTCCGGACAGCCTGATGCGTTTTCTGCCGGCAAACCGGGCAGACAATTAGCCCACCCTTCACAACAAGTTTATCACATTTTTCTGCGCGTTGCAATCCCTGTCACCTCGTTTTTCCGTTTTCCAGAGAAGATATACTTACCCCCGAGCCAGAAAAGATTAGAAAAGTTATTCTTTTTTCTTTTTCCGTCGCCTGATCTTGGGCCGTATCCTGTCTGGGTCATAGGGCAGCATGTACTCCAACCAGGCCCACTCGCCAAATCCATTGCGCAACGGCCCCTCACTGTTGATCACATAGGCCCCCGGCGGTGGAGTGATGGTCAGATAGTCCGGCACCGTCTCCGTCTCCGCCTCCGGACTGGTCAGATTCAGTGAGCACGACCACATCCGCTCGCCCACCACCGGGTGGCCCCACTTCCTGGGCTCCTTGGTGAGATAGCTAGCCAGATCATCATAGGTATACTCCGCATGGAAAACAAGTGACTTGACGTCCACATCCTCACCATATCGCCAGCAGGCCCGTATCTCCTCCACATCATCCCCCGTTGCGTTGACAACCACATGGATGTGGGGACGCCCCCCGGGGCAGAACCCCTCTACCACATAGATATAGAGGAGGTTCTGCCCACGGGCGGCCCGGGATTTGCTCAGCCGGCGGAGGAAATAACCGGCCATGCGCACTGCCTTGTCCCGTCGGTCCGGCAGGTGTTTGTCGTCAAATGAGAGGGAGAGCAGAAGGTCGCCGTTATCATAGTTGGCCGCAAGCTTTCGTTTGAGTTTCTGGTAAGCTGTCCGGGCGTTTAGCCGCTCCCGGGCAGCGGTGCTGGCCCGGCGCTTCTGCTCCCGCGCCCGGGGCGTGTCCCCGGGGCTGGGACCGGTGTACGCTACTGCGCACACCAGCCGCCCGCAGCGCACCTGTTTGAGAATTTTACTCATCAGGTTGCCGCCTCCCCGGCCTCTGCCGAGTGGATCAAACACTGACTGGCGAAATCCCCATATAGCCCCGATGGTATCAGAGCGGCCTCTATAGCCGCCACGTCCGCCTCTGCACATACGATCTGTCCCGTGGTCAGATAAATCGCGCATGATTCCTCGCCATCCGGCGACACCGCCGCAATCAGAGCCGGGTCCACCCAACTGTCACCGATTTTAATCATAGTTCTGCCTCCTCTCTCGATATTCTTTCAAACGCAATCACCCACACCCACGGGTTCGCGGCCCAGCCGTAGAGGGCGCGGTCAGCGGGCTTGATGGTGCTGTCCCACAGATTGGCGAACGCGTCACGCGCTGTCGGGTAAAACGAACCGGAATTTACTCCGTTGAAAAAATCCCTGTACGTATAGCACCCTTCCGCTCTCGCCTCATCTTCTGTGACATCCTGCACCCGCTCCACCCGCACATCCGTTACCCGCAAAAAGATACGCGCCGCCGCGAGGGGCATGTGGATGGAGGGACGCCATTTTCTATTCTGGTCGTAAAAACCGGCTTTGTACCTGTAAACACCTCCGTCTTGTGTCCACGTCTCTCGCGCATACAGGATGTCGCCAATACAGTAGGGAGAAATTACAGGCTTCCCGTCCATTAGAAGTTTCCTATCTATCCCATCCCAATAAACCGCTCCGCTTCTTGGCGATACAAAAAATTTCGTATCATCCAAAATATCAGCGTTACACATTGACTTCACAACCCGCCGCGTCACCGTCTTGCGGCCAGCCAGAATGGCGCGGACCATGTCTCCCCGAAACAGTATCGGTTTCATGCCTCCCCCTCCGTCCGCTCAAACCTCCGCCGCAGGTGGGCTTTCCACTCCGGCTCTGGGGTGATCTCCGCCGGCTCCGGGCGCGCAGGGCCTCCCACAGCGTCAGCCCGTACGGGGCAAACGCTAACAGAATACATGTCCTTCACCGGGGTCCCCTCCGGGACAGGTTGTCCACAGCAGGGGCAGGGGTCGCCGGGCTTTAAAATTCTCATGATGCGTTCCTCCTCTCCGCTCTGTACGGCGCTACCGGCCGTCCGTTTTTGTCCCGGGGAGCACCCGACCTAACCCAGGCCAGCCACCTGTCCTCAAATGCCTGTACCTCCGGAGTCCGCGCACAGTTGTGCATGCCCCGGTTCTGCCGCACCGTCAGCGTCCTTTCGTCCAGCTCCAGGGTGTACCAGCTCTCCCGGGGCCGGTCCGCCCGGCGGATGAAAAATATGGCCGTCTGCCCGGTGGCGTGGCGATTGCCGTAGGTGGCCACGCAGTGGTGCAGGGCGTCCCCCTCCTCCGTCAGCTCCCGTTGGCTGGCGGCGGGGCGGATGAGCAGTCCGTCCGCCATAAAGGCGTATTGGCGCAGCTGGCGGCGGCGCAGCCGGAACTCCTGCGTAAACCCTCCCTGTTCCCGGATCTTCATCCGCTCGCTGGCCCGGTCGTGGGCCTCCAGCAGGTCCCGGGGCCAGAGCACCGACGGGTCGGACATATTCCGTCCCAGCGCCCGGCACATATCCCGATAGTCCAGCAGCAGCTGCGCATCCGGTATCCCGCACGCCGGCGGGTCCTCGTCCTCCTCCTCCACGCCGACGGCCTCCACCTGGCGCATCAGATAGCGGATATCCCGGGCCAGATGCCCGTAGGGGATCAGCTGATCCAGGCGCTCGTCCCCCAGCCGGAACGCGGTCTCTATGTCCGCCTCCGACAGCGGCTGTCCGCACCGCTTGGCGACAACGAACAGGTTCCACAGGCACAGGCTCCACCCCCGCTGCCGGGCCATGTCCAGCTCGTCCCTGGTCAACCGAAGCATTTGCGCCGGTCGGGTCCGCTCCCAGTCGAGCTCCGGCAGCTCCGGACAGCCGAACCTGGTTTTCTCCCACTCCGGAGCATTCACCCGTTTGGCGAGCAGCTCCCGGAGGACCAGGGGAAGGCCGTGGACCACGACCCCCTCCACGTTGGGGTGGGCCTGATACAGCCGCAGATAGGCCACCGGTCTGGGGGCCGGGCCGAACGGGGCGTCCATGAACATGTCCAGCTTGCAGTGGGGCAGGCAGCTGCCGGCGATCAGCTCCGGTGTCAGACCGTAGATCGCCTCCGTCCGCCCCCAGCCCTCGTACCAGACCTCCGGCTGGCGCCACCGGCTCTCATACTGGACGAAATATCCAGTCTGCCCGCTGTAGCCGTTGCGCCAGCCCTCCAGTTTGGCGCAGCGGTCCGGGCCGAACACATATGCCTCCGCCGGCTTGATCTCCAGCCGGCTGGCGCCTGTCCGTCCGACGACACGCCGCACCTCCCATCCGGTCAGGGCCAGCAGTCGGTCCTGCCCCACCACCGCCGCGCTCATCACCATCGCGCTGGCGGTCACCCTGGGTCTGCGCAGCTCCGATGATTTCAGCGCGAGCCCCAGCTCCCCGCACATGGGACAGTGAGCATCGTCTCCGGAGGCGGTCACCGTGGCCGGCCAATCCCCCTCCACGTCCTCCGGCATGATAAATCCGTAGCCGTGGTCCCTGTCATGCGCCCAGTGGAGCAGTGTACTCTCTCCGCAGCAGGAGCAGGTCACCCGGACCATTTTGACCCTGCGCCGGGTGGCGCCCTCCAGCATGGAGGCAATCCCTAAATCATCCTGCCACGCCGCCTCATACACCAGACCGCCCCGGGCCAGGGCCTCCCCGTAATGCTCCAGCGCCCATTCTGTTAGCCCCTCCGGCGGCGTCCGGGGGACCAGCCCCCGGACGTCGGGGAACTGCCCGCCCATCAGAAAAAATCCTCCAGATGCAGGAGCGTGTCCGCTCCGGCGGGCATGTCCGGCGGGGCGGACACGCCCCGGGCGGGCAGACCATAGAACTCCCGGATGATCTCCTCCGCATCGGCGGGGGTGACGCAGGCAAAATTCCCGGTCCTGTGTGCGTCGGCAAATGCCCGGATTTTTTTCTCGCACTCCGCCAGGGACAGCTCCTCCACGGTCAAATCCTGGGCTATGATCTCCGCCAGGTGGGGCTCGTTGCGGAGCATATCCATCAGCTGTTCCCCCACCATCCACACGGGGGTGCGCTGTTTTGGCTGTTGGGCAGCGATTTTATCCAGTGCGGTCTCCAGTATGCTCATTGTGCCGCCTCCTCAATTTTTTTCGCCAGGGCGGTCAGAGCCGCCGCCAGCTTCTCCGCCGCAGTTGCGTCCTCCCGGCCCCGGACCTTGAGGATCAGCCCACGCAGCTGATTGACAATGCCCTGAGCCTGCTCGAACAACAACGAGAACTGAGCCAACTCCGCGTCGGCGGTGATGGGGGATGGCGTCGACTTCTTCTCGGCCAGGGCCAGCCTGGCCTGGGCTTCCCCCAGTGCGGACTCGGCGTCCGCCCGGCCCTGGGCCGCGAAGTCCAGGTCCGCCTTGAGCTTTCTTGCCTTTTCTTTCTCCTTGTCCAGCTTTTTCTGGAGCTCGGCGATCTCCGCCGCCTTGACGGCCTCCCCCTCGGCCCGGGCCTTGTCCACCGCCGCCTGGTCCACCTGCACCGCCACCTCCACCGGGCGGGCTTTCAGCTCGGCGATTTTCCGCTCCATTTGGTCCGCCTGGGCCAGAGCATTCATCACCGCCTGCTGTCCCTGCTCATTGGCGGCGGTGAGGATCTTGATCTGATCGGACAGCTCATCCCGTTCCGTCTCCGCCAGAGACCGCTCCGCCTCCGCCTGGTACTGGGCCTGTCTGGCCTCGTCACGCTCCCGGATGAGCTGTTCCAGCTGGGCGGCCGACATGTCCGCCACCGACCGTTCCGCTCCGTCCACCACGTGGCGCAGTTCCACAAACTCTTCGCGCTCCGGCTCCGGCAATGCCAGCAGCGCCAGGGCCTTGCGGGCGCCCAAATCCGACACCAGCGTCGGATTTGAGTACTCCCTGGCCAGGCGCATAAACCGCTGCGCCTGCCGCTCGGAAAACCCGATCTGTTCTGCCAGCCAAGGCAGCCACTCCCCGTGGCTCAGCTGCTCTTTTGCCTCCACCAGCCCCCAACCGATGGCCAGCACGGCCTTGCCTCCGGACCGCTTGTTCTCCAAGATATCCTTGGTGATAGCCTCAATGTCCCGCCCGGATGCCCGGGCAATATCCGTCACGCTCATGTGGTCTCCTTTCTGTTCGCAGCATCCTCCCACGGCACCGCCTCGTCCTCCGGCAGCTCGTACAGCGTCCCCTGGACCATCCGCTCAGGCGGCGGGGCCGGTTCCGGGTCCGCCGCACCCCGCCGGCCAATCTGGGCCTGCTGCCGGTCGTGGGCGTCGGCAATGTGGGCCTCCACCGCCCGGAACCTCTGATGAGGCCCGTCCAGCAGCAGCCGGACAACGCCGCCTGCCTGCCCCTCTTTGTTTTTGGCGATTTTTAGCACTCTGGAGCTGTCCAGCAATTTTGGTACGGCTTTGTACAGCAGCATCACCCCGTCGGCGTCCTGCTCGATCTGCCCCGACTGCCGCAGGGAATGCAGCCCGGGGGCGCGCTCCTGTTCCCCGGATTTATCCGGCCGGCTCAACTGGGACAGGGCGCACACCGTGATGCCCGTGGTCTGGGCCATAGTGTGCAAATCCCGCGAAATCTGGGAAATCTGCTCCACGTCCGACCGCCGCCGGTCCTCCGGGGCCACCAGCTGGAGATAATCGATGTAGATGACCTCATACCGCCCGGCCAGGGCCAGCGCCTGGATATCCACCACCGACAGCCCGCCGGCCTGGATCAGCTCCAGATTTCGGCCCACAAAACTCTGGGCGCGCGTTGCGCACTGTTCCCAGTCCGCCTCCGTCATGGAGTGGCCCTTGATCCGCCCGAAATCCACCCCGCACACCGCGGCCACCGCCCGGTCGATGAGCTTTTCCGGTTTTGTCTCCAGGGAAAAATACCCCACACGCCGCACTTTCGCCTGATTCCAGGCCAGCTGGAGGGAAAATGCGGTTTTCCCCGCGCTGGGGTAGCCCCCCAGCACGATAAAATCCCCGTACTCCACCCGCAGGGTGCTGTCGATTTTGGACATGCCCCACTCGATCAGCCGGGCGGGGTGCTTCTGCCGGTCGCAGAAATCCAGGTATCCCTGCTCCATGCTCACCACCCGAGCCGTGGAGTGTCCCGCCGCGATCCGGTTGAGTTTTGCGGTCAGCTCCCGCAGCTCGTCCAGGGAGGCCGCCTGGGTCAGACTGCTCCCCAGCTCCCGGCCCCGGGCCAGGGCGGACTGCTCCAGGGTCAGGTCTATGTATTCCTCCACGTTGGCCGCCGTTGGCGTGATCTCCATCAGCTGCACCAGCGTCTCGCTGTACTCCGCCCCGATCTCGTTGCGCACCGTCACCGGGTCGATGGGCCGCCCCGCCTGAAACAGCGTCCGGCAGGCCAGGAAAATGGTCCTGCACACCCCCGTGTAATCCTCTGCCCCTGTGCGGTGCATCACCATCCCCGCTGTGCGCTCGTCGATGAGCATTGACCCCAGAACGCCGCACTGGGCCTCGTAGTAGGCATCCCGGGACAGCCGCGCCTCATCCCTGCTCACAGCTGGTACACCTCCTCCGTCTCAACGGCCGGGGCCGCCCCAACGCCCGGCGGCGTGCGTCCCTCCCGCAGGGGGAAAACCGATTTCCAGCTGTTGGCCATAGCCTCCTGGATCATCAGCAATTTAAGTGCTCGATCCCCTCCGGACAGCCTGTCCAGTTTGCCCAGCAGGGCCGAGATCCCCGCCCGGGAGTTCACCGCCCGCAGCGTCTCCCGCAGCTGGACGAACCGTCCCAGGGCCGCCGCCAGCTCCCGATCCCCTCCGCAGTACTCCCGCAGCAGGGGCTTGGCGTCCTCCGCCAGGGCGTACCGGCTGGACCTCCCGCCCCCCCTGGGGGGCTTAGGGGGGATCTGTTGAGTCTTTGTATCTGTTAGATCTATATTCTGTTGTGTCGAAAACCCCGCTGACGGTAAATCCCGCTGACGGTTTTTACCGTTGACGGTATTCCCGGACAACGGTGGCGCATCCTCCTGGAGGACGTACACGTTGGCGGCAAATTTGCCCCCCGCGTCGTGGGACTGCTCCCGGATCAGATAGCCTACATCCTGCATATTTTTGAGCAGCCGCCGGATTTTGTCCCGGCCGCAGCCGGCCTTGACCGCCAGCCCGGAGACGGTGTACTCCCAGTCATCCGGCAGGCTCATCATCAGCGCCAGCAGCCCCCGGGCCTCCAGGCTCAGCCTGGTATCCTGGGCCGCAGTGCGCAGGAGCACAATGTACCCCCGCCTGTGGCCGGATCGTATAATTTTTTCGTCCATTTTGTGTTTCACCCCTTGTAATCCGGGGCGGGGTGCGGTATAATAAACATGTTCGAGATTCATTTGCACCCCGCCCCGCATGGTCCTCTGTGACTGTGCGGGGTACTTTTATCCCCGCTCATGTACTCTCCAGCCGGCACAGCTCTACCCGGCCGGCCCTTCCCACCCGGGCCATCACCGTCACGCCGCCGGTCAGGCGGCACAGGTATACCCCCGGGCAGGTTTCTGTCACCTCCTCCAGCATCCCTGTGCCGTATTTCTCCCATAGGGCGGCCAGCACCCGGCCGGCATTTTCATTCTGTCTCATACCCTCACCCCACCATCACGGCCAGGGCGCAGGCCCAGGCGAACAGCCCGATGGCGAAGGCCAGCAGCCGCTGGATGGCCGCGTCGATGCGACGTTTACGCTCCAGCCGCCGCCGGCGGCAGCGCTCCACATACTCCTCCGCGCTTACCGGCGCCCAGACGGCATCCAGCACAATGCTCCGATCTGTCATACCATGCCCCTCCTCTCCACGATGGCCCTGGCCACCTGGTCTGTCTCGTACCGCACGCGCCGGCCCACCCGCACGGCCTCCACGCCGGCCTCGGCCAGCCAGCCGCGCACCGACGTTTTGGAGCCGTAGCCCAGCTCTCGTTTCAGGTCCGGCACCGTCATCATGCCGCCGTAGATGTCCCGCATGATCTCCCGTTTCTCCCGGACATCGGCATAAAATTTCTGGGGTTTCATGAGTTGTCCCTCCCCTCAAAATCTGCAGAGCGCACAATGCGCAGGAACCCGGGGACAGAACCACTAACAATGGCCTGACGCAGGTAGGCATTGCACCGGGATTTAGTGTCCGGCCCGAACACATCCAGGCCGGATGCCGTGATGACATACCACATTTTTTTGCCCTCCTCTCTGCCGCCCCTCTGGGGGGCGGCCTTGTCATACCCTGGCGGGGACCTCGGCGGGAGTCTCCCCCCGGGCCATTGCCTGTTTGCCCGCCATAAACGCCATGCCCTCGCCGAAACAGAGCAGACGCTCTTTATCGGCGTCGGACATTTTTGGCAGGACGGAGTCGAAAAACTCCATCATACGCCTGTCAATATCGCTCATATGTACACCTCCTCCCTGATTGCGCGTCTGTTGCTATGTTACGCCACATAATCGCATTTGTCAAGGGGGTTTTTGCGTTTTTGTGGCATTTCCCCTTGACATTTTGAGGGGTGCGTGATATTATCACAGCAGAAGGAGCTGAACATATGGAAAACCGCCTTAAATTGCTCAGAAAACATTTGGGACTCACACAGGAGGAATTTGCCGATAAACTGGGAATTAAACGTGCAGCGATATCAAACTATGAAATCGGACGGAACGAACCGATTGATGCGGTAATATCGCTGATCTGCCGCGAGTTCCGCGTCAACGAAACCTGGCTCCGCACCGGGGAGGGCGAGATGTTCGTCCAGCTCACACGCAGCCAGGAGATCGCAGATTTCATGGCTGATATGCTCAGGGAGGAGGCGGACGATTTCAAACGCCGGTTTATCACGATGCTCTCCCGGCTGGATGCGGAGGACTGGAAAGTCCTGGCCAAAATGGCCGAGGAAATGACAAAAAAAGGCTGAGCCAATCGGCCCAGCCTTGCGCAGAGGTTATTTTCGTAGGTATCGTGTTACAATGCGGTGGATAATGTCAACCTCGATGATGCTGGCATTTTGCAGCAAATCCACGATCTCTGCAATCAACCTGTTTCTGTGCTCGCGCTGCATATCCACGATGTTCATCTGGCACCCCTCCATGTTAGTGATGGGTACATTATAGAACGTAAGTTCTATACAGTCAAGGAAGAAATGGGCAAAAGGCGTACAAAAGAGAGGTGGGGTAATATGGGATTTCGGTACAGAAAATCGTTTAATCTGGCCCCAGGGCTGAAAATGAATCTGGGAAAGAAATCTGCGAGCGTAAGTTTCGGCGAAAAAGGAGGTCATATTACTGCCGGGACATCCGGTAAAATCACTGCAAGCGCCGGTCTGCCGGGGACCGGCTTATCCTACACCACCAGCACCGGGGGCGGGACGAAAAAACGCAGCGAGCTGCCTGAGATCATCCTCGCCGCGATCGTTGTCGGCATAATTACGTTGATTGTCTGGGCGGTATGGCCCAGGGAGAGGGCAACGCAGCCGCCTCCTGTGGCGAGCGCCCAGCCGGGCGGACGGCCCGCCGGCCATCTCACCGATCAGCCGGCAGACGAAGCCCCCACGCTGGACGAGATGGAACAGGCCGCGCGCACCTATCTGGCAGATGCGTTCCAGTTTGACGTGGCCTCCTGTCGGATGAATTCCGGCAGCCTGGAGATTACGCTCTCCATCCCCGGCCTCACCGATCAGACGGCCCCGGAGCAGGCACCGGACAATTGGCAGGACATACAGCAGCGCACTGTATCCGCTCAGGTTCGGCTCCCGGAGGAGATCGGCACCAAAACCCCGGCTATTGTACTCATCAGGGATGCCGAGGACACGCTGCTCCTCTCCGTGCAGAGGGGCAAAATCACCTACGATGAGTATCGAGAGTCCCCGGATACCCCGGCCGCCACCCCAGATGCCGGGACAATCTATGTCTGGGTCACCAGCAGCGGCAACCGGTATCACACCAATTCCACCTGCAGCAGCATGACAAATCCGACCATGGTTTCCCTGGAGGAGGCCATGCGGCGGGGGTACACCGCCTGCAAAACATGCGGATAAATAAGCGCCGCCCCCGGTGTTACCAGCACCAGGGACGGCTTACGAGGGCAAATGTTGTCTAGGCATCTGCCCTCTCATTATATCACGCGACGAGAGGAATGGCAATATGAAGGAAAAATATAATTATGTCAGGAAAACTGCCCGGTATAACGGCAAAAAATACGAGGCCACAGGGAAAACGGAACTGGAGGCCATGACCAAATTGGCCGAGAAACTGGCCGCGGCCAAACGGGGGGAGGAGACCATCGGCGGATCCATGACGGTGGATGCCTGGTTTGCTCAATGGCTGGATACATACAAGGTCCCGAAGGGGCTGATCGAACACAGCCTCAATGGCTATCGGTCCATGTACACCCGCTACCTCCATCCCCGGATCGGCCGGCTCAGGCTCCGGGATGTCCGGGACGTCCATCTCCAGAAAATCCTCAATGAGCAGGCCGGCATGTCCTCCTCCCATGTCATCAGACTCCGTCAGGTCATGCAGGGGATGTTTCGCCGCGCCCGCCAGTCCCGGCTGATTGCCTACGACCCCGCCGAGATGCTGGAGCTGCCGGAGAGCCGGACGGGCCGCCGGCGGTCGCTCACCGACGAGGAGCGTGCCGCGTTGCTGGCCGTGGCCGATACCCACCCCGCCGGCCTCTGGGCGCTCACTCTGCTGTATACAGGGATGAGGCCGGGGGAGAGCGCCGCCCTGCGATGGGTGGACGTGGATTTTGACCACGGGGAGATCCACATCCATGCCGCCAAGGAGGCGGGGGCCATGCGTATCAAAGCACCGAAATCTGCCGCCGGCGTCCGTGACATTCCGATACATGCCCAGCTCCTGCCCCGCCTCCGGGCCGAACGGGGGGAGGCGTTCGATTTTGTTTTCCCCTCCCGGTCCGGTGGGATGATGTCGGATAATAATATGCACCGCCAATGGCTCAGCCTAGCCGCCGGCATGGCGGAGCAGTTGGGCCGCGCCGTTGACGATCTGACGCCTTATTTTCTGCGACACACATTCTGCACCGATCTCCAGCGCGCCGGCGTCCACATCAACGTGGTTAAGGAGCTGATGGGCCACTCGAATATCGCGGTCACTGCCAACATTTACACCCACCGGGATCAGTCCGTACTCCATGCCGGGATTGCCCTCCTGGACGGCACCGCAACGTCAACCCCGGTGGAAAATGCGGTGGGGAAATGATAGGGCAATGCCGCAACCGATTGCGGCACATAGGATACAGATTTGCGCAGCAATGTCTACCAGGTATTTTACTCAGGCTGGAGGATTCGGCCTCAATTAACCGCAAAAACGCCGGAAACCCTTAAAAATCAATGGTTTCCGGCGTTTTGCGCCGCTCAGCCCGGAGGGCGTTTCGGCCAAAACAGGCCATTATAGTCCATTTGCGCGGTGGAAAATGTGGTGGAAATGCTATCTGTGCTGCACTACATACTCATAGTATGCGGCAGCTTTGTCCCGGACGGCATCCTTGTCCTCCAGCCATGCCCTGGCCCGGTCCATGTAGTAGTCCATGGTGTTGATGTTGTGTTTTTTTGCGATAGCAACATCATCGCTATAGATGGAGTTGATCACCGCCCAGAATTCGATGGGATCGCACTGAATACTCCTCTGCTGCATCTCCCTCTCGATCCGGTCCAGAGACCAGTGGGGTCCTGTGGTGCCATCCTCATTGCGCATGTGGGCGGTCCACTCCTCAGCCATTTCGCGGCTGAATACCGGGTGGTGCTCGGAGCGGCCGCGGCCCATGCGGTAGCCATCTCCTCGACGGGTGGCCATTTCCTCCATCGGCTGATAGCCGGCGGAGGACCGGTAGTCATGCCGCAGCTCCTGGGGGATGCGCTCCATCTCGCCGCCAACCGCAAATCCGATTCGGTTCATTGGGCGGGACTCCGGTGTGGCCCCGTCTCCGTACTCATAGACGGGGGAGGGATAGTACGGCATAGGATTTGGGTAATACCGTCCCTCCGGGCGATACTCGCCACGGGCGGGGACGTATCTCCCGCCTCTGCTGTCTACCCACATATCCCCCTCGCTCATAGGGGCATATCGTCCATCGTCATAATGTTCCCGGCCGTCCCGATCGCGAAAACGGCCCTCTGGGGAGTAATCTCCTCTCCGATCACGGCGGCGGTCGGCGCTGAGCATCTGAGCTCTGATATATCGGTTCATCTCATGCCCTCCATCAGGTAGCCGGCGCAGGAGGCGCGGCGGGGGCCGTACCGTTGATGCTGGCGAGGTTGTTTGTGGGGCAGGGGCAGGCCCGGCCCAGCAGTCGAAATGCCCCGCCAGTCGCGCTCGTGGACACTACGACGGAGTATCTGGTACGGGAATTGATCGCCGATTGAGTTACCTGGGCGCAGCAACGATTTGTCAGAGGATACTGCACTGTCCCTGTTCCGATCGTAATTACAACAGGAGCATTTCGCGTGACAGTATCGGGGATCGCCTGAGCGACAACGATGCAGTATTTGCAACCGTTTCCATAGTTGCCAGCGGGCAGGTTGATCACCAGGTTGCCGCCGGTGAACGTGACGGCCTGGCTGAGCACCAGACGGTCACAGAGTTTGCAGACAGGTTTGCAGGCCATAAAGTTACCTCCTATAATCGAGGGGCGGCGAGTGTTCCCGCCGCCCCGAAATGTCACCCGATAATCCGGGGAGATCAGCAGCAGGTGCCGCAGCCCTGGTTACAGCCGTTCCAGCCGCCGCCGCTGAGCACCTGGGGCGCCCAGTTGCCGAACCCGTGGGGGTTGGCGGCGGGGAAGGAGGGGACGGCGGGGGGATTGATCACCGCGGTCAGCCGCGCCACAATCTCGTTTGCCGTATTCCGGTCGCCGCACATGGCCAGCTGTGTCCGCAGATCGGCGATGATCGCGTCCTTCTGGCTCATCTCCAGCTGGCAGAATTTGTTGTTGATGAGATCGGTCAGATCCCGCAGCCCGCTCTGCTGGCCCCACATCAGCTGCTGTACCAGCTGATTGATCAGCGTTTTGATAGAGCAGTCGGAGGTGGCCATATCGTATTTGAGATCGGCAATGAGCTGCCGGTTCTCGCAGCAGCAATTCTGTTGCGCCATGGCCATGGCATTAAACTGCTGCATCGTGGCCAGGGCATTGGCCTGGGCCGCTCGCTCGATGTTGTAGCCGGTGGTGGTGATGAGGTTGTTGGTGGCGCTCTGCTGGGCCAGCTGATCATAGCCCAGACTGCACACCCCGCTGTTCAGCCCGTCCAGCTTGCCGATGATGGTCTGGGTGTCCAGACTCCTCTGGAGAATTGCCTCCACGGGGTACGCGCCGCCGTTGCCACCGCCGAAACCGCCGCCCCAGCCGCCGTTGCCCCAGCCGAAAATCAGGGCAAACGCGATCAGGCCCATCCAGCCGTCGCCCCAGCCGCCGAAACCGCCGCCTCCGCTGTTGCGTCCGTTGTCCTGCCCCATGGCGTAGGCCATCAGGGCATCATTGTTTTCCGCCATAAAAATACTCCTCTCGGTTTATTCACCCCGGGATTGCTCCCGAACGTGTCAGTTTGAGAGCAATTTTCATCAGGATTGCGAACCGAGAGGAGCGAGGCTCCTGCTATATGATTGTCTGCGCTACAGGTATCGCTGGAACTGCTGCATCAGCTCCCCGGGAGCAACCCCCGCCTGCTGGAGGGCGTTGCTGGCCGCCTGGTCCATCTGCTGGGGGGATTTGTTGGCCAGGAACGGCATGGCCTGCCGGAACTGGGGGTATTTCTGGGCCAGCTGCTGGGCCGCCGTCGTGGCGTCTACCCCCTGCTGTTTGAGCCGCATCATATCCTGGATCATCGGGTTGCTCATGGGTGAGCAACCCTGCATCATGGCCTGCACCATCATCTGGGGAATGTTTCCGCCCCCCATCGGCCCGCCAGGACCCATCATGTTGTCTCCTCCTTGGCGGCCCCTCTGCGGGAGGGCGCCCTGCGCACCTGATCCAGGTCGCTGCGCAGGGCGTCCAGCTCGCCCCGGAGGGCATCAATGTCCGGCCTGGGATCATAGGCCGGTGGCTGGGCTGTGGCGGGCGCCGTCTGGAGCGGCACCCGTTTGTACGCCGCAAAATCTACATTGCAGTTGGCGTCCAGCTGTTTGGTGTAGATCATCCTCCCGGCCAGGTGGGGCATGATGGTCAGCGCGCCGGTAACGTCGGCCGGAGATACCAGCGCCTCGTCATAGGAGGATACCGGGCGAATATATACCTGCACCTGGGGGTTGGGTGGTGTCTGCTGGGGCTGGACAGGCCCCGGCTGCGGGTAGTTGTTCCCCTGATTCTGCTGCCCATTCATGGGGGGATAGCCCTGTCCCGGGCTGTTTGGACCGGGGGCAGGAGACGGTTGAGGGCCAGGGGGAGGATAGCCGCCGTAAATACCAGGATTATACATATCGTTACACGTCCTCTCTGTCCATTTTGGCGCCGGCGAGGCCGTGCGCATAATGCGCCGGGCGGGGACGTATCCGCCCCGGCCCCCTCCGGTGCCTGAGATAATCATAACACAGCCGCCGCATCCCTGTGGCAATTACAGGGTATGCGGCGGCACGATCTGTGGACGAGTTGGGGCGAGTTATGCCAGCCCCAGCCTGCGGGCGGTCTGCTCCAGCCTGCCTGTAGCGGCGGTCAGATGGAGGCCAACGGTACGCCGGGTCCAGCCCAGCTCGGAGGCCACCTCTACCTGCGGCACGCGTTCGATCAGACAGCGCCGGGCGATCAGCGCGTCGGGTTTACTCAGTCCCGCCTCTCTGATGCACACCTCCATCTCAGAGCGCAGCAGCCCCTCCAGGGCCGGCGGGAGTTTACACCGTGCGCAGGACGACAAATATGGCATAGTCTCACCCCCCGGCTCCCTGAGTTTGTTTGAATACGTTGGCGGCCATGCCCATGGCCTCCAAACGTGTACACAGCGCCATAGGCCGGGAGCCGTCGGACACCCCGGCCTCCACCGCCGCGGCCAGCACGTCCCGCTGCCACTGCTCCGCCGGCGCCGCCCCGTCCCGCTCAGCCAGCAGCTTCTCCAGCTCCTCCCGGACCACCGCCCGGACCTGTTCCTGCGTCAAATCGTTTCCCTCCTCATAGTCGATATAGGGCAGCAGCCCCCACTTGCTCCACGTCCGGACCTTGTACCCCGTCCGGCCTGTCAGGTTGCCCACCTGGGTGATCTGCACGGCGTTGTCCCACTTGGGGGAGCACTCCACGCACCGGCCGTCCCCGGCGTAGATCCCGATGTGGTCGGGCATCCACACCGCCGCCCCGGGGACGAGGCCCCGGAAATCTGTGGACACCTGGGTGCAGACCCTGAGCATCTGATTGGCGTCGAGGTCCGGCACTCCGCCTGAATTGTACGCCGCCCCGCCGTAGGTCTTGCCCGGGTCCCCGGTCCAGCCCCACAGGATGGCCTTGATCAGGCACACGCAGTCAAACCCGAACACCGGCGCTTCCCTGTCCGCCGCCCCCCGGATCATGGCCTGCCGCTCCGGCTTCCTGTTGTAGGGGTGATTGTTCAGATAGCGCTCCACGTTCTTCCCCGTCAGCGGCGCCCCGAAGCAGCCCATCACGTACAGGGTGTCGTAATGTTCCGCGATGTCCAGGGCCTTGGACACCAGCTCCGAGGCCCGCATCACCCCGCCCCTCCGGTCCGGTCCAGGACGTCCTGGGCCTTCTGGCTCTGGGTGCCGAAGTAGAAGGCGATGATCACCGCGTAGATGGTCATGAAGTCCTGGCTGATTCTCCCGGTGCAGGCCATCACGGCGAACACCGCCGTCAGGGTCAGGGTGACGATGGATTTCACGCTCAGCAGCGCCCCAAGGCGCTTTACGATCAGGTCTGTCATGTGGATCATCCTCTCAAAATTTTATGTAATTTCTCAACATGGTATTGACATTGCTGCAACTACGTGATACAATAGAGATACAATAAACAAGGGGGCGCACACTATGAATACAAAAATCGAGTTTGCCGCATTGACCGGGAGCCAGAAACAGATTTCCTGGGCTGAGGACCTGCGCGAGGGAGCCGTCAAATGCATCCGGGCGTATATAGCCCAGTGTGAGGAGAAATTGGCCAGATACCGTCTCAACCTGGAGGCTGGGAAAATGACCCAGGAGCGTTTTGACGAGTGGGCCGAACGCATCAACGGAAATATCCGTGAGGGGGAGAACTCTATCGTAGCCCTGGCGGCGGAGACGGACGCCAGCTACATCATTGATCTGTGCAAGGACCGCGTCCCCGGGAAAAACTGGAAATGGAACGCATGGGATGACATCCAGTGCATTGAGAACATCGGCTATGGTCTGACGGACAGCATCCAGCTGGAGCAGCGAATCAGGGCCAGGCGCAATAGGTGCAGGCAGAGCATGGGGTGAAACATGCCCCGCCAATAACAGAGCTGGCCCATCGGCTAAACGGGGAGAAAGGGATTCTCATGAAAAAAATCATCAGGGGCAGGGTCTACGATACCCAAACTGCGACGCTGATTGCCGAGGACGGCAACAATCTCTCGAAACGGGATTTCTGTTGGGTGAATGAGGAACTGTACAGAAAAAAAACCGGGGAGTTTTTCCTGTATGGAGAGGGTGGCCCGGAGACGAAATACTGCACCCGGTACGCAGACGGTATGCGCGGGGAGGGTGAGGATATTATTCCCCTGAGCTATGAGCAGGCACAGGAATGGGTTGAGAAACACTGCTCCGCCAGTTTCTATGAGGAGATTTTCGGCCCAATTGTTGAGGAGGAGGGCAAATCGGCTATCACCATGTATCTGTCCAATACGCTGATTGCCAAAATCAAACGTGCGGCGCAAATCGACGGGGTGCAAATTTCTGCCTATGTAGAACACATACTGGATGCAGGCATTACCCTATAATTTACAATTTGGGAGGCAATGAAAATGACGAATGCGGAGAAATTAGGGATCCGGAACATGATGATAGCTCAGCTGTACGCAGACGGGGAAATCATTAGGCTCAACGATGGTCTATATCTGTTCAGGGAGGAACTGGCCGCTGCCATTAACCGGGCAGGTGGGGCAACTGTTCCCAGTTCGCAGGACCCCATTATGATTGAGGATGATGTCCGCGAAATTCTCGGCTACGCATGGCATGAATTGCAGTGGATGTATGTCTGGCGCTACGTAGAGTGGCGAGAACTCCGCCGGATACTGGACGTGGCAATGTTTGACCATGAATACGTTAAGTACAGGAAATGCTTTGCCCCATGCAGGGGGTATACACAGGAGGAGCTGGCCTCTATGTCGTTTTTGGACGCCGTAAAACGCATATGGGTTGTGTCTGATCGCCCAGATGTCCCGATTGATTGGCAAATCGGACCGGACTATGCCGGATGACCGGACAATCTCACCCCGCCCCCCGATTAATCGGGGGGCTATTTTTTATTTCCCAGAATTGTTTTCAATCACATCAGCAGCTGCTGCTCCCCTCCAGCTCATCCAACAAACGTTTTGCAGCGGCAAAATCATGGTTTTCCATCCGTTTTGGCCCACAGAACAAACACAGCAGTACAATGGATGCGATATCCAGCCCCCAATTACTCTGCGGTGGAATCATTATCGGGTCTAGGATGCTCTTTGATATCGAGACATCCTCCCCAGCCGCCGAAGCCAAGGGTGGGCATTTTTCCAAATGACTCCAGAAACTGGCACTTTTGGACCACCTCCAAAAAGTCCTTCAGCTCGTTCATGGAAAGTTTTGATACATCAATAGCGTTCAGGTGGTCGAACACGTTGTTAAGGATTTCTTTGCTCCGGGGGTTATGGCATGTACACATATGTAACACCTCGTCTACCAAATGTCTACCAGGAGTGGGCCTCCTGGCGCTGGGATACCAGGCCCGCAGTCTGGAGCAGATGGGATGGCCTGTCTACCACCGTCTACCAGGGACGGTGTTTTTTGTTGGAATTTCGGGGATTTTTGGGGATGACAGGACTGAGCAACAATCCTAGCGTGGATCAGGCGCTGTCCGCCATTGCCTCTGCCTACGCCCGGAAAACCGATCTGACAGAGCGGCTGCCGCGGGGCTGCATCCTGATCTGGTCGGGGACTGCGGCCAACATCCCATCCGGCTGGGCGCTGTGCAACGGCTCCAACGGCACCCCGGACCTCCGGGATAAATTTGTCCTGGGCGCCGGGATTAGCCACACCGCAGGGACCACGGGCGGAGAGGAAACCCACACCCTGACGGTGGAGGAGATGCC
>OOIH01000803.1_pt1 | contig 18281 bp, 18 predicted proteins | sample 1691801 | NCBI WGS metagenome assembly OOIH01 (sample SAMEA1061690, study PRJEB22710) | metagenome
TTCTTTATAACTTTTTGCTTGAGAAATTGCATTTTTTCGTGTGGTAGCATCAATCACTAACAAAATATTATGAGGTTCTTCATCAATAATTCCTCCAATGACTCGATTGACTTTTTCTAATTCCTTCATTAAATTTACTTTATTTTGTAGTCTTCCTGCTGTATCAATGAGCACTACATCATAATTTTCATTTTTTGCTTTGGTTAGCCCATCAAAGATGACACTAGAAGGGTCTTGATTTTCCATTCCTGTGGAAACATCAACTTCAATTTTTTGTCCCCATTCTTCTAGTTGTTCAATAGCCCCTGCTCTAAAGGTATCTCCTGCTACTAGCAAAACTTTTTTACCTTGTTGTTTTAACTGATAAGCAATTTTTCCAATTGTTGTTGTTTTTCCTACACCATTAACACCCACAAATAATAACACCGTTGGCCCAGTGGTGGCATATTGTATCTTATCGACTAACACATCATCATTAACATAAATGATAAATAACTCATCGACGATAATTTCTTTTAATTCATTTACATCGGTAATTTTTTCACTAGCAACACGAGAGCGAAGTCTATCCATAAAATTCATTACCGTATTAACACCAATATCCGCCATGATTAAGATTTCTTCTAACTCATCAAAATACTCTTCCGTAATCGCATGATACTTATTCGTTAAATTGACTAATTTTGATACAAAATTTTCTCTAGTTTTCGTTAGTCCCTTTTCATAAATCTTAACTGATTTTGATTCTTTAGAAGCTTTAGGAACATCATTATTTTTAACTTCGCCTTGAACTTCTTTTTCTTCTTTCTGTTCTTCATCCAATTCTATTTTTTTCTCATCTTGTAAATTCTTTTCCTGTTCTTGTTTGAACATTGATTTTATCTTGCTAAATAATCCCATTGTCATCACCATTATCATTGTATCAAATTTCTATTAAAATGTCTTGAATTTTAGATTAAAAATTATTAATTCATAAGAATTAAGTAGAAAATACAAAAAAGTGCTAATTCATAACACCTTATTTTAAACAGAAAAAAGTCAATTTTTTTACAAATACAATTTTTTTCTAGATTGAATTCAAAATTTATCGCTTATGCGTTTTAAAATATTCTTCTATGCTTTTATCGATAATTTCTTTTTCTTTATCATACCTAGGACGCATTAAAATCCACTCTGCTACATTCACAATCAACATAAGCACCCGCTCATTAGTAGGAACATACGCATAATATAATAGTACTAGATTACCTAACGTGGAAAAAAGCAACATAAATTTCAACAACTTTTTATAGGAAATATCCCTTCTATTTTCTAAAGGACGACTTACCCCTAATAAAATCGCTACTAAATTATACAAAATAAAAGCAACATATAGCATATTATCATTTAAAGGTAGCCCTATACGAGTTAATATAAAACCTGCTACCATCAATAATTGATAACGAATATAATAATAAAACACTATTTTCATGGTTCATCTCCTTGCAATAAAAAAATTTTTCTCATCAAACGCATCTAACTGGTTATAAAATAAACGTTTTTAAACACCAAATTGTTTTTAGTACTTCCATTATATCATGAAGGTGTGTAAATCATTAGTTAGTATTTACAGCTAAATTGCAAATAGCAATTCCTTTATTATAAAGGGTTTAGCAATATTTAATTTGATTTTTACTTATGAAATCTATACAAAAATGGATATTTACAACCTATTTTCGATTAGTATTTTAAGTTAAAACTCCATAAATAAAGAAAAAACGGCTGTAAATAGTAACAATCACTAGAAAAAAGGAATGGACAAAAGATAAATTTTATAGTATAATCTTAAGAAGTTAGTTCTTTATGTGTACTGATATATAAAAAAGAAAGGAGTTATTATGAATAACAGTGAACCAATTGAAACAAAAATTATTGTTTTAGGAGGTTTAGGAGAAGTCGGAAAAAACATGTATTGTGTAATGCATGGAGACGAAATTGTCATTATTGATGCAGGGGTTAGTTTTCCAGAAGGAGAATTATTAGGAATTGATTATGTTTTACCTGATTATACTTTTTTAAAACAACATCAATCAAAAATCAAAGCGTTAATTATTACGCATGGACATGAAGACCACATTGGTGGAATTCCCTTTTTATTACAAACGGTTGATATTCCAGCAATTTATGCACCTAATCAAGCTAAAGAATTAATTGCTTTAAAATTAGAAGACAAAAATATCCGTTATGACAATTTATTTGTGTATACCGATGAGACTAAACTAAAATTTAAACATATCGAGGTAGAATTTTTTAGAACTACCCACTCTATTCCTGATTCACATGGAATAGCAGTAACAACACCAAATGGAACCGTGGTAACAACAGGAGACTTTAAGTTTGACTTAACTCCCATTGGACCAATGGCTGACCTACATAAAATGGCAGAGATTGGAAAACGTGGCGTTGACTTATTAATTAGTGATAGTACCAATGCTTTAAATGAGGGAATGTCTATTAGTGAGTCTAAAGTAGATGATGCCCTATCTTCAATATTCGATCAGTATCAAAGACAAAGGATTATCATTGCTACGTTTGCCTCTAACATTTATCGTTTAAAACATATTGTAGAAACTTGTTTTAAACACAATAGAAAAATTTGTATCTTTGGTAGAAGTATGGAAAATAATATTGATATTTCTATTAAAGGCGGATACATCAATCATAAAGAAATTTTTTGTACACCAGAAGAAGCTAACCAAATGAAGCCTGGAGAAGTTACGATATTATGTACGGGTTCTCAAGGTGAACCACTTGCAGCATTATCTAGAATTGCGGAAGGAAATCATAAGCAAATTAAGTTAAGACCTGATGATATTGTCGTATTTTCATCTAGTGCAATTCCAGGAAATGCACTAAGTATTTCTAAAACGATTAATAAGTTATATTTAAAAGGTGTTAAAGTATTTACTAACACATCATTTAGTGAACTACATACTTCAGGACATGCTAATATTGAAGAGTTAAAGTTGATGATTCGTTTAATTATGCCTAAGTATTTAATGCCGTTCCATGGAGATTATCGAATGCTTCAAAATCATGCGAATGTAGGTATCGACTGTGGAATTCCTAAAGAAAACACGTTTGTATTACAAAATGGAGATATTTTATCCATGTTAAACGGGAAGATTTGGAAAGATTCTAGTATTCCTGCTCCTGATGTGTATGTAGATGGTAATCGAATCGGAGAAATCGGTGGTACGGTTTTACGTGATAGAAAGATTATGGCAAGTGATGGTATTTTAGTCGTCATCGCCAATATTGATATGAAAAAGCGAAGTTTATTGATTCGTCCAAATATTACTACAAGAGGATTCATTTTAATTAATGAAAATGAGGAGTTAATCAGAAAGATTGAAGGAATTGCATCGACTGCTATTGTGGAAAAGTTGAAAGAGTCTAATGCGAACTTTTCAGATATTAAAAATGCGATAACAACTTCACTAATTCCTATGGTTTTTGAACTAACGGGAAGACGTCCGATTATTTTGCCAGTAATTTTAGACATTAAAAAAGAAAGTACAGCCCTAGCAACGAACAGTTAGAGCTTTTTTCATTAAAAGAGTACAAGCTTTTAGTCTTGTACTCTTAAATTTTAAGCATATTTGGAAATATTGATGACTGCACGAATTCCAGCACCTGTATCACTAACGCTATTATTATTACTATCATAAACATCACCTGAATGTGATATCATAATTGCTAAATAAGAATCACCTGAAATTGCAGAGCTTGTCCAATAAATAAAATTTTCAGTTTTATTAATTGTTCCACCATACTTTACAGATTCAAATAAGTAATTATACATCCATATTGGGCAGGATTTTTGGTTTGTAGTGCATCCTAAAGCTTGAGCTTCTTGCACTGTTATCATCCTTGCTTTTGCCGTTCTCTTATCTAATGTATAAGTATTTACTGAACAATTATATTTTTTTTCTATAAAGTTATAACTACAACCCGTGAATGCATTATCTTTAAATGTAGTTATTCCTAAAGTATATGTCTGCTCTAATACATTTGTCCACTTTTTTGTGTTTTCTTCTAATATTGATAAAGCTGTCAACGGTCCACTTGTATTTTTAGCAGCATCAGCATACCACGCCACCGAATCATTTGTATTTTCTCGTTGCTGCAAAGTCAAAGTATCTCCCTCATCAAACATCACATGAAAATATTTTTCTTCGGTATCGTTCACTTTATATTTAATAATGGTTCCAGCCTCATAAGTTTTTGGAGGAATTTCTAATTCAACACAAGTTGCTTCTTCCCCCGTTACACAAAAATTAGAGGAACCTGCTTCTTGATTATACACATAAACATTTAAAATATTTGGATTAGGACCTTTTACTACTGCTACATCTTGTTTAGCATACACATTAATTTTTATTCCATACTTCTTTTGCATATCTGTAATTTCCGTGTTTTCATCTACCCACATGCGCAAACGGTAATGGTGAATAGTTGTTCCCTCTTGTGTAAAATTTCCTTGGTCTAAAATCATGCTTCCTACAGGTGATCCTATCTCTGTCTGGGTTTCTCTTGGTATAAAATTTGTAGGTTCCATTATACTTTCATAAGTTGTATCAGGATCTATGGCACGTTCTAGATAAAGTTTTACTTCATTATCTAATAATGGTGTCATATCTGTTATTGGTATTTTCACTGCTGTTACTTCATAGCCAATTAAACTAGATTTACCTAATGTAGCTGTTACCGTAAACTCGAAAATATTGTTATCCCCTGTTAGTAATTTTCCTGTTTCATCACTAATAGGTAAAGCATCTTCTAGGATGATTCCTGTTTTTCCTTCGGTGTATGTTAACATTACCGTTGATGATTCTATTGTGTTTTCAACAGTTCCTTCTTTGGAAAAAGTAAACGCTGCATAAGTTACGCCAATCGTTACAACTACTAATAGCAATAACATAACTACAGATAAAATTATTTTTTTCTTTTCCATTAATTTCACTCCTCCTATTTTTAAGACACAAAAAAGAATGAAAGCTTATGCTTCGCTCTTGTATCTCTTATTGAATAGCTTTATTTTAAGGTCTGCCCCCCTAGTTAATATAGGGTAAACAAAGCAAGGTGAAAAACAACAAAATTGATGGATTAATTCTATCATTTTTACACCTTCCTTCTTTTATTTTGCTTCTTCTTGTGCTCTTGTTTCGCGAATTACAGTAATTTTAATCGTACCAGGGTACTGCATAGTTGACTCGATTTTTTCTTTCACATCACGTGCGATTCTATGACTGGTTAAATCATCAATTTCTAAAGGATTCACAATTACTCTAAGTTCTCTTCCTGCTTGTACAGCAAAAGTCTTATCCACTCCATCAATATCATTAGCCACTTTTTCAAGTTGTTCCAATCTCTTAATATAATTTTCCAAAGAATCATTTCTAGCCCCTGGACGAGAAGCACTTAATGTATCAGCAACATTGACCAATACAGCAATAATAGAATCAGCTTCTACATCACCATGATGAGATGCGATTGCATTTAGTACAATAGGTGACTCATTAAATTTTCTTGCAATATTAAGTCCAATTTCTACATGACTTCCTTCCATTTCATGGTCGATTGATTTACCAATATCATGTAATAGTCCTGCACGTTTTGCTATTGCCACATTTTCTCCAAGTTCTGCTGCTAACAGTCCTGTTAAATGTGCTACTTCCATGGAATGTTTTAATGCATTTTGTCCATAACTCGTTCTAAAATGTAGCTTTCCAATTAACTCTACTAACTCAGGATCCATCTTTGTAATTCCTAAGTCAAACAAAGCATCATTTCCTAATTCGATAATCTTTTCTCTAGTATCCTTACTTACTTTATCATATAACTCTTCAATTCTCGTTGGATGAATTCTACCATCCTTAATTAGTGTTTCTAAAGTAATCCTTGCAATCTCACGACGCAAAGGGTCAAAACTAGATAACACTACTGCTTCAGGAGTATCATCAATAATCAAATCTACCCCAGTGATGGCTTCAATCGTTCGAATATTTCTACCCTCACGTCCAATGATTCTCCCCTTCATTTCCTCATTAGGAAGTTCCACAACCGTTACTGTTTGTTCACTAGCAACATCAGCGGCATACTTTTGCATACTATTAACAATCAAGTCCTTAGCTTTCTTATCTGCCTCCAAGCGAGCTTCATTTTCTCGCTCTTTCATGTACGCTGTTAACTCTTTTGTCATCGCTACTTGTACTTTATTTAGCACCAATTCGCGGGCTTCTTCCCTACTTAGATTAGAAGTTTGTTGCAAAAGTTCCATTTGTTCTTCTTTCAATTCTTCCACTTTACTATATTCATTTTGTAGTTCTTTTTGGCGTTCACTTAATTTTTCTTCGCGCTCGTCTAAAACACTCTCCCTCTTTTGGTAAAGTTCATCTCGTTTATCCATGTTTTTTTCTCGTTGTATCAAGCGTTCTTCTGACTCTTTCAATTCAGCCTTTTTCTCTTTTACCTCTTTTTCGAAATCGACTTTTAATTGATGAGCCTCTTCTTTTGCCTCTAATAAATAGTCGCGTTTTGCTTGTTCAGCATTCTTTTTTCCCTCATTTAACAATTCTTCAATCTTTTTTGACGCGTTATTCACACGAATGAGGTTAATCAAGAATGTTCCTAAGATTCCGACTAATAAACCAATAAAAATTAGTAAAATGGAGTATAAAAATTCATGCATTATATTATTCTCCATTCTAGATTAATGTGAACTTAAAGCCATCATAATCTATTTCTATTTTAAAAGTCTTTCCCTATTGTGTCAAGGGTAAGAATTATGCTTTTCCATTAATATGCGAGAAAATAAGGGGAAAATTGTTAAAGATTTTTCCTTAACAATTTATTTTTCCACTCGATGTTGAACTAGCAATAATCGTTTCACTCGGTGTATATTTCTCAAATTCTTTAATTAGATTCCTTTTTATCCTTTTCTTTGAAAAAAAGTTCAATCACATCAATATCAGAATAAGGAATTTTTTTATTTTCTATTGCCATATAATTATCCCGACCTTTTCCTAGTATTGCCACAATATCATTTTCTTTAGCAATCGATAAAGCATAGAAAATAGCATCTTTTCGATTCACAATAATCACATAATTCATCTTTTTACTTTCTTTGATTAAATCCCTAATAATATCAAATACGTTCTCATTTCTTGGATCATCCATAGTAAAGACTACCATATTAGCATTTTCTAATACAACATTTCCCATTTTAGGACGTTTTTCTTTTTCTCTACCACCTGCAGAACCAAGAACGACAATTAACTTCTGATGTTCCTTTCTTTTTAATGCTGTTAACACTTGAGATAATGCATTTTCTGTATGAGCATAATCTAAAAAAATTTGGTAAGGTTGTCCATAGTCTAAAAATTCTCCACGTCCATCAATATGATTAATTAAGGCAACTTTTTCAATCAATTTTACTAAAGGTAATCCAAGAAGTGTACACGCTAGTAAACTAGATGTTACATTATAGATATTATATAATCCAATAAGTGGTGTTTTCACTGGATAATCTTTTCCTTGATACGTAATAATAAATTCTCCATTTTCTTTGATATCATGAATATAAAAATGACATTCAGGAGTTTGTCCATAAGTGAAAACTTGTCCATGACAATGAGGAATAATCTCTTGGGCATGTTCATCATCTAAATTAATAATAGAGTATCCATCTTCTTTTACACGTTCAAATAATTTTGCTTTTGATAAAATATAGTCTTCCATTCCTTGATGCACATCTAAATGGTCTTCAGTAATATTGGTTAGTATTCCAATAGTAAAAGATAAATCTCCTACTCGCTTATATTTTAATGCTTCACTTGATACCTCCATAACCGCATACTGATGGTTAGTCTTTTTAACTTTTTCTAATAAACGATACAAATCATCAATTAAAGGTGTAGTATTTTCTAATTGTCCTTTTTCTCCATTCGATAAATGAAAACCATTTGTTCCAAAGTAAGCAGTTTTATAAAAGGAATTCATTAAGTGATAAATCAAAGTAGAAGTTGTTGTTTTTCCATCTGTTCCTGTTACCCCAATTAAGGATAAGTTAGAAACATCATAAAATTTTTCACAAAGTTCAATTAATGCTTGATTGGTATTTTCTACTTGAATGATAGGAACACTACTAGATACCTCCTTATCCACAACTATTGCACTTGCTCCTTTCTTAATTGCGGATGAAATGAACTCGTGATGGTCACAATTTTTTCCATGAATGCACACGAAAAGGTCCCCTTGCTCTACTTTTCTAGAGTCAATTTTAATATTTTTAATTTCAAGTGGTAAACTACTAGTAGTAAATTCATTTAATTTTTTCATACTATAATTTATGGGAAACAGCCTAAAAAGGTGAAAATAATTAATTTTTTTAATACACAAAAAGGAAGTTTATTGCCTCATTGCTATTCTTCCTTTTTCTTTTTATCTTCTTTGACATCTTTTTTCTTATTATCAATAACAATATCATAAAATTCACGAATTCTATCATCAATTTCCTGCTTTAATTCTGGATGCTCTTTTAATAACAATTTAACATTTTCTTTTCCTTGTCCAAGCTTTTCACCCTTATAAGAAAACCATGCCCCACTTTTTTCAATAATATTACACTCACATCCAAGGTCAATTAACTCCCCTACATGACTAATTCCTTCACCATACATAATATCAACAGTCGCTGTTTTAAAAGGAGGTGCCACTTTATTTTTAACAATCTTAATATTCGTTTTATTTCCAATGACACTATCACCTAGTTTAATCGCTTCACTACGACGAATATCTAAACGAACAGAAGCATAGAACTTTAACGCTCTACCACCAGGAGTTGTCTCAGGATTTCCAAACATCACCCCAACTTTTTCTCTTAACTGGTTAATAAAAATCGCAATCGTATTCGTTTTGTTAATAACACCAGATAACTTTCTTAAGGCTTGGCTCATTAATCTAGCTTGTAGCCCAACGTGTGAATCACCCATTTCCCCATCAATTTCTGCTTGAGGAACCAAGGCAGCCACACTATCGATAACAACAATACTAACCGCTTCACTACGAACTAACGCTTCACAAATTTCTAAAGCCTGTTCTCCTGTATCAGGTTGAGCTAAAAGTAATTCATCAATATTTACCCCTAGAGCTTTAGCATAAACAGGATCTAAGGCATGCTCAGCATCAATAAAAGCAGCTCGTCCACCTAACTTTTGCACTTCGGCAATCGCATGAAGGGCAATGGTTGTTTTACCACTTGATTCTGGACCATAGATTTCTATGATTCTACCTCGTGGAAAACCGCCAACACCTAAAGCGATATCTAAGGATAGGGAACCAGTCGAACAAACATCAATTTTCATGTGTTTACTTTCTCCTAGCTTCATAATAGAACCTTTTCCAAATTGTTTTTCAATACTTTCTAAAGCTTGTTCTAAGGCTTTATCTTTGTCTGCTGTCTTTAACATAATTCCTCCTATATCGTTAATTTCATTCTACACTAGTTTTATTCAAAATGCAAACCACTTGACGGACTAAATGTCTATGAAATTACGTCTTTTGATTGCATACTATCATAGTTAAATAAAATTTGCAAATCCATCTTTTGGCAATTTGCACATGAACACGCAAAGAAAACAAGAAATTCTCTAGAGCAAAATCCTTTTTTTTTCCATAAAAAAAGTGCAAAAAAGCACTATTCAACATTTTTTAATAAATTTTTATTTAAATGATAATACTCTATGGCAGAAAATATTGCCATAATAGATGCAAAATATAAAAGGAAGTCTGCTACTTGAATATTCCAAAACTCATAAGGCAAATTATAAAATAAGGTAAAAATAATTCCTAGCATTAAACTAGCTGTTTTCAATTTTCCTGATGCTATAGCAGCAACAACTTTTCCTTTTCTTCCTGCTTCCATTTTAATCGCATCAACCACAATATCACGTAGCACCACGACAACAGGAATAAACACAGAAATTAGCCCATCGCTTGCTAAAATAATTAAAATAGAATCTACCAAAATTTTATCAGCAATCGAATCAAGAATTTTCCCTGTATCCGTGACTTGGTTTTTCTTTCTTGCTAATGCTCCATCAAAAAAGTCAGTAATACAAGCTAAAATAAAGATAACTCCAGCGATTAAATATTTACTGTCCAGGTAAACACCATGCACTAAATACCTTGGAAAGTTAATACCCATTGAATAAAAAGGAAAACATAAAACCGCAATAATTACTATCGATAAAATTATTCTTACCCAAGTAATTTTAGTAGGTGCATTCAACACTAATCGCCTCCCTTGCTTGCAATTCACTATCAATAACCCTATCATTTGTGCTCCTTCTTAACAATAAATATAACGTAAAAACAATAATAAAGGTAATTGACAAAATAATTAAAATAGGTTTAACACGATTTTTCTTTTCTTTAATCATTGTATAAGGCGAACGAATCTTCTTTTTTTCTTCCTTCTCTTCCTGTTCAACAGCATTTTTCTTTGCTTCCATAATGTCGTCTAATGATATTTTAGATGTATGTTCAAATAAAAAATCATTAAATTCATCTAACACTTGATTAGGATCTAATCCTAAATACTTTGCATAATCACGTACATTATTTTTTAGCACAAACATATCGTTAAAAGCTCTCGTGTTACCACTTTCAATATTATCAAGGGCACTAGGTGATAATTTTAAATCATCACTAGCTTCTTCAATACTAACCCCGTTATTTTCTCTTGCTTCTTTTAAAAATTCTCCTAGTTCTTTCAATAACAGCACCTCAATCCATAATGAAAAAGGAAAAATAAACTCTTTATTTCCTACTTTCATGGTTAACAAAAATAATATTTATAAGCCATGTTCTGTACCTAAAAAGGCGACAAACATCTATCTACTGAAAAATTCAGTCCTTGACTCCGTTTACTTCCTTCATCAAAGCTCCCCTACCAAAATTTGGGTTTCTCGCTCGTGGGGTTTACCTCGTTTCACTTTTTAATTTCTTAAAAATTCGTCACTGTGGCACTTTACGTCTTTTCATCAGTAACCATATTGGCCTTAGACTATAGACGCCGTTAGAGTTACCTCTACTTTAGGTTATTTTTTCCCTAAACACGATCACTAAAAGCATCTCAGCTTTTGCGAGCATGGACTTTCCTCTATATATTACTATATAGCGTTTGTCTAAATATTATTCTTCATCCTTATCATAAACAATCTTCTCAAGTTGAGATAGTCGTCTTAAAATATCAGCATTTGTTACCTCTTTATCTGGTATTTTAGCAATGTCAATATTCATTTTTAAATTTCTAATTTCTTGCTTCAAATGCATAATTTCTGATAATAATTCTTCTTTTTCTTTTACCAAATCATCAATAAACTGGTCATACTGTTCATAATCGGCAATAACATCATCTAGAAATTGGTCTACTTCTTTTAACCGATATCCCCTAGTATCAATTTTAAAGTCTTTTTCTAGTATTTCTTGTGCCGTCAATTTTATTTTATTTTGATACATTCTTCTATCACCAATCCCTTTATCCATATTTTCGCAAAAAATATAAAATTTGTCAATGACTTTATCAATATTTACTCTCTACCATTAACTCATTTCAATTTGCTACTTTCTATAATTTCTTATCTCTTAAGTGCTAACACCATTTCCTATTTTTTTGTCAAATTTTATCGACTAGGTGAAAAATAATAGCCAAAATAGCACTTTTGTAGTATAATCTTGTGTAGGTGATTAAATGAAGTACCCCAAGGGAAGTAAGAAGGTTATCCGTTCTACTACTTCAAATGAAAAAATAGCAACATATGGCAATCGTGGAATGGACTTAGAAAAAGAAATCAATGAAACAAATCAGTACTATCTAGAAAAAGATATTGCTGTTATTTATAAAAAACCAACACCAATTAAAGTAGTTAAAATGGCAAATACAAAAACACAACAAGGAATCATTAAAGAAGCCTTTTTCGAAATGCCATCCACCACTGATTATAACGGTATTTATAAATTAAAATACATTGATTTTGAAGCCAAAGAAACGTTAAGTGAAACTTCTTTTCCTTTAAATAACATTCACCAACATCAAATTGATCACATAAGAAGAATTCATCATCATGGTGGAATATGCTTTTTAATTGTAAGATTTAAAAAACTTAATTTAACTTATTTACTTTTTGCTAAAGATTTTCTTCATTTTATTGATGAAAATAAGCGTAAATCTATTCCACTTGAATATTTTAAAATAAAGGGGCATTTAATTAAAGATAAGTTTCTACCTCGGGTAGATTATTTATCGATTATTGACCAGGAGGGATGTAATTATGATGCAGTCGAAAAAGACTAATAAACAAACGGTGAAGCAAACTAGAACTAAAACAATAAAAAGCAAAAGAAAAGTGCCTAGCTTTAACTTCAATTCGCCACTTTTATATATTATTTTAGGAGCATTACTCTTCATAGGAATGAGTTATTTCATCTTTGGCTTATGGATTACACTAATTCTAACATTAGGTATTGGTGCTATTATTGGTGTTGCTAGATTATTAGATAAGACAAAAGGAAAGAAAAAGCAACGAAGAATTATTAACATATGCCTAATTCTTTGCTTAGTTATTGTCTTAGCAGGAACTGTTGCTGTAGGAGGTTTTTTCTATCATGTTGTTAAAAGTGCACCAGAATTTGATGTAGAAAAGCTTTATAAGAAAGAATCTTCTATCCTTTATGATATTAATGGTGAAGTGATTACCAAAATTGGTGCCCAAATGAGAGAAAACATTGAATATAATGACTTGCCACAAGTATTAATTGATGCCATCATTGCCACAGAAGATTCAAGATTTTTCCAACATAACGGGTTTGATGCACCACGTTTTATCAAAGCAAGTATTAAACAACTAGCAGGAGACTCTTCAGCTGGAGGAGCATCCACTATTTCAATGCAGGTAATAAAGAATAGTTTCACTTCAACTGAAGATAAAGGTTTTGAAGGAATTGTCCGGAAGTTTACCGATATTTATTTATCTGTATTTAAATTAGAAAAGAACTACACAAAAGAACAAATTATTGAGTATTATGTAAATAACCATTTCCTAGGAGGTAATGCTTGGGGAGTCGAACAAGCAAGTCGCTATTATTTCAATAAAAGTGTAAGTGATTTGAACTTAGCTGAAGCATCTATTATTGCTGGATTATTCAAATCTCCTAAATACTATAACCCAAAATTATATCCAGAACATGCTGATTCTAGACGAGCAACGGTTTTAAATCTTATGGTACTTCATGGTTATATTTCCCAAGAAGAAGCCGATGCGGCCAAGAAAATTCCTATTGAATCACTTCTTGAAACTACGCATGATGATAGTGAAGAATTCCAAGGTTTCATCGATACCGTGGTAGAAGAAATGGACAAAAAATATGGTGTTAATCCATATGTTACGCCAGTATTAATTTATACTACCATGGATAGAGGAAAACAACAAGGTGTTAATCGTGTATTTAATGGGGAAACATTTTCATGGGTAGATGATGTCATTCAAAGTGGTGTTGCTGTATTAGATGTTCATGATGGTAAAATTCTAGCGGTAGGAGCTGGACGTCATCGTACTGGAGTAAATGGATTTAACTTTGCTACCCAAATGAATCGACAACCAGGATCAACGGCTAAACCAATTTTTGACTATGGTCCAGGTATTGAATACAACAACTGGTCAACTTATACTCTATTTAAAGATGAACCTTATGCTTACTCAACAGGACAAAACATCAACAACTGGGATGGTCAGTTTATGGGAACTTTAACATTAAGACAATCACTTGCCTATTCTAGAAATATCCCAGCATTAAAAGCGTTCCAAAACGTTGATAATAAAAAGATTTTAGAATTTGCTCAGAATTTAGGAATTCAACCTGAAGTATCTAATGGTTACATTCATGAAGCTCATGCTTTAGGTGCTTTCAATGGTGTTACCCCATTACAAATGAGTGCTGCATACTCTGCTTTTGCTAACGGTGGTTATTATAATGAACCATATTCCGTAACTAAGTTTGTGTACCGTGATACAGGAGAAGAAGTAGAACACCAAGCAGTAAGACGACAAGTAATGAGTGACTATACCGCTTACATGATAACCGATGTATTATTAGATGCTACTAGTAGTGGAGTAAAAGTTCCAGGCGTAAACATTGCTGCTAAAACAGGAACTACCAACTTTGATGATAAAACGGCAGCCATTAAAAATTTACCACATGATGCAGTTAACGATTCTTGGACAGTAGGATATTCACCTGATGTTATCATTGGTATGTGGTATGGTTATGATATAGCAACCAGTGAACATTGTGTTCGCTTAACTCCAGCAGCCATACAACGTGATCGTCTATTTAAGGCCTTAGGAGATGCCGTATTTCCAAGAAATAATGCTACTTTCCATAAACCAAACAGTGTCGTTGAAGTAGGAGTAGAATTAGGTACTAACCCAGCATTACTAGCAAGCCCAAATACACCAAGTGATCAAATTGCTTATGAGTTATTCAAAAGTGGTACTGAGCCAACGGAAGTATCTAAGCGTTATCAAAAATTAAATACACCACAAAATTTGAAGGTAAATTACAATGCTACCATGAAAAAAGTAGTGCTTACATGGAACCGTGTAAGTAGTGTTGTTGAAAATGAAGACTATGGCCCACTAGGATACAATGTTTACTTTAATGATAAATTACTAGGGTTTACCGATAAAAATACATTTACCATCGAAAAGCCAAAAGAAGTTTATGGTACTTATAAAGTAGTAGCAACCTATAAAAACTCTAGTGCCCTAAATAGTGATGCAGCAAGTTATACCTTAGCCGACTCTAGTGGAGTAAAATACACTTATCACATTGATAAAGGACAAGATACTGTAACTATTTCCAAAGGAGAAGCATTCGATTTAAATAAGCAGGTTAAACTATATCAAGTAGACTCTAGTGGAAAAGAAAAAGATGTAACCGCGTTAGCCACTATTACTTACACCATAAAAGATGGTAATGGTGCAGTTAATGAATGGGATACTAATAAACAAGGAGTATACACGATTACTTATACCATCAAATATATGAACTACACATCAACCACCAATAAGAAGGTAGTTATTAACTAAACATAAAAGTGATATATCTTTATAATATATCGCTTTTTTATATACTTTTATGATATACTTAACTTATAGAAAGGAAATGCCATATGACGGAAGAAGAAAAAAGATTTAAAATCAAAAAAAAGATTAGTTATCAAGAATTGATGAACAAAGAAGAAAAATTGCAATTTAAACTGTACGCCACGACTTTATTTGGTGCCATGTCAACAGTATATCTTTTAGCTAATGCTCAAAATAATCCATCTTTGATAGGGGCAATAACAACAGGAACAGTAAGTATGAGTGTCACAGGTATAACGAGTTTAATAAAAAGCATATGTAAACAAACAATGTACGAAAGTAAATTAGAAGATATTCAAATGCAATTAGAAATGCTCGACCTTAACAGCAATACAACAGAAAATTTAGACGATAAGGATGCAGGAGGTAAAAGTAGATGAATATTCAGTTCCTAGATTCACTAATCCTAGATGATGATAATGAATATATTGTTGTTAGCAAAGTACATTATAATCAGCAAAATCATTATTGTTTAGTCGATAAAAATAATGCCAATAACCTAAAATTTTGTTATGAAGACGGTGATGAACTTGTCGAAGCAAACAATAAAGAGTTAAATACTATCCTTTTGCCTCTATTCTTAGAAGAAGGTAAAAAAGCATTAGAAAGTTTATCTGTTGAGGGATAATCAACAAAAAAAGGTCTTATCAAATTTAAACCTTTTTCTTTTTTTCTTTACAAATTTCTAACAAAGCACAAGTTTTGCACTCAGGACGAACGGCTTTACAATAATATCTACCAAAAAGTACTAACTGATGATGACGTCTTGACCATTCTGATTTAGGAAATTTTCGCATTAATTTCTTCTCAATTTCTAATACATCATCCTTACCCATTGCAAGTCCTAAACGCTTACTCACACGATGAACATGGGTATCTACAGCAATCGCAGGCACATCATAAATATTACTTAGCACCACATTCGTCGTTTTTCGTCCTACGCCAGGAAACGTTTCTAATAAAGCCCTATCGTTAGGAATCCTTCCATCACACTCTTCCACCAAGCGCCGTGCTATATCTATTACATACTGTGCTTTACGATGATATGTACCAATGGGCTTAATAATTTCTTGCACATCTTTAACTTTTGCACCCATCAAATCTTCTAACGTAGGATACGTACTAAACAAAACAGGGGTTACCGAGTTTACCCTTTTATCCGTTGTCTGTGCACTTAACATTACCGCGATTAATAACTCATAATCTTTATGATAGATAAGTTCACACCTAGGATTAGGAAATAACTTATCCAAATATGTTCCTATTACTTCTACTTTATTCTTCATTATCCTCAAACCAATCATACTCAAATACTTCAGAAACATTTTCTTGTTTTTCCACAAAACGCTTCTTATTCTTTTGTACATCTTCCTTCGTCTTGATTCCCTTTTTACTCCACTCATACAAAATTTTATCCATATAACGAAGATTACTTACTCCACTAAAACTTGCTTCCCTTAACGCTTCAATAATTAATTCTTCACTAGTATTATGCTCTAACCACGATTTGATAATTTCATATTCCATCGCTCCAAGCGTTCTACCAAATTCCTTTTCAATTAATTCAAAAACATTGCTACTAGATACATCACTACTTTTTTTCTCTTCCATTAACTTTAGCATCAACTTCTGATGAAAGTCCGTCAAATCAATTCTCTCTTCCATTAAATTATCTTCATTTTTAAATACTTCTATATGAATCATGTGCTTATTCGTTAAGCTATCGATTAAAGTTAACACCTCTTCCTTAGAAAGATTTAACTCCTCTTGAAAAATAGAAGGGTTAAACACAATGTTTCCTTTTTTATTTTGCAAATACATAATAAACATAAACTCTTCTAAGGTAATATTCCAATCTTTATAACACTTTAATAAATAAATGGGTACCACTAAGTTTCCTGCTTGATAAAATTCTAGCATACGACATCCTTTCATAACCCCTCCTTAAACTATAACTAACTTTTTAAATAAGAAATAATCTTATCTTGTTCATTTTCTAAATTTCCTTTTAATATTTCTTCTTCTAAAGTTCGATATACCTCTTTAATTTTTGATTTATCGACTAAATTTTTACAATAAACAATTTCATCAACACTAATATGAATATCTTTTCTTTTGTTAATAGGCAATTGAACATATTTTAACGTAACTTCTTCTTTACTAAATCCCTTTCTCGATGCGGCAATACTACATAAATATAATCCATAATCATATAATACCAGTGAATCTAGAGGATTTTTTAAAAATACTTCTTGTAACTTTTGGATTTGCTTTTTCTCATGTGCACTAAAAGGATAAATATCACATACATCTAATATAGCCCATATACCTAATAAATCATCAAAAGTATCCACATTTTTTAAATTCCTTAATTCCAGTGGTTCATCTAGTCCTAAGTGAAGTAACATTTCAATTCCTTCTTTTGCGTTAGGACAAGTAAACATTTTATCTAACTCTTGCCTTTTACGCTCTTAAGATAACTCTTTTAGTAAGTCCTTCAATTCAATAATGGCTTGTTCAACATCATCATCTAAACGAAAACCTAATGTAACAGAAAAACGAATAGCTCTTAGCATTCTAAGGGCGTCTTCCCTAAAGCGAATTTTACTATCACCAATGGTACGAATTACTTTATTTTCTAAATCACGTTTTCCATCTAAAAGGTCAATAATATTTTCATCTTTATCCATAGCAATCGCATTAATTGTGCACTTCAGAAAAAAATCAACAATAAATAAATAAGTTATAAAAGGGTAATATGCCCTTTTATATTTGGTAAAAAAATGATATACTGTGAATAGGTGAGGAATATGTTAAAAACTGGTTTATCTTTATTAAAAATGATGGATGATTACAAAGGAAAATCTTATCTCATCGGTGGCTTTGTAAGAGACTATTTATTAGGTCGAAATTCAAATGATATTGATATTGCTACAAGCTTAACGCCTAAAGAGTTAAAAAATCTTTTCCCTGATTTAGATTGTTCTTTTGAAGAATGTGGTGCTGTTAGTGTAACTATTAAAAACGTTC
>OOIH01000322.1_pt1 | contig 18008 bp, 28 predicted proteins | sample 1691801 | NCBI WGS metagenome assembly OOIH01 (sample SAMEA1061690, study PRJEB22710) | metagenome
GGGGATTATTCCTGCCAGTGTGTGTTGCCAGATGGAAGTACCCTTGATTTCTCCAACAGGGCAGTGATTGAGCGGAAAATGAATCTTGATGAACTATGTCTGTGCTTTGGGAAAGAGCGTGGGCGGTTTGAAAGGGAGTTTGAAAGGGCTAAAGCCGCAGGGTGCCGGATTTACCTGTTAGTGGAAAATGGTACATGGGAACACGCTTATTGTGGTAAGTATAGAAGCATGTATAATCCCAAGGCTTTGATTGCCAGCATTGACGCATACAGGGCAAGGTATGGTATGCAACTGGATTTCTGTAAAGCTGAAACGACTGGAAAACTTATAAGGGATATTCTGTATCGAGAACTGAAAGAAGTGTTGGAAAATGAATACTGACTCTGCCAAAAGGAAGAAACAGGGCAAAAAATCATAGAGATTCTTGGCGGAACAATGAAGGAGGATTAAGAGGAAATGAAATTAGGTGAACTTTACAGCAAGCCGTTACAGGAAGTATTGCAGGAATTAGAGCTTGTGGACATGAAAGTACATACAGATGATTCTGGGGAAGTAAAGGCGGTAGAACTGAAATACGAAGAAAATAACATAGAAAAGAACATAGAAAAGAAGAAAGAACCAATGTGGTGATGACTAAGGAAGAAATAAAAGACCTCTATTCCATGAAAGATATTCTTGAACGGTATGGACTGCCGCAGCCGAACAGGGCAGGGTTTATATGCTGCCCGTTTCACAAGGAAAAGACGGCGAGCATGAAGATATACAAGGATTCCTATAACTGCTTTGCCTGCGGTGCAAATGGTGATGTGTTTTCCTTTGTCCAGTCTATGGAAAATGTGGACTTCAAAACAGCATTTAAGATGCTTGGCGGCACCTATGCTGATAAGTCAGATTACCAACATAAGCTTTTCCAGTATAGGTGCCAGAAACGAAAAGAAACAAAGAGAATCCGGGAAGAAAAAAGGAAAGCGCTCCATGCGGAAGTCCTGGAAGAAATCAATCTAATGAAAGCTATAAAACTGCTTTCTCCGGTGTTTTCTGATGATTGGTGCTATGCCGTGAATAAACTTGAATATGATTTTTATCTGCTTGAACATTTAATGGCAAGAAGGAGGTGAGAAGAGATTGGATATTACGGCTTTAGACACAAAGGAAAAGCTTCTGTCAAAGGCTGTCCTGGATGAAGTATTTGAGATTCAAGACGAAATAGACCGGGCAATCATGCTTCTCTCCCTGCAGGAAAAAGCGAAAATGCTAGGGGTAAAAGGGCAGTTTGACGACCTGGTAAGGGCATACAAAAAGGTGGATTTATCATTTAAAAAAGCGAGCCAAAGAGCGCCGGGATCAGGAATGGATAATTACACAGATTTTGACGGGCCATATGCGCCTATGTACTGCGGATCCTGGCTTGCAAATGAAAATGGTGTATATTCGCAGAACATGTCCCAGGTGGAACAGATTGCCTGTTACCATCCAATCCTGCCAATAGAACGGCTTAAGAACCTTGAGACTGGCGAAGAACAGATTAAGCTTGCTTTTAAGCGAAATGGGCGCTGGGAAGAAATAATTGTGCCGAAGGTGATGATAACTTCTGCCAGTAAAATAGTGGCTTTGTCAGGCCGCGGAGTGGCTGTAACGAGCGAAAATGCGAAGCTGCTGGTCAGGTACTTATCAGACGTTGAAAACCGTAATACAGGGCAGATAGCAGTGCAGTATTCCAGTTCAAAGCTTGGGTGGATTAAGAAAGAATTTCTTCCTTACGATACGGAAATCACTTTTGATGGAGATTCACGATTTCGGCAGTTGTTTGAGAGCATCGGGGAGCATGGGAGTCAGGAAAAGTGGTATGAGCATGTTAAGGGGCTGCGGCAATCCTGTAGAATGGAAATAAAGCTGATGTTGGCGGCATCCTTTGCAAGCGTGCTAATCCATCAAATAGGAGTGCTACCATTTTTTGTTGACCTGTGGGGAGAAACAGAAGGTGGAAAGACTGTAACCTTGATGTTAGCGGCATCTGTTTGGGCGAATCCGGCAGAGAGCGCATACATCGGGGATTTTAAAACAACGGATGTGGCCTTGGAAGCGAAGGCGAACATGCTGAACCATCTGCCTATGATTCTGGATGATACCAGCAAGAAGAACCGGCGAATTGAAGAGAACTTTGAGGGTGTAGTGTATGACTTATGCTCGGGCAAGGGCAAGACACGCTCTAACCGGGATATTGGAATCAACACGGAAAGCCACTGGAACAACTGCATACTGACGAATGGAGAACGCCCTCTGACATCTTATGTCAGCCAGGGCGGCGCAATCAACCGTATATTGGAAATTGAATGTGGAGAAAAGGTGTATTCAGACCCACAACTCACCGCTGATACACTGAAACAGAATTATGGTTTTGCTGGGAAAGACTTCGTGGAAGTCATTAAGTCCATGGGGGCAGATGAAGTCCGGGAGATTCAAAAAGATTTCCAACAGAAGCTTTTTGACGATGAGAAAATGCAGAAGCAGAGCATATCACTTTCCATCATCCTGACAGCGGATAAAATCGCCACAGACACGCTTTTTAAAGATGGGCAGTATATTTGTATTGACGAGGCGAAAAAGGTCTTAATTGACCGGAATGAGCTGTCTGACAATGAGCGGTGCTATCGTTACATACTGGATAAGGTTGCCATGAACTGTACGCGGTTTGACGATGATACTGCCTGCGAGAAGTGGGGAACGCTTAAAGACGGGTATGCCGTGTTTTATCCTCAGGCTTTGGAAGAATTGTGCAAGACTGGCGGTTTTTCAAAGAAATCGTTTTTGTCATGGGCAAATAAGAAAAGCCTATTGTCTCATTCAAGCGGTGCAAACACGAAACCTACAAGAATAAACGGCACTGTATGTAAGTGCGTTTGGCTAAAAATCGAAGAAGTTTCGGAGATTGAAACTGATGAAAATGGATGGATAAAAGTTGATGAGCAAATGAAATTGCCGTTTGATTAATCGTAACCACTTGTATTTTGTAACCACTTGTACCCACCTACTGAGGGTTCATCTTATAGGAGACTATAAATGTGTGTATATTATACAATCCCTAATTTTTGTAATGGCATTGTACAAAAGTGGTTTCACTGGTTACATCCGCATAAAATCAATATTTTTGATAGTTACTCAAAAAAGTTACACAAAGTTACAAGAGTAAAAATAGGTTACGATGGAGGAAAGATATGCGGGAAAAAGAAGTTTTTAAGGAAATAGACGGATATTTTGGGCGGTATTCTGTTAGCAACTATGGCATGGTTATTAATAACAAGACAAGGCGTGAAATAGCGGCGCGTTACAATTCTAATCATCCGCCCGTTGTGATTTTAAGCTTGAATGGGGTTAGGACAACGCACTTTGTATACATGTTAGTTGCAAAAGCTTTTGTTGACAATCTGAACAGCTATGAGTATGTGCGTTTTATTGACGGAGACAGCAGACACCACATGGCAGATAACCTTGAATGGGTAGAGTCATCAGAAGATTAGGAGATTATCATGCAGGGAAAAATAGAAGATATAAAGAACATCCAGAACATACTCTGGGCTACATTCAAAGTTTTTTATGAAAGAGACCACAATGTTGAGCAATATTGCAACAAAGTGAATGATTTGGTCAGCGAGTATGACAGTGAACTGCAATGGTTCTGTAAAAATATTGTAATTTCATGGAAATCAATGATTGATAGCTTTGCAGAAGATTTCAGGTATGGAAGAGATACGGCAGAAAAGTTTTATTGCGTCAAACATATCCAGAACACGCTGTGGAGGATATACAAAGAGTTTCTGGCAGACCACAAAGTAAAGGCTTATACAGATAAAGCTGCAGCGCTGGTGCATGAGTATGACGGCAAAAAAGACATGATGCTATTCGCGCAGACGCTCATCCTGTCATGGACACCGATTATAAATGGGCTTGCAGAAGAGTTCAGGAACGGGACAGGTGGCTGACATGAAAAGAGAGAAAGCCCCATGGGGGACATACTCAATGGTATTCTGGAAATTTTATGAATCAGAAGCCCGGAAGCAGAGGGAAGAATTTGAAGATACAGACCAGGCAACGCGGGCCCAGAGATCCATGCTCTGTCTTATGGGCAGGAAGGGGATCCATGATGTGAAAGTTAAGCGGCGGAGGAATGTGCTGTATCTGGAAAGGGTGGAGAAGAATGTTAGAAGAAATCGTTCTGGAGATTGAAGAAATGGAATATCCCAGTGGGGAGATATTCCAGGGCCTGATAGCAGAAGGGATCCATGACAGGGGAGCGGCTGCCGCCCATGGGTTTGGTGAGGCGCAGGAGAGGATTATGGCGATTATCCGCAGTCACAGCAATGACGGGTGGACATACTGCGGAGACGGAAAGAACCTGCCGGAGGAGCCTGGTGATGGATTGAGGGATATGGATGAATTGGAAGAATACATAGTCATGATTGAAGACGCGGAAGTGCCTACGGTTCTTGAATATGCTGGAGGCGGTGAATGGCACAGGGACGGAGTATTCTACAGCGTCATTGCATGGCAGCCCCTTCCGTCTCCATACCGCCCACAGAAGGCTGTGGGAGATGACTATAAGAACCGGATCATGGACAGGTTCTTGCGGACGGAATAAAGATTTCAGAAAGGAGCCGGAACCTTCCCGGGAAAAAGGCGCGCCGGGTTCCTTGATGGAAAAATGAGTGAGCAATACAGAAGCAGGGTATATACAGACAGGCCGGATTATGCGGATCTTGATCCTCCGGAAAAATTTCAGGCGATCATGGGCATTATAATGACGCATTTGAGGCAGCATCCCAAAACGATCTGTTCTTATTCCGGAGGGGCAGACAGTGATATCATGATTGACTTAATTGAGACCACACGAAAGATTGCGCCGTCTCTTCCGCCGGTAAAGTATGCTTTTTTTAACACAGGCCTGGAGATGAAAGCCACGAAAGACCATGTCAAAGAGACGGAGGAGAAATATGGCATAACGATTGAGCCATACCGTCCAAAGATTGGAATCGTCCAGGCATCCAGGACTTACGGCATCCCCTTTGTATCAAAAATAATGTCTGCAGGGCTTGAAGGCTGGCAGAAAAAGAAGATACCTCTGTCAATAGCAGATGAATACGCGCAGGCTGAGGATAAGGCGGCAAAAAGGAGGGAGCTGAGCGAGAGATTTCCAAAGAGTGAGAGTATAATCAATTTCCTCTGCTGCTGCAATTCCGCAGGGGAGCCGAGGCCGAACATCCAGCTGGTGATCAACTCGTCAAAATATATGCGTGATTTTATCGGAGAGTATCCGCCGGACTTCCAGATCAGCGCGCAGTGCTGTGACTACTGCAAGAAACAGGTGGCGCACAGTGCACAGAAGGGCTATGAAATGATTGTCACGGGAGAGCGGAGGGAGGAAGGCGGTATGAGGTCCGTCCCACGCAAGGACAATACGGCGCTGTGCTTTACTGAGACGACCGGAGGGCAGTATAGATTCAGGCCCCTTTACTATGTCACCGACAAGGATAAGGCCTGGTACAAGGAGCAGTTTGAAATAAGATATTCCGATGCTTACGAGGTCTACGGCCTTACCAGGACGGGCTGCTGTGGGTGCCCGATCTCATACAAGGCAGTTGAGGATCTGGAGCTGATCCGGCCATACGAACCGAATGTTGTGAAGGCAGCATGGAACATCTTTGGGAAGAGCTATGAGTACCGCAAGAAATATAATGCCTATAAGGATGCCAGGATGGCAGAAGAGAAGAAAAAGAAATCAAATGTAGATGGGCAGATGGAGATGTTTGATTTTATGCAGGGATAAACGAGAGAAAGGAGCCGCCTCCGGCCGGGGCAACGCTATAGCAGAGAGGAAAAGGAAAATGAGAGTATATATATCGGGTGCAATCAGTGGGACGGATGATTATATGGAGCGGTTTCAGAGGGCGGAGGACAAACTGAACGCTGAAGGAATCAAGACCATTAACCCAGCAAAGGTCAATGAGAACCTGCCATTTACATATGAGGAGTACATGAAAATTGACCTTTTGATGATTGATATGTGTGACGGAATCTATATGATGCGTGGATGGCAGAAATCTCCTGGAGCGAACCGTGAGTTAGGATATGCGTTGGCGAAGGAAAAGACGCTCCTGTTTGAGGAGAATGGAGAATGGAGAATGGAGAATGAACAATGTACTCAAATATCCAGGCAGTAAATGGAACATAGCCAGGCAATTGGTGGAACTTATCCCGCCACATCACAGTTATGTGGAGCCGTATTTCGGCAGCGGGGCGGTGCTGTTCAGCAAGGCACCGTCCGCAATCGAGACGGTGAATGACCTGGACGGCAATGTGGTGAATCTCTTCCGCTGCATTCAGCAGGACTCAGAGCGCCTGGCCAGACTGGTGATGACGACGCCTTACTCTCGGGAGGAATATGATAAGCAGTATTCCCCAGGAAATTCATATGCCAGCCGGTACCAGCGGGCGGCAGGATTCTTGGTTCGGTGTTGGCAGGGCCATGGGTTCCGGACGAACGGGTATAAAGTCGGGTGGAAGAACGATGTACAAGGCCGGGAAAGATCATATGCTCTCTGGAACTGGTACCGTCTGCCGGACTGGATTATAGAGATTGCGGAGCGCCTGCGGAAAGTGCAGATTGAAAACAGGCCGGCGCTTGAAGTGATAACGAGATTTAACTATCCGAACGTGTTTATGTACCTGGATCCGCCCTATCTGCTGGATGTCAGGAGCGGAAAGCAGTATAAGCACGAGATGACCAATGACGATCATGAGGAGCTGCTGAAAACTGTCCTGCAGAGCAGGGCCAAAATCATGATTTCCGGGTACGAGTCGGAGATGTATAACAGCTATCTGCAGGGATGGCGGAAGGAATTTTTTACCAGCTGCGCAGAACATCATGGGACACGCCAGGAAGTAGTCTGGATGAACTACGAATACCTTGCGCAGATGACGCTGGGGGATATGGAGGTGGCGGAGTGAGACAGTATTGCAGATATTGCGCTTATTTTTGCACTGGAAATGGGCTATGGTGCGATAAACAGGGGCGAGAGATAAAAGAGGCTACAGCAAAATCCCCAAACAGGTGTCATGATTTTGCCTTCTGTGTAATGGATGCATTCGCAGAAAATGATAAAGGGTACCGTCCCAGAGTGCCTAGGAAAAAGCAGTGTGATGGGCAGTTAAGTTTATTTTGAGGGAGGTGGGATTGTGATAAATGGAGAACTAATAGTGGACAATTTTGCCGGAGGCGGTGGAGCCAGCACTGGCATAGAGATGGCAACCGGAATCAGCGTGGATATCGCCATCAACCATGACCCGGAAGCCATCCGGATGCATAAGACGAACCATCCCAGCACAAAGCATTACTGTGAGAGCGTATGGGACGTTGACCCGGTAAAAGCTTGCGGCGGTCATCCGGTGGCACTGGCGTGGTTCAGCCCAGACTGCAAGCATTTCAGCAAGGCCAAGGGCGGGAAGCCGAAGGATAAAAATATCCGGGGGCTTGCATGGGTGGCGCTGCGGTGGGCAGGAAAAGCCAGGCCCAGGGTGATTATGCTGGAAAATGTGGAGGAGTTCAAGACCTGGGGACCGTTGAACCGGAACCACAGGCCCATAAAAGCAAAGCAGGGCGTGACGTTCCGGAAGTTTGTAAGCCAGCTGCAGGAGCTGGGGTACCAGGTAGAACACCGGGAGCTGGTGGCGGCAGACTTTGGGGCGCCAACCATGCGGAAAAGGTTTTTCCTAGTGGCAAGATGTGACGGGAAGCCAATTATATGGCCGGAACCGACACATGCCCCTGCGGACAGCATATTCGTGGCGGCAGGTATCCGGGAGCCATACATAGGGGCGTATAGACAGATTGATTTCTCCCTTCCGTGCCCGAGCATATTTGATACAGCAGAAGAAATAAAGGAAAAGTACGGCATCAAGGCAGTGCGTCCGCTGGCAGAAAATACAATGAAGCGGATTGCCAGAGGAATAAAGAAATTTGTTCTGGATAATCCGGATCCCTTTATTGTTGGAAATGAAATCCCTTATTTATCAGTAAGCCGGGAGAATCATTTTGGGAGTGATATGAGAGATCCAGTCCATACGATAACTTCCAATAATCAGCATATGCTTATGACACCAGCGTTGATACAATATCATTCCGAGACCACCCAGAGTGAGGTCAGAGGACAGGGGATTGAAGGACCGATTATGACAGTAGATGCGTCAAACAGGTATGGTCTGGTGACATCATTCTTAAGCAAATTTTATAAAAGCGGTACAGGACAGGATTTGCGAGAGCCGCTACATACAATTACATGTTCTCCGGGGCATTTCGGTGAAGTAAGGGCGCTGTTAATCAAGTATTACGGTCAAGGCACGGGACAGGACATCAGAAAGCCGCTTGATACCGTGACAACACAGGATCGGTTTGGACTTGTCACGATACGGGGAGTAGACTATCAGATCGTGGATATCGGACTGAGGATGCTGGAGCCAAAGGAGTTATATGGATGTCAGGGCTTTCCGGATAATTACATAATTGACAGGGATTACACCTGGAAGACTTATCCGCGAAGCGAGCAGGTAAAGAGGTGCGGCAATGCAGTGTGCCCGCCCATACCGGCAGCACTGGTCAGGGCAAACCTGTCGGAACTGTGTGTAGCGGAGCGGAAGCCAAACCCAGTGATATCAACGGAGCAGACATGGCAGCTGAGGTTTGCATAAAGGCAGGCTCCCGGAGGTATCCGGAAGCCGTATCAGCCCAGAAATCAGGAATCCCCGGTACCTTCCAGAAGTACGAGGAAGTCAACCAGGAAGGAAAGGCGTTTCTCCGGCAAGGTATCCAAAAGATGCAGGAACCTGTCAAGCGTGTATTTACCGTATATCACTCTTTGCTGGGGCAGTCCAGTACTCTGTCTCCCAATGAGGTAATCAATGGAGACTCCGTAAAATTCTGCAAGAAATGCCAGCGTATCACAGCCAGGTTCATGGATATCATTTTCATAGTTGGATATGGTGCTGTTGGATAGATGCAGGCGAGATGCCAACTCCTTTTGAGTAATGCCCCGCTGGGAACGGAGCCGCTTAAGATTTTGTGATAGTTTCTCTGTCATAATGTCCTCCTTTGTGAGATTTAGTTAGTTTACGATAATACAGTACCGCAGTATGCGGAGAAAGGAAAATATGGAGAGATTGACAAAAGCTGAATTGGTAAATGGATTTCCGGTATGCTATCCGAATAATTGTTCTGGATTGCCGGAATTTGTGACAAAGGGGAATCCATACAGGAATATAGTGGAAAGGCTAAAAGCGTATGAAGACCTTGAGGAACAAGGGAAACTGCTGAAACTGCCTTGCGCGGTAGGTGATACGGTTTATGCCTTGGATAGATTTTGTTCGGGTTCTTCCTTAGATTGTCCGAGTAGACCATGCGAATCTTGCGAAGATTATCAACTTGAAATTTACGAGGGAGAATTCAAGCTAAATGATATAAATGATTTCGGCAAAACCGTTTTCCTCACCAGAGAAGAAGCCGAGGAAGCGCTGAAAAGGATGGAGGATGAGAAATGAGAAAACTTAAACCCTTACTCCGGAAGCATTGGAATTGTATTCTATGGTTTGTTGTAGGAATACTTGTCATGGTATATGGAGAAGTATCAACATTGCAGTATTTTTTATGTTGGTCAGTGCTGATAACATATCTTTGGAGAAAACCAGTTAAAGAAGGGGACATTGTGATAGAGAAGAATGAAGAAAGTTTGAGGACGGGAAATGAGACTGAGTGCGAGAAGCCAAAAGCGATCCTGGTGATGGAGATGCCGAAGAACTGTGACGACTGCTATTTGTGCGTGGAGTATGGAGGGTGCTACAAATGCGCTGCTACAGGTGATGTGATGGCAAGGCCCCATGAGATAAGGCCGGCCTGGTGTCCGATCCGGGAGCTGCCAGAACGGCCAGGCGTTGGATTGGGAGTAAAACCTAATTTCTGATAGGAGGTGATGATATTGCGCAGAAAATGCCATAACTGCCTGTGCCGGACATGTTTAACGGTATGCGGAAAGTGTGTGGAATGCAAAGAAAAAATTACATACTGCGAGAATTACAATGGGTTTGAGCAGATAAGCATTTTCTGTGCACCGCAGGAGCCGCGGCACCATAGAACACCACGGCACTCGATAGAGTATTACGGACTGACAGATGAGCGGGTTGCGGAATTAGAAAAGCTGATACAGTCCGGCAGATATGCCTCTCTCGCTTCGCAGGCGGCTCATACAGCTAATGAAATGATAGCAGAGTATATCTTGCTTAGCATTACTCAAAACAAGTCCTATGACGCTCTCAGGGTGAAATGGGAGCTAAAAGAAATGGAGCAGATACCGTACTGCCGGACGGATTTTTATGGGATTAGGAGATATTTCATGGCGATTTTTGACAAGGAAATGAGGAGGATAGGGAAATGATTAGATGTAACAGTCCGTTTGCGTGCTATAACAGATGTGTAATTGATATGGATGCACAACAGTCGCAAGGTGGAACTATCTGCTGTGATATGGCGGAAGAGATGGATTTTGACAGGAGCCGCATACTGCAACGATGTGAACATGCGGAGAACGTGGAAGAATAATTTGGTACAACTTCCCCTCAAATCTCCTATACAATATTATTAGGGGATTTAGGGGGTGTGGAGTGAAATATGAAGTATTGGAGAATTGAAAATACATAATTGACAAGGGAATGAGCCTTAGAGGATTTGCGGCCCAATGCGATATTCCGTCCTCTGTTATGTGCCGGTTCCTGAATAGAAAGACGGATATTCAGAAAAGGAACATTGATAAGATTCTGAAAGTGACTGGATTGACCTATGAGGAATGTTTTGAGGTAATAGAACCATTTGGATAGAGGAGAGAAATATGGGAATCAGAGTAGATTGTGATTTTGTTGAGGATACGGAGCGTGGGGAATATTGCGAACTGAACCATTGTGCTTGCGATTCAGAAAATTGCGAAATATTGAAATATGGTATTTGCATGGAGGATATTGAGCAGGGGCAACTGGCGCAATGGGAAATTATGAATCAACATTTATGATTGAGGTGAGAGAAAGTGGCTGCCAGGCTGACAGATAAACAGAAAAAAGAAATAATTGCTGATTATGTGGAGTCTGGCAGCTATAGAGCAACGGCAAAGAAGTTTGGAGTGTCAGATAACACTGTAAAAAAGATTTGCAATGAAAATGCGCAAATTGCGCAGATGTGCGAAGAGAAAAAAGAACAGAACACTGCTGACATTTTGGATTATATGGAATCCAGAAAAGAGAAAGCGAAAGATGTTTTAGATGCTTACATAGAAGCCTTGAAAAAGCCAGAAAAAATACAGGCTGCGAAGCTGTCAGAGATTGCTACTGCAATGGGGATTGTGATAGATAAATTTATCAACAATCCAATGAAACATCAGTTAGATAAGCAGAAGCTTGAAATCGAACTCCTGAAGCTGGAAAGCCAGGTCAAGGACAGCCAGCCGGAGGAAGAAGCAGAGGACAACTTCATGGACGCTCTGAACGGAACGGCGGCGGAAGTGTGGGAAGAAAGTGAGGTAGAGGAAGATGACAGAGAATGAAGCGATTTCAAGAATGAGATATAGAGTAGACACCGCAACGCATATTATCGGAAAAGGCGTTGACGGAAAAGCTTATGAAGATATGGAAATGGCAATTAAAGCCCTTGAAGAAATCCAACAGTACCGAGCAATCGGCGCAGTCGAGGAATGCCGGGAGGCAAGGGAAAAGCAAATCCAAAAGAAACCTATCCATGGCGGGCTATATGCTTGCCCCAACTGCCACACAATTATGTTGCAAGGCGCTTTTGAAGCAAGGGGGAGATGTTGCAAGGAATGTGGGCAGGCATTGGATTGGAGTGAAACGGTTTGAACGAAATTAACACCCGGATAGAAAATATCCGCAAAGGCATAGCAAAACGCGCCGCCGCAATGAAAGCAAAGGTGCAGAAGCAGGGCTTCCAGTTCAAGCCATTCTCCACCAAGCAGAAGAAAGTCCTAACCTGGTGGTGTCCTGCAAGCCCGGTCAAGGATATGGACGGAATCATAGCAGACGGGGCAATCAGGAGCGGGAAAACGCTGTCTATGTCCCTGTCATATGTCCTTTGGGCTATGAACAGCTTCAACCAACAGAATTTTGGAATGGCCGGTAAGACAATCGGATCCTTTCGCCGGAATGTACTGTTTTGGCTGAAACTGATGCTTGCGAGCAGAAAGTATACAGTAATAGACAAGAGAAGCGACAATCTGCTGATTGTAAGCAAGGGAAACACAGTTAATTACTTTTACATATTCGGCGGAAAGGATGAACGCTCCCAGGACTTGATCCAGGGTATCACGCTTGCCGGAATGTTCTTTGATGAAGTAGCACTGATGCCGGAATCCTTTGTCAACCAGGCAACCGGTCGCTGTTCGGTGGACGGTTCTAAGTACTGGTTTAACTGTAACCCGGACAGCCCCCGGCACTGGTTCAAGGTCAACTGGATTGATAAGGCAGAGGAAAAGCGGCTTGTATATCTGCATTTCACCATGGACGATAATCTTTCCCTATCAGAGCGCATAAAGGCACGATACCGGGGAATGTATGTGGGAGTGTTCTTCAAGCGGTATATCCAAGGACTGTGGTGTGTGGCAGAGGGGCTTGTCTACTCTATGTTTGACGAGGACAAGCACGTCAAAGACAAGCACATGACCGGGGCGAAAGAATGGGTAGTGTCTGTGGACTATGGAACGGTGAACCCATTTGCAGCAGGCTTATGGGCATTTGATGGTCGGCACGCTCAAAAGGAATATGAATACTACTACGACAGCAAAGAAACCGGAATCCGGAGAGATGATGAAACACATTACCAGGAAATATGCAAGCTGATAGGAGATAGAAAGGTATCATTTATCATTGTTGACCCGTCCGCAGCGTCTTTCATTGAAACAATCAAAAAGCATGGGAAGTACATTGCAAAGGGTGCGGAAAATGATGTGCTGGACGGAATCAGGGTGCAGACAACGTTCCTGAACAGAGGAATTATCAGCTATTACAAGGACTGCGAAGCAACCATAAATGAGTACGGGCTGTATTCGTGGGATATGGAAAGCCCGGAGGACGCTGTTATAAAAGAGTTCGACCACTGTTTAGATAGCGACCGTTATTTATGTTATACATTCCTGCGGCGGCGGTTGAGGTGGAAATATTAAAATGGATATGTGGTAGAAAGGGAAAGGATATGCTTTTTAGACGCAAAAATCAGTATCTATTCAAGTTTAAAGATATACGTGAAAAAGAAAGATATGCTACAGTAACGGCAAAAAGTGAAGCAGACGCGGTTTGGAAGTTCATAAACAATCGTGCATTTCTTATGGTAAATCTTGATTGCGAATATGAGGTAATTGGAGGAATAAAAGCGATTTGAAGCATCTGCCAATGTGGTAAGGAGAGGATAGGAAAATGAATCTCATACAGTACATATCGTTCAGCATAGACAAGGCTATTGAAATGCTTATGGATAGCAAGACAAGCAAAATGGACGTTGCATTATTCCTGATGGATTTTAAAAAGATTCTGAATAAACCGGAAAAGGAAATCGTGGACGGAGGTTTTAAAGAGGTTGAAATAAGAGGGATTGAGGAAAGGGGATTGACAGAATGAGCATTAGCGAACAGGTAAGGGAATTAAGGGAAGTCGCAGAAATGTATGAGGGATTGGACGGTGGTAAAATTCTGTCAGAAGCCGCCGACACCACAGAATCCTTATCCGCAAAGCTGCAAGCGGCGAATATGGAGCGGTCAGCGGGGGATTGCAACGGGTGGATTCCGTGCAAGGAGAGATTGCCGGAAATAGGAAAGCTTGTAATATTATCTTTGAAAAACCTTGATATTTGTATTGGATATAGGGAAAATGATAGTATTTCAAGAATGACAGCTTATCTTACTGAAAAAGGATGCAGAATTGAATTCGGATATGTATTAGCATGGCAACCTCTCCCAGAGCCATACCATGAGCCTTAACCAATCCATCACCCACGGCAAAGAATACCGCAAGCCATACCGGGGAGCGAAAGGGATAGAAAGGATATAAATGAGTGCTTATAAAATTTTTGCAATAATTTTTCTTTCGATTGTTTTGTTGAATTATTTACTCCAAATGACAAAGTGTAATGAAAGAATAAAAAGAATAATGAATGGGATAGCTTTGATAGCCATATATGCAGTTGCCTTTTGTTTAAGTGGATTGAATTGAACGCTAAAAGGCAACTGCGGCAGGTGCAGGAGTTGGGAGAATATGAGAGGGGCGGTGATTGAATGATTTCAGCAAATGAAGCAAGGGAAAAGACAGAAGCGGTAAGAAATAACGGCGTTGAGCGTGAACTGGAAAGAATCGAACATGAGATTGAGGAAGCTATCAGAAATGGAGATAACAATATAGCTTTAGACGGTACGATAAGTCACCCAACAGCTAACTATATGCGGCAACTGGGATATGAGGTACACACTGGCAGTCAGTACAACGAATCGTATTTTACAATCAAGTGGTAAGGTGAGTATAACATGGGCTTAATTTCGTGGATAAAGGAGAAATTCAAAATGCTGTTTAAAACGGACGCTGAAAAGGCTTTTGGTGTGGAAACGTACCTGTCGCCGGAAATGGACGCTGCTATTAAGCTATGGCAGCAGTTGGAGAGTGGTAAGCCTCCGTGGGTAGATGGGGATACCAAAACAATCCGGTTTTCAAACACTGTGGCCAGGGAGCTGTCTAAGCTAGTCACACAGAATATTGACATTAAGGTGCAGGCCAAGTATGGGATTGGGGAAACGGCGGCCAAAATCCAGAAAGCCATTGACAATTATTTCCTGAAGAACGCTCAGGAGATTATTGGCAATCAAATCATGCTGGGTGGTGTGATGGCGAAGTGGAACGGTAAGGGAATGGACTACATACCGCCGGATCGGTTCCTGGTGACGGAGTTTGACAGCAACGGGGATATACATGGGGCAATCTTCTTCTCCTACTACCAGAAAGAAAAAAAGTTCTACACAAGGGCAGAATGGCACAGGTTCGAGGATGGCACACAGAAGAACGAAGCCGGTGAAATGGTATCGGTCCACATTTACCAGGTGTCCAACAAAGCCTTTGTGTCGGACCAACAGGACCAGATCGGCCGGGAGACCACACTTAAAAATACTAAGTGGGCGGATATTGTGCCGGAGTTTACAGCGGAGAACCTTGAAAAGCCTTTATTCGTATACATAAAGAATCCATACAGCAACACCATAGACTCTGACAGTCCACTGGGAGTATCCTGCTTTTCAGAGTGCATAGAGGAGCTTCGGTGGCTGGATATTGCAATGAGTACTATGGGTATAGAAACAGAGGATTCGGCACCTAAAATGATTGTCGGGCAGTCTGCAATACAGTATGCGAAAAATAATGGGATTAAACTTCCGAGAATGGTGCTTAATACTGGACTGGACGATATGACAGACAAACCATTTGAGCAGTGGCAGCCACAGTTGCAGGTGGCGAGCCGGACGGAGGGCATTAATTTCTATCTGAATATTATTTCTGCAAAAGTAGGGCTGGATACCGGGACTTTCGTGTTTAACGGTCAAAAGGTGGTGGTTGCCACAGCTACCCAGATAGAAGCCACAGAGCGAAAGACCATCAATACCATGATGATGTATCGTCAAGTCCTGGACAGGCCGGAATCGAACGGAGATGGGCGCGTTGGGGTGATACATGATATTGCGTATATCATTAACGCCATGGAAGCTATTAACGGCGATATAGCCCCATCCGAATTTGGAAACTATAAGCTGTATGCTGACTTCGGCGATCCATTCAGCAATAAAGAAGAGGACAAATTCTTTGAGCTGCAGCTTGCTAACCAGGGATATATGGCAAAGTGGCGCTTTAACGTCCGCCACCTGGGAGTTACGGAGGAAGAAGCAAAGCAGATGGTGCAGGAGGCTGTTGAGGAAAGAAACGCGAATCAACCGGAGGAAAGCAGACTGTTTGGGGAGGAATAGGGAAATGACATTACAAGAATTGGCTGACATATTGACAGAAGCATGGGGCGGCATTTCTGAAAAGATGGAAAAGCTGGCAGAAGCATTACGAAAGGCATTTGATGAAGCCAATAAGAAAATCGAGGAACACAAGAGGCTTTTGCGAAGACCGCCAAAATGGTACAGCAAAGCGAATGCTCCCGCTATACTTGTGAGTAGAAGCAAGCTGTATCATTGCCGGGATAATTGTTAGAAAGCGTGATTTTATGAGAATCAACAAAACAAATGGGAATGTTGACATAAAACTGGATACAAAGCGCATTGACCGCAATATGAAAGAAGCGCAGAAGCTGTTGAACCTGGCTGTCCGGACTGACTGTGAGCCGTTGGTTCCGTTACTGAATGGGCAGCTTCGCCGGAGCGCCAATTTCCCGGAGGGAGTATATGGGGGAGTGCTGGAATACAATACGCCATATGCGCATGCGATTTACGAGGGATTCGTATTTACTCCAAACATACCGATTAAGGACAGCGAGGGAAATATTACTGGTTGGTTTTCGCCGCCAGGACAAAAGAAACAGAAGACCAACAGAAAAATGCATTTCCACGAACCTGGCACAACAGACCACTTTTTTGAAGAAGCGAAGCGTTTACATGGCGTTGAATGGATACGGCTTGTAAAAGAAACTGCCGGAAAAGATTAACTTGGTACAAATCCCTATGCAATCTATTTTATAATTATACTGTGAGGATAGCTTGACGGAGCGAAAGCGGCAATCCCTAGTCGTTTCCTCACAATTCCAAAATAGGGAGATTGCAGAAAGGGAGTGCGATTATGAGCAAAAGAATAGACATGACCGGTCGGAAATATGGGAGATTAACAATCATAGAGCTTGACCGGATAGAGAATAACCACACATTTTGGAAGTGTCGTTGCGAATGCGGAAATATCGCTATAATTGACGGGGCAAAACTGCGTAACGGTCATACAAAAAGTTGTGGTTGTTTTAAGTTGGAAAATGTACGTAGACAGAGAAAGCATAATGAGTATGAAATTTTTGACAGCTATGTAAAAGTCAAATTAAGCGATACAGAGTATATGCTTTGCGATATTGAAGATTGGGAGAAATTAAAGAAACATCACTGGTATGTTAATGCTGTTGGGTATGCCGCGGGCGGAACAAGTAAAAATGGAGTATTCCTTTTCCACAAGAAAGTGACAAATACCACAAGCGAAATCATTGACCATATCAACATGAATAAATTGGACAACAGAAAATGCAATCTGCGGATAGCGGACAAGAAAATCAATTCCATAAACAGAGGATTGCAATCAAATAATAAAACTGGATATAAGGGCGTTTACCATGATAGGCGGTATGGCACATGGAATGCAAGAGTTACTGTTGCCGGAAGAACCATTCATTTAGGCACGTTTCCAACAAAGGAAGAAGCGATTGCGGCGAGACAAGCAGGAGAAGAAAAATATTATCTTCCACAGCTTGAATCCGTGAATAAATAGTTTGGCAAATGGAAGAGGCCGGGAAAGGATAGGAGTATGAGCGATGAAGTAAGGATGTTTGCAATCATGTGTGCAAAGAACAGCATAATGCTTATGTGCTTTACATTATTAGCAATTGTGTTTAGTCATTGGTGGATTGTATTTTTTGCCGCTTTATTCTGGACATGTCCAGCAAAAGAGGGAAAATGATATGCTTAGGCCGGAATACTTTGATGGAAAAGAACAGCGCATGATGGAGCTGTATCAGCAGTTATCCGAGTTTATCCTGAAGGAAATTGCCCGGTTCCTGATTGCTGCCGGGAAGATAACTCCAACAGCTGACCGGCTGCTTCAGCGGCTCCGGCTGATGGGAGAGACGCAGGCGGAGATTGAGAAGAAGCTGCAAGTCCTGACAAAGCTTTCCAGGAAAGAGCTCCGTG
>OOIH01000804.1_pt1 | contig 17972 bp, 22 predicted proteins | sample 1691801 | NCBI WGS metagenome assembly OOIH01 (sample SAMEA1061690, study PRJEB22710) | metagenome
TAAAACAAAATTATCGTCTACAAAATTTAAAAAAGGAGTTGTACATAATACAAAGTTATGTTATAATATAGTATACGTATAAGAGAAGTAGCCGAGAGGCGCGGAAAGGGAAGGTATGAAGATGAATAAGAATATGGAAATGATTAAAAATGCGTTAGGTGCGAAAATATCTTTTAATCTAATAAAGAAGAATATGTATGTAGATTTCATAACTCCTTTGTTGGATAAAAATTTAACGTCTCAAGAAATTTATGATTTTTATTGTAATAAACATAAAAATCATTTTGGAAATGTTTTTTATTTTGAAAAATTGATACGCAATAAAAATGGTGCTTTATTGGAATATAGTGATGTTATAGAAGTAATGGACCCTTATTATAAGGAAACGTTAGAGTTGGCTGTGTTAATAAGTGGGCAGGAAATAACGTGTCAGCAGTTTTATGAAATGTATTGTTTAATGCATAAGCGCATAGAAAAAGAAGAATTTTTTACAGAAGAGATAGAGCAAACATTCTTTGATAGGGAGGTGTAAAATGCAAGAACTAAAAGAAAGATTAGTGCTTTGCTGTAAGGAATACAAGGGCAACTATAAAGGAAATGAGATTAAATTTTTACAAAGTGTTAAATTAGCAGCATATCCTGACGCTATAGTTGATGAATTAACCAATGGGTATATAATAATACCATTGGTAGGGACGGAACGTTATATTATTGAGGTTTTTAGAGGAAGCGAATTGGTATTAAGCGAGATTATTTTTAAGGAGGATAAATAAAATGACAACAACAGTAGCTTACATGGTAATTTCGAAAGCGGTAAACAGTTATTTGAGAGAAGTATTTTCAGACAATTTGCTGAATAAAGAAATGAGATATGAGAAAGCGGACGAATTATATGAAGCAATGGAGGTGATCGAAAAATGTATCGCGCATTATCAGAGGGCAAAATAAAGACCATATAGATATAAACAAAAGAGGCATATAGCCTCTTTTATTTATACTGTAAATGGCCCGTACCATGTACTTTGAAAATTTCCCCTTGCATATATTTCTAAAACAGAGTTTGATTTGTAATAGAAAAAGATTTGTAACATAGGGTAGGTTTCTATATTGTTTACCGTAAAAAGGGTTCCGTTTACTTCTGATTTTGAAACACCTGAGGGCGAGTTAGAAATAGAAACGGATTGCAGATCAGCAAGGGTAGCGCATTTTTTAGGCATACTGTTAAAATTGACTGTAGTTAAATTATTGATATAGTCTTGAAAACTTCCGCCAAAAACAAATCCATTACCGTTATAGGGGACTAAATTAGCAAAACCTGTTTCTGGAATACCTTTAGCCATTAGTGATAAAAAACCAACAACGGAGTTGCTCTCTTTTGCTAAATATAGGAGTTGAGATATTGTATTTGATGCCGTAACCGACGAATCACTAATGCGTATTTGTGCGGACTTTCCATTGATTGTAGTAGACCCATATAAATCGTTAACCCTAACACTTTCGGAACCGAATGTAATCGTATCTAAATTTTCTGTTAAATTTTGAATATTGTTTGTAACTACATTCGGATTTATTGTTAAGGTATTGGACGAATTACCAGATAAATTTACCCAATCATTCCATAATGTGGAATCTCTAAAACGAATTGCGTAAAATTTAGGTTGTGCAAATAATTGGACAATATACGTATCAGAGCAAAATACTTCCAATTGCGCTCCACCCGTTGTTTTTCCGTTGGGTGCGTGCAATGCGTTTTGCAAGGTGGACGCTGAAATCCGAAATGATCCTTGTGTTGTATAATTGTTTAGTTCTACAACAGAAGAAGTTGAAGATATCATTAAGCCGTCAGCTGGGTATAATTTTATCCATGACTGAAATGTAGATGAGGTAGCCCTTCGAATCCATACACCTACGTTTTCGGAAATAAATATCTGTACGCACCCCTGCATACTATTATCAAATACAGGGAATACTAATAGTGTGGACGTTAAATTTGCTCCGGGGGGTTTATTTTTTATTGATCCAATGGCGTTTGAATCTATTCGATTAACCGAGTGAATCAAAATAGCGTCGCAGTCTGAATTTGCTGTAAGCACTTGAGATTTCATACAGGCAGCCGAATTTTCGTTTGGAATTTTTATCCATAATGGAGTAGCGGTCGTTGAGGTTCGTCTCCCAAGATAAAAACTACTTCCATTATTTAACAGAATCATGCCTGCACCAGGCGTAGCTGAGCGTAATGATGTAAAAATAGATACAAATCCGGTAATTGTTGTTTCAATTGGGCCGTTTGTTACTGTAGTTCCACTGATATAATAGATACGGTTTGGTTGTAATTCGAACAAATCGACCGGTTCGGTTATGTTTCCAGCAATACCAGCACGCATCACATCATTCGGTAAAGTAACCTCTCCTCCGCCTCCTCCACCGATTTTTACCCAAGCAGACAATTCAGGCTTGTTATAGATTCCATTGGACATGCGGCGAGTTACCATATATAAAGCACTCTCCCCATAATTGAAGTATAGTACCGTATTGTCCTGACTGTTAATTTGCGTATCTTTGGCAAAGTCAGGGGCAGGTGTCGTATATGGGCCGAAGGAAAGAACGAGGCCCTGAAATGGCGATGGACCAGGCAACGGGTCAATATTTGAATTTGAAGTTGCATTTTCGGTGATTTGGTACTGCCGGTTGGTTCCGATATAGTCCCAAGAGAATGCGTTTAATACCCCAGTATCATCAATGACGGCATCGCTTCCAAAAAACGCGTTAGCAAGCTCCCATTTCATGGAATCTAAATCCACACCTCCACCGCTGATTTTTTCGAGTGCTTCCTCGGCTTTGGCTAAGGCTGATGCTGCGGTTGTGGCAGCCTGTGTGGCAGAATCTTGTGCTGCACTGATGGAGGTATCCTGCTGCGTGTTCTTTGCTTGAATTGCTGTGATGTTATTTTCAGCAGCTTCCATTTTTGTAGTCAGTTGATTGACTTGGGTTTCTAACTGTGAAATATCCGCAGTTAATGTAAACCAATTACTCCATGTACCATTGGCACCCTGAAAGCGAATGTAGGTTGCAGTTTGTTCTGCTGCCATAAATAGAATTTGATATACAAGATTATTTTTGTTTTTGAATGCCAAAAGAAGTTTATTTCCCTCAGGAAGACCTGTAGGTATTCCGGTATAGGGTTCATTTAAAAGAATGTAAAATCCGCTTTTAATAAACACGTTAGCATTATGCCCTTCGGGGGTATAATTAACAAACGAGTCATCAGAGTTTCCACTCAAAAATGATGTCCATTGTCCGAATGTGCCGTTAATTTTTTGACGAATGTATAAGGTATTCGTATTAGAATCAATAGCAAATTGCGTGGAAAAATTTGAGTTTACATCAGAAGAAAACACAATCACTCGACCCTTAAAATTTTCGTAAGGTGCGTGCGTTATGGTTTGATTTTGATTGTAATAGTAGATGCGGTTTGGGACGAGAGAATTCAAATCAGGATATTTAATAGATGCGTCGGTAAAATCCGCACCGTAGCCTTCCATAGTATTAGGTGCATATCCATATGTCAATCCTGTATCTACCCAAGTTCCATTTCTATATTGATATATGTGATTGTTTGTGGTAAGGATATACACTTTCGACGTGTCTGTCATAGCAGCTTCGGAGTCAACGAATTCCGGTGTAAGCATAGAAAATAAATACGGCTTTACAATGTCACCAAGACTACCATCAGTCACCATACGGTCAAGTGCATTATCTAGTTCTTCGCTCAAATCCAGATTATTAAAATAATTATTCATATACGTTTCTAACGTATTGATTTGATTTGTAATGGACGTTTGAAATTCCTGATTAGCTGCTTCAAGATTTCGCTTGATCTCGTCAATCTTGGTATTTTGCGCGCTTTCACTTTCTTGAATTTCTTGTCGTAATTCAGTGCGCAATTCGTCAAGCGCTTCTGTATTAGATGCGATTCCCTCTTCTATTTTTGCGTTGAGCTGGGTTTCTAATTCGTTGAATTGCTCTTGAACCTTTCCGTCGATAAGAGCAATTTCCTTTTCGATTTCTTCCTTTAGCTTATTTACCATGTCGGAGATATCGGTAGGAATGTTATCCCATATTTCTTGTAATTCTGCTCGAATGGAATCAATATCATCAGAGAGGTTGTCAAACCCTTCCTGTGTTTTCTTTTGGAGTTCATTCAAGCGATAGATGACTTTGGATAGCAGTTCCATATAGGACAGACTATCATCATAAACTAAAGGCAGTACTTGTTGACACCAAAAGCGAAAGGGACGTAATCCTAAGTTGTAAGCCATTGTAAACCTCCTTAATAGATTAACATAAACAGATCATATAATTCTTCTACAATCATGCGGTCAATGTTAAGAATGGAGTCTCGATATTCTCGAATTAAGCTGATATAGCTACGGTTTCCAGTGAGCCCCGTTCGTTCAATGGTATATCCTGTATCTACTTTTCCGTGTGAGACTTCGTTTCCTATATTGGTTGCGGTATTATGTTTTGACGTATCGCCGACTCCGATTTCACTTTCTTTTGTAGTATCCTTAGCTAAGGTGGACGAATGGGAAGAGCTCTCAGACTGCGTTGAAGTTTCGGAATTTTTTGTTAAGGTTTCAGCATATTCTGAATGCTCACTTCCATCACGGTTGACAGTGGTATTCTCACTAACATCGCGTTCTGTTTCAGCCTGCGATGTTGAAGAATCGTCGCGTTGTTGTGTTCCGTCACTGGTTCCACTGTCGCTTCTTGTAATGTTGGTTTGACTTTCGGCACTTTCGTTTTCATTTCCTCTTGTAGATGTTGTTTTATTTTCTGTGTTACGAGTGCTTTCTGTTCCTTCACTTTGGCTTCCTGTACTGGCCCAATCGGTTCTGCTCAGTTTCGCTTGCGGATAATCGCTGTTTAATTGTTCTCCTGAAGTTGTCTTGTTTCCTGTAGCAGTTGTTTCACTGTCACTTGTACCGCTTGTCGTTAACTCTCTAGAAGAATCTGTTGTCTGTTTTTCATTTCCTGAATTTTCTGATTCGTTGTGCGTTGTAATGTCGGAGTGTAATTCATCACTGGAAGAACCAGTTGAAGTCTCATGCAGTGTACTTCTTGATGTGTCATTGCTCTGGTTTGTTTTGTCAGAGGCACCGTTCGTTGCATTCGTTTCTTTTCCTGTGCCTGAAATATCTTCGGAAGAGGTACCATTCATTGTGGTATCCGTACTTCCGCTTCGATCACGGGAAAGAACGTTTTCATAGTTACCTGTTTCTGAGCCTTCCAATTCCAATTCATGTTGCTTATTTGCTTCTGAAATTTCCTGCTTTTGCATTACTTCTTTGATGGAAACATCAGTTAACGGCTCATATTTCCATGCCAGAGTTTTATATAACTCGTTATAAGGAGGCATAATTAAATTCAAAGACTCCTCTAAATAGAGCTTCCATAATGCTACGGTTTCCATACAGATTTCTTTGTTGAAATAATGGAGAACAATTTTTCGTTCCAGCTCAGTTCTGTGCCCTTCCTCATAAATCGGAAAGTCAAAGTCGAAAATTTTAGGTAAAGCAATTTCCAGTTTTGCATTTAGAGTTGTCGGAGGTGGGTCAATTCCTTGGCAATAATAGTCAACAATCCAACGCAAGGTGGTTGTGTACTTACTCACTGGTACGGCCCCCTTCCTTATCTACTATAGCAGGTGAAGTAAGCATATCCATACCGACAGGAAAACCTAATGTGGCACGGTTTACATTAGTATCCAGATTCGAGCGGTATGCGACTTTAATGTTGGTTCCAAACATAGCATTTATCTGCTCTGCTGCTTCTTGTCTTGCGACTAAAAATGATTCTCGATTTGCTTCTACGTTACCGTCATTTCCTCCAACTTCTTCTGCGACTAAACGCTCACGTTTATCTTGATTCGCATTCTCTATGCCAAGGAAACTTAATACTTCATTGTAGATATTATTGTATAGGATTTTCAGCTTATCCGAAACGTAAGGAACATCAGTACGAATGGCTTCCAGCATATCACTTAAGTTTAGGTTAGGGTCTCCAAAAATAAAGGGGATATTACCATCGTACTGCATGTATAAATTCCGAAGAGTCAAGCGCTGCTTCTCACTGGATCGTAAAAGGATAGGAGTTTTCTGACCCTTCACATTTACATCAATTGCTCGCCGTATTTCATAGAGCAAATAGCTATATAAAATGATAGTTTCCGAAGTATCCGTTCTCGCGTAATTATTAAAAATAATTACACTGTTCGACGGGTCACGGAAATCAAATACGGAATGTTGTTCAGAGATAGAAAACGGGCGTCGCCTTGTTGGAATGCCGTACACGGTGTACCCTCCACTTAATGTGCAAGGTAACGTCAGATTTCCAACCAATTCTTCATCAAAATAAAGACAGTTTCCACGGTCAAATAAACTCATCTCTATCGTTCTCGCATCACAGGTTAATGGAAGGTTTTTCCATTGAAAACGAGTAACTGCCAGATTTTTTAATCGTGTGTAAATATCTAAAAATGTTCGGTTATTGATGTTTTGAGATGCCAGCTGTAATCCGATTTCTCTTTTTCTTCTGCTCATTTACACTACTCCATTCGGTTGACTATAATCTCCTATGGTAACGTTTGGCCCATGCCATAAAGTAATCCCTGTGGAAAAGATTTGTTTTATTTTCGATAAATCCCCAAACGGGATAGACCCATCAATTTTAGGGGCGCGAAGTTGTACATAATTCCAACTTCGTCTTGTGGTAAGGTTAGGGCGTTTGACCTGATTTACTTTATACCCGTACATATCAAAGTAGCCGTCTATGATCTGTGCGTATTCCTGTGTGATGGAGCCTTGAGCAAAGAAAAATTCCATAACTTTCGACATAACGATAGGGGCACTCCCTTGCGAACCGTTTACCGTGCCGGGCCTTGTGCTTACCTCATAAACCTGTGCAATATCTCTGGCAATTTGCTCTGCGCTATTGAGCACCCCGCTGACACCGCTTCCGATTTGAGACATTCCAGAGGCCAATCCAAATCCTCCACCGCCAGCGACGGCCATTCCCCCAGCAGCAATTTGCCCAACCGAACCAATTCCGCCAAGCACATGACTAATTCCTGAAATAATTGCTTGATTTCCGTTTTTGGCAAGCCAAGCTCTGTAGGTGTCTACGTTCCATGTACATTGAGGGTATCCATCAATGACGAGCTTTTCCATATGATTCATGGCAACCCCCTTATAATCCTGTGGATAAATTACGACTGTAGGGCTGCATGTTAAATCCCCAATCATATTAAAGGTGCAGGATTCTGTGGAAAACAGCTCGTATCTGTAGTCTCCACTACAACCGTTTCCTCCCCATACATGTAGGAAATTATAAGGGTAGCTCAGAAGTTTTTTATTTCGTGGACGATACCCATCAATCGTGCTTACTGCTTTCGGTTTCGTTACCTTTAATTGTTTTGGCTTTTCTGCCGGCTGTTCTGTAAATATTTTGGGCGCTATAAATATACTAATAACAGCGTCACTTTGATTCTTAGCAACAAGGTTGCTTAATATTAAATTCAGGTTACGTGCCCCACGTTCATCGTTATCCACAACAACATACTCTACCCCCGAATACATACCGCCAATGAGCTTTCCCGGCTTGATCGTCCCTTCCTCATCAATAGCTTGAGCCATCGCGATGCACAAGTCCTCTAAATATCCGGTTGCTGATGCTCCGGCATATTTGTAGGGGCCAATTTCTAAGCCCTCAGGTACGGTATGCCGTCCAGGGGCATCGTCGCTGACATGTTCCCGTACCACAAAACTATCATAAAAATGTAAATGCGGCCACCAAGTTTGCATGACATCAAGGCTGAATGCAATTTCACACATGTTTTCATTGATGAAAAGAATTTCATCAATAAAGCAATAGTACCATTTCGTTTCGTATCGCTTGTTATTGAACATCAGGTAATTGCAATCATAAATATTATCCGCAGCAATCGGAAGACGTATCCTGTTCTGCATACGCACAGGCGTACAGTCTGTAAAACTGTACTGTCTACCGTGTGCATCTTTAGTATGGGATAAGAAATATTGGGCTTGCGTTGCTTCGGAAGAAAACGTTAATGTATCGGTATACGACGAATCTAACGGCACATTCCACAAAAGATAGATTCTTGTTTCTGGGGTAATGTAGGGGGTAATTAGGCTCATTTACCTCGCCTCCAACTTGTATTTTGTTTCTCCAACTCGACCGAATCTTATTTCGCTTCCATTTTCATAACAAAAACAATAGATCGGCGTTGTAGCGCTTGTTACTTTTATCGTTTTATTTTTTGAAAAACCGCTATTATTTTTCAAACTTAACGGTGTGTTTGTGCTTGTTACCTCAATTCCTTTTGCATTAGCCATAGTAAATTTTAGTAAATACACTTTATACAAGTCCAAAGGCGTTTGATCTTTCAATTCGGATACAGAAAATTCCTTTTGACGTATTACAGGGAATTTAATTGTACTATCGGCATTATAAATAGAAATGTAAATTGGAACATCATCTATTCTTGTGCTTGCAAAGTTTAGCATAAAGTCAAAAGAATACCGATACTTTTTATCAGTGTAATCGGATATATAACTTGTATTTGTTGTATTGGAATATGCCTTTAAAACAATTCCGTTACTCATAGTTGTAGTTACTGTTTTCCCATCTATAGAGGGAATTTCTAATATGGCAGTTTCTTCTTCTATTGTAACTTCTATCTTGTTTACCTTACTATCACTTAAAACAGTAGGTGAGAATATTTTATTTAATCCTGCGGGTATTGGAACCGTGTTTACATAATTGAAATATTTCCATACACTCATGGAATTACTAAAAAATGTAGCTGCTTCTCTTGCTTCCGTTACATGTACTGATGTTTCGATCATTTCATTCCCCCCTCTTGCTTTGCACTGTATTACATAATTACCGACCGTGAGGTCGGTAATTAGTAACGGATTACCTATGATTGTTTGTTTACTTCCCATAGTACATCATTCCCATCAATTACGGTGCTGCCGTTTTTCGCTGTCAGCTCTAACGCTTCTCCAACGTAAAGTTCAGTTGCACCTTCCACCGTTAAATCAAATAACGGTTTGACAATGATTGTTTTTGTGACAGGTTCTTTCGCACCGGTCACGTTACATATTACGGTGTAACTCCCCTCTTCATTCATTACCTGATTCAATGGATTTTCTTTGTATGTCATATTTCCCACTCCACATATTCCGCAGGGATTAACTGTCCGTCTGCTACCGCTTCTAAATGTAAAATTTTATCTTTATACACAGTAGCATCACCTCGAATCTCCACGGTTAATTTTTTTTTGCGATAGTTATGGTTGCTGTATCTGTTTTGGTTCTGTCGCCGATGGCAGTTGCCGTTACGGTGACTGTGCCATCTTCGGCACCTATGGTTGCTGCAATTTCCCCCTGCGAATTGATAGTGACTCCCTGTGTCTCAGGAATCGACCAGGTAACTCCACGGTTGAAATCTCCTGTTCCGGCAACTGTCGCAGTTAATGTGACAGTATCAGGTGCTAAAATGGACGGCTGCAACGTAAAGGTCTTGGGGGCAACAGTAACGGAAGTAATGGTTGGGTCGGTAATCGTCCCATCAGTCATAAAGAACGCACAGGCGTTACTGTAAGGCGAGGCGGAAAACGTTTTCCAACAATGATAGTCGTAATTGGTATACAACCCCTCCGGGTTTCTGATATCCTCTATTTCATTGATGTTGTCGAAGATCATAAACCAAGACCGATCACATATAAAGGTCGCAAGCTTTTTCAAGCGCTCATTTTCTTCTGGCGTAAAAGGAATATACGGCGTATCTCCTGTGGTTAGAATCTCAATCAAACGCTCCTCGTCCGTCATTTCGAAGCTATCCACAAGCACTCGATTCTTTATGAAATCAACATAGGGAAGCTGAAACGCTGCTGCCAGCACTTCAACATCAAAGATAGCATCGACATCGCCGCGGGTTATCATAATCGCATCGCGGGGGTCGGTGTAGTTTCTTACGTGAGCAGCATTATAGTTTCTGGAAAAAAACTGCCAGTTATTTAGCATCGCCTTAAACTTTGTGATAACACCTTTCGCTGTCGTTTCGGTAATAGTCTGTATGGTCTCTGTGGCAACTGCACCATTGAGCGCCATTTTCCCAATCATGTACTTCATTACCAAAAACTCATCATAGTTTGATGCCGTATACATCTGCTCTATGATTCGATTTACCAGATCATAAAGCCCCTCCTCACTTAAGAACGCTTGCCGCAACTCCTGCGTACTAATGGTGATTTTGTAATACTTCTGGTAATTCATGCGATGGAAGGTTGCCTGCACATCAGGTTTTTCTCTTTTGAATACCTCACGTTCGGCCCGGTCAGGGTCAAACTGCTTCACCTTTGCCATGTTCACAAAAATTTCTTCAATGGAATCCCCATACTTCATAATTCCCTTTTTGAACATAGCCCAGGGATTTTGATACTGACGGCTCTGAACCGTAACTAAAGCAATACGATTCATCAATGCCGGAAGAAATGCGTTTCTAACAGGACCCGGAGTTGTAACAGCCTCTCCAATAGCAGCTAATGTTTCTAAAGTCCCATCAGCCAAAGGAAACGGTTCGTTAAACTGGTTCTCTAAATCGGAACGTACCGCATTTAACATATCTGTAGTGGAAGCTTTTAAGGTTTTCGTTTCTGGAATTTTAGGCATTTTCTACCCCTTTCTTATTCAAATAAATCCTCGTACGTTGTTTTTTCTTCGCTATTTTCCGTTTCGGTTTCGTCCTCTCCTAAAATTGTAGTATCTTCTGCGATGGAATCTCCTCCGAAAAACCGGTTAATATAGCGCTCTTTCAGTGCATTGTATTCACTTCTCCAATGCTCCACCGTATCAGTTACATTCGCCTCCGTGATTGCAGGGGCTTCTACGGCTATTTTTACATACTCATACTCTTCTTTATCATCACCGTCATACACTTCACCACCTTCCCGTAAGTACCCCTCTCGCTCATCATAATCGGCCCTTAAACGGTCGAAATCTGCCTCTAAATCGGCACTCATACCTGTCCCTTCATACATTCTCTTTAGGATATTATTGTACCCCGTTTTTGTTAATAATGCCACAATTACCTCCTTATAAAATATAACGATCAACCATAAACCATAATGGCATTTTTCCCGGCGCTCGAATTCCTCCTAAATAGTTAAACCACTTATTCGCATACTCAATTCTCCACGGCTGATTTTTGTCTCTTGGACGTTCATAATTATACATAAACGCATACGCTAAATAGCCCGGTGGCTTTCGACTTTTTGAAAATTCTTCAAACGTTAATGGATACTCGCTAGTTTTACCCCATTGCAAGCCCTCCCGCATCTCATACTTGATTCGACGGCACTGTACGCTACCATTCTTCCAGTCAAGAGAAGGGTCATACGATTCTGCCCAACGAATCAACTTATTTCTTGGGGTCCACTGCGCTAATCCAAACCCTGACTTATTGCTATCCGGATTTGTCGTTGGGTCATCATTTTCATATCTCCAAGGATTTAACCCGGATTCTGCTTGAAAGTTAGCGCACATTGCAGCCACACTTTCTAACGTCCACCCTCGAAACTCACGCCATATCATTTTTACATTGATTTGCTGCCCCTCCTGTGATAAAGGGCCACTGACCTTATACTGCCATTCCATCAGATATTTAATTTATCCAATATCACAGCAAGTTGCTGCCGGGTGACAACACTTTGTGGTTTTTTACCATCAAAAATACCTTGCTTTGTATAACGGCTCCAAGCATCAGCGGCCCATAGGGAAGGCTCTGTATCCGCATTAAACACACGGGACTCGATTTCTTCTCGAATTAACGATAGTGTTTCTTCTCTTGTCATTTCTATCCACCTGTTGTTAAACACATCTGCAATAAACGGGTACGGGTCAATTTCTTTCCCGTTGTAATGCACTTCCATATGTAAGTGCGTTGCTATTTTTAATACCGAGGGGTCGGACGAATTACCCATAACTCCGATAATTGTTCCAAACGATACCGTATCATTCAATGAAACATACATCTTTTCAAGATGTTGGTACAGGGTGTCATACCCTCCCGCATGCTTAATTTTAATATAGTTCCCTCGGTATTTCGTAAATCCAATATCGACAACGTACCCAGCTGCAACAGACTTTACATAAGTGATATGCCTTGAAATATTCCGACCAATATCAATTCCTTTATGAAAGGTAGATGCACCTGCAATCCCTGTATTTCTCTTGCCATACATGGAAGTAACTCGAAATTCCTTCTTATAATCAATATCAATCGGAAGGGACTTAAATAAACTATACATTGTCTAATTTCTCCGTTAATAACTTAAGTGCCATCGTATTGTTATTGACAGCTTCCGCTAATTTTTTTGTTTCCTCTTCATGGGATTTCCGAATATCATCAATTTGCTTTTGATAACGATCAGTCGTATACTTCACGTAATACGCCATTACAAAACAAGCGGCAATGGGAAATCCTAGATTGCTAATCAGTTGTGTAATATCCATGATCCTACCTCCTTACATAAACTTGTGTGAAACAATCTCTTCCATTAAATTTTTACTGCGCTGGGTATCGCAATATACCTTTCCTTGTCTATAATTATCTAAAAGAACCTTCAAAAACCCATTTCTATAGTTAAACCCAATAAACGTTGTGCTATCGTCGTGTTCCTCTACTTGCAGTGCATATACGACAGGGTATGTCCTTTGATACTTCTCCGAAATGTATAATTCCCTTTTCTTATTATAAGCCCATATACCATACATCTGCCCATCGAATTTAATTGTAGTAATGTATTTCAGTTTGTTTTGATTTGGAAGTTCTCGTAAAAAACAAATACTATCCAGCATAAACTTATTGTTGTAATTGCTTTCAAAAAATTTGTCCTTTTTCGTTACCATCGCTAAATCAGACTTCATTTTCATTTCTAAAAATTCCGCTGATGTCGATGCAATCTCTAAACAAACTTTCCCTTTATCTGCTTTATAATACGCTGTTTCCCCTTCCTCATACTTTCGGTCTAATCCCCAATACACCGTATAGGGATTTACCAAAGAAAGAGCATTCGCCATCATTATTACACGAACACCTTTACGATTTCGAATAATGGTTTCTAACAAGCCCAAAAAATTATTCACTTCATTTTTTAGATACTTCTTTCCGGCTTTCTCTTCAAATAAAAACTCATCAAACAAAACCCATTGTACATAAGGATACGACGCACTCTTAAAGTCATCGCATGATGTTAAAGCAACACAGTACCCACACACATCATATGTCATTTCTGTGATCTCGCACTTTCCTAATTGTTCTCGACTGATATAATACTTATCCCCTATATTTTTAATGTGGCGATTCTGCGCTTTTCCTTCCTTCATCAAATCCGCAAACAAATCGTCTTTGACTCGTTGTAACTCTTTATCTCTACGCCTAACGTATACAAATTGCTCTTTTGCTTTCACAAACTTACGAATAAATAGCTCTTTACAGGCGAATGATTTTCCAATTCCTCGGCCTCCCACTGTCATATTGATAAATGCGTTATGGGATAATAACGGCACTAAACTATAATACATTTTAATCCCTCTATATTACAGGAGAGAATTGAACCTTTTACTTTGTGGGTCAGCACATATCGTATGCGGCACATGTTACTGCGTGACACCCGCATAACGAAAAGTAAAGTACCATTTCAATTCTCTTCCCTACCTTAATTATACCATATTTATAAAAGAAAATCAAATAATTTTAAAGGTCGTTTCTTTCAGTACAACTCCTCCCTTTACCACACGTTGTTGTAACTTTCCACTGTATTCGACTCCCTCATGAAAATTTTCCCAGGTCACTTGAGAAAAGCATTGCTCTGGAAGCCCTGCACAGGTAATCTTCTTAAATAAAAATCCCCTCCCATACGGAATAAATAAATGCGCAGGCGTTTCTTTTGCAATACGTTGTTCCATTTCTTCTTCGGTCACAAACTCTAACTCCATATAGCTTTTCGAACGTAAATATCTTCCATATTCAAATTTCATTTCCAGTTTCCAGGCACCTAACTTTACATTATCTACTTCAAGCATTTTCGGATGCTCATCTCCCATTAAATGTAAGGAATCTGTATCTGCGTATAAAAATCTATCATAATTTTGTTGTGCAGCACAAATAGTAATATATCTGGCCCAAGAAGTCGTATACACTGCTACAGGAATATACACAGGCTTTCGATATTCCTTTTCGCTGGTTTTATATACCACCTCATCGTTCATCAATACGGGATACTTCGAACGAACCACAGGATTCAATCCAAACCTTCCGTATAACGCATTCTGCATCAATTTAGCAATTGTTCTACGACCACCATTTTTCTCTAACGTTGCTTCCGTCTTTTCTTTTGTCCATTTCATTACATATTCGTTAAACATCTGGTTTGACTGCCGAAATTTCCAACCCCCTTTCCATTCATGTATTTTAATATCATAATGTCGTTTCATCAGTTCTAAATCTAAATGTGTCACATATAGCTCTTGCGGTTCGTCGATCTCTTCTAAGTATTGTGCAGGCGCATATCTTCCGCTATTCTTTAACTGTATTATTGGAAGGAAGCCTTCCTTTAATACGGCTGTAAACGTAATACACTGTACATACAAAGAATACTCGTCATCATATTCATATTGTCCATGAAATAGCTTCCCTTCCCCATAGGGTAACATCATGTATGCTAACACATAGGGGTACAAACTATTCACATCAAATACAAGACCTTTTCTAATATCCTTTCCTACATAACGTTTATTAGCATAAACATACCCTCCTCGATACGCCTGACGAATATCTGCATCATACTCTAATACAGGGAAATAAGCATCAAACGCCTTTTTCCCTATAATTTGTTTATAATCATAAAACGCATTGCTCGCCTGCGTGATTTTTCGCATTCCTTGTTGATATAATACAAAAATTGCTTGCGCAACGATTTGAACATCACGACGAACATAATCCTTTTCTTCTTCCGTCATAGTGTATCCTATCGGACGATCTAAATTATAATCAATTTCTCCCTTTCCTTCCTCTAAATGAAACGCTTTCGCTATTTCTTTCACTTTCATTGGTAATATTTTATAGCTGTCTCGAATTTCTACAACATCATCAAAACCAATTCGCATTGTATACCACTGATTCATATCTGAAATCATCGTTGTAAACTCAAACCTTTCTACGTTTCTATATTTTACCCATTTATATCCATTCAGCATCAAATATGCCACAATAAAATTACCATCAAATTTCAAATTATGAAAATAAAAAATACCACCAAGCTGTGACATTAACAACAACGCTTCTTCAATCGTATCCCCATAATAGATTTCTTCTGGGTTATTCACAGAACAACAAGCAAAGGCCCACACCCGACAATCTTCCTCATTATTATTTGTCTCAAAGTCCATCACCCAGTAGGCTTTCATTTCTTATTCTTCCTTATCCGGCCACTTTTCTCTTAAATATTTCCATCGGGCATCGGGGAGGGCATAATCATCAAACGCATTTCTAATATCCTCGATACTTGCTCCTTGACGGTAGGCCCTTTCTACTTCTGTCCAATACTTAAGTACACGTTTTGCATTTTCGTCTTGTTCAAAAACTTGATAATAATAATTCATTTCAAACACAGCATCAAAATAAACAGCTTCTCCAACTAAATCTTCCGGTAAACTACTAACAATTCTTTTTATTTCCGAATACTGATCCGTTTTTTTCCAATTTCTGTCTAATGCCATTAAATAATTTTGTTTGTATATAGCATTCACTTCGTGCGCATATGTACTTCTCAACTGATTCTCGAAAGCCTTTCGAAACATATCAAACATTCGGTTAGTCAAATCCCTTTCTTTTCTGTTGTATGTATTTAAGTTTTCGGTTTGTATCGTTCTTGTATTCCCCTTTTCATAACTTACCTTATTCTGTCGTTCTTTTTTCTTTTTATTCACACGTCTCAAGTCCACTCGATAGGTTCCAATTTCCCATTTAGTTTTTATAACATCTTTACTCAAACGTTTCAGTTGTTCTTGTCCAGGCTTCAAAAATCGGGAATATGTTCGCACTAACTGATTAAAACGTTTAGCATCTGTCTCATTCATAAACTTCGATACACTAATTCGTTCCGGTAAAAACGGTGCCATTTCAGGATTCTTTTTTGCTACTCGAGTTAATTTTGCATTAAACTGCCGTACTAAATTGGTTACCTTTTTCCTGCGCTGTTGCAGTACATAATTAGATACCTTTCCCATTCCTTCCCTCCTATAAAATAAGCGGGTAAACTACCCGCCATTTTTTTTTTTACACAAGCTCAAACGTGAGTATGTTCTTATCAACGCCGCGATTCACTTGTTTTACAATAACCTCTACCGGCTCTTCCCAAGTCTCCGGCGTTCCCATAATCTGGAACAATTTCTTTACGGCACCATAAACTCCCATGGATACACACTGATACCCTACACCCTTATCATCAATCAATACAATGCGAGGGACGACTTGCACATGGCCTGTTTCATCGTTAGTCATTTCAACCACTTCACAGTACACATTTTGTATCTTTACCTTCATGTTGATGCAGTCTTTCAGGTGCTTCTCGGGATTGTTCATGGCCTTAAACAATATCTTTTTCTCCTCTTTTGTTTTAGGCTCAAAAGATACGTACTGCGTCACCTTCTTTTCGGTCAGCTCATCAATGTAATTCTTCTGTTCGTACATTCCTACCGGTAAATTCATGTTTTCCATTATTTTTCTCCTTTCAATACGTCACTTAATTTACAGCTATTCTTCAAAAAGAAATCGTCTTCCATATACCGCATTTCCTCAACTACTTCTAAACGAATCTTAACAGCATCAGTAATTCCAGCCTTTTTCAAAATCTTTCTAACATCATTATCGGATAGCGCCTTTTTCATAAAAAACTCTAACACTTGTTCTTCAGAACAAACAAAACCTTCATCATCTTCTTTCACCTCGTAAAAGTGAATCCTTGCGATTTTAATTTTTCTTCTCATTTCTTATCCTTTCTATTATAAATGGTATGCAGCTATGTATTTCCTCCTTTCTGGCTGCTGCTAATCCCTTATTGATTGCTCTCTGGTACAAACCATATTCTTCCATCATAGATGGGGGTATATTACATCTATACTTATCATCATGATATTTTTCAAATAGATCGGTTACAACAGATCCAAACGAAATGTCACCCTTCTTTAATAAATTTAAAATATTTCCCATATTTAACCCTCCCGCTTTATACAGCTTACAAACCCCCTAATTCAACAAGGTTCTATTTATTCGCTTCAAATTCTTCTCCAAAGTATTCAAAATGCCTTTTGCAGTATTCCTCAAAAAACTTCTGTGATGGACAAGGAGCCAAATCATAATCAACTTCCATTCGTAAGTCATAGTCCATTAAGCAAACAGCGGATTGATAATTGATTTTCTCTCCATAATTATTTATTACTGTATCAATATTATCAAAAAACCATTCTTCTTCATACATCATTTTATGAAAGTTACAATACATTCTATAATAAGCCTTATCACTTATATTTGTGTTCGCTGTAATCATATCAAGCTTTTCTCTTAAATCATAGCTCATATTAAATCTAGCGCCAAAATAAGTAAATACCAAGCCTTTCTTATTTTCAATTAGCATTACTCTTTTCATTTACCACACCAAACCTTTCTTATTATCAACATTCCACTTTACATCTACCACACCGGTTTTACTTTATTAGGCATAAAGTCCTCTCGGCTACTTCTCTTATACGTATACTATATTATAACATAACTTTGTATTATGTACAACTCCTTTTTTAAATTTTGTAGACGATAATTTTGTTTTA
>OOIH01000268.1_pt1 | contig 17797 bp, 21 predicted proteins | sample 1691801 | NCBI WGS metagenome assembly OOIH01 (sample SAMEA1061690, study PRJEB22710) | metagenome
AGCGGTCATTATGGAGTGCAGGGTGGAAGGCAATGACCTTGCAGACGCGCTGGAAACGCTGTCAGGGCGGTATAGGCTGCAGAAAACAATGGAGGAGCGGAAAGAAAATGACATACAGGGTACGATCGGGGAAATATGAGGTCTGCGGGAACTGCGGTGCACATTTGGACCACGGGGAGAAATGCGACTGTGCGGAGCGGGAGAGGACAACGGCGGAAAGCGGGACAGCAGGGGCCGAAACGGCTCCGCTGCATATATAGGTTACATATATAAGGAAGAAACAGGAAAAATGGACGAAAAAATCCCGCCTGAGCATTCAGGCGGGAAAAGCCTCGGGTTGGCACCCCAAAACTATTACACAAGTATAGTATAGCAGGAATCCGACAGGATTTCAATGCCTTTTCGAGGAAAAAAGAAAAGAGGCGTGCGTGTAGCAGCTTTGCCGCTGTTGCAGTGGGAAGTGAGGCTTCCCGCAAGGCCTCTTTAGGCCGTCCATAAAGCAATTAACTTAACGGATACCGGCACAGGAAAACGGAAAGGAGAAAAGCTATGCCGAAATACAGGAAGAAGATTACGGCGGGGGATGTTTATGAGGTAGAGGAATTTTACTCCCCCAGGACCATAGGCAAAAAATATGAGCGGGGCAGGAATGAAAACCTTACGCCGGAGGAACAGGCGAAGCGGAACCTAAACATTGCCAGGAAGAAACTGACAAGGTCGGTCAATGCAAATTTCAACGGGGAGGACTATTTTGTGCTGCTGACCTACGACAGGGAAATGGATGTGGAGCGGGCAAAAACGGAAATCAGCAATTTTTTCAAGCGGCTGAAACGCTGGCGGAAGAAAAACGGGTTTTCGGATTTGAAATATATCGCGGTAGTGGAAACAGAGGGGCGCGTGCATCATCACATCGTGATGAATGGCCTTGAGGGATTGAGCCTGAAAGAGGCACGGGAGATCCTCCAGGAAAAATGGGGGCGTGGGCTTGTGCTGCTGAAGCGGCTGAAAAAGAACCAGCCCGATAACCGGCTTGCGAACTACATCACGAAGGAAAATACCAAAAAAGGCGCGAAGCGTTGGAGCAGCAGCAGGAACCTGAAAAAGCCGAAAATCGAAATTGAACGCGTGAAGGAAACGAAACGGAAAACAGCGCTGCGCCCGCCGAAGGGGTTCCGGGTCGTGCAGAGCACGGAGGATTATTTTGAGGAAATCGGATGGGTACGGTATATGAAAGCTGTACGTGAGGGCGGTATGGATTATGGTGGTTATGAAAAGGGGGAGCTGTATGAGGAATGACATGGAGCGGCGCTTTGCGGGCAAACGCGCGAAGCTGACGGGGGAACTGTTTGAAAAGCTGGTTGAGGCTTCCTGCAGGCATTACCGGGAAACCGGGCAGGCGGTGATTGAAAAAACGCCGGAGCCGATGAAGCCGCTTTCTGGCATGGACAGCAGGGGGAGGTTTCAGGCGTGCTTCACAAAGCCTGCCCAGCCGGATTATAAAGGCGTGCTACGGGGCGGCAGGGCGGTGGTATTCGAGGCGAAACATACGGACGGGGATACCATTGCCTATAACCGGCTGACAGAAACCCAGATGGACTGCATGGAGGCGTATCACGAAATGGGCGCGCTGTGCTTTGTGCTGGTTTCGTTTGGGTTTCAGGATTTCTTCCGTATCCCGTGGCAGGATTGGAATGACATGCCCTATATCTATGGCAGGAAACATTTGAAGCAGACGGAGCTGGAGCGGTTCCGTGTCGGGGAAAAAGGAAATGTGCTGTTTTTTCTGGAGGGTGTGGAGTGAGGGAGGCGATAACTTGAAAACCAGTAAGCAGATAGAAGGATTTTTGGATTTCCTGCGTGAAGCCGAAACAGATTACAATATTGCCGTATCCAGCGAAAAAGAAGCCAATGACGCAACGCAGGACCTGCTGCACAGCTTGGAGCTTTATGAAAATACATACCACGAATACGCAAGGACGGCAAAGAAGCTGGCGCAGGTAAGGCAGGAACGGCGGGCGGCAAAGGACAGGCGGGAGCAGATTCAGCCTGTTGTGGACTGGCTTGAGGAAAACGGAAAGGTCGTTTTTGGATTGGAGAAGCTGCTGGGAGATGTCAGGAAGGCGGAGAAGGCGACAGAGGGGCGGTTTTATACGCAGAGGACCGATGTGCTGGTGGAGATTGGAAAGGAGATCAGGGTTTGAAACCGATTTTATTTAATACTGAAATGGTGCGGGCAATTATAGACGGGAGGAAAACGGAGGCGCGGCGGCTGGTGAAGCCACAGGATTTAAGGGTATTGGATAGTCCGTATCATAGGAAACATCCGGAGGTTTCTGATAAAGTTTTGCTTGAAAGGTTGTGTGAACCGCCGTATCTTCCCGGAGACATCCTGTATGTGCGGGAAACGTGGGCGGCATGGTCGAAGACATGGGGAACCCTACCGGAAATCCACTACAAAGCGGATGCGGAAATACTTTCGGGCGTAAAGTGGAGGCCATCCATCCATATGCCCTATGAAGCGGCACGGCTGTTCCTGCGGGTGAAATCCGTGAAGGTGGAGCGGTTGCAGGATATTGATGAGGATGGAGCAAAAGCAGAAGGTTCCAACTGGCGCAATGGGAAAAATGTTGGATGGGAGGAAAAGATGCAGCGCACAGCTGTTGAGCGGTTTGCAGAAATATGGGACAGCACTATCAAAAAATCAGACCTCCCGATTTACGGCTGGGATGCAGACCCGTGGGTTTGGGTGACAGAGTTTGAGAGGATTAGCAGGGAGGAGGCTGTGGAATGACAGAGAGAGAAGTGATTGAGATATTAAGAAATAATTTCCCAAAAACTTGCAAAATGGTTGGCGGAAGATATAAGGGTGGATTTGACGACATTGAGTGTGAATTTGGAAAGGCTCTTTTATTATCAATATCCACATTACAAGAAATTCAGAAATACCGTGCAATCGGCACAGTCGAGGAATGTTGGGAGGCTATGGAGCGGCAGAGGGCAAAGAAGCCCGTCGAGTACGAAGATAAATATTATGGATGTCCTGTCTGCGATAATGTATTACTGCATAAGTGGGAAAGATACCCTGTGACGCTTGTGGATAAGAGAAACGGACTTCCGTACTGCCTTAGCTGCGGGCAGGCTATTGATTGGTCTGAATAGGAGTGGAAACACGGAAATGAGGTGATACTTATGCCAATGGAGCGGGATTTGCGGATAGAAATGGATTGCTGAAATGAGGAGGCGGGCAGCTTGGACAAGGATATTTTAGTGCAGTATACGGATTTGCAGGAGGAAATCAGGGATATCCGCCGGAGGGCAGAGCGTGCCCGCGGGCAGATGGAGCGGCTGGAAACAGAAGGCACAGTGCTTGATGCGGTGAAAGGCACACGGCAGGACGGGACGTTTGGCAGTATCCGCATTGAGGGTTTTCCCTATGCGGATTATGAGAAACGGCGGCGGAGCCTGCAAAGCTATCTTCTGAAGCTGGCAGATATGGAAGAAAAGCTGCTGGAGCTGACGAACCAGGCGGAGGAATACATAAACAGCATAGAAGACAGCCGGATGCGGCGGATTGTGCAGTACCGCATCCTGGACGGGCTTTCGTGGTATGAAGTGGCAGACAGGATGGGCGGGAAGGCAACGAGTGACAGCTGCCGAATGTATTATGAAAGATTTTTGCAGAAATTTTGAAAATGTTCGGCATGTTCGTTTTCAATGTGGTATCATGATACCATGGAGCCAGAGGGCGGAGGGCAGGACAAAGCCAAGGAACCGCTGGCTCTGGATATGTACATTCAACGGGAAAGGACGTATCCGTCATGGTGGCATTGCTGCTGTGAAGCGGGGCGTCCTTTTCTTTTGGGAAGGGGGCGGGGGCATGGACAGCGGCAGGGTTTTGAAATTGCGGAAAATGATTGACAACGGGAACGCGGACGGCTTTTACAGCTGGAAGCCATGGAAGCGGCTACGGAAGGACGTCCTGCGGCTCGACCATTACGAGTGCCAGCTTTGCAAGGCGAATGGCAGATACAGCCGGGCGGAAATCGTCCACCATGTGAAGCATTTGAAGGACAGGCCGGATTTGGCGCTGTCTATCTGGGACGGCGAAGAACGGCAGCTTGTCAGCGTATGCAGGCGGTGCCACGAGGAGTTGCACCCGGAGAGCATGGAAGGGCGCTTCCCGGCGGCGAAGCGGGAAGCCGTACTGGAGGAAAGGTGGGATTGATATGGTACAATGCGAATACAGGTTTATGTGCGGGGAAAAGGATTGCGCCAGGACGCCGGACGAATGCAGGAAGCTGTTAATTGAAAAGCTGATGAAGCGGGACAACACAATAAAGCAGCAGAGGGAAAGATTCGAAAAAGAGCTTGAGGCGATGAAGGAAGCAGAGGGAGAGCCGGAAGTCCATTTCATTTGTGACCGCAGGAATTGCAGGAGCTGCTGGGACGATTGCCGCGGCTATACGACGAACAGCCGCCATGCGGCGCATTTCCACATGGAAGGGACGGAATTTTTTGAGGACGGCTGACCCCCCGTCAGAAAAAACGGGATTTTGCGGCAGGGGCTCGGTCGGCGGGTTTGTTGACAAAAGAGGGATTTTACGTGCGCGATAGAAAAGAGGTGTGGAAATGGGAAAGAAAAGTATGCGGAAGGCCATCAAAACGGACTTGATGGAGCAGATGGAGCGAAACGGCACGACGGGGAAGTATTACACGGATTTAGTCGATGATTACATGGCACTGTGGGACGTCAAAAAACTGCTCCTAGCCGATATCCAGGAGCGGGGCGCGGTCGTAGATTACATTTCCAACAACGGGACGATGAACAAAAAGAAGAATGATTCCGTCGGGGAGCTCGTGAAGGTCAACGACCGCATGGTGAAGCTGCTGGATGCGCTGGGCATCGCGCCGGCCGGCGAAGGAAGTGCGTTTGATGGGGAAATGTGAATACATTGACGGCTATATCGCGGCAGTACGCAGTGGGGAGATACCTGCGTCAAAGGAGCTGCGGCAGGCGTGCGATTATATCGGGCGCAGGCTTTCCGCGCCCGGCGTGTTCGTGGACGCGGAAAAGACGGAAAAGGCGAAGGAGCTGATTGAACGGTATTTCGGCATGAGGCTGTTTGACTGGGAGCTGTTCGTTTTGGCGCTGATCCATTGCTATTACACCGAAACGGATACGCCGGTATTCGGCGAATTTCTCATCATGATGGGGCGCGGGAACGGCAAAAACGGATTCATTTCCGGCGTGGCTTGGTACCTGACGACAAAATATCACGGCGTGGCGGAATATAACGTCGATATCATTGCCAATTCCGAGGAACAGGCAAAAACGTCATTTGAGGATATTTATGAAATGCTTGACCGGACATGGGAACGGTCGAAGCATTTTTTTTACAAGACGAAAGAGATTATCCAAAACCTCCAGACCCGCAGCTACATCAAGTTCAACACGTCCAACGCCAGGACGAAAGACGGCAAGCGTTCCGCCTGCCTGATTTTTGATGAGATACACGAATATGAAAACAGCGACATGATTAAGGTATTCCGTTCGGGGTTCGGCAAGCGCAGGCACAGCCGGATTTTTTATATTACGACGAACGGCTATGTCAGGGAAGGCGTGCTGGACGAAAGGCTGCGCATTGCGGCAGACGTGCTGAATGGGGAAATCCCCGATTCCCGCCTCTGCCCGCTGATTTACAAGCTGGACAGCAAGGGAGAGGCGGAGGATAAAAGTCTTTGGGTGAAAGCGAATCCTTCCCTGCCGTATCTGCCTACGCTTCAGCTGGAAATGGAACAGAACTGGATTGACAAGAATTACGATGAAGCTGTGCGGGCGGATTTATATACCAAACGCTTTAATCTGCCTGCTAGTGAAAGCGTGCTTACCGTGACGGAGTATGAGAACGTAAAAGCGACAAACCGCCCCCTGCCGGATTTGACGGGCTGGAGCTGTGTGTGCGGCATAGACTACGCCGAGCTTTCCGACTGGGCGGCGGTGGACTTGCATTTCCGCAGGGGCGCGGAGCGCTATGACATTAACCATGCGTGGGTCTGCCTGCAATCCAAAACGCTCCACCGTATCAAGGTACCCTGGCGGGAATGGGCAAAGGCGGGGCATCTCACGCCGGTGGACGATGTGGGCATACACCCGGATTTGCTGGCGGGCTGGATTTGGGAGGGCATGAAGCGGTACAATGTGAAGATGGTCGCCATGGACAACCACAGGTACGCGCTTGTGGCGGAAAGCCTGCGGAAAATCGGGTTCGAGCCGAATGAGCGGAAGAACCTCAGGCTGGTACGCCCGTCGGATATCATGCAGGCGGAACCGGTGATACAGGAATGTTTCAATCGGCAATATCTCGCGTGGGGCGATGCGCCGCACCTACGCTGGGCGGTCAGCAATACGAAGCGGGTAAAAAGCGGCGCGAAGGCACGGACGGGCGTGGATACCGGGAATTTCGTCTATGCGAAGATTGAAGCGAAAAGCCGGAAAACAGACCCATTCATGGCGTTCGTGGCGGCGATGACGGTCGAAGGCGAGCTGGGCGGCGGCGTGCCGGCGGAGCTGCCGACGGTGGGGGCGTTTGTGTTTTAGCGAAAAATGGCGGAATAAGTTGCCGGAAAAGGCATATTGTAGAAAAAAGGCAAATATGATAGAATAGGGATGAGGATTGCCACTTGGCGGTTGGCCCCCAATAAAGGGGGTGGTAGCATGGTTACTTATAGCGAACTGTTCCAATTCTGTTTAGTAATCATCGGCGTTATCACCTTGTGTTTATACAAGCGTAAATAATGCAACGACCGCCTAACTTGCGTTAGACGGTCAAGAACCAGATTTTGGGCTTACCGCCTCATCACAAGCGGCAATCCTTTTCATATGCCTATTATAAAGCCTTTGCGGGAAAAACGCAAGGGCTTCTTTCGTGAAAAGCGGAGAAAGCCGGAAAAGGGACGGCGGAACCTGCTTGCAGGGGGGAGCGGGTACCTTTGAACGGCTTGAGAAGCAAAGCGACCGAAGGAAACAAAGTTTCCTGAGGTTCTCCGCTTAGAGAAAGAAAGCCGGAAAAGGAAAGGAGGGCTGCAATGGCAATTTCATTCAGACGCTGGCTGTTGGGCAAGCTGGGAGCGGGAAGCGGGACGGAGGTCATTTGTACAGAGCTGGCGCAGGCATTGGAGGAATACCGCCTGCGGGAGCTGGCGTTCCACACCTGTATCAGCATGATTGCGAACGCGGTCGGCAGATGTGAGTTTAAGACCTGCAAGGGCGGCGAAGAGTACCGCGGGCGGGAATATTACCTATGGAACATCGAGCCGAACCCGAACCAGAACAGCACGGCGTTCCTGCACAAGCTGGTTTATAGGCTGTACAGCGAAAACGAGGCGCTTGTCGTTGACCCGTGGCGGCAGGAACGGCTTTTCGTAGCCGACAGCTGGCAGGCCCCGGAGGAAGCCCCCGGGAAGCTGCGGGAATACCGGGACGTCGCCATAGACGGGACGATATGCGCCAGCCCGCTCCCGGAGCGGGACGTGCTGCATTTCCGCTTGCAGCACAAAAATATAAAGCCTGCGCTGGACGGGCTGTGCCAGGCATACAGCCGCCTGGTGCAGGCGGCAATGAAAAATTATGGCTGGGCAAGCGGGCGGCACATGAAGGTACACGTTGACCAGATTGCGCAGGGGGGGACGGTTGGCGGGAAAGACTGGAACGCGGCGTTTGCGGAGATGCTGGAGGCGCAGATCAAGCCGTTCCTGACAGGAGAAAACGGGATACTGCCGGAATTTACCGGCTACCAGTATACGGAAATGGGCGGGGATCCGGACGCAAACCGCACAACACGCGATATCCGCGCCCTTGCCGATGATATTTTCGATTTCACAGCGCGGGCGTTCTGCATTCCGCCTGTTTTGCTGTTTGGGGACGTTGCAGGGACGCAGGACGCTATGGCGCGATGGCTGACGACCTGCATTGACCCGCTCTGTGACCAGATACAGGAGGAAATTATCCGCAAGCGGTACGGGTTCGCGGAGTGGGAAAAGGGCAATTCCCTGCGCATTGACACTTCGTCAATCCTGCATTTCGACCTGTTCAGCAATGCCGCGTCAGTCGAAAAGCTCATAGGCTCCGGGGCGTTCTCTATCAATGACGTGCGCCGGGCGGCAGGGGCTTCGGCAATCCAGGAGGATTGGGCGGACAGGCATTTTGTCACGAAAAACTTTGAAACGGTTGCCTCTGCGGCGCGGCAGATGGAAGGGAGTGAGGAAAAATGAGGAAACAGATGTGGGAAATCCGGCAGGCGGCGGAAAACACGCTTGACCTGTATATTTACGGCGACGTAATGGCAGACGGGTACGATTGGTGGACGGACGAAATCATTGAAAGTGAAACCAGTGCGAACCATTTCCGGGAGGAGCTGGAGAAATACCCCAATGTTGTACAGATTAACCTGTATATCAACAGCTATGGCGGGAGCGTGTTTGAGGGCACGGCGATTTATAACCAGCTGAAACGGCACCCGGCGCACAAGACGGTGTATGTGGACGGGTTCGCGTGCTCCATTGCTTCCGTAATTGCGATGGCGGGCGATGAAATCGTCATGCCGAAAAACACGATGATGATGATTCATAACGCATGGATGGGGGCTGTGGGGAATGCGGCGGAGCTGCGCAAGGCCGCGGACGATTTGGAAACCATCAACGCGGCGGGCAGGCAGGCGTATCTTTTGAAGGCCGGGGGAAAGCTGGACGAAGGCACGCTTGCCGCCATGATGGACGCGGAAACCTGGCTGACGGCAGAGGAATGCATCTGCTATGGGCTTGCCGACCGCTTCGCGGAGGAGGATGCGGATTTGTCGCGCAGTGCGGAAATGCTGAAAAAGGCAAACCTGAGCCTGGAACAGCGGATTACCGTGCAGAAAAGCCTTGCGGCACAGCTGCGGGAGCTGGCAAACGTGCCTGTTGGCAACACGGGGAAAAATGCCGATGGCAAAAATGTAAAACAGATTGCGGCGGAGCTGGAATTTTACCGCAAGCACCAGGCAGCACAATCTCAAAAACAGGAACCGGAGCCGAACAACATCATGCAGGTGCTGGGCGGCTTTTTTGTATGAGGCTGGATAGGCGAGATAAAGACCTTGGGGGCTCTGCCCCCAAACCTCCGCAAGCCCTTTGAAAAGGGCTTGACCCTAAACTTTACTTTCAACCGCGCAGTTGCGCGGTTGCAGAAGGGTCAAGGGATGAAATCCCTTGCAGGGTTTGGGACAGCGTCCCAAGGTCTTAGGTCTTAGGTTTTAGATTACAGAAAGGAGATTCACATGAAGAACAACGACACAAAAAGCCGGGAGGAAATCCGGCAGGCGATGCAGGCGGCGCTTGCGGGGAACGACGCGCAGGGTTTCAGCGACGCCATGAACGATATGCTTTCCTGCATCGGGGAAGAAATCCGGCAGGAATACGATGGGAAAATAGAACAGATGAAAGCGGACGGGGACAAGACGGTGCTTGCGTCCCGCGGTGTGCGCCAGCTGACCAGCGCGGAGCGGCAGTATTACCAGAAATTAAGCGGCGCAATGCGCGCGGCAGACCCACGGCAGGCGCTGGCGGATACGGACATCATCATGCCGGAAACTGTGCTTGACGCCGTGTTTGACGAATTGCAGACCGCGCACCCCCTGCTTTCCCGTATCGGCTTCACGCCGACAGGCGGCGCAATCAAAATGCTGATGAACACCAACGGCTACCAGGAAGCGGCGTGGGGGACGCTCTGCGGGGAAATCGTGAAGGAGATTTTGAGCGGGTTCAAGGAGGTCAACGTGGGGCTGCTGAAGCTGTCCGCATTCCTGCCGGTCTGCAAGGCGACGCTGGAGCTTGGCCCCGAATGGCTGGACAGCTATATCCGCCAGATTTTGTATGAAGCCCTTGCCAACGGGCTGGAGGCAGGCATCGTGAAGGGTGACGGGAACGAAAAGCCTATCGGCATGGTGCGGCAGGTGGGTGAAGGCGTTTCTGTGACAAATGGCGCATACCCGGCAAAGGCAAAGGTCGCGGTCAACGATTTTTCCGCCGGGACAGTCGGCAAGCTGCTTTCCATGCTGGCGGTTGACCCGAACGGCAAGCCCCGCGCAGTAAGGGATTTGCTGCTGATCGTCAACCCGCAGGATTATTTCCAGAGCGTCATGCCTGCCACGACGGTGATATCCCCGGACGGCACGTTCCGCAACGACGTCCTGCCCTACCCGATTGCAGTCGTGCAGTCTGCCGCGCTGGAGCGGGGCGAGGCTGTGCTGGGGCTTGGCTATAAATATTTCGCGGCAGCGGGCATGGACGCGGGCGGCAGGATTGAATATTCTGACCATTACCAGTTTTTGGAGGACAACCGCGTTTATATTATCAAGCTGTACGCCAACGGTTTCCCGATGGACAACAACAGCTTTTTGTACCTGGACATTTCCGGCCTGCGCCCGCTGGCGTACAAGGTGGAGCAGGTCGTGGGGGAGGCTTCCAGCGTGGCGACGCTCGCTGACTTGCGGATTGGCAGCCTGGCGCTTTCCCCGGCGTTCGCGTCTGAAACAACGTCTTATACGGCGGCAAGCACGAATGCAACGAATACCATTACGGCAGCGCCTTCCGATGCAGGCGCCGATATTTCTATCACGGTCGGTGGAAAGGCTGTCAATAACGGCTCTGCTGTGGAATGGGCGGCGGGCGCGAACAGCGTAAAGATTGAAGTAACGGCGGCAGACGGTGAAGCGAAAAAGGATTACACCGTGACTGTCACAAAATCCTGATGGAGCGGCAGAATATCCCGCCCGGGCTTTTGGCAGATTTGAAAAACTACCTCAATATCACATGGGACGATGCGGCAACGGACAATAAAATCCGCGGGCTGGCTGCTGCCGCGTCGGCTTACCTGGACGGCAAGGGCGGCGGGGCGCTGGATTATGGGGCGGACGGCCTGCCGCGCACCCTGCTGATGGAGTTTGTGCGCTATGCAAGGGACGACGCGCTGGATGTGTTTGAAAATAACTATACCGCGCTGATACTGGCGATGCAGAACGGAATGGAGGTGGGGCGGCATGTGGAAAGCGCCGGACAGGAAAAAGGGTGAGGTTTCACAGAGCTTCAATGACGGCATTGTGCAGATCTGCCGCACGACCGACGGCGGCGCGGCGGGATACCGCCCGGTGCCCGTGCTGGAAGAACGGTTTACCCTGCGGTTTGCCGAACAAAGGCTGGGCATCAACCGGCTGTACCAGGGCAGGCAGAACCAGGTGGAGATTGCACGCGTGATACGGGTGCAGAAGGCGGGGGAGGTTTTAACGCAGGACGTTGCCGTCATTGGCGGCACACAGTACCGCATTGATACGGTGCAGGCTGTGCTAGACGTCTACCCGCCCTGCCTTGACCTTGCGCTAGAGCGGATTACGCAGAAAGCCGGGGTGATGGGGTGAGCTGGCAGGAGCATATCGTAGCGGCGCACCTTGCCGTGACGGACGCAGCGCGGCATGGGGAAATGATGCAGTCTGACCGCTATTTCGTCTGGCAGGAGGACGGGCGGAACGATTTGGAAGCCGATGACAGGCACGTTGAGAAGGTTGTAACCGGCACGACGGATTTGTTTACGAAGCGGGAATTCGACCCATGGAAAGAGGAGTTTGAGGAAGCGCTGGACGCTTCGCCCTACATCGCATGGCGGCTGAACAGTGTGCAGTTCGAGCCGGATACAGGATTCACGCACTATGAATGGCGTTGGGAGGTGGTGTGATGGCGAAAATAACATTCAAAGGATTAAGCGAATATATTGCATCGCTGGAAAAGCTGGGCAGGGATGCCGGAGGTATTACCCGCAAGGCCTTATATGAGGGCGCGGACGTAACGGCGGACGAAGTTAGAAACGCGATTGAAGCCCTGCCGACGGATGACAGGCGCGGGCATCACCGCAGGAAGGGCATTACCAGCGGGCAGAAAAAAGCCCTGCTTGACGGGCTTGGCGTTGCGCCATTTCGTGAAGATGGGGATATGATAAATACACTTGTGGGCTTCAGCGGGTATAGCGATTATGCAACGCGGAAGTACCCGAATGGGCAGCCGCTTGCCCTGATTGCCCGTGTCGCGGAAAGCGGGAACAGCTTTACAGACAAAACGACGTTCATGGCGCCTGCCGTCCGCAAGGCAAGGAAGCCCGCGCAGGAAAAGATGAAGGAAGTTTTTGAAAACGAAATTGATGAAATCATGAAAGGGTGAAGGGAATGGCAAAAATTGGTTTGAGCAAGCCTTATTTTGCGGTTTATGAAAATACGGCGGAACAGGTCACGTATTCAAACGGCGCGCTGCTGGGAAAAGCGGTGGAGCTGTCGATTGAGCTGGACGGCGCGGACGACAATATCCTTTACGCTGACAATGGCCCGGCGGAAACGGCGAATGTGTTCGCGGGCGGTACAGTCACGCTGACAACGAACGACCTGCTGCCGGAGGTCATGCTTTCGGTGCTGGGCGTGCTGGAGGAGGCAATGACGAATGAAGCAATCAAGACGAAAGACCCGAAATGGTACGTCTGGAATGACGCGCAGGCAACGCCCTATCTCGGTTTCGGGGCGGTTGTGAAAACGCAGAACAATAACAAGCTGGGTTTCCAGGCTGTCATGCTGCCAAAAATCAAGTTTAACAACCCGAACGATACGTTCAAAACGCAGGGCGCCAGTATTGAGTGGGGAACACCGGAAATCAGCGGCACGATACTGCGCAGCGATGCGGAAGGCCACCCGTGGAAAGCGATTTCTACCATCATGGAAAGCGAAGCCGACGCGGAGGCGGCGATTAAGCAGTATTTGCAGATTACGCCCGCAACGCCGCCGGGGGAGTAACGAATGCCGCCAGCCTGGCAAAAGCTGGCGGGGGAGAAGGATTTTTTGCGTTTGAAGAACCGGAGAAAATAACGGAGGAGGAAAACGGAGATGCGGACAGCGAAAATCAGGATTAATGGGAAAGAATATCTGCTGTGCTTTTCTACAAGAGTAATGCGCGACTGTACGGAACGCTACGGCGGGATTGAGAAAATCGGGGAAGCGTTATCCGGCGGGGATACGGTAAAAATGCTGGACGAATGCTTTTGGCTGCTGGCGCAGATGATGGCGGCAGGGGCGAAGTATGCAGCGATGGAAGGGCTGCCCAATCCTGAACCGCTGGGCTGTGACGACCTTTACGATTTGTGCAGCGTTGACGATATGCTGGATATGAAGGCACATATCATGGAAACCATTTCGGAAGGGTGCCGCCGTGAGATTGAGGTAGAAACAGAACAGGGAAAAAACGCGCAGACCACCCGGACGAATTGACGAATGGGTGGTTTCTCTGGTATGGGCTGCGGATTGGGCTTTCCTATGATATGGCGATGTGCCTGCCTTTCGGCGAACTTGCAGACCTGATTGCTATGGAGCAGATACGGAATGAGGGCGCGAAAAAGAAGAAAAGCCGGAAGGCAGAGGAAAATGAGTTCTGGCGGTTGATGGGGTTTGTGTAAAAAAATCAAAACATAATGGCGTTCTATGCAAAACATAGGGCGCTATTTTTATGCCAAAAAAAGAAGGTGATGAGTTTGGCGGCAGATATCAGTGCAAAGATAGGGATGGAAGGGGAGGGCACTTTCAAATCCAGCCTGAAGGCGATTAACTCCCAGCTGAAAAACCTTGGCAGTGAAATGAAATCCGTTGTAGCGGCGTTTACCGGAATGGAAAACAGCGAGGAGGCCGTAGCAAAGCGGGGCGATGTGCTCCAGCGTTCCATTGCGGCATCGAATGAAAAATTGAAGCTGTTGCAAAATCACAGTGAAAAAGCGAAAGAAAAGCTGGAAAAACTGGGAGTAAATGTTGAGAAAACCCAGCAGCAGATGGAGGCGGCAGCGGCGGCATTAGAGGATGCGAAGTCAAAGTTTGCGGCAAATTCCGAGGAAGTGAAAAAGGCGGAGGAGGAATGGCGGAAGGCTGCCGATTCCGCAAGGCGGGCGCAAAACACCTATAATAACCAGGTTTCCACCATAAACCAACTGGAAACCCAGATGCACCAGACCACGGCGGAAATCAGCCGCATGGAGCGGGAAATGTCACAGCTGGGCGAAAGTACGGACGAACTTTCCGACGATTTCAGCGAAGCGGAGGGGAGCACGCGCGGACTGGAATCCGCAATGACTGCGGTTTTGGCGGTGGCGGCGGCAGTGGGCGCGGCACTGGTCGGGCTGGGTGCGAAGGCTGTCGGCGTGGGCAGCGAATTTGAAGCCAGCATGTCGCAGGTGGCGGCGACGATGGGCCTGACAACAGCAGAAATCCATGGCGGCAGTGAAGCCTATGAAACGCTTGCGGAGGCGGCGAAAAATGCGGGCGCGACAACGAAGTTTACCGCATCGGAAGCGGCGCAGGCATTAAACTACCTTGCGCTTGCGGGCTATGATGCGGCAACATCGGCGGACGTTTTGCCCTCCATACTGAACCTTGCGGCGGCGGGCGGGCTGGAACTGGCGAATGCCTCAGACCTTGCCACGGACGCGATGGCGGCGCTGGGCATTGAAGCGAACGCCGCGAACCTGACACGTTTCGGCGATGAGATGGCGAAAGCGTCCAGCAAGGCGAATTACAGCGTGGCACAGCTGGGCGAAGCAATCCTGACCGTCGGCGGCACGGCGAAAAACCTTGCGGGCGGTACGGTGGAACTGAATGCAGCTCTGGGCGTGCTGGCGAACAGGGGCATAAAAGGCGAAGAGGGCGGCACAGCTCTGCGCAACATGATACTGTCCCTTTCCGCGCCAACGGACAAGGCGGCGAAGCTGATGGATAATCTTGGGCTTGCGGTTTATGACGCGGAAGGAAACCTGCGTCCGCTGAACGAAACCTTTTCCGACCTCAACGCCATTATGGCGGATATGAGCGGGGAGGAGCGGACGGGCATTATCAGTGAGATTTTTAACGCGCGGGATTTGAAAAGCGCAGAAGCCCTGCTTGCGGGCTGCGGGGAGGAATTTAACACCCTTGCGAAAGAGATTGCAGACAGCGGCGGCGCGATGCAGGAAATGGCTGACGTGCAGATTGACAACCTCAAAGGCTCCATGACGATACTGGGGAGCGGCCTGGAGGGCGTCGGCATACAGGTTTATGAGAAGTTTGAAAGCCCGCTGAAAAAGGCGGCGAAAACGGCAAATGATGCAGTCGGGGAGATTGCGAGAAGCCTGAAAAGCGGCAGGCTCTCCCAAAGCATGGACGGATTGGCCGAAAGCGTGGGGGAGCTGATGGAAAACGCTGTCGGGCTGGCAAAAAATGCCCTGCCGAAAATGATTGACGGGCTGGCGCTTTTGATGGTTCATGCAGGGGAAATCAAAACGGCAATGCTTGCAGCGGCGGGAGGCGTGGCGGCGTTCAAAGCGGCGAATGCCCTTGCCCCTGTCGTAAAAGGGTGGCAGGACGCAGTGCAGGTGATGCAGACATACACAGCGACAACAGCAGGGGCAAGGAATGCAGAATTGCTTTTAGCGTCCACTCTGAGCGTAAAAGAGGTGGTCGTTGGCGTTCTGACAGGAAAAATTTCCCTGCTGACAGCAGCGCAGACAGCTTATAATGCCGTCCTTGCGGCTTCACCCCTTGCTATTGCGGTGGTCGGTTTTGCGGCAGTGACGGCGGCGGTGGTGCTGCTATCGCAGAAGGAAAACGAACTGACGAAAAAAACGCGGGAGCTGGTTTCCGAAACAAAAAACCATACGGAAAGCCTGCGGGAGCGGGAACAGGCGTGGAAGGAATCGGCGACGGGTGCGCTTTCTGAAATGGAATACGCCGGGCGGCTGGCGGCGGAGCTGGAACGCCTGACGGACGCCGAGGGCAACGTGACCGGGAGCAAGGAGCGGGTGCGTTTTCTGACGCAGGAGCTTAACCGTATCATGCCGGACAGCATTTCTTTCATTGATGGGGAAACAGCCGCCATAGAAGGCAACATCAGCGCGCTGAAGGAACAGATTGCCCTGAAGGAAGGGGAAATCCTGCTGGAAAGCATGCGGCAGGAAAAGCTGGAACGCGAGCAGGAGATGGCGGAGATTTCTGCGCGGATTACAGAGCGGAAAAAGGAGATTTTAGAAGCAGAGCGGAAACTTGCGGAAGAACGGGCGCGCCTGGAACGCGAGGGCAAGAATGAAATGGAAATTAACAGCAACGCCATGGTTTTGTTGTGGGAGAAGGAGCTTGCGGATTTACAGTCCGCGAAGGAGGAAGAGGAAGGCATTTACCGTTCCAATCTTGATTTTATGCAATCCTATAAAGACCTGTCTATTGCTTTGGAAACCGGAAATGTTGAGGAAATGGAGGCAATCCGGGCGCGTATGCTTTCGGGAATGAAAAGCGCGGGGGAAAGCACAGATGCGGAACTGAAACAGCAGATTGAAACCCTGCGCGCCGAACTTGAGGTTATGGAGGACGCTGCGCGCAAAGGCTCAAATGACGTACTGGACGCGATGATTGGCGAAACAAGCGCGCGGCTGGCAGAAGCCGAAGCGGAATACTATAACCGGACGCAGACACTGGGCAACGCCCTTGCGGAAGGCATCGCCGCGGGTTTCAACGAGAAAAGGGGCTTGATTGGGCAGACCATGACAAACGCCATGAACTGGGCGATTTCGCAGACAAGGAGCGCGATAGAGGTCAATTCCCCGTCGAAGCTTACGGCGCGTGAGATTGGCGAACCGGTTTCCGAGGGCGTTGCATATGGCATTGAAAACGCGGCTGGAATGGTCGCGGACGCGGCGGAAGATATGGCAATGGGCGCGGTATCCGCTGCGGAAGGGGTTGAGGGCATTGTCCCCTTTGCCCGGCACACGGCGCAGAAGGTCGGCGATGTGCTGGAAAAAGAAGCGAAGGCGCTCAATGGCAGGCTGGAAATGATCCAGAACCAGGCGGCGGCCGAGCAAGCCGAAGCGGAGCGGAAACAGTACGAGGAAAGCATCGCCGAAAAATACAAGGAACTGGAAAAAGCCGAGAAAGCCGGCAAGCAGAAGCTTTTGGACGAAATCGCAAAGCTGGAATCCGACTGGAATAAAAAGCAGGAAGAAACCGCGCTGAAAGACCGGATTGCCGCCTTGCAGGAGTTCCAAAAGGAGTACGAATCCGCCATTGCGGAGATTGAGAAAAGCCAGGGCAGTTTGCAAAGCAAGCTTGCGGGCTACGGCTCCCTGTTCGAGCGGGTCAAGACGGAAGAAGGGAAAGACCTGTTCCAGCTGGGCGATATCGAAAGTGAAATCCGAAAGCTGGAGGAATACGGCGACGCCATCGAACGCCTGCGCGGGCGCGGCATTTCCGACAGCCTTGTCGGCGAGATTGCCGGCATGGGCGTGGACGATGCGCTTGCCTATATGGACAAGCTGATTTCCCTTTCTGACGCGAAATTTGAGCAGTACGTTTCACTGTTCGAGAAAAAACAGCAGACCGCGCAGAATGTGGCGGAAAAGTTTTACAAAGGTGAATTTGACGCATTGGAGCAGAATTATGCCCAGCGTCTGCCGGAGGCTTTGGACGGTGTAAAGGCGCAGATGTATGCGGCGGGCGAACAGGCGGCGGAGAGCCTGAAGGAGGGATTGCAGGCTGACGGGGAAGGCATGGGGCAGGCAGTCACACAGGCTGTTTCAGCCGCCGTAACCGGCGCGAACGAGGACACGCAGGAGCAGAACTTCCTCACCATTACGCAGGGCATGGCAGAACAGGAGCCCATTCTGACGGAGTACATCGAGGGTTTGAAGGAACGGCTGATTGCGCTGATAGAAAGCTTCCGAGGG
>OOIH01000154.1_pt1 | contig 17640 bp, 24 predicted proteins | sample 1691801 | NCBI WGS metagenome assembly OOIH01 (sample SAMEA1061690, study PRJEB22710) | metagenome
GGGCAACAGTGCGCGGATAGGTTCGTCGGGCAACAGTGCGCGGATAGGTTCGTCGGGCGACTGGGCGCGGATAGGATCGTCGGGCAACAGTGCGCGGATAGGTTCGTCGGGCAACAGTGCGCGGATAGGTTCGTCGGGCGACTGGGCGCAGATAGAAGCATCCGGTGAACACAGTATAGCCTTTGCTTGCGGAAATAAATCTTACATTAAAGCGAAAAAAGGCACTTGGATATCTTTAGCAGAATACGATAACGATGGCAACCCCTGCTTTGCTCTTGCCGCGCAGATAGGCAACGAGGAATACAAGGATTTTCAAGATAACGTATTGTCGGATAAGCACTTTTACATGCTTTGGCATAAGCAGTTTGTCAAAGTTAAACCTGTTGACGGCTACATAATGGTGCTTTTGTCGGAAAAGAAGACGGGCGAGCTTACGATTTATAAAACGCAATATTTTGAAGATTACATGAACGGCAAAACGGTCACGCAGTACGTTGCGGAGAAAAATAGTATTACTGCGCACGGCGAAACGGTAAAGAAAGCCGTTGCGGACTTAGAGTTTAAGATTATGCAGACTAAGGACGTGAGCGAACATGTCAAGCGCGTGAAAGAGAGCGGTTACATAACGCCGACGGATTACCGTCTTTTAACAGGTGCGTGCGAGAGTGGGACAAACAGGTGGCTTGCCGAGAACGGTTTTACATGGGACGATAAAAAGACTATAGCCGAAGTAATGGAACTTACGCGAGGTGCATACGGACATGAAAGACTTGTAGAGTTGTTGGGAGAAGAAGAATGAAACCCGTTTGACGACTGCGATATTTAGGAGAATGGAAAATGCCTAACGACAAGAAATATTACATAGCAAGTTGTAGTTGCGGAAAAGACAGTGTGGCAATGGTCTTGCGCTTGATAGAAGAAAGCAAACCGCTTAACGAGATTGTATTTTACGACACGGGAATGGAATTTCAAGCGATTTACGATAATTGGGAACGGTTACGGAATTATGCAGAAATAAAAGGTATTCATTGTACCAAACTTCAACCGCAATGTCCGTTTCTCTACACAATGTTTGAAAAACCTGTTAATGTCGGAAAACCGAACGAGCATAAAGGTTATTCGTGGTGTGGTGGTTGCTGTCGTTGGGGAACTACGGCAAAACTACAAGCACTTGATACATACTGTCAAGCAAAGAACGCAATGTGCTATGTTGGCATAGCGGCAGACGAAACGGAACGCTTAATAAAAGAGCGAAAGCCTTACAAACTTTTTCCGCTTGCCGATTGGGGAATGACTGAAAGTGATTGCCTTACATATTGCCGTGATAGCGGCGTGAATTGGCAAGAGCAAGGTATTGATTTATACGATATTCTTGACCGCGTTTCGTGTTGGTGTTGCGCAAATAAAAATCAATGGGAACTCTACAATATTTGGCGGTGCTTGCCGACTTATTGGAAACGATTGAAAGAATTACAAAGCAAGACCGACAGACCTTTTAAGAAAGAATATTCGGTATTTGACTTGGAAATACGCTTTGAAAACGGCTTTGTACCGAAACGTAGAAAAAAGGCAGTTTAAGTTATGAGCCAAAATCTTTTACTAACAAAAGTAACAAGTAAATTCGCTACGGCACTATTCGGCGTTGGAAAAGTCATAGCAGACCGTTACGGCGGTATCGTAAGCGAAATTGAACTGCCCGAATACGGACTGAAAACGCTTAAATTCCGAGTAGTAGGCGCAAGTCGTAAGATAACACGCAAAGACGGCTACGAAATGCGTAAACAGCAACGATGTTGGTGTACTGTCGATAAAGACAGCGAACTTGCAAAGATAGTCCAAACGCTTGATTATGGTGATAAGATTTGGCTTTACGGCTCGTTGTCTAAAAAGGCGTATATCGGAGAGAATGGCAAGACGCGCAACACGCTATTTTGTAGCCTTATGGACTTACGGATTATCTCAAAGGCAGACGGAAGCCAACAGCGGACTGTGGAAAGCGTAGTCGAAGAAAACGACGATAACGAGTTTGATGACCTTTAAGGAGAAAAAATGAAAGGACAAATGTCATTTTTTGAAAATGAATACATAAAGCCGACAAAACCTATGCGAGTTTTAGTAGCCTGTGAAGAAAGTCAAAGGGTTTGTATCGCGTTCAGAGAGAAAGGACACGAAGCATACAGTTGCGATATTCAAGATTGTAGCGGCGGGCACCCTGAATGGCCTATTATAGGCGACGCATTAGAACTATTAAAACTAAAATGGGATTTAGTGATTGCACATCCGCCTTGTACATATCTTTCAAATGCAGGAGCAACGAGAATGTTTCCTAACAAAGTGCTTAATATAGAACGCTATAAAAAAGCATTAGCAGCGAAAGAATTTTTTATGAGATTTTTGGAAGCTGATTGCGAAAAAATCTGCGTGGAAAACCCTATGCCCCTTTCAATAATGGAGTTGCCAAAGCCAAGTTGTATAATTCAACCTTATGAGTTTGGAGAACCGTATTGCAAACGAACATATTTATGGCTCAAAGGTTTACCGCCTTTAATGCCAACATTGATTGAGGGAAAATATATTCCCTACATTGGTGCAAGGTCTATAAATGGGCACACATACGGTGTAGCTCATTCAAAAAAAGATAGAAGCAAAACCTTTATGGGTATAGCCAAAGCAATGGCGGAACAATGGGGTTAAATAATTCACTCACGGAGGAGTTGAAAAATGAAATATGCAGTACGAGTAACGGGTGATGACGGAAATTGGTATTACAAGAAAAGACATTTTCGAAGTGATACATTTGTGCGAAATCCTTTGGATTGTACATTGTTTTCCACTGTTCAAGAGGCAGAAAAAACAAAAACGATAATTATGCGTGATTGGAAGCCGAAACTTATAAGCGATACGGCTAAAATTATCGCAGTAAATTTTCAAATAGCGGAGGAATTAGAAAATGAAATATGAAAGATTGACAACGGACAAGCCGCAAAGCAACAAAGATTTTTTGCTGAACTTTGTGTTTGTAAAAGACGGCGAAGTATATTTGCACGGTATGGGCGACGACGGCGAAGAAATAAGACTTTGCGATTACATAGCCTTACGCGCTACAAGCGAAAAGGGGTGCGAGAGAACACCGCAAGATATTTTAGACGGCGCATGCAATGAATGTAATTGCGAATTAGCCGCATTGAATATTGCCGCTATTCAAGCCGCCGAATTGCGCCAACGCCTTGCCGACTTTGAAGATAAAATCGAGAGCGGAGAGCTGGATTTTAGTTGTAATGTACCAAAGGACGAAACTGACTGCGTACTATTGCAAGCAAAATACGATATTGCATTGAGAAAATATGCAAAGTTACGGCGTATAGTAACACATTACAACGTAATGACGAAAACCGTAGATAACGAAATTACAGAAGAAGCCGAAGCAAGGCTTAAAGAACTTCAAGGCGAGGGTTAATGAGGGCAACGAACATGAGTGAAGAAACTAAGCCTTGTCGCAAAAGATTTATGAGCTTGCGTGCGACTAAGATAGGTACAGAAACAAGACAGCATAAGCTACATAAGACGTTATTGGGAAAGTACATAGAAGTATGTTTGAACTGTACCGAAAAGAAATGCAGGGGTGACTGTAATAAAGTTCATGGAGGTAAAAAGATATGACGTATGAAGAAGCACGAAACCTATTGGCGGACATGCGAGCGGCGAAACGTAGAGCCAATGCCATTAAAGCGCGTATAGCGGATATAGAAAGCGACGCGCAAAGCATTTCTTCGGCGCTCAATAACAGCGGCGTAAGCGGCGGCGCAATGCGTTCAAGAGTGGAGGAACTCGCGCTTAGGATAGAGACCGAACGGGAAAAACACATGGCGGCTCTCGAGGCGTATTTCGTTCTCGAAGACAAGCTCGCCATAGCAATAGACACGCTTGAGCCGATAGAAAAGGAAGTTATACTCGCATTTTACTTAGACGGGAAGTCACTATGGAAAATAGCCGAATTGACAAATTATAGTAAAGAAACAGTTTGTCGTAAAAAAAGTTATGCTATTCACAAAATTGCCGATTTACTATAAAAATGACAACGCACGTCAATATATTCTGTGTTATTATGTTACTATCGAAGTCGCGCGGATAGCAACCGCACGGAGAAACTTCTTTACTCCTTAAAAAGCGTCCGTTAATGTGCGGACGCAGTTGGAATTGATAAGACGCTATCTTGACACAGTAATAGAATTGTGCTATATTAAAATAGCGTCTTTATTATATGGAGACGCACGTATGGCAGAGTGGACGGAACAAGACGTTAAGCAAATACGCGAATGGGACGAAAAAGAACACCCGCGCGGACAGCCGAATAATGCGGGACAGTTCGTAGAGAAAAGTAGTGGAAACAGAAAAAATCAAGGTGCTAAGGCATGGAATAATGATTTAACACCAAGAGGGCAAACCGATATTCCGATAGGTTGTACAAAGATAGGATACGTACAGAAAGAACTCGGTGTAAGTTATGAGCGAGCGCAAGAATATGTTGACGCGATTGACGCCTATGCCGATAATCGTTATTCGGCTATTAGGGCTTTCCAACAGGGTCAATCTGTTGAAAATCAAGAAGAAATATCAAAGATATCGCGTGACATTGAAGACTATATCAAAAAGGCACCTCGGTGGAATGGTGGGGAAACATTCAGAGGTGTTGGGTTATCGGATAAAGAATTGCAAAGATTTACTGTCGGTTCCGAACATGATATGAAAGGCGTTTCGAGTTGGAGTAATGAAATTACGATTGCGGAAGATTTTGCAAATGAATATAAAAGCTATGGTTACGCTGTTATATTTCATAGCCCTACGCAAAACAGAGGAACGGCAATTAGACATTTGTCGAAATATCCGGGGAGTAGCGGTGAAAACGAAGTGCTGGCTTCCAAAGAGAGCAAATATAAAGTATTGAAGAGAGAAACAGATGCGTATAATAGAATACACATTTACTTGGAGGAGATGTAATAATGACAGAAAAGGAAAAATATTATCATAATGTTGTAACTCAATTTCAAGAGGATTATGGCGCTAATGAAAATGAACTACTGGAAGTATTTAGGTTAAAAGAAAGTAGCGATAAAGATGCTCTTAAAAGGCTTTGCGATAAGCTGAAGCAACCTAATTTAGAGCATGGGTATGTTCACTTTGCTGTTGCATATCGACAATTACTTCGGGAGCGCAAAGGTAAAGAGTGATACTCTGACAAGAAAAACAAATCTTTAACAAAAAGCAACGTTGACCGCGTTGTTTTTTTTGATTTGAAAGGAGGTGAGTAAATTTGGCAAGACCACAAATAAACATAGACAAAGAAATATTTAAAAGCGCCTGTGAATTACAATGCACGCAAGCCGAAATTGCTCGTCTTTTCGGGTGTTCGGCAGACACGATAGAACGTTGGTGCAAGCGCGAATATGGAAAGAGTTTTGCGGAGTTGTATAATAAGTTAAGCGAAGGGGGCAAAATGAGCCTTCGGCGTAATCAAATGAAACTCTCGGAAACGAGTGCAACAATGGCTATTTGGCTCGGTAAGCAATGGCTCGGACAACGCGACAAAGATATATCGGAACAAAGCGAAAACGATAACGAGAGTTTTGTGATAGCAGTGGAGGATTGTTCGTGAAACGATTTATAGTGCCTAAACCGTTTGCGCCGTTGCTTAATGCGAAAGTGCGCAAGATAGTAGAGCCGAGCGGGCGAAGCGCCGGCAAATCCACTTCTAACGAAACAGTAGCTATTAAACTCGCTATGGAAAGCAAGTATAATAATACGCTGTATATGCGAGCGGAGCAAAGAGACCTACGGGATATATTCAATTCAACGTGGGCTACATTACAGTCAATGAACGTGGAAAATTTGTTTGAGGTTAAAACTTCGCCATTCGAAATTACTTGCAAACGCACGAGAGCCAAAATCTACTTTCGAGGCATTAACGGAAAAACAGTTGACGATTTAACGGCAACCAAAGGCTTTGTGCCGCAACACCGAACGCTTGCAATGGCAATACTCGATGAAGCAAACGAAGTAAAATGTTTTAATCACGTAAGAGCTGCGGAAACCACGGCAAATAAGTTCTTGTTACCATATGCCAAAATAGTTTATGCTTACAATCCGCCGGCATTGCGAAACCATTGGGCTAACATAGAATTTCCAAAGCTCATTGAGAAAGGCGCAACTCAAATATACTCCACTTGGGAAGATATTCGTAAGTTACTTAAGCAAGAAACAATCGACGAGATTTTGGAAACAAAAGAGAAAGACCCGCGTCATTACGAATATTGGTATGAGGGTAAAATCGTTTCACTCGAAGGCTTGGTGCTTTACACATATAAGCCCGAACGTAATCTAATCCCACTTGATAAATTCAGGAGCATGGTGCAATACGGCGGCTATGCTCCTTTGTATATTATCTACGGCGTAGACAGCGGCGTGGTTAAAGACCCTACGGCTGTGTGTGCCTGGGCTGTAATGAGCGACGCGACGCTTGTGAAACTTTCTACGCTATATCTCAACCCAAAAGAACGGGACGAACCTATCCCGAATAGCGAACAGGTGAAAGAAATTTTAAAATGGTATCAAACGTTTCAAGCGCAAATGCGTGCGTTCGGTATTCCAATGCCCGGTGCATATAACGAATGTTGGATATTCGACTCAGCGGTAGTTACGCAAGACCTCATGATAGAGCTACGCAATAAAAGCGGATTTTACTGTTTGGCGGTTGAAAATAAAAACATAGAACGAGACATCAAACGACTTCAAAACGGTTACTTTCGCGGGATATTCAAGATTTTGGATGTTCAGGAGAATGCACCGAGTCTTAAAGAGATAGACGGCTTTGTTTACGACGAAAACAACAAAATACCAGACGGGCAAGCCGACCATACGATAGATGCGGACAAATACGCTACCGCGCATTACTATTACGGCTACATGAATATAGCCGGTTAAAAGGAGAATTAAAATGTTTGAATATCCTCAATATCTTAAGCATTATTTGAATAGCAAATCAAAGCCTCCGCTTGCCGATTTTGTAAACGGCTCAACGTATTATTCAGAACTTGATTATCAGTTTATTTCGTATATGATGAACGTAGTGAGACCGTGTATTGCTTACGGCTCGGCAACTGCCGACTGGGGCATAAACTCGTCGCTTAGCGCTGCAACCGGTAAAGCTATTATAGACGGTGCCACTCGACTTGTCGTAGGGGATAAGGTGTTTTTCGAAGGTAACGACGAAACAACGAAATTCTTTTCGGATATTTGGCAAGAAGACACGCGGTTTCTTAACTTTTTGAGTCGCGCGGAGCGTTTCAAGTACGTAGGCGGAAGCGCAATATGTAAAATAAATACCGACAGTTACGGACGCAATTATCTTACTGCTTTTCGTATAGACCGCACGTTACCGTCGTTCGATGAGAACGGCAAAATAGTCGGCTGCGTTTTCTTTGTGTCATTACTCAACAGTTTTTCGCGTAACGACGAAACGCAACTTCATTATTGGTTGACCGAAGAGCGAAAATACAATAGTAGGGGAGAAAAAGTGATTGTATATAAGGTATTTGCCAAAGGCGGCGTTGCGCAATCCCCCGTATTGCCGTCGCCGTATCAAAACGGATTGCCGTTCAATTCTCTTCCGCCGAGTATTCAACGGAAGTTGTTGGAAATGGGCGTAACCGATTTGAACGAAGAAATGCTGTTGCCGTATAGAGACGGACTCGGGGTGTGGAAACTCGACGCTACGCCTACTAACAGTTGTATGCCTGACGTGCCGTTCGGAGACCCGTTGCTGTTCGGGGCTATGGATTTATTGTGGAGTATAGACGTTGTTTACAGCGGTTCCATGATAGACACGTTAAATGGCGAGGGTAAAGTTATTGTACCGGGTGAATTTTTGCAGCAAACGCTTGCAAGACTGCAAGCTACAAATCCGGGAATAGGGTTTGATATTACTACTGCGGAATTGGAGCGTTACGGCGCGGAAAACTTCGTGTATATTAGACCGACCGGGTTTGAGAAAGAAAAAAGTGCGCCTCTTCCCGTGCAGTTTGATATCCGCGCGGACCAGTATCGTGAAATGTGGGAACTTTATCAAAAAGAGGCGGTTGTACGCTCGGGCTTTTCACCTACAAGCATATTTCCGCACCTTACGCCGGATAGTTCCGCTAAAACCGCAACGGAAGTTACGGCTGAAGAAAACCTTACGAGGGCGAGCGTTCGTCAAGCGCATTTACTCGATGTGCCTGTGTTTAATCGTATGCTTAAAGAAGTGGCTTATCAAGAGGGATTGAGCGACGAAATAGAGCTTAAACTTTCCGACTATATAGGCAACAAGCTCAAGTTCGACGAAAATATGCGACTAAACTTACAAGCGCAAATAATACCGCGTGAAATTGCAATACAGCAAGTAAATAATCTGTCGGCAGCCGAAACAAAGGATTATCTTGCGAAAATAGACGAAGACAGCAAAAATCAAATGTTCGGCAGTAACGTATTTAACGAAACGGAATATTTCGGCGGGTGATAAATCATGAAACTTGCGGATAGAGGGCTAAACTCGCAAGCGCAAGCAATAGAAGAAGCTCAAACCGAAATAAGAGTTGCGGTGCGCGACGGGTGGCTGTATAGGCGCAATAAAGCCGTTATAAACGTTCAAGTGCAAAAGATAATCCGTAAAGCTATGAAAGATATAAAATTGCCGGTATTGCGCGAAGCGGCATATCGCTCACTTAACGCGTTTGCAGAGCGGCAGTACAACACCTATATGCGACGTTTAGGTATGGAAACGCATATTTTACTTGCTATGCTTGCACTCGTCAATCCTACCGCTTCTACGGCGGCAAAACGGCAAGCGGAAACGGTATTACGTCAATCGCCTTACGTGCTGGAAACCCAAGCGAAGGGAGTGCCGCTTCAAACCTACGCGAAAGAGTATCTCGAACAGCGCGTAGAGCCGGTGATTACGGAGTTGTGCAAGCAGAATGCGCTCGACCCTGACGATATTGATTCGCGTAATTCAATGCGCAACCGCGCAGAGATGGAAGTGCGGTACAATGCGCACAACGAGCAGATAGCGGAACTTCGGGCGGCGGGCATAAAACTTGTGACGTGTTCCGTTCACGCTGATTGTTCCAACCGTTGCTATCCGTGGCAAGGGCGGGTGTACAGCTTGGACGGCACGAGCGGCACAACGAAAGACGGGAATCGTTATGTACCACTGGAAACGGCAACGGATATTTATTACACAACCAAAGCCGGGAAGACCTACAAGAACGGTCTACTCGGCTTTAATTGTAGGCACACGCTTATGCCGTACCGCGTCGGCATGGTGATACCGCACGTAAGCAAAAGCACACAGCGTAAAGAAAGCGCTATAAACACACGCCAACGTGAGCTTGAACGTACCGTGAGGGCGTGGGAAACCGAAGCGATAATGTACAAGGACATAAATACTCAACGCTACCGACAAGCACGAACGGCGGCTACGGCGGCACGTAAAGAGTATATCAAGTTCAGTCAAGACAACGGCAGGGCTTATTACCCGAGCCGTATAGAACTTTTGTAAGGAGAAAACATGGAAACAAAAGTTGGCGGCGGAGGCAAACTGCAACCGGTTGACAAAGAGCAAAAATATACCGACGAAGTAAACTGGCGCATAAAATGGGCGAAAGATAACGGTGTAGAACTACCTTTAAATAAAGACGGCTCGTTAGACGATTTATTACTTGGTAAATTGTACGAAAAGAAAATGTATGAAAAAGAAAAATTAGCAAATTTTGTAACTCGCGTAAAAAACGGAGCAGTTAATCCGAGCGAAACAATTGAACTCGGAGAGATAACAACACAAGCAAAAAAGGATATTGAATGTTTAATCGGTATTAAAATTAATGCCACAAAACATGTTATTGGCGCTACGGAAATAGCGCATATACTTAATCGTCATGGTGAATTTGGGAAAGCAGACCATAGTATGGCGACACAAAAGGATTTTGAAGATATAGAAAAAGTATTGTGCAATTACGATAATATAAAATTAACTGAAGAAAAGTCTAATTTTAGAAACGGAAATGGAGAAAATGCGCCTATTATTCTGTATTATAAAAAGCTGGATGCTAAAACACAAATTGTTGCGGAAGCCGTAACCGATGGAAAGAAAAATACTTTGCGTGTCTTATCTGCCTATAAAAAAGAAATACAAAAATAAAAGCGCTATGTCTTACGGCGGACGTCCAAAACGAGTCGCGAATTTAAACGCGAGAACCGCTACTGATAGCACTTTTATCACTATTATTATATCCCCAAAACTAAAATATGTCAATACATTAAGGAGATTTGTTTTTATGAAAACGTTTCATAGGAGCCGCGATCATCCTCGCGGTTTTTTAATGCCTAAAAATCCATAACGGAGGTTAAAAATGGGACTTATAGATTTTATAAAATCAAAAAAGAAAAAACAGGAGGACAACAACAAAATGACCACTTTGGAAGAAGCGAAAAAGGCTTACGAAGACCTTTCGGATGACGACAAGAAATCTTTTCATCAGTCTATCGCTGACCGTGTGCATGAAAGCATAGCGGCGCAGGAGCGGGAACACGGGCAGGAAGACAGCCAGTCGGCGGAAGCTCGGGAACACGAAGCGCTCGGCGAAGAACACGCTCAAGGCAAAGGCGACGAGGAGGAACTTCACGAGAAAGATGACACGCCAGAAGAGAAAGCCGAGGATAAAGCGGACGAAGCCCGTAAAGACGCGCACGAGGAACGTCAATACGACGGCATGAAAGAGATACTCGCGCGTATCGAAGCGCTCGAAGCCCGCGCAAAGAAAGAGGAAGAATCCGTACTCGACGAAAAGAGAAAAAAGTACGGACTCGGTAGTCATTACGTGGCACAAGCACGTGATGAAGAATTTAACGAAAAACGTATAGACAATCTACTCGGAAAATAAAACCATAGGAGGATAAAAAAATGGCAGTAGTAGAAACGAGCGGTTTAAGCGACCGCATATTGTATTCGCAGGTAATGACCAATTTAGGAAAAACCTATGCGCAATACGGAGTAGGAGAGGGGAATTTTCCCAATGTGGACGACATACTTACCGACCGCGTTTTGTGGAATGTTTGGATGCGCAATAACCTTAACGCACGTATCTTTGTTGACGGTATGGGTGTAACGTCCCGCACGGCGCAAGCCAAAGGCGCGTCTTCGGTACGTGTGCCTATCATGTTGCCGCCGCGTTATTCGCCCCGCACAATTACGATAGGGCAGTATCCTGGTGGAACTGATAAAGGCACGCCGGGTAACGACGGACTGGAGAATCGCAACTTACCTAACACGGTGCAAACCAACGGCATAGACGTTTTGTTTAATCAGCTTTACGACGACGCTACTATAATTTACGAGCTTTCGCAGGATATGGTATCGTTGCCGATAGCCGCACAGTACACGTCTATGATACCCGACACCGTGGCGAACATGGAAGACAGTACTATTATGGCAACGCAGCTTAAAGCGGGGCTTTATCAGGCGACTCAAAATGACAACGGCAACCTTATAGGCGTAAATCTTAAGAATACCGATGAGGGATACTTGCAAGGTATAATGAACAAGATAATCGGACTAATGACGAATCCGTCTACCACGTGGGCTGAGGGCATTGTGCAATACAGTCTCGAGCGTTCGGTTATCATAATGAAACAAAAGCTATTCGATTTGCTTTTCACCGTAAAGAACGGCGTTCTTGTTCAGAGTAACCTTGCGCAGGAAATGATTGTACGCGGCGCTTTCACTGAGGACGGCAGACCGAAAGGCAACCTTATACGCGGTATGTATTCGGGCGTGTATATCAAAGTCGTGCCTGATAGCTACTGGCGTCAAGCGGGCGCGTATGCGGGCATAACGGCGGCGCAGTATCCTCAATGGGATAAAGTGCTTGCGTACATAGCAAATGCCGAGGGTACGGCTTTCGGCGTGGCAAGCACTACCATAAACCCGATACCCAACCCCGGCAATGCGGTTGGTACCAAGATCCAAAACTTGTGGCGATGGGGTTGCGGCGTTGTTCGTCCTTCGTCTATCGGTCTTGTCGTGGAATCGGCAAGCGACAACCTTGCGGACTTTGTAAACCCCGTGAACGAGCAGGGCAACATAATAGCGCCTGCGGATTTCGACGAAATAATCCGTTCGTACGGCGTGAAATCCGACTACGGCAAAGCACAGCGCGTGGGCGTTTACGATGATAAAAACACAACTACCGTTACGCTTACCGTAACAGGCGCGGAAAGCGCGTCTATTGCCAATGCGGTGCTTGAGATAGTAAGCGACGGTAAGCCTGTAGGATATCTCAATAACGCCGACGGCACATATACGTTCGTACTCGGTAGAGGAAAAACCGCAAGCGTTGAGATTTCCGCCAAAGGATATACGACCGCAACGGTAAATATAGCCGAAGCTAATACTGCGGCGGCAACTTATGCGGCTACGCAGGCGCTTACGGCGGCGGCAGCTCCCGCCAAGACAAAAGCGTAAGCCTGTTACATGACTTTTCTAAGGGGTTTTGAGTCAATCAAAGCCCCTTTCCATTACAACATAAAGAATTAGGAGAATTATTCTATGGAAGATAAAAAGTATCCGTACGACGACGAAATAATGACTTACGACTATAAAACGCACAGATACGTTTTAACCAAACAAGGCGTGTTCACAGAGCTTGGCGAAGATTTGGACGTTATTCTGGATAATACTTTGGTTGCCGATGTAACAAAGAAATCTCAACGGGTGTTGGATAAAGTTTCGCAATCCGTTTACTTTTATTTGTACCAAGACGCCATGAACAGAGATTGGCTCGAATATATCCTTGCAACGTATCCGCCGTTAAGGGATTGGGTAAAGCAAATGCTGCAAGCCCAGCTCGAATACGTGCTTGAAAATAACTTTGTAAACGATTTCTCCGGAGTGAATATAGCCAAAGGTCATACGATTGATATAAATTGGTTGCGCGGGAGAGTTAAAGTAGCCGACCAAGTGGAGCAAATCGCAAACCAATTTGTGCCGGGGCTTGGTTATTGCTTAAAATACTGCGGACAGTTGCCTAACGTACCGTGCGGCTTATATCACAGGGGGTACTGATATGCGAGGACTTTGTACGGGACATAACCAGTTCGAGTATGCGCGGTGGTGCGAACACGAGCGCCAAAAATACAAAATAATCCGCGTGGAAACAGTAAGCGAAGACCAAAAACGGTGGAGTACGGTGTTGCAGAACATAATAACGCGTTCGGACAGTACGCTGTTGCGTACGGCGTATGCTCACCCATACGAAACGCGGCAACATATTTTCTACCGTAATAAGTGGTGGGAGATTACTAACGTTGGCGAAGTTACGCTTGACATTAACCCGCAAGTGTTAGGGCTTGTTAAAGGCGGCAATACGCAGTATGTTCTTGAAGTAGTACAGGTGGACGGATATGACGCGTGAAGATCTTATAGCACTCGGACAAGAGTGCGTAAAAATCATAAAGCGAATGAGTCCTATAAAAACGGGCAATTTGCGTTATAACGCCATTCGTTTCGAAATGCCCGACGCAAGTACGTTTAGGATATTCGTGGATGAAAAGATAGCTCCGTATATGCCTTATACCAACGAGGTTTGGAGACGGAAGATTATCAAAATGGGCAACTTTTTACCGGGGGAGGTAATTGAAAGAATGAGAACGTGGAACAACCCCAACGAGGGTTGGTTCGACAGAGCCGCGCGCACGGCTATTTTATACGCACAGCAAAAATTGGGAGGAACGCTTAGAGCATGGTAGAATTAAAAACTTTGGCGGATAAGATAGAAAAAGGACTTAACGCGCTGTCCGCCGCAAATAATTTGGAAATCGTTTTTAAAATTCACAGCGACGCGGGCGAATATAAAAAAGCGCTCGTATCGAGAACGGGGAAACAGCGCTACACTAACGGGCTTTTGCAAATAGTATCGTCGTCTATAGTGCCGGTGCAAAACCTTACCGTGGCTACGCAGTCGGCGCGGCTCGAAGTGGTTGTGCAACTTCCTAACCCGCAGACCGACGCCATGATAATCGAACCGCACCGAGCCGTACTCGACGGTTATTTTAAGTCTACGGCTATTCAAACGCTTGAAGATAAAGACGGTAAAAAGTATAGCGTTGCGTCTTCTTATTCACTTGCAAGTACCGGAATTGTATCAAATCCGTCGCCGCTTGGTACTTCGATTACGTTTGCCGTGCTTATAAATTACGCAATGGTGCAGAACGGGCTTAACTCTACGGCGTTTACGGTAACGCTTGACGGCGTAAGCGTGGAGTATACAAGCCTTACCATAGACCGCACTCCCGCAATGGATTCGGCTACGTACAGCAATACGAACGGCGCGGCAAATAATGTAGCCAATACCACCGCGCTTACGTTTATGTTGGAAATTCCCGCGACAATCACGGATAACGCCGCCAATTCGGCTTTGCGAAGTTTTGTGTTAGACGGAGATATGCAATCGGTGCATACGCTTGTTGTTTCTATAGGCAAAGAAAGCAGGACGTATTCCGTGGTGTTTGTAGAGACAAATATTTCGCTCGACGGCATTCAGAACGCGGGCTATACGGTACGGCTTGTGGAGGCCGCCGATTTAACCGAGGAGGAGAACGACAATGCCCGAATCGCATAATTATTCGCTTACAATACGCGTGGAATCCGACGGCGAGACCCAAAGCCCGATAGCGGGGCATAGTAACGCTATGCAGCAAACGTCTACCGAAACGCTTACGCCTAAGAAAGCGGTAAAAGCGCTTGTTAGCTTTAAAGCTTTTGTAAAACCGTTTGTCAAGCCGTTTGTAGACCAACATATACAAACCATTAGTTTAAGAACGGGAGCTACTGAGGCGCAGCAACGGATACAGTTTGCGTATAACGTTGCCGAACAGGCGGTGGGAATAGGCGAGAATATTCTTATAGGCTTGGCGGTAGGCAATCTGCCGGGCGCGCTTATAGGCGCGGGCGTGGGGATTATTTCTACGGTCATAAATTACGCAAATCAAGCCGAAAAGCTAAGACTGGAACAGAACCTTGAAAACATATCTTTGCGCGGTATGAACGTCCGTGCGGGCGGCTACGCGCCGAGTTATGCGGGAAGTAGGAGCAGGGCGCAGTAGGGGAGAGGCAAATGAACGAATGGACGGAAAAAGATATAAAGGAAATACGAGAGTGGAACGAGAAAGACCACCCGCGCGCCGGTGACGGTAAATTTACAAATAAAAGCGCAAGCGAGCTTAAGGCGGAATTGCAAAGAGAAGTATCCGATGAGTTACCGCCTATAAAAAGTGCGGAAAAGAAAATGACGCCCGAAGAAAAGATTGCGAGCGTACATATAGATTTTTCAAAAGACAATATCTTGCCGGAACTGAATGAGAGCGAGCTTGAGAAAATGGGTTTGACTGAAAGTAAACCTGTTTTACTGAAAAGTTATACAATAAAGCGTAATCTTGGTAAGCATTTTGATGTAACAAATAAAACCATGCAAGATATTATTGCTGAGGCGCTTTATAATCCTATTGACGTGTTCCCTGCTAATCCTAATAATCCAAATTATTATCATTTGGCGTCTTTTGTTGAAATTGAAGATAAACGAGGGCTAAAAATGGGTTTAGTGCTTTTGGATACAGACATTAGTAAAGCTAATTTCGAAATTGGTCATGCTTATTATGTCGATTCGAGTGGATTTGATAAAGCCATGAAAAAAGCAATAAAAAAAGATTAACACGGGAAGCCGCGCGGCTCCTTCCATTACAAGCGACAGCGAGCGCGGTGCATAATTTCTGTCGTCGTGTTAATCTTTATTACTATTATTATACACTCGATTTTAGATTATGTCAATAGGTTATTTGAAATTCCAATATATTTTAAGTGCGTTTGTTTCTTCGGCTCAGTGGCGGCAAAGGTAATGGCAAATCCCGATAGGCTAGTCCCGTTGTCGCAATTACAAAAAGTGGCATAAAACAAAAGGACTAGTTATTCGCCATTTTGAATTATGACGCAGAAGTATTAAAAATTTTACCGTCTTTTACTACAATGGTAATTTCACGGTACTTAGTACCACCAAATAATAAGCCGTTCCAATAAAATGTTGAGTAACTTATTAGTTTAGTATGATTGTCTATTATTAGAGTTTTAGACGGACGACCGTATTTCGAAATTATTTCTGTTTCAGTCATTCCAATACGAACACCATAAATAATTTTGTTGTATTGTATTTTTTTAACTATTGATAGCACTATAGAAACTATTATCGAGCCTATTACAACAACATACAGTAATCCAATGAGAAAATTCATTTTTAGATTCCTTTTTCACTGTATGAGAGTAAAGACAACAAATTTGCAGATATAAAAAAAGCAATCCGCTTTTTCATAAAAAAACCTCCATACACTTAGTTAGTAATATTCTTAATAGCTTTTTCTTTAGTACAGAGACTGAAAATAGGGGATTGCAATCAGCTCTCAAAATCATTGGGGGGGTACTCGTTTTTATATCAATAGACCTCCAAAGTGTTTGTTAAATTGTAATATCAATTATACAAATGTTTACAATAAAAGTCAAATAATTTAAGGAGAATATTTTATGCCAAATGTAAAAACAAATAACAATTTTCAAGTAATCATTAACGGTAAAGACTATACCAAACAAACAGTCTTTCCTATTAAGTGGAGTAAGCTGCTTGATGAGCGGCTTGATGAAACGCGGTTGTCGGTAAAGCGAATACGGCAGAAGATATTTCAGCCGCTAACGCCCGCAACAATAACCATGACGGATAAAAAAGGCAGACAGATTGAGCTTAATACGGTAGTAACCACCGACCAGAGCGCGGAGGTACCCGTAGGTAATAATACTTTCGACCATGAAATTATGTGTTTGGAAGAAACAAAGATACTCGAAGGCATTATTGTAGACGCGCTTACATTTACAAATGACTTGGGTCGGACTTATACGTTAAATTCGCCGTTAGCTACTCCGGTAAAAACATTTATTCCAGATTATTATAATGGATTGCCGTCACCGATAAATGAACCTAAAGCTATATCGGCATACAGTCAGAGTGAGCTTTCGAATACGGAACACTATTTCCCATCTGTTTCTGCGGTATTTAATTGGGAACTTAATCATTTTGAGATTATCTTGAATTACATGATAATCAGACATAATAAAGTGGAAATAGAAAGAATTTCAGATGTTTATAAACAAGATGGTAAAACATATCCAGGAAGAACGCCTATAAATTTGAAGTTAAAAGAGGGAACTTATGAAGTTGAATATTATATAGATTTGGGTTTTGGCAAGGGAACAAAAGCTATTTACACTTTCAATGCTGTATATAATAAATTACCTCTTGAAAAATGGAATATATCATCTGTAATAGACCGCGTGTTAAACCTCTGCGAACCGCACCTTGCGGGCGTAGCGCCGCGCTTTAAGCTGAACGACACACAACACGCCGAGTTTTCGGAAATAGAGGCACCCGAGTTCGCTTTTACCAACTGTACGCTTAAAGAGGTTCTCGACCAAATAGGCGGCTATATACACGGCGTGCCGCGCTTAAAAGGCAG
>OOIH01000323.1_pt1 | contig 17431 bp, 6 predicted proteins | sample 1691801 | NCBI WGS metagenome assembly OOIH01 (sample SAMEA1061690, study PRJEB22710) | metagenome
AGGCTGCTCTTCCTGCCAAAACCTGCGTTTGCTCCGTCCTCCCCCCCCCCCCCCCAAAATCCTTCGGGTTTTGCGGGGAACCCGAGAGGCAGCTCCATCTTACCAGAAGCGCCGCATTTTGTCAATTTCTGCCGTTCCCGTTACGGGGGCGGCTTTTCTTATTTTCTTCCGCCAGCTCCGGCGTCTGCCGCAGACGGGTGGCGGGGGGCTGCACGCACCCGGATGGTCGTTTTCATGTCGATTCCTCACCCCGCTTTCTCCTGCTTCGCCCGCATCCTTTGCAGTGTCTCATCCACAGCGGCCCGGTTGTATGCAATAACCTTGCCGCCCACCTCAAAGGCCTCAAACAGATACTCCCGCTGCGCGTCCGTCAGTCCGTGCCAGCTGTAGACCGCCTGCATCACAAGCAGGCTCTTGCTGTAGGCGATGGGATCGCCGCCCTCGTCCTTCAGGCTTTCCATGTCGTTCACCTCGTTCCGGAGCAGGATATAGACGGAAACCGGAATGCCGTGCGTTTCTTCGCCGGTCCGGGCCTTCTGCACCCAGGCGGCTTCCTTTGCCCGCCGGTCAATGTCGTGGCGGGCGCTCTGGTTTGCGTAGGTATAGGCATCCTTTACACATTCGGTCTTCACACCGTCTTCCAGGTTCTTATACCCATCCCACTCCGTCAGATCGGATACCAGCTTGAGAGCTGTCTGCCCTTTTTTCTCGGCGTAGCGTACATATTCCTGCGCGGTCAGGTCCCTGCTCTCTCCGTCCACCATGAAATACTTCTCAGCCCTGGATGGCAGCACGCCGGCCTCGCCGGTTTCCTTGTACAGCCGCAGCAGCTCATCCTCCACCGGACTTTCCTCAATCTTCGAGGTGTAAGCCGGGTTGATAAAGCTGCCGAGCGCCCGCTCGCCGGTGCTTCCGTTGCTCTCATGCCGCCCCCAGGCGTCGATATACGGAATCTGCTGGTATTCCCAGAAGGGAATCTTCCCGCTGACCTTTCCCAGAAGATACTGTATATCCTCGGTGAGAAACGCGCTTTTCCCGGTGTAGGTGGTCTCCCGCTCCGCCTCGCCCGTCCGCTCAATCTGCCCCAGCAGCGTGGGAAGCGCCTGGGTCAGATAGCTGGTGGCGGCGCTGGCCAGCGCCGCAGGCAGCGCCCCCAGCCCGTCGGAGGTGAGCCTGCTGCCGGATTCCAGTACGTCGTTGAGGCTTTGCAGGCAGCTCATCTCCAGCATCGGCTCGGAGACGTTCCCCACCGCGTTCAGGACCTGCGAGAGCGTCGCCTTCTGCCCGCTCCCATGGGTCGCCTCCCAGAGGTTGACGCCCACGAAGAAGGGAAGTGCCTCCGGGGCCAGCCAGTCCAGCGTTATACTTGTACCGTTCCGCAGCTCCAGCGCGTAGTCCTGGTGGCCTTGCAGGCGCTCCAGCTCGCGCTCCCTGTCGTCCCCGGCGCCAAGCCCCCGCACCAGCCCCTCCGCCGCCAGCCAGACGCCCAAACCCAGCAGGCCGGTGCCGGTCAGGCCGGCGGAGATGTTGTCGATAGCCTCCGCCCCCGTCATGTTGCCCCTGTGCACCTGCGTCAGATCATAGCTGATGCCCTTCAGCAGCCCCAGCGGACTGTACTCCAGTCCCCGCGCCAGAATGTTGGCCGGCGTCTTTCGGAACGGGAGAATGCCCTCCATCACTGTCCCCAGAGCCTTGCCGACCGGGTTCCTCCCGCGGGAATGGTCCTTCCCCAGTGCGCTGATGGCCTGGCTCAGGGCGTTGGCGTCCCGGTAGGTGGCCTTCTGGGCTTCCCGGATGGCGTAGTTCCGGGCCGCCGCCAGCACCTGGTCGTTGCCCTTCCGGATTTCCGCCTCCGTGATCCTGTGCGCCGCACAGAACTGCGCCAGGGCAAAGGCGTAATGGGGCTTGGAGAACCACACATCCTCCCGGTCCAGGGCGTAGCTGTTGGCCCTCCGCGCGGCCTCCAGGGCCTTGCTGACCGGGTTCCTCCCTGGAAAGATCCTGCGGCCTTCCTCGATGTACCGGTTGGCGTTTTGCAGGTCGCCGTATTTCCCGCCGCCCAGCGCCGCCTCCTCCACGTTGGCGTAGTCCGCCCATGCCGCCGGCAGCAGCTTGCCGAGACCCGCAAGGCCCTTGCTCCGCTCCAGCCTTCCGCCGGATACCGCGTGTACCGCCTTTTCAATGCCCGTAGCCGCCAGGTCCTTCACAGCCACCACCGGCGCAAAGCCCGCGTTGCCCACGAGATTGCGCACATGGGTCCGGGGGTTGCCCAGCATGGAGAGATACCGCCAGGCGTTCCACTTGTCCCGGAAGCGGGCCGGCAGCTGCCGCCCGATGTCCCGGTAGATCTCCCGCAGCGCCGCGTCCCGGCCCTTCTGGTCCTCCGCCGCCAGGAGCCGTTCGCCCAGTTCCGGGTCGATCTTCAGCTCCGGCGCTTTCCCGCCGCCGTAGCGCTCGTTCAGCTCCCGCTGTAAGCCCTCCACGCTCTGCGCCGCGCCGTAAAGCTGCGCCTCCGGGGAGAGTTTTTTGAGAATGCGGGTCGCCTGGAGCGCCTGAGCGGCGCTGCGCTGGCTGCGGACCATGTGCTGGAGTACGTCCATCGCCGCATCCAGGTCGCCGGCGTTCGCCGCGTGGTTGTAGAGCGCCCAGCCCAGAGCGGTGTTGTCTTTGTTCACCCTGCCGGCGTTCATGTCCCGCTCCCAGTCGCGCATGGTTCTGTTCCAGCTCCTGTCCGTGACGGTTTCCTCCGCCCGGGCGATGGCCGCCCTGTCCGTGATGGTCTCATAGGAGAAATCACCCTTCGCCACCAGCTCGCGGATGGAGGGAATGGCCTCCTCCGGCGTGGCCTTTGCCTCCAGGATCGTCCGCACCGTCCGGGAGACCTTCTCGCCGGCAGCGGTCCGCTTCGGGACCTGTACGGTCCTGGCGGGATTCTCTCCGGCGGGGATACTGCCGTATTTTTCAACGTGCGACTGAAGCATTCGGTCCACCGCGCCGTGCAGCGCCTCGCGCAGCTGCGCATCGCTCCATCCCGCCTTCTGCGCCTGCTCCTGGATACGCCCCGCCTCCTCCAGGTACGCCAAACCGCCCTTGAGCGAGAACTTCGCCTGTCCTGTGTAATATCCACTGGGATTTCGCACCTCTTCAAAATGATTCAGCACATCCTGCGGTAAAATGCTCTGGTGCGTACCCTTGACAATCTCCAGGAAATCTGCTATTTTAATCGTAGAAGCGTTCGTGGAAGGGTAAACTCCCTGGGACTTCGTGTCCGCCCGTTCGCTTCTTTTTTGTCTTCCGCTCACTGCATGGGTCACATCGTAGATCTCAAGCCCATGGATGTTCCCGCTTCTCTGTTCCGCGGTAACAATGGCAACAAATTCCCGTCCGGCCTCATCTGCCGCATAAGCAGCCATGGCATAGGTACCGTCGACGCCCTGCGCCTTATTTTGCAGCGCATTGATGGGCACGGCGTTTTTCACCACGTCACCGATGACAGCGCCCAGTCTGGCGTTGGTCAGCAGACGACTCAGGCCGCCGTTCAGCCCATGGCGGACGCTGGACGCGTCCAGGCGTAGCGCTCGGCCAGTGTAATCGTTCCGAATGAAGATCTTTCCGTCCCGCTCCGTTCCCACGGCGCGGGCGTTTTTCATGCCCAGATCCACCACGGCCCGTGTGTTGATCTTTCCATCCGCGTCGCGGACAGTCTCCACGCTTGGCAGCTCTGTGACCTTCATATCCGGCAGGGAGGTGAGGAAGTCGTAGTTATATAGTTCAGAATCCTCCGCCAAGGCTCTCCCCTCATACGCCCGAACCGCCCCTTTGAGCGAATATTGCGTGTTGACTTCGCCATCGGTTTTGAATATACTGTTTTCGAGGGCTGTACCACTACTCGCTACGGGCGTATTGACAGGGGCTTGTTCACCTGTCGGGGTGGCAAGGCCCTCTTTATTTTTTCCGGAATACATGGTCTGTACCGTTAAATCCATGTGTTTATCAGACATATACGATACAACCGTCGTTCGTCCATTGATGGTCTTGACAAACTCTATCGCGGGCTTTCCGTTGTATTGCTTTTTAGACAGCCGGATATCATCCGGGGCTTGGATGATATCTTGTAGGGACAGAACATCATCTATCGTGATGGCCCGCTGCCCCCGAAGATTCTCGATCTGCCCGTTTCCGTGATCTTTAAATATTTTTCGGATTTCATTTGCCCCTAACGCGCAGTTATACCCCTCAACGTCCACCCCGGTATCCGCCTTGATGCGTGCGGCGAGGTCTACAGGGATTGCGCCGAAATACAGCTTCTTTCCCAGGTTATAGCCGTCCATGGCATTCTGAATAAACCGTCGGAGCTGGGCCTGGTCTTGATAGACCATAATACTCTTGCTTCCAGCCCAATTTTTAATTTGCTCTGGACTATACTTTTTCAGCGAATATCGCCCCTCGCCGCCCTTCCAGGCGGCATTTCCCGCATCCTTTCCAGAAAATCCACCGTTGACAGAACCGTCGTCAAATGCTATACTGCGGATAAGTCCGTACTTGATTCCCTCTAACGGCACGTTTAGGTTGCCGCAGACCTGGAACCAACTGCGGACTTTCCCTTTGTTTTCGTTCAGATAGAGAAGGGTCTCCGGCGTAATTTGCTTGGCAAAATCCTTCCTGGCATGGATGGTGCGGATATTGTTGATTGCATTTCGTCCAGCACGGTCCCGATGCATCACCACGCCCACAACCACCGGTGTATCCCCTATGAAAAGATTTCCGTAGACATTGACTGTATTTTTGACGCGCCCATCCGGGCCGCCGTACTCGGCAATGGCGATCGGGTCATTCAGCAGGTCTGGGATTCCTTTTAGGATTTCCGCGCTTAGATGGTCTGCGTGCTTCGACATTGCCTTTTTGATTTTACCGGTGTCGAAGTACAGGTCAGAAGCCGGCAGGCCCACCTGATGAAGCGCGCTGCCGCCGCGTACGGTCCCCACCTTGATCCTGGCCCCGTCCGCAAGCGCATCCCAGTGGTCAATCTGCCGTGCAAAATATTTGTCCTCTGTAAATGACCGCCCTTTGAGCGAATATTGCCCGTTGACTTCACTATCATCCTGCGCTATACTGGTCTCAAAGCCTGATGCGGTGCTTCTTCCGGTTCCCGGTGACGGGTTCCTGGATATCGCCGCATCGGACTTTTGTTCTTTTGCCTGAATTTCGGTCGGAGAAAGCGCCAGAATATCATACAGCAGCAGCTTCCCGTCTGAACGCTTTGCAACAACGACCTGCGCTGTATAATCGGAAGCCCCGATTCGCAGCTGTGCCGATCCCCTTGCGAACTCTTGAATTGTATCTTTCCTTGGGTGCATAAGTGCTTCGTTCACCCAATCCTGGGAAGCCTTCAAAATTTCATCCGCGTTGTTCGTTGCCCGCAGCTTGTCTGCAAACAGCGCTGTGTCCGTTCTCATAAGGCTCTGCATATACTTGGAGAAAGTCATTTCCCCTCGGCTTTTGCCGGTAATTTGAATCACATTGTTCCCTATGCTCACGCCTCCCGGGAACTTTCTGCGCAGGTTCTCCTTGACCGTCCTGACCCATTCGTTCCTGGGCACGCCCTCCAGAATGTCGTTTTCCACCTCCACGTATGGGGTATTGTCCCGGTCATACTTGATAGAGTATCTTGCCTCGCCGCCCACTGCGTCAAATTGCGTGTTGACACCTTCGTCGTTTTTGGATATACTGCTCATAGAAGCATCACGTAGGATTGTGGCCTGGGGATTTTCTCCGTAAGAACCGCTGATGGCCTGCGTGATGTTTCTTATTTGCGTCACATCTTTCAAAACAATACCGCGTTCTGTAGGCAGGAGGTTAATCACTCCGGTATAATATTGATTGCCCACCTTAAACGTGGTGTCAAAATACCGGAAGTCTCCGACTGCATCTGCGTGAACGTGTCCGTCCCGTCCGTCCGGCTCCATGCGGAAATTAGTACCGGCGTCCATGAGGTTGTCCAATTCAGCAGAGGCCCGCATTTTCGCATTGTGTGCATCGGGGTCAAGATGCTTCACGGGAAAACCGTACTCGCTGGCGCTCCGGCTCTTCACAAAGACCCGGTTATCCAGGCCGATAACCTTTCCGACGAACTTCTCCCGAATAATTTTGGTCGCCAGACGCCCCATCTCTCGCTCATTCAGCCCATCAAAACGTTCCTGATCGGCTTCTACGTCCACAAAGCGGCGGCCGTCTGTAAACTCTTTTAGGGAATACCTTGCCTCGCCGCCCTCCCGGGCGGTATTTTGCTGCGTCAGCATCTGCTCCGCCTCGGAGGCCTGGACCTCCGTGCTCACCACGTCGGAAAATTTCTCTCCGGTCAGGTTGACATTTCCGTGCTCATAGGTTATACTACCAACGTAACCGCCTTGATTGCAGGTTATAGGCATATGGAAGCCTATAGCCGAAAGCAGATGGGCGGTTCTTTTTTTATCCGCATAAAGCACACCGCTGTTTGTGATAAAGCCGACCGGGTTAGTATCTTTGGTGTAGGCGCTGGTCACTTTCTGCATATCGTCCAGCAAAAACCCGTTTTCAGTGGGCCGCAGATCAAGCACGCACATGACAGGCCGCCCGTCCCGGGCCTTAACAGAGCCAAACATGACCAGGCGACTGTTACGTGCGGACCCACCCACATTCCTGCTCTTGAGCACCAGCACCGGGTCCTCCAGAATCTCAGGAATGCGCTGAATCTCCCGAATGGTCATTTCCGGATGCTGCTCCAGAATCGTGCTGATCTTGTCCCCGTTCATGTAGATGTCGCTCTCAATGGCCCCAAGGCCTTGCAGGACCGGACCGGTGCTGCCCAGAATAAACTGCTCCCCGCCGGGCTGTCCTTCCTCATCCCATGCCCGGATATCCTGGCTGAACTGCTTGTGAATGGAATACCTCGCGCCGCGCGCCGCATCAAATTGCGTGTTGACTTCTCCGCCGGTTTTGGATATACTGGTCGTAGAAGGTTGAGCATTGGCCTCTCCGGTTTTGCCGGATTGGTTTACGTCGGCATGTAAAGTCCGCCGGGTGCTCGGCCTTTCTTTTTGCCTTTCCGCGTTGAAGCTGTAGACAAAGCTGCCGTCATTCCGCTCTTTGACGTTGACGGTGACGCGGTAGGGGGTGGTTTCTTTCTTGCCGTATTCCTGAAACAGAATGTCATTGATAAAGTAATGCCACTCCTTTACGCCCCGATGAGTAGGAGAGGTCTTTCCTGTCTCGGGCATGGAATAGTTGTATTTAGCCTCGGCAGCGATTTGATAATAATCGTCCGCCAGGTCCAGCGTGACTCGCTGCTCTGAGGCCGAACCGTGACGGTTTCCGCCCATAAGCTTGGAGGCATCGGTGCGAATGTTTTCACCAGGTGCATCATAGGTCGGATCGAACTGTGCCTGGATCGTTCTGGAACTCCCGTCGGCGTTTTTGATGACAAGATCAATGGGCGCTTTACTCCAGACATCTTGAATCAAACTGAGAATCCGTTCTGCTTTGGCAGCTTTAGGCGTACCCAGCGGAAAATTTCCTTCATAAATGCCTCTGCCACTGTCCGCATCATAGCCCTTGAAGGAATACTTCGCCTCGCCGCCCGCTGCGTCAAATTGCGTGTTGACTTCTCCGCCGGTTTTGGATATACTGATTGTAGGAGAAGTCTCCCCATCTTTTAGAGCGCCGCCTTTGGTGGAAGAGCCGTTAACATGGGGATGGCTTCTCTCTTGAATTTGCCCGATGTTATACACTACGTTTCCGCTTGCATTTTTGGCAACAGAAATTCTTAACCGGTAGTATTTCCCGTCAAAATCTTGAAAATACGCTGTGCGATACTGCCAGCCGTTGGCGGCAAAGCTGCCATGCCGGTTATCTGCGTCGCTCCGTTCAGCGGTACGCGTGGACACCTGCGCCAATTCGTCAATATGCGCCTCCGCGTTGACCTTGGTCCAATATTGGCTGTCCGTCATGGGCTTTCCGTTGGGAAGAAATGCGTGCTTTGCCTTGCCCGCCGTATCCGCTGTCAGGGTCAGCACGTCTCCGTCCTCGGCGGCCAGTTGCACGTCCTGCCCGCGGCGGATTTTCCCGTTGATGTAGTCCTCCACCTGTTGGCCCCAGGCAGCCGGGTCGTTTCCGAAAATCACCTGCCGGTCCGCCTGGACGTATTTTTTCCCGTCTTCTGTCTGCCGAATGGAATATCTTTCCTCGCCGCCCCCTGTGGCGGCGTTTTCGCTTCCCTGCGCGCTCCCGGCGGCGTCATAGGCCCTCTGCCAGAGCTTCGCGGCCTGTTCCAGGGTGTCCATGTCCACGCCGTAGACGCGCATGGCCTCGCTGTTCCGGGCCGCGCGGGAGCCGGAAAAGACCCGCCGCACCTTCTCCAGAAACGCTTTCAACGCGTCCAGCACCCGCCGGGCTATGCGCCTGTTTTCCCGCGCCAGATTTTCAAAGAGCCTTCCGTCCCTGGCCATGGCCTCAGCGAACTCCGCCGCCACCTCGTCCATGGCCTGCTCCACGGTCAGCTCCTGCCCGTGGGCGGCGTACCGCCGCATGGCCTCCTCCACCGCCGCCGTGCCCAGCCGCTCGGAGAGCGCCCGGTTGGCATAGTCCCGGTAAGCCCGGTAGTCCTCCGGGGCCGTATCCTGAAGATAGTGCGTGATCTCATGCGCCGCCACCGTCATAAGGGGCTGGTCCGCGTCCATGGCGATGCGGACGGTGTTGCGCTCCGGGAGATAGACGCCGTTGGCCGCGCCCGGATTTCCGGCCTCGTCAGCGATGCTGCCGGTCAGCTCGATATGGACGCCTGCTTCCCGCGCCAGCCGGTCCAGGAAGTCTGCCTGTGCTTCGGGGAGGCCCCTGGCCTGCTCGTTCCGGACCAGCGACGCGGACTGATCCGGCAGCCGTGCCGCCTGTCTTTCCGTCTCCAGGCTGGCCCTGGCGTCGTTCTGCCCTGCGGTATAGGCCGCGTACTGCTGCGCCTGATTCAGGTTCCCGGTCCGCGCCTTCCCGGCGTCCAGGCCCGTCAGGCCCGCCTGGTACTGCGCGGCAAAGCCCGCGTAGTAGCGGTCGGAGGCAGTCTCCCCGTCATAGGCCGCCAGCAGCGCCCTCCGCCCGTGCTCGCCAAAGGCGTCGGCATATCGTTGCAGCTGCTCCCGCCCAGCCTTGACATCGAAGCCGGCCTGTAATACATCTGGAGCAGCAGAAGCCACATTTGCAGAATCGGTACCGGCCGCAAACCGGGAGGCGTCCGTTGTGTTGATTCCCTTGACACCGTCAGTTTTTTGTGCTACGCTCGCATTGGCAGGAGATGGAGAAGCAAGAGACGCTTTGGGCGTATTCCCGGGGCCTTTGGCATTGGGAGCTTGCGTAACATCTCCTGCTTTCATATATGCTGAGACAACCCAAAATTTTTTATAGCGGGATTCTGGGATTGCCTCGATAACATAATAGGTTCCGTTTACTTTTTTGCTGTAGATCAGCATCGGTGCCGGTCGGTTGTCAGCGCCTCTGAATTCATCACTGAAATTTTGCTCTCCGCTTGCATACCGCGCAAGAGTTACATCGTCATAATGCTCCAAAACATAGCCAATCCGTCCAGCATCGTTCAGGTCTGCCAGAGATCTGTCAACCGTACCGTTCGGTCCGTGCCCGTTCAGAATATGGCGCACGCCGTTGGAGTTGATGGCATTGCGATATCCGCTATAATCGCCGCCGAGCAGCCTGCTCGCATCCGCAGCCTGCCGGGCTGTAACAGACGAAATATTGTATCTGGAAAAGGCTTGTTCCGAATTCTTGAGGTAGCTTTCAAAAACACCCTTGACAGCATCATCCACCGCCGCCTGATATTCTTCGATCATCGCCTGCTCTTTCGGCGTATGCGCTGCCGGGTCCGTATTGATCGCCGTACTCTCAGTCTGCCCCTGCTGCATAGCAGCCTCCTGCGCCGCCTCCCAGAGCGCGGCATCCTGTACAGCGCCCCCGCCCTTGACGCTTCCGGCGTCCTGTGGTATACTGGAAGTGGTCAAGCTGGCGTCGCCGGCTGCGGCCATAGAGTCGTCCGCATTTCCGGGCTGTACCGTCTGTCCTTGTACAGCGGAGGTTCGCAGGGACGGCTCTATTTTTATCCTGTCCAGCTCACGGATCGTATGTCCGTAATACTTGTCGCCCATGTTCGTGTTTTTGACCCGGATGTGGGCGACGTATTCCATTCCGTCCACAGAAATGGCGCTGTCGTAGTATTCATAGGTTGGAATATTGGGGTCCTGATGGTAGGATTCCGCCTGCCCGGTTCTGGAAGCAGCCTCCAGCAGCGCCGGCACGTGGAAAGCGCTCGTATACAGCTCCTTGGACAGCACGCCGTTCATGAGCTTTGAGAGGCCCTTTCTCGGTATATCAATGGTTTTTCCATTCTCCCGCACCGTGACACGCTTTGGAAAATGTCTTCCGGCAAAATCCAGGAAGTATGTCCGCGCACGGCTGAGGTTTGAAAGAATTCCGGCGGGTAGCGATGTGGTATTCGCGGTAATCTGATCTGCGTTGGTCATGGAAATGTCATGCAGAATTGCGGCATCCGAATTTTGGCCCGCATTCTCCAGCGGCGGTGATCCCTCCTGCTGCATAGCGGCCTCCTGCGCCGCCTCCCAGAGCGCGGCGTCCTGCATGGCGCCCTCCGCGTCAATCACCGCCGGTTCCGGCCGGTATCTCGATTCCTCCGTACCATAGGGCGCCGCCTCCTGCGCCTCCGGGACCGGCGGGGCGTATGCCTCCGCCTGCGCCGTGCGCGCCGCGCTGGTGTTCTCTTTGCGGGCCTGCCGGTTCAGCGCACCCGTCAACAGCGCCTCTCCGCCGCCCAGCGTCCAGCCCACCGCCGCGCCCATGCCAAAGTCCTCCGCCAGGGACAGCGGGTTTATAATGGCGTCCTCATCGGTCATGGAAAATACCGGCTTGTCGCCGTTCACCAGGGCCTTTTGCGTGATGCCGGAGATCAGGCTTTGGATCACTTCCTCCTTGCCCTCGTCCAGGCCGGACTTGAACCATTCCAGAAGGGCCGAGGTTCCGGGGTTCTGAAGGTTCCCCGGCAGCGTCTGGATGCCGCCGCCCACCTCCACCACGCTGTTTGCCATGGACGAGACGATGGCCGCCAGCGCCGCGGCCCAGCCCTCACCGCCCTGGGCCGCGGCGTCCTCATATTCGCCGCCCACGGTGGTGAGAAAGCTCTGCCAACAGCCCGGGTTTCGGGAGATGGTCCTGACGCCTCGGGAGATGGAGCTGGCAAGTCCGCTCGCCTGGGGGGCCAGCGCCGCGGTGGACTGGATGCCCGCCGCCGGGAGGCTGAGCAGCGCCGTGATGGCCTGGGGCAGCGCCGCCACGGTGCCGCTGCCAATCTCGCTGGCGGTCTTCGCCGCCTGGGAGCGGTCGTCCAGCGCGTATTCCTGCCGGGCGCGCAGCGCCGCCTGACTCTCGGTGGTCAGGTCGTTCAGCGCCGAGAAGGGGTCGTATTCCCCCAAAAAGTCGGTCGGGATCAGGAAATCCAGGCCGCTGGCCACCTGCTTGTTGAAGTCGGCCATGCCTGTGATAATCGCCCCGCCGATGATGTCTCCGATGCTGGCGTTTTTCCCGTTTTCGGCCTTGCCGCCGGTTTCCATGCGGGTCTGCATCTCCCGGCCCCAGTCGTCGAGGGGTTGGAAGGGGTCGAAGCTGAATACTGCATCCACAACGCCCTGCATGGTGCGGTCGAACCGGTCAAGGGCGCTCTCGCCCTTCAAGGCCGGCGTCTCCCGCTCCATGGCCTTCCGCCTGTTCTCCAGGTCCTCGATCTCGCTTTGCAGCGCCTTGTACTGAGAATACTGCACCGGGTCCTCTATGATGTCCGTCCGCCAGCTGACCAGCTGGTCCCGCTTTTGGGCGATCTCGTCCTGGAGTGCCATATAATCTGTGGTCCGCTGCGCCTCCGCAGTGCCGAAGCCGCCGCCGACCCGACCGCTGCCGCCCCGGTTGGGCCTGGAGGCCACAGCGCCGCCCCGGCTGCCCTCTGCGGTGTATTGCATCGCCTGCGGAACGCCCTGCATGCGCAGGCTGACACGCCCGCGGCCTCCCTCCAGCGTGCTTTGCAGCTGTCCGGGGACACCCAGCGCGCCAGGGTCCACCCGCCCGTGGGAGCCGTCGTAGATTCGCATCTGGCGCTCTGCGGTCACATTGGGTGCGGGATTCGTCCGTGGGGGGCCGGAGGGAATCGTGGCATGGTCCGCGAAACGAGGTGCCCCCGCAGCGCCCTGTTCTGCCGCTGCGGCGCGGTAGGAGGCGCCGTTGGTTTCCGCGTTCAGCGCCGCCATGGAGGCATAGCCGTTTCGGTTCCTGCCCTGGTCTGCGGCCTCCAGCGCCGCGTTCCGCTCCCGGTCCCGCGCCGCCTGCTGCGTCTGCAGCTGGGAGGCCGTTAAAAGTCCATTGGCCCGCCGCGTTGCTTCCCAGTCGATTTTTGAAACCCGCTGCGGCGCGCCCGCCTGCGTTGGCACGCTTTGGGCCAGCTGCGTTGGCACGCTTTGGGCCGGCTGCGTTGGCGCGCTTTGGGCCGGCTGCGCGGGCGACGGGTTGCGCGTGGCCATGGCTTTCGTCTTTCCCCAGTCGATCTTGCCCATACAGGTCCCTCCTTAACTCCCGTAGACATGGATGCCGTATTGCCCGAGCATGGACGCCGCCAGTTCCTCGCTGATCTCGCCGTTCTGCACCCATCGCTGTACCATCGTAATCAGCGTGCCGGGCGCCGCATCGCTGCCGCCGCGGCTGATACTGTGCTCATAGGCGGCGTTCAGCTCGTTTTGCCGCTTCAGCCAGTCCTCATAGGCGCTGTAGCCTGGCGCGCTGTCGAAGCCATACTTCTTGTAGTTGCTTTTTTGTTTGAGGAATACGTCGGGCGCAATTCCGCTTTCCCTGGCCGCCTGGAACAGCCCATAGAGGTCCATGCCGCCGTTTCCGGTGCCCGCCGCCGCATCCGGCGCCCCGGAGCCGCCGCCGGTCCCCCTGGAGGCCGAGCCGCCGCCGGTCCCCCCGGAGGCCGTGCCGCCGTAGGCTGGCGTCTGCGCCAGGGCGTAGGCGCTCTGCATCCGCGCAATTTCCTCCGCGCTGTACCCCAGCGCCTGATAGCCCGAGAAGTCGCCCAGCGCCGCCAGCGTCTTTGCCTTGTCCAGTGCGCGGTTATACTCTGTTTCGCTGGTGTAGAGGTCCCGGTTATAGGACATCTCGTCGTCGTAGCGCGCGTCCCCGATGTCGTCGCGGTACTTGTTGTAGGCGAAGCTCCGGTCGTTGCGCCAGTCCTCCACGGTGTCGCGGTAGCGGTTATACTGGGTACTGCTCATCTGCTCCAGCAGCCCCAGGTCCCGTACCTGGCTGTCGATATCGTCCATGTACATCGAGTAGGCCAGCTGATAGAGCTCCGGAATCCTGTCCGCCGCCATAGAGGCATAGTAGTCGTTCTGCTGCTGCGCCGCCGTGCCGGCCCAGGAGGAAGCCAGGCCGCCGGTCCGGGCCGAGAGCTGGCCCAGCGTGTCCTGCATGGCCCGTTCGCCCTCCCGGCGGTACTGGTCCCGATACTGCTGGTAGAGGGGGTCCTCCAGGGCGTCGTAGGAGAAATCGTCCCGGTTGAGGATATCGTTCAAAAGCTCGTCAATCCGGTCCGTGTACTTGTCCTGATAGGCAGGGGCGCTCTGATAGCTGAAATTCCCCGCCAGCCCCTGATTCAGCGGGATATACTCACTCCCGTCCGCGCCGCCGGAGTAACCGTAGAAGGCGCGGATGGTTTCCGCCTCCTGGTTGGCAGCTTTCATGCCATCTTTGTCGCCCCGGGCCTGGGCGTCTGCAAACTTCAGCTTCGCCGCCTCCATCGCTGCCCGGTGCACCGGCGACATATTGACCAGCGCCGCATAGTCGTTGCCGCTGTTGTCCTTGGGGATGTACGTGCCGCCGCTGCCCGATGTGCTGCCGCTCTGCGTGCTGCTGCTCTGCGTGCTGCCGGCGCTGCCGGGCTTGTAGCTGCTGTTTCCGCCGGAGTTGCCCGCGCCGCCTTCGGTTTTCGGGATATACTGGCTGCCATCCACGCCGCCGGAGTAGCCGTAGCCCGCGCGAACGGCTTCCGCCCTCTGATGCGCAGCCTCCATGGCGGCCTTGTCGCCCCGGGCCTGCGCCGCGGCATAGTCCGCCTTGGCCGCGGCAATGGCGTCCTCGTCCTTTTTGTTCAAAATGGCTGCCATATCAAGCCTCTCCTTCCTTGGCCTCCAGGGCCTCCACCCGGGCGGTGAGCGCCGCCAGGTCGTTTGATAAGCGGTTGACTGCCGTTTCCACGGTGCCCATCCGCGGCTGCAGCGCGGATAGATCGCCATCCATCTCGCCCAGCCGGCCCTTGATGCCGTTGATCTCGCCGGTCATCTGGCTCGCGCCGCTCTGGAGCATGGAAACCTCATTGCCCATATCCAGGATTTTCAGGAATATCTCCGCCGTGGAGACGCCGGCCTCGTTGACGTTCCGAACCATATTCTTCATGGAGAATTCCATGCGCTCGCTCATATAGCGGATGTAGGCGTCGAGAATCGAGAAATTCTTCTCCGCATCCCCCTCCAGCCGCTCCATGGATTCCGGAAATACCGCTGCCATATGGACCCTCCCAATTAAAATATCCCCGCCACCTCATATCGAGACAGCGGGGATGATGGTATATGCAGTTTTATGTTTTCAGGAGCTTCCTTTGGCTGGAGGGTGGGCGCTCTCTTTTATTGGCCGGAATCTTCTTTTGCTATATCAGCGCGAATCAGGCCTTTGATATAGCCCTGTTTGCCTGGAACCGCCTCCAGCCGCTTCAGAATATCAGCGTCTGTCACCTTGTTCAGCTTCAGGCTGACTCGTGCGGCGGTCTTTGCGTCATAGCGTTCTTTTGCTGTCATCCCATCCCTCTTCCGGAACGGAACCGGCTTCCCGGCCCCGTTCCTTCCGGTTTACCTCTGGTCTGCCGTTTTGATATACACACGAATGATTTTCTTGATTTCTTCCGCAGTGTATGTCGTTTGCTCCGGTTTTTCGTCCAGGATTTCAAACAGGTCAAACGCCATTGCTTTCCTGGTATCCTGCCTTTCGGCCTCGGTTCCCATGCCTGTCACCTCTTTCCTTTATGGGTACATACCCATTATGCTGTGGGTGTATACCCATGTCAAGCATTTTTTCAAGCTTCTCCGCTGTCTCGATATGAGGTTGACAAGGTACAAAGCTGCGATTGTGGTTATCGCTCGCTCCCCACTGTAAATTCCCGCAGGACCCCCAGGATGGTGCAGGGCCCCTCTCCGCGGAGCCGCAGCTCCCATTTGTCCCGGCGGCGGGCCGGCAGAACCATGGTCACCACGCCGTCCACCTGGCCGATTTTCTTTCCGCAGGATTCCCAGCGCCCGCCGCCGCTTCTGGCCTCCGCCTCCATCCAGGCGCCCTTGGGCAGCTCCATGCGGAGGATCAGCCGGGAATACCGCTTCCGGCCCTGGATCGTCTCATAGAACGGCGTAAACTGCGCCATCCACGCCACCTCCGGGTCCTCCTGTCCGCTGTCCGCCAGACAGACCTTTCCGTCCCTGGTCAGGAAATAGACCTCGTTTCCCAGCCTCGCAAAGTCCACACAGGCCATGTCGTCCTCCCGCAGCCAGATTTGCCGCCGGGTGTCGTACACCAATAGCTGCCGCACCTGCCCGTCCTGCACGGACAGGTAATACCGCTCTCCGTCCGTTCCGCCTCTGCCATCGGAGAAGGGCCGGTCTCCCAGCGCCGCGGAAATCCGCTGCGGCGTGCCGCCGGCGTAGGCGTAGACGCCGCCGCTGCCCAGGTAGTAAAGGACCTCGTTGACCACCGCCATGCTCTTGTGGCACCCGGCCTTCAACCCCTCCACGCTGTAGCTGTGAAGGCTGTATTCCGCCGGGTAGCTGCCAAGCATTTTGTGCAGCGTCCGCTCCTTCCAGAAGAGGACACCGCCCGAGAGGGCGCAGCACCCGGTGAACGGTCCCTCGGAGCCGACAGAGAGCGCATAGCTGTCAGTGGAGACGCCGTTGTAGCTGTAGAAATTGCAGGGGTCGCCCAGGGCCGAGGCGAAGATCGTCCGCTCTGAGTTGGAGCAGCCCCAGAGGCGGTTTTCGCTCTCGCAGATGTAGTCCAGGTCCGGCACCCGCCGCTCGATGGTGACCGTGTGATTCTCGCTCCCGGCCTGGAACGCGTCCTTTGGTACCGTGATGGTCTTGCCGGTCAGGGATACGATGTGCACAGCCTTGTTGTTGTCCGGAAGCGCCGTGCACCCGGAGATGGTCACGGTGTCGCCCGCCCGAAAGCGGTCCGTCAGCACCGGCGCGCCGGTCAGCGTCACGGTGTCGGCCGTAAAGACAGCCCTCTCCGCCGCGATCTTCGCGTCCAGACTCCCCAGCGTCCGCTCCTGCAGGTCCAGATATTTCTTGTCCGGCCAGATGACCAGCCTGGTGTTGACCACGGCAAACTGCTTTTCCCCCGCCGTGACGGTCCCCACCGCTGCGCCATCGTAGTAGAGCCTGGTCCCCTTCACCACCACCAGCTTCTCCCACGCCGTCAGGGCCGTGGCCCCGTCGTACTGCGCCAGGTGTGTCCGCGCCCGCCGGGTGGAGAAGTAGGGATAGCGCCGGGTGGACAGATTTTCGCACGCCGCCAGATCCCCGTCCTGGCAGCTGTCGGAGTAGTTGATGCCCTGGAGCGCCAGGATTTCCCGCTCCGTCCCTGGCAGGTCACAGGGCAGTCTCGGCAGCATCAGAACACCCTCCAATTCCGGGACGGTCCCGGCCTGTGCCGCCGCCGCCACCAGGCAATCGCGTCCTGGTAGGCCGCGTTGAAGACCGTCATATCGTTGGCATACAGCGCCGTTTCCTGGTTGGCCCAGTCGATCATGGCGCAGAGATACAGCGGATAGATGCTGTCGTAGGGCGGCGGCATGGCAAGGCTCGCGTCGCAGGGCCAGATTCTCGCCGGCGGCGGCGCGTGTCGCACCACCGCCAGCCGCCCCTCCAGCTCATAGACCCACGCCGCCTTCTGCGCCTCGTCCCAGGCGTTGGGCCGCAGCGCATCCGCCCGGGTGATGGCCTCTTTGATCTTCATGACAGCTCCTTTCTCGTCAGAATCAATTCCGCACGTTTCGTTTCCGGCCTCCGCCGAAAACTCCACTCTGCTCCATTGTTCTTCCTCTCCGAAGCAAGACCGCTCTGCCGGGTCTCGCTTCGGTCCTTCCGCCCTGCGGGCGGAATCCATTCCGCACGTTTCGTTGTTCTTCCTCGCCAAATCAGACCCGCCTGCCCGCAAGGGGCACGCCGCATCCGTACGGCGGCAAAGCTGCCGGGCTTCGATTTGGTTTGTCGTACTGTCAGAAGGTGATTCTTTCCCC
>OOIH01000069.1_pt1 | contig 17421 bp, 23 predicted proteins | sample 1691801 | NCBI WGS metagenome assembly OOIH01 (sample SAMEA1061690, study PRJEB22710) | metagenome
ATATGACAGGATTATCGAAATCTACGCTGAACTCTGGGAACAGTACCACCGGCTGATGAAATACTACGACACCGGCAGCGGATACCGGTACACGGCCCAGACCGGGGACGGCAGTGTGAAACGTTCCCCCCTGGTGGCCACGCTGGAGGCGGTGCGCCGGGACATCCTGGCCTACTCCGACCGGCTATGTCTCAACCCAAAGGCCGAGCGGGACGGCAAACTGCCGCCGGCCGGCCGGGAGTCCAAACTGGAGGCCGCCCTCAGGGCGAGCCGTGAGTAGCGAGAGGAGCGAGGGCAATTGAATCTCGAAACCATGCTGCTGGCCGATATCCGGCCATACAAACGCAACCCGCGGCGCAATGACAGAGCGGTTGACGCGGTAGCGGAGAGCATCCGGCAGTGCCAGTATGTGGCCCCCATCGTGGTGGATGAGAGAGGCGTGATCCTGGCCGGCCACACCAGGTGGAAAGCCCTGGCCAGATTGGGGCGGACCGAGGCCGAGGTGGTAGTCAGGCCCGGTCTGAGCGAGGAACAGAAACGCAAATACCGGCTGCTGGACAACAAAACCGCCGAGCTGGCCGAGTGGGACCCGGACCTGCTGGCCGCTGAGCTGGACGGCTTGGATCTGGACGGGCTTGAGTTCGATTGGGGATTGGCCTCCGGAGTGACGCCGGCAGACGGCGGAGCTGATGATCCGGATGCCGCCGGGGATGCGGATGAGGTGTCGGAGGAGTACCGAGCTTTTGTCGATAAATTCAAACCCAAACTCACCACAGATGACTGTTATACGCCGGACACCGTCTATCAGACGGTTCGGGACTGGGCGCTGGAGCATTACGGATTGGACGGGGCCGAGGTGATCCGGCCCTTCTGGCCGGGGGGCAATTATCAGAGTGTAGAGTATCCCGCCGGAGGCGTGGTAATTGACAATCCTCCGTTTTCTATCCTCTCCGAGATCTGCAGATGGTACGACGAGCGGGGTGTCCGTTATTTTCTGTTTGCGCCAACGCTGACATTGTTCTCGTCCGCGTCCGGCAGCTGTAACTATGTGCCGTGTGGCGTAGCTATCATCTATGCCAACGGGGCAACGGTAAATACCTCGTTTGTCACAAATTTGGGGGAATGGAAAATTGAGATGGATCCGGAGCTGTTCCGGCGGGTAAAATCAGCGGATGACCAGAACCGGGCGGAGTCATCGGTGGAGTTGCCTGGATACGTCTATCCGGATGCGGTGCTGACATCATCCGCGTACCGCCTGGCGAAATATGGCCAGTCTCTGCGGTTGCGGGCAGAGGATGTGATTTTTGTCAGAGCGCTCGATGCTCAGAGGGAGACTGGAAAATCAATTTATGGGTCTGGGTTTCTGCTGTCGGCTCGTGCGGCAGCTGAGCGTGCGGCAGCTGAGCGTGCGGCAGCTGAGCGTGCGGCGGCTGAGCGTGCGGCGGCTGAGCGTGCGGCGGCTGAGCGTGCGGCGGCTCATGTCTGGGTTCTGTCCGATCGGGAGAGAGAGCTGATTCGCCGTCTGGGAGACGGCACCGGACCGGAGGGGGCCTGACATTGGACGGCAGGCGATGCAGGGACCGGGGGCAGAACTATGCCGAGGTGATGGAGTATGTCAGCTCCATTGTGGAGGGGCGCAAGCTGGCCTGCCGGGAAACCAGGCAGGGGTGCGAGCGGTTCCTCCGGGACCTGGAGGATCCCCGGTGGGAGTTCGACCCCACGGACGCGGAGTTCTGTATTCGGATCATTGAGCGGACATTCGTCCACGCCCAGGGGGAGGCCCTGGACGGTACGCCCATGAGGGGCAGGCCGTTCCTGCTCCAGCCATTCCATAAATTCATCATCTATAATCTGGTGGGTTTTCGCAATGCCGGCACGCAGATCCGCCGTTTCCATGAGGCCGTGATCTATGTGCCGCGGAAAAACGTGAAAACGACATTCACCGCCGCCCTGGCCTGGTCCCTCGCGCTGCTGGGCCGGCGCAGCGGCAGCAAATGCTACATCGTGGGGGCCGCCCTCAAACAGGCCCTGGAGAGTTTCGATTTTATCAATTTTAATCTGCGGGAGATGGGGGAGGCCGGCAATTTCAGGGTGATCGACAACAATCAGGAGCACTCCATCTCCGGCAGGGTGGGAGAGGGCAGTATTTTTATCCAGGCCCTGGCGGCCAACCCGGACACCCAGGACTCCCTCAACTGCAACATCGGCATTGCCGACGAGGTCCACGCCTACAAATCCCCCAAACAGTACAAGATTATTTTGGACGCAATGAAAGCCTATTCCAACCGGCTGATGATTGCGATCTCCACCGCCGGGGATAGGATGAACAGTTATTTTTACAGGCGGCTCAAATACTGCAGGGAAATTTTGGACGGGAGCAACAAGGGGCCGGACGCCGACCAGCTGTTTATTTTCATGGCCTGCGCCCCCCAGGATCCGGACACCGGGGACGTGGATTTTCTGAGTCCGGAGGTGCAGGAGATGGCAAACCCCAGCTACGGGGTGACCATCCGCCCGTCCGATCTCATGGCAGAGGCAATGCAGGCCCAGAACGACCCTCAGATGCGCAAAGAGTTCTTCGCGAAATCCCTCAATGTGTATGTGGCGGCCATGCGGGCCTATTTCCGGATTGAGGAGTTCCGGGCCAGCGACCGGCGCTACCACTGGACGCTGGAGGACCTGGCCAAGCTGCCCGTCCGCTGGTATGGCGGCGCCGACCTGTCCAAGCTTCACGACCTGACGGCGGCGGCCCTGTACGGGACCCTGGAGGGGTATGAGCGGGAGGACGGCGAGACGGTGGATGTGGATATCATCGTCCCCCATGCCTGGTTTCCCGTGGTGGCCGCCCACATCAAAGCGGATGAGGACAACATTCCCCTGTTCGGCTGGCAGGAGGACGGGTGGCTGGACATGTGCAACAGCCCGGTGGTGGACCACATGGACGTGGTGCGGTGGTTCAAGGACCGGCGCCACGGCGGGTTCAGGATCAGGGAGGTGGGCCACGACCGGAAATTCTGCGCCGAGTATGTGGTGGGGATGAAAAAAGCCCAGTTCCGGGTGGTGGACCAGCCCCAGTATTTCTGGAAAAAATCTCAGGGATTCCGGCGGATCGAGCAGAAAGCCAAGGCCGGGTGCCTGTACTACCTGCACTCGGACGCGTTTGAGTACTGCGTACAGAATGTCCATGCCATCGAGAAAACCGACGACATGGTGCAGTATGAAAAATTGGAGGACAACACCCGCATCGACATTTTCGACGCCGCCGTTTTCGCGGCGGTGCGGATGCTGGAGGACCTGGAGCGGGAGGAGAAAGCGAAGGGATGGAGGCGATAGACATGGCTAAAATCAGACCGGGTGCGTATCGTTATCTCTGGCTGTGCGATGGGGAGCCCACCGAGTGCAGCAAGAGCCACTGCTACAAATCCGGAGGCCCGTGCCGGTATACCACCAACCGGGAGCATGCCCTGCACCCGGACGCACCGGACAGCGCATTTTTGCCGTGCGGGGACGGGATCTCCCAAATTGAAATGGAGGCCACAGAATGAGCAGACGGAAGCGGCGCAGGGGCAACAACATCCGGGACGCCGACGGCGGGCAGACGGCGTTTTTGCTGACCGACCGGGCGTGGGAGACCCTGTGTGTGCCGGGGTATACTCGTCTGAGCGACAATCCGGAGGTGCTGATGGCGGTGAACAAGCTGGCCAGCCTGATCGGCAGCATGACCATCCACCTCATGGCCAACGAGAAGAGCGGCGACGTGCGCATCCGCAACGGGCTGAGCCGCAAGGTGGACATCACCCCCAACCGGTACATGACCAGGATGACGCTGGTGTCCTGGATTGTGCGTACCCTGCTGCTGGAGGGTGCCGGCAACGCGGTGGTGATCCCCCGGACCCGGGACGGGCTGCTGGAGGACCTGGTGCCGGTGCCGGCGGCCCAGGTGTCCTGTGTGCCGGACGGCGGATACGGCTACCGGGTACGCATCGGCGGCCAGGATTATGACCCGGCCAGCCTGCTCCACTTTGTGCTCGCCTCTGACCCGGATCAGCCCTGGCGGGGCCGGGGGTATCGGGTAGCCCTGCGGGATGTGGCCGACAATCTCAGACAGGCGGCCAGGACCAAGAAGGGATTTATGTCCGACCAGTGGAAACCCAGCCTCATTATCCGGGTGGACTCCTGGTCGGAGGAGGCCCAGACCGCGGAGGGCCAGCAGCGGCTGCTCCGGGGGTTTGCCGCAGGGAGACCCGGGGAGCCGATGTTTGTGCCGGCGGACGGGATCGACATCACCCAGGTCAAACCGTTGACTCTCAACGACCTGGCGCTCAACGACTCGGTCACCCTGGACAAAAAGACGGTGGCGGCGATTATCGGTGTCCCCGCGTTTGTGGTGGGGGCCGGGGCATTCAACCGGGAGGAGTGGAACTCGTTTATCAACACCACGGTCCTCCCCATTGTCAAAGAGCTGGAGCAGGAGCTGACCCGGAAGCTGCTGATCAGCGAGGGGATGTTTTTCCGGATGAATCCCTGGAGCCTGTACGCCTACGACGTCAATACCCTGGCCAACATCGGCGGGAACCTGTATGTCCGGGGCATCATGACGGGCAACGAGGTCCGGGACTGGGTGGGCCTGGAGCCCAGGGCCGGGCTGGACAAGCTCAATATCCTGGAAAACTATATCCCCCTGGACAGAGTGGGGGACCAGCTGAAGCTGAAACAGGAGGGGGGTGAGTAACGATGGAGAGGCGCACCATGGTCTGCCGGCCCACCCAGTACCGGGCGGCGAATGATGGGGGCGAGGCGTACATCGAGGGCTATTTCGCGGTGTTTGACTCGATCTATGAGATCATGCCCGGCATCACCGAGAGTATCGCCCCGGGAGCATTTGCCGGCTGCCTGGGCGGAGACGTGCGGGCGCTGACCGACCACCAGACCACCCTGGTGCTGGGCCGGACCAAATCCGGAACCCTGGAGCTGCGGGAGGACGGCCACGGCCTGTGGGGCCGGGTGCGGATCAACCGGGAGGACGGCGACGCCGTTAACCTGTACAGCCGGGTGCAGCGGGGAGATGTGGACCAGTGCTCGTTCGGGTTCGAGATCGGGGATGAGACCACGGAGTTCCGGGAGGACGGGACGGTCCATTTTACCATCCTGCGGGTGGCGCCGCTGTACGAGGTGAGCGTCTGCACATTCCCGGCCTATGAGGCCACGGAGGTGTCCGCCCGGGCCGTCCAGGCGGAGGAGATCAGGCACCGCGCCGGGCAGGCGTGGCGTGAAAAAATGAGAAATCGTTTGAGAGGAGCGCACCGAAATGGGTAAACGCAACATTATCGAGACAATCGAGGAATTCGACGAAAGGGGACGGGTGGTCAGCCGCACCCATAGGTCGACGGAGGAGGATATTCCGGCGTGGAACCCCTACCAGTTTGCACCATTTTATCCCTGCTGGGGCGGGTTGGGTTCAGGCCCGGCTGCCGCCGGCAGCACAGAGAGAGGCGGTGAGGGGTAATGGCACTGAAAGCGCTGCTGCTGCGCAGGCAGCTGGACGATAAGCGCAAGGCCTTGGAGGCGCTGAGAGCCAGGGACGCGGATTTTGCCCGCCGGGAGGCGGAGCTGGAATCCGCCATCGGCGAGGCCGAGAGCGACGAGGACAGGCAGGCCGTGGAGGACCTGGTGGAGGAGTTCGAGACGGATGAAACGGCCCACGAGGCGGCCAAAAGCTCCCTGGAGGGGGAGGTGGCCCAGCTGGAGCAGGACCTGGCCGCAGAGGAGGCCAAACAGGCCGTCCCGCCCCCGGCCACACCCAAAAACGAGACGCCCGCCAATGCTGGCGGGGAGAGAAAGGATGAGCGAATTATGCCTTATATCATGGATGCTGACGGTACCCGGCACGGTGTTGCCGTGGCCCGCCGCCGCAGCAGAGGGTGGTTTTTCGGCCTGGATCGGCAGGAAAGAGGCGCATTTTTGGCCCAGGACGACGTCAGGGCATTTTTGAGCCGCGTGCGTGATATGATCGGCCAGCAGCGGGCAGTGACCGGCGCGGAGCTGACCATTCCGGATTCGGTCCTGGACCTGCTGCGTCGGAACATCGACGACTACAGCAAACTGCTGCGCCATGTACGCCTGCGGCGGGTTCCCGGGACTGCGCGGCAGAATATCATGGGGACTATTCCCGAAGCGATTTGGACCGAGGCATGCGCGGTGCTCAATGAGCTGAGTATCGCATTCAGCCAGGCGGAGGTGGATGGCTACAAAATCGGGGGATTCGTGGCTATCTGCAACGCCACTAAGGCGGACAGTGACCTCAACCTGGCGTATGAGATCATCGACGCAATCGGACAGGGTATCGGGCTCGGCGTGGATAAATCAATCGTCTACGGTACGGGCGTTAAAATGCCGACCGGTTTTGTCACCCGTCTGGCGCAGACCGCAAAGCCCACCAACTGGGGCAGCAACCGCCGGCCCTGGGTGGACCTGCATACAAGCAATATTAAGACAATCACCGGGAAAAGCGGCGTCGCGCTATTCCAGACGCTGATTTTGGAGACCGGCGCGGCGGACGATACCTACGCAACCGAAGAAATGATCTACATCATGAACCGGAAAACCAAACGGATGTTGATGGCGGAGGCGCTGTCTGTCAACGCCGCCGGCGCTATCGTCTCCGGTCTGGGCAATACCATGCCCGTGCTCGGCGGGGAGATCATCACCGAGGGATTTATGGCAGATGGGGATATCGCCTACGGGTACGGGGAGCTGTATCTGATGGCGGAGCGGTCCGGCGGCCAGTTCGCTCAGAGCGAGGAGTTCCGGTTCGTTCAGGACCAGACCGTATTTAAAGGGACGGCACGCTATGACGGTGTTCCCCTTATTGCTGAGGCATTCGGCATCCTCAACATCAACGGCACCGCCCCCACCACCTCCGTGACATTCCCGCCCGACACGGCTAATGCGGAAAACCCTTGACGGCGTCCCTGGCATCGCTGGGGCTGGGGGCGCTGACTCTGACGCCGGCATTTGACCCGACAGTAACGGAGTACACAGCCAGCACGACCAACGCGAGCAACACCATCACCGCCTCCGGGGCGGCGGGCAGCACGGTGGCCATCACGGTCAACGGCGCCGCCCATGACAGCGGCGACGCCGCCACCTGGCAGACGGGCAGCAATACCGTGGTGATCACGGCCACCAACGCCACCGGCACCAGGACCTACACCGTGACGGTGACCAAGGGGGCCTGAGCATGACGGACGCAGACAGGCTGCTGCTGCTCCGGCAGGACCTGCAGCGCACCGGCACCATCCCCGGGGAGGACGACTATCTCACCCAGCTGCTCCAGGCATCCGCGGCCGGCCTGGAGCGGCAGGGGGTGCGGCCGGACGGCACGGCAGACTATGACCAGCTGGTGATCTCCACGGCGGCATGGCTCTACCGCAAACGGGTGAGCGGTGAGGATGAGCCGCGATTCCTGCGCCGGATGCGACTGGACCAGATTATCAGCCAGAGGGCGAGAGGGGGTGCGGCCCCGTGAGCAGCGTGATCCACGACGCGGGGCTGGCCCGATTCTACCGCCTGCGGCGGGACGAGACCGACCCGGAGGACCGGCCCCAGCCGGAGCCGGTTGCGGAACAAACCTTCGGCGAGCTGACCGTGGGCCTCACCCGATTTTATTCCGCCGCGGGGGTGAGCCAGCGGGCCGACCGGCTGATTGAGATATGGCGGGACACCTCCATCACCGTCCGGGACCTGTGCCGGATCGGGGATACCTGGTATCTCATCCGGCAGGCCGCCCAGGGAGAGAACGACGACGGGCTGCTGGTGACCAGGCTGACCCTGGAGGAGACCGACGGCAGCGCATGGGAGGGGGAGCAGGATGGGGATTGACAAAATCAGGCCCATAGACCTGACGCTCACGGTGCGGGAGGCCCTGGATGGATACTCCGCCCAGGTGCGGGAGGGCGTCGCCCAGGCCGTGGAGGCCGCCGGAAAACAGGCACTCCGGGACGTGCGGGCCAGGTCCCCGGTGAAAACCGGGGCATACAAAAAAGGCTGGCGGCTGAAAAAAAGCCGGGGCGGCGTCCAGGGCGACCAGCCGTCCGTCGTGGTCTACAACGCCGAGCGGGGCTACCTCACCCACCTGCTGGAAAACGGCCACCAGAAAACGAACGGCGGCCGGGTGGAGGGTATCCCCCACATCCGTCCCGCCTATCAGGCGGCGGAGCGCACCCTTGAGGCCGACGTCCGCAGGATTATCCAGGAGGCCGGCGATGACATTTGACGCCCTGAAATCCATCCTGGCCCCCACCGGCATCCCCTGGGCATACCACCACTGGGAGCATCCCCCAAAACCGCCCTACGGGGTGTACCTGTCCACCAGTACAGATAATTTCGAGGCGGACAACATCGCCTATGCCGTCATAGAGGGGGCGGCGGTGGAGCTGTACACCGTGGGCCGGGACAGCCGGTCCATGGCCCTGATCGAGGCCGCCCTGGACGGTGCGGAGCTGCCCTGGGAGCGGGATATCACCTACATCGAGGAGCTGCGGCTCTATCAGACACGCTATGAATTCGAGGTGTAACAATGGCAAACAGAGTCAAATTCGGACTGAAAAATGTCCACTACGCCCCCCATATCATCAGTGAGGAGGGCGAGCTTTCTTTCGGCACGCCCGTGGCCATTCCCGGCGGCGTGAGCCTCGCCATGGATCCCCAGGGGGACCAGAAGGAGTTTTACGCCGACGATGGGGCCTACTACGTGACAACCGCCAATAACGGCTACTCCGGCACGCTGGAGATCGCCCTGATCCCCGACCATTTCCGCAAGAGCATTTTGGGCGAGGTGGAGGACACCACTGCCCATGTCCTGGTGGAGAACGCCTCCGCGGAGCCGAAATCGTTCGCGCTGCTGTATGAAATCAACGGGGACCAGAAGGCCACCCGCCGGGTGATGTACAACTGCACGGTGGCACGGCCCGGCGAGAATGCCTCCACAACCGGCAGCACCAAAACGCCTCAGACGGACACCATGAACCTCACCGCCATTGCCCTGGCGGACGGCAAGGTCCGCGCCCGGACCACGGAGACCACCCCGGACGCCGTATTCAACAACTGGTACAAATCCGTATGGCTGCCCACAGCGGAGCCGGAGGTGTAGCCCATGGAGACCACCGTACTGATTGACGGGCGGGAGGTCCGGTTCCGGGCCACAGCCGCCGTCCCCCGGCTGTACCGCATCAAATTCGGGCGGGACATCATGGAGGATTTCCGGACCGTCCAGCGCGCCATGGAGCACGCCGGGGCGGGAAATGTGTCCAGTTTGGACACGGCCCAGGACGGGGAGGGCGGCGCGCCCGTCTCCCTGCCCCTGGAGGCCCTGGAGCTGTTCGAGGATCTGGCCTACATCATGGCCAAACACGCCGACCCCCAGGGGGTCCCCCGGGAGCCGGACGAGTGGCTGGAGCAGTTCGGCGCATTTTCCATCTACGGCATTTTCCCCGTCATCCGGGCGCTGTGGGAGAGCAACACCGCGGCGCTGGACGTGTGCAAAAAAAAAACGAGAGCCGTTGACCGGGAGGTGACCACACCCCTGCTGATGCTCCGGGCCGCCCAGCTGGGCATCCCGCTGCGGGACCTGGAGCTGCTCACCATCGGGATGATCAACGAGATGTACGCCGAGGCGGCCAACGATACCCTGGACTGGCCAGAGCTGGCCACCCAGGAGGATATGGACCGGTATCTCTAAATTGTCAAGACGGGAACCTGAACGACAAAAAAGAGCCGCCCTGCGGTATGTAGGGCGGTATACATGGGGGAACATGATTGCATCTATCATAGTCTGGTTGGGCGGAATAATTATGATTGTCGTTTTCGTAATTGAAACCCAAAAGCAAGTCGAGAAACTCGAAGAAGAAAAGGAAGCACTCAAGCGAAAATTTTCGATGGGCTATCAATCTAAGTTTTTTGTGTCGGAATATCTTTCCAAAATGGAGAGAGCCGCCCTTGACATCCTGGAGCACCAGGAGCCTGTAGACCAAACTATCATCCTATGGTGGGGACTGGATGGACTCCGCCTGAACGAGGACGGGGAACTGGAGTGGGTGAGCCGAAAGAAACCTAAGCTGATCAATCAGAATGTGTCGTACCAGCCATGTCAGTGTATTACGCCAATGCCGCAATACACTATGTGTCAAATCCCGCAGGAGCAGATAGACGCATTGGAATATCAAAATACGATGCTGCAGCGTCAGGCGGCACAAACCGCACAAAATATGATGATAGTCAATTCCTTGGCCGGATATTACAAATATTCGCCATGGATGCAATCACCGTACCAGTCACAGCTGACACAATGCTGTTGCAATGTGTGGAGCCCATCAAACTAAAAATTTTCAACATAGGGCGTGAGAAATCACGCCGCCCCCTGAGAGGAGGAGCGCATGGCAGGCAACAGAATCAAAGGGATCACGATTGAGATCGGCGGGGACACCACAAAACTGGACAAGGCCCTCTCCGCCACCGACAGCCAGCTGAAAAAGACCCAGGCCGGGCTGCAGGACGTCAACCGCCTGCTCAAAATGGACCCGGGCAACACCGAGCTGCTGGCCCAGAAGCAGCGGCTGCTTGCCGACGCCGTGACCGGAACGAAGGATAGGCTGGACACCCTGAAAAAGGCCGCCGAGGACGCCGACGCGGCCCTGGCCCGGGGGCAGTCCTACTCGGCCAAATACGGACCCCTGCTCCGGCAGCTCAGCGAGGTGGACAGCGCCTATAAGACCCTCCGGAAGCAGAAGGAGGAAATGGACAAGGCCCTGTCCCTGGGTGAGATATCCACGGCGGAATATGAAAAATTCGACCGTCAGCTCCAGGCCACCGGCGAGGAGCTGAAGGAGCTGCGCCGGCAGAAAAAAGAGGCGGACAAGGAGTTCCAGGGGACCAAGCTGGACCAGGGCCAGTACGACGCCCTCCAGCGGGAGCTGATCGAGGCGGGCGAGGCGGCCCGGGAGGCGGAGAGGGATTTCAAATCGTTCTCCAGCACCCTGGGCCAGCTGTCGGCCAAAACGGCCGCCGTGTCGGAGACCGCCGGCAAAATCAGCAGCGCGTTCGCCCCGGTGACCACCGCCATTGCCGGCATCGGCGCCGCCGCCCTGGCCACCGTTCCCGCTACGGAGGAGTTCCGGGCGGACCTGTCCATGCTGGAGCAGAACGCCAAAAACGCGGGGATCGGCATGGGGGCCACCATGGAGGCGTTCCGTGCGTTCAACGCGGTGAGCGGAGAGACGGACAGCGCCATTGAGGCGGTGTCCAACCTGCTCCAGTCGGGCGTGACGGAGAGCAACCTGCAGCGTGCGGTGGAGAACCTGGCCGGGGCGGCGGAGATGTTCCCCGACACCCTCAAAATTGAGTCTCTGGCGGACAGCCTCCAGGAGACGGTCCGCACCGGCCAGGCCACCGGTCAGTTCGCCGAGTTGGTGGAGCGCCTGGGCCTCAGCCTGGATGACGTCAACTATTCTCTGGGCGCTGCGTCGGACGAGTATCAGCGCCTCAATAATATGCTGGACGTCCTCAGCAGTCAGGGCCTGGCCGAAAATCACCAGGCGTGGGTGCAGCAGAATCAGGATCTAGTGAACAGCCGTGAGTCCCAGCAGCGGCTGACCGAGGCCCTGGCGGACCTGGCGGAGACGATCCAGCCCATTATGACCATGGTGGTCAACCTGGCCGCCTCCATGCTGGAGTGGTTCAACGGCCTGGACGACGGGAGCAAAACTGCCGTTGTGGCTGTGCTCGGACTGCTGGCAGCGGTTGGCCCGGTGGCGGGGATCATCTCCACGGTTTCGGGTGCGTTCGGCGCATTGGCCATCGCTCAGGCCGCCGCCGGCGCGACGGCTGCCGTCTCCGTCGCTACATTCGGCAAATGGGTTGCCGTCATTGCCCTCGTGGTGGCCGCTGTGGCCGGTCTGATCGCCGCGCTCAATGCGCTGCTGGGCAAAAATGAGGAGGTCAACGCCAGCAATTTCCTGGACCTGGACGGTACCGGCAGCTCCAGAGGGAGCGGGTTTGGCGGCCGATCGGCCTATCAGCCCATGGCGGACATCCCATTCCTGGCCCAGGGCGCCCTCATCCGGCGCAATAACCCCATGCTGGCGGTGGTAGGGGACAACCGGCGGGAGGATGAGATCATCGCCCCCCGCTCGGCCATTATCGAGGCCGTGCAGGCCGCCAACGCCCAGAGCGGCGGCGGGGGTGTGCAGTCCATCAACCTCACCGTCAACGGCGACATGGCAGCGCTGTTCCGCCTGTTCCGAATCGGCATCCAGGCGGAGGACAAACGCATCGGCACCACACTGAGATCAACATGAGGAGGTCCGTATGGCCGGTATCACCATGGACGGCACGCTCTACCGCGTGCGGATCATCTACAACACAACCGGCCGGTCGTTCCGTATCCCGGAGGGACCAAACGCCGGGGAAATGCTCTCCGGGCGGTATGAGCTGGACAGCCACGGCACCTATTACGATTATGAGATGCAGGTCGAGCCGGAGCCCAAATACCCGGCGGACTACGATGCATTTTTCGAGGCCATCTCCGACCCCGACGGCATCCACACCGTGGTGCTGCCCTACGCCCAGAGCACGATTACCCTCCGGGTCAAGGTCAGCTCCGGCAGCGACGTCAGCCGGGGCAGGCTGGATGGGGTGCGCCGCTGGGGCGGACTGCGGGTTCGGTTTGAGTCCGTCCAGCCCAGCCGGACGCCCACGGGGGTGAGCGTATGACGGACTGGGACGCGCTCAACTCCATCAAATACCTGGACTATACATTCGGGCAGGATGACATCAAATCCGGCTCGCTGCTGCTCAACCGGGATCTGACCTGTGCCTCTCTGGCCATCGACACCGTCACCCCGGTGGTGGAGTGCTCCGATCCGTCCATTGAGGATTTCGACCGGGACACGCCGCTGTACTACTACCGCGCCGGCAGGCTGCGGGGGGTGTACTACGTGCAGGAGGTGGAGCGCATTGCCCCCAGGCGCTACCAGATCACCGCCCAGTCGGCCATTGCCCTGCTGGACCGGGGGCGGCACATGGGGGGCATCTACACCGGCCAGGAGGCCGGCGAGGTCCTGCCGGATATCGCCGGCAGCATCCCCATTTCCGTCAAAACCTCTGTGGCCAAACAGAAATTGTACGGCTGGCTGCCCATTGCCACCCGGCGCTCCAACATGGCCCAGGTGCTGTTTGCCCTGGGGGCGGCCATCCGCACAGGGCTGGACGGTTCGCTGTATGTGTCCTATCTGTGGGACGGCCTGTCCGGAGTGATTACCCCGGACGACACCTACCGGGAGGGGGGCGCAGTGCGCTCCCGTGGCAGGGTGACTCAGGTCCTGCTCACGGAGCACCAGTATCTGGAGGGCGGCGAGGTGACCACCCTGTTCGAGGGGACGGCCCAGGCGGGGGACGAGATCACATTTGACGGCCCCATGTACGCCCTGGCCGCTACCGGATTTTCCGTCCAGCGCTCCGGGGCCAATTTCGCGGTACTCTCCGCCGGAAGCGGGACCCTCACCGGGCGGCCCTACGTCCATAACACCCGCCTGGTCACCCGGCAGCTGCACACCGCGCCGGACCCGAAACTGGAGGAGTTCCCCGGCGCCACCCTGGTGTCCCTGGTCAACTCCGCCGCCGTGGCCGACCGGCTGGCAAACTACTACAAACACCGCAGGAGCGTGGAGGAGGAGATCATCTACAGGGGCCAGTCCTGCGGCGACCGCCTCCAGCTCCCCGACCCATTCGACGCCGTCCAGACCACCGGTTGCCTGGAGAGCGCCGAGATCACCCTCTCCGCCACCCTCAGGGCCGCCGTATCGGTGGCCCGGGATTTCGTTCCGGAAAAAATAACTGAAATTGACTACTATGATATCTGTGAAATAATCACAGAAAACGGTACGTGGTCCCCCCCGGATGGTGTAACCTCAGTGCGTGTGGTCCTGATTGGAGGCGGACAGGGGGGGCAGGGAGGAACAGGCGGCACCGCCCCGTCCGGAGGGTACGGGTATGCCTACAATGGGTCTACCATTGGACCATTTGATAAGACCCCAGGGGTGGGCGGGGCCGGAGGCGCTCCCGGCGCACCGGGAAGTGGAGGGAGTATCTACCAGGAAACCGTATCCGTAACCCCTGGACAGCCGATCATCATCCAAATCGGGCCGGGAGGGACCGGGGGCGATGGCGGCAGCGGCAGTGGATCGTCCCCCTATGGAGGAGACGACGTGCCGGGAACAGCCGGGAATCCCGGGAGTGCCGGAGGCGCAACCACATTTGGTGATCTCTCCAGCGCCATAGGCACCCCATCGGAGTCCGGATTTAAGGAGATTTTAAGCGGAGAGTTGCTCGCAACGCCTGGAGAGGTCGGTACGGCAGGCTCCAATGGCGGCGGAACCCGTGGCGGGTCTAGTGCCGGTTTTCCCCACGGCGCGAACAGCGGAGGAGAGCCCGGTACAACTCTCAGCGGGGAACAATATGTGGCGCAGGGCGGTGCAGGCGGCGGAGCCGCTTTTCGCACGTCCGGAAAGCCCGGAATCTCCGCCCACTATGACGGATATAAACCCATGAGCTGGTCCGGCTCCGGTTCGCATCCTCCCAATGGTTACTGGCATCACTATATTGCTGGCAAAGGAGGCGCTGGCGGGGATGCGGCAAAGGCCGTGGCCGGCAGAGCATATGGCCAGGGCGGCCAGGGCGGCCACGGCGGCGGCGGCGGGGGCTGTCAGGGCGGCGGATATGGTGAGTCCGACTATCTGATCCAAAGCGGGATAAACCTACAGACGGGTGGCACAGGAGGTCGTGGCGGCATTGGAGGAGATGGCGCTCCGGGGTGCGTCATCCTGTATTACCGCAAGCCAAAACCTGACAAATCCGGCCCCCTCGTGACCTCCAACAAACGCATCATTCTGGACCGGCTGGGCCGGCGCATCATTGTCTGAGGAGGTAATCCCTATGACGCAGGACGAGTTTAACGCCCTCATGGACGTCTATCTGGCTCAATATCTCGATGGAGGGTATTTTACCCTCAAATACACCGGCGAACAGCTGGAGAGTATGCTGGATTCCCTCCAGGCGCGTGTGACCGCCCTGGAGGGCGGAGAGGGGGTGTAATGATGGGCGAAAATTGTGTGAGGGACTGCCCTCTGGATCCCCGGGTGACTGCGCTGGAAAAAGCGCAGGAGCGGCACGGCGAGACCCACCGGGAGATGTATGATCGCATCCGGGCGCTGGAGATGTCCGACGCCGTCCAGGACGCCCACTACAAGGCAATTGACGCCAAGTTGGACGAGCTGACGGTGATGGTCAAAGAGCTGACCGGCAAGGCCGGCCGGCGCTGGGAGAGCCTGGTGGAGAAGGGCATCTGGGCCGTCTGCGCCGCCGTCATCGCGTTCCTGCTGGGGAGGGTGGGATTGTGAGGCGCCTGCTGAGCAGGCTGCGGCGGATTCCCCACCTGTTCGCCAAGGGCATGGTGGTGTGGTGCGTGGTCTGCGGGACACTGGCCTGCGCCTACGCCCTGCGGATCATGTCCCGCACGGGACAGGACCCTGCCGCCCTGCTGGGGGTGATCCTGGCGTTCTTCGGGGGCGAGCTGCTGCTCATGTGCCTGAAAACGGTACTGGGAGAAAAAAAGCCGCCGCCCGATTAGAGCCGGCCTGTCTCAATCTATCAGAAATTTGAGGTGATTGTGATGTTTATCCTCAGCGCGGAGAAAAACATGCTCACCCTGCTGGAGCATGAGCCGGTGACCAGCGGCAGCGTCAATGTGTACCGGGTGCTGTTCCGGTTCTCTACAGAGTGGGAGGAGCTGGACCGGGTGGCGGTGTTCCGCGCCGGCGGCGACCCGGTGAGCATCCTGCTGCCTCCGGACGGGGCGTGCGTCATCCCCTGGGAGGTGCTGGAGTCGCCCGGGCGGCAGCTGTTCGCCGGGGTGTATGGCCGGCGTTTTGCCGCCGGGGAGGATGGGCAGACAGTGGAGCAGATCGTCCTGCCCACCCAGTGGGTCTACCTGGGGACAATCCTCCCCGGGGCCGCTCCCGGCCAGGAGGCCCAGCCTCCCCCCGAGCCCATGTGGACCCAGGCCCTGGAGGGCAAGGGGGACGCCCTGGCCTACACCGCCGGCGGCGAGCTGGGCCTCTGGTCGGGGGATAGGCTGCTCTCCGCCGTCCCTGTCGAGGGCGGCAGCGAGGGAGGCACCACGGACCACCGCCTGCTGCGCAACCGGGACGCTGAGGAGCAGCATCCCATCACATCCATCACCGGGCTGTCCGCCGAGCTCAGCCGCATCCCCGAGCCGGTGGAGCCTCTGACAAATCAAGATTTGGAGGAGCTGCTGACATGAAATATCTGGATTCCAACGGCCTGCTGTACCTGTGGGGCAAAATCAAATCCGTTTTTGTCCCCCAGCAGGCGGGCAAGGGGCTGAGCGAGCGGGATTTTACCTCCGCCGACAAGGCCAAACTGGACTCCCTGCAAAATTATACTCTCCCTGCGGCCACGGCGGACACTCTGGGCGGCGTTAAGGTGGGGACGGGTCTTTCCATTGCCGACGGCGTTCTGGCCGCTGAGGGCGGCGGAGAGGCCGACAGCGTGGCCTGGGACAACATCACCGGAAAACCGGACCTGGCGCTCAAGAGCGACTTGACCAGCCTGTACCGCTATCGGGGCAGCGTGACCAACTACGCCTCCCTCCCCGCCACTGGCAACGAGGTGGGGGACGTGTGGAACGTGGAGGCCACCGGGATGAACTACGGCTGGACCGGCGAGGACTGGGACGCCCTGGGCCAGGTATTTGAGATCCAGGCCATCACCAACGCTGAGATCGACACCATCACAGAGGGGTGAGAGTATGGGATTTCTGGACAGCGCCGGGCTGACACACCTGTGGGCAAAAATCACGGGGAAACTGGAGGGATATCTGCCGCGGAGCGGTACTGTAACGGTTCCCAACGGATATGCGCTCCAAACGGAGGATTTAGGTAGCGGGTTCGGAGGAATCGCGCTCGCGTCGGGTTTTGGGGGTGTTTCGGGATCAGTGCTTTTGCGGGCAACGGACAAAAAAGAAGCGGTTGTTCTCCTGTCCGTTTCGACCCTGGGCGTCATGGTCCAGGGCGCCCCTGATCCTGCTACCGACAGACATCTGACCACAAAAAAATATGTGGATGCTGCAATCAATGCAGCAGTGTCTGCGCCGCCTGATGTCGCTGCGGAGGATATCACCATCTCCGCATCCACCGCCGCCGCCCTGGGGCTAGGGGGGAGCAACAATCCTAGCGTGGATCAGGCGCTGTCCGCCATTGCCTCTGCCTACGCCCGGAAAACCGAGCTGACAGAGCGGCTGCCGCGGGGCTGCATCCTGATCTGGTCGGGGACTGCGGCCAACATCCC
>OOIH01000269.1_pt1 | contig 17329 bp, 23 predicted proteins | sample 1691801 | NCBI WGS metagenome assembly OOIH01 (sample SAMEA1061690, study PRJEB22710) | metagenome
GTGCCAATGAAATGAGCCTGAATGAGTATAAGGCAGCGTGGGAAGCAGGCAAGCCTTGCCATTAGAATTAAAAACTAAAGCACTTTGCAAATTGCAGAGTGCTTTTTTATACGCCGAAAGGAGGTGATAGATATGCAAATTGAAATCAGAGCTGACGGCGCTCATATTTCCGGTTATGCAAATGTAGTGGAAAGAAAAAGCAGGCCGGTCATCACACCGCATGGCAAAGTAGTTGAAGAGATCGAGCCTAGGGCCTTTGAGCGGGCGCTGGAGCGGGCAGACAATGTGACATTGACCAAAGACCACGAGCCGGATTTAGTGCTGGCAGAGACGCGCTCTGGGAGCTTGAGCCTGTATGAGGACTCTATTGGCCTGCATTATGACGCGACCGTCACAGACCATCAGACGATTGAAGAGGCACGGGCCGGAAAAATCAGAGGCTTGTCCTTTGGTATGCGAAACGTTGTTGACACTTTGGAAGAGCGAGCAGGAGAGCTGCCGCTGCGCAAGATTCAGGAATTAGACCTGGACCACATCACCTTGGTTGTCAAAAAGCTGCCGTGCTATTCGGCAACGTCGGTGGAACTGCGAGCGGATGCAGAGGTAGACATTGAGACAAGAGCAAATGAAGAGACCCCGCAAATTACGGAGGCAGAGCCGGAGACGCCCTGCGCTCCGTTTTTTGATAACTCGGCCTTTAGGAGCCGGGTAGAAGCCATTAAAAAGTAGAAATTGAAGGGAGAAATGCAATGACGAATTTGAAAGCACTGATGGAAAAAAGAGCGGAGCTGCAGCAGTCTATGGACGAGCTGGTCAGCACTGCGGATCAGGAGACAAGAGCGATGACGGAAGAAGAGGTCGCCAAGTTTGACGCGGCAGAGCGGGAAATCAAGGCAATCGATGAGACCGTCGCAAGAGAAGAGCGGGCCAGGAATGTAGAAAAGAAGGCGATCCCTGACGCAGCTGAAGAGCGGGCAATTCAGGAAGAGGCCGACTTTGCAAACTTTATTCTGGGTAAGGTATCGGAGCTGCGTGCCGGCGAACAGAATATGACAATGGCCAACAACGGCGCTATTATCCCGACGTCCATTGCCAATCGCATTATCAAGGCCGTCAAGGACCGCTGCCCAATTTTGGCAAAGGCGACGATTTATAATGTCAAAGGTACGCTGAAGGTGCCTGTGTGGGGTAAAGCCAACGGTACCCATGACATCACCGTGGGCTATCAAAACGAATTTACAGAGCTTACAGCAGATGCAGGCAAGTTTACCTCTGTAGACCTGTCCGGTTATCTGGCAGGCGCTCTGACTCTGATCGGCAAGAGTGTGGAGAACAACGGTACTTTCTCTGTGGTGAATTTTATTGTCAATCAGATGGCAGAGGAGATCGCCTCCTTCCTGGAAAAAGAGTTGCTTGTCGGTACTGCCAATAAGGCGACCGGCGCATTGGACACTACTACAAGCCTGACTGCTGCCGGCGCAGCGGCTATTACAGCAGATGAGCTCATCGATTTGCAGTCTAAAGTTAAGCAGGTCTACCAAGCCAATGCCTGCTGGACCATGCATCCGGATACCTTTGTGGCCATTAAAAAGCTGAAGGACAGCAATAACCGTTATTTGCTCCAGGATGACGTCACTGGAGAATTTCCGTACCGGCTGCTGGGAAAGCCTGTCTATCTCTCTGACAATATGCCGACGCTGGCAGCAGGTGCAAAGACGGTACTCTACGGCGATTATTCCGGTCTTTCTGTCAATATGCGGGAGAACATCTCTGTAGAGGTTTTGCGGGAGAAATACTCGACTATGCACGCGATTGGCGTCGTTTCCTGGTTTGAGTTTGACAGCAAGGTAACTGACAATCAGAAGCTGGCTGTGCTGGTGCAGAAGGCAGCATCCTAATAATACAAGCCGGAAAGGAGCGTGCGCATTTGAAGATCAGTGAGATCCAGCAGACAGATGTGGCAAACTACCTGCGGCTGGAGGAAGGCGACTATGACAGCAGCCTGCTGCAGGCCGTTATGGATGCAGCGAAAAAGTTTATTTTGAGCTATACGGGTATTTGCGACCTGGATGATTACGAGGACTTTTCCATCGCCTATCTGGTACTCTGCCAGGATATGTTTGACAACCGCACGCTTGCTGTAGAGGACACGGCAGTCAACCGCGTCGTAGAGAGCATTTTGGGGCTGCATACGAGGAATCTTTTATGAATGTGAATCCTGGAGAGCTGAAACAGAAAATTGAGATTCTGAAGCGGGAAACGGTCCCGGATCAGGACGGCTATGGCGTCAAATGCGTCGAGACAGTCGTGCATCGGTGCCGCGCAAAATTCAGCCGGACAAGCGGTACAGAGATTCAAAAGGCCGACACAGATTTTTCAGAGATCAAGGCACGGTTCCTGATTCGCTTTACAAAGAAGCCTCTGGACCGGCGAATGATTATTCGGTATCGGCAGGATCTGTATGAAATACTCTATCTCAATGACTATAACGACAGTCACGAGTACATTGAGATATGGTGCCAAAAGTTGAGCGTGGAGGACTGACATGAGCCTAAATCAAGTAATACGGACGGCTATTTTACCGCTGGTGCCGATTTGTGTTCCTGATCTATACAAGCCACAAGGAAAACCGGCAGCTTCAGAGTACTGTACATTTCAGTATTCCGAGCTGCCGGCCTGCTTTGGAGACGATGCGCCGGCGTCTATACGGTATCTCGGCCAGCTCCATTGGTTTTTGCCCTGGACGGATAAAAAGGGCGCTGCGGTCAATCCACTGGGAAAGAAGAGGAAGATACGACAGGCATTGTTTGAGGCAGGCTGCACTTTCCCGGATGTGACGAACGCTTCTGATGAAGTTTCACAGCATTACGTATTTGAGTTTGAATTTGTCGAGGGAGTAGACCAGGATGGCTAGCTTTGGTTTCAGCGGAATCGAAGAGCTTATGGCGGCTCTGCATGAAATTTCCAATTTATCGGACGACACGGTAGAGCAGCTGCTGCTTGCAGAGGCAACTGTTGTGGAAAAAGCACAGAAGCAGACGGGTCTTGCAATGGGCGTACATCGTACCGGCGTCACATTGGACTCTATTTCGCACGGAAAACTGAAAAAAACGGCAAACGGCGGTCGTGCGCTCTATGTCTATCCCCGTGGAGTCAATTCCAAAGGGAATAGAAATGCAGAGGTCGCCTTTATCAACGAATTTGGAAAAACCAATCAAAAAGCACGTCCGTTCATCAAGACAGCAAATGAGACGTGCGCAGACGAGGCAGTAGATGCGGCTGCCAAGGTATATGCCAATTATTTGGCGTCAAAAAATTTATAACGGAGGGAAATAAATGAGCAAAGTAAAAACAGGCATGAAACTGCCTAAATTTGCAGTTATCAAAACAGAGCCGGCCAATGCTCTGCCGACTTATGATACGGAGATCGTGACGATTGGCGAGGCGATCACCGGTAATCTGACCGTGAATCAAGCCAGCGGAGAGCTGTACTCTGACGATGCGCTGAATATTAAAGTCACGGACTTTTCTAACGGCTCTCTGTCCCTGGAAACAGACGGCCTTGACGATGAAGTGGCGACGGTTATTTTCGGTGCAACGTCGGCAGAAGGTCTCGTGACATATTCTGCCGGGGATGTGGCTCCTAATGGCGGCTTGACATATTACGTCCCTATGCGGGATAAGACCGGGACGGCCTACTATAAGGGATATTACTTCCCCAAGGTCCAGGCGGCGATGGGTAATGACAATGCTTCCACACGAGGAAGCTCTATCAGTTTCCAGACGGCCAGCACCACGTTTACTGTTATGAAATGCAACAGCGAGGTATGGATGCAGACCGAGATCCTGGAGACAGAAAGTGCTGCCGTTACTTGGTGTGAGACCAAATTGGGAAAAACGACAAATGCATCTTAAGAAGGGGGCGGAAACGCCCTCTTTAGTTTAGGAGGTTTCCTTGAAAGCGATTGAATACAAATTGGATGGCACAGCGTACTATCTTGTCTTTAATGGCTTTGCAATGTTTGAGTTTGACGAACAATTTAGGGGTGCCAGCCGTTTGATGGAATCGGTACAGACAGTTGGAAAAAACTCATTTGAGTTGCTTTGCAAAGCTACGGCAATTTTGGCAGAACAGGGAGAGCTGGCAAGAAGGGCGCTTGGATATGAGAAGCAGCCGATTCCAACACTGGAAAAAATCAGAGCGGTAGCGACGCCGTTAGATGTGATCGGGATGCGTACTGCTGTAATGCAGGCAATCATGGCAGGCTACGGCAGAGAAATAGAATCGGACGAAGATGTAGACCTAGTCTTGTTGGAATTGAGTCAAAAAAAAACGAGCGTTTGAAAAAGAGCGAGTATTTGAGTCTCGGAATCAAACTTGGTTTGACTGCAGCAGAGACGCTGTGGCTGAAGCCAGGGACGGTATTTGATATGCTAGAGCTAAAAAACCGTGAATTGAGAAAGGAGGGACCGGAGCAATGGCAGTAAGGACAATTTCAACAAAATTAGCCATCGAGGGCGAACAAGAGTATAAACGCTCGATTGCCGACATCAATTCATCCTTAAAAACTCTGCAGTCTGAACTTCAAAAGGTAGAAAGCCAGTACCAAGATAACGCTAATTCTGTTAAAGCTGTCCAGGCGAAGAAAGATGCTCTTTTGAAAATCCAGGACAAAGAGCGGGAAAAGCTCAAAGAGTTAAAACTGGCCCTTGAAAATGCGCAAAAAGCGCAGAAGCAACACGCGGACTCTTATGCTTCATATAGTGCAAAGGTTTCAGAGGCAGAACGAAAACTGGCTGCACTGAAAAATTCCACCGGTGATACGGCTGAAGAGCAGAAAAAGCTGACGCAGGAGCTGGAAGAGTATAAGAAAGCACAGGCCCAGGCGAAATCTTATCAGGATGCGGCAACTCGCGGCGTGGAGGAATGGCAGACAAAGGTCAATCGCGCTGAAAAAGATGTGAATGACCTGACGTCCAGCATTAAAAAGACCAATAAAGCATTAGTAGAAGCTAAAAGCAAATTCAAGGAATTTTCCGCTGCAGCAGATAACTTGAATAGCGTGGGAAATAAGCTGTCAGTGGGACTTACAGCTCCTCTAACTGCGGCTGGAACTGCCGCCGTTTCCTATGCCAGCAATACCGACGAAGCGCTCAACAAGGTCGAAGTGGCCTTTGGAGATTCCGCAAATATAATTAAGCAGTGGTCAGATACGACATTGACATCTTTAGGTCTGGCAAAGGGTACAGCCTTGGATATGGCCGCCTTGTATGGCGATATGGCGACAGCGATGGGCTTTACCGATGAAAAAGCGGCGGAAATGTCAAAGTCACTGGTAAGTCTGGCTGCTGATCTGGCATCTTTTAAGAATATCTCCATTGAAACAGCTAATACGGCCCTAAAGTCGATTTTTACCGGCGAAACTGAAAGCCTAAAAAATCTTGGAGTCGTAATGACCGAGACAAATTTGAGCAACTATGCGATGTCTCAAGGCTTCAAGGAAACCTATTCTCAAATGGACCAGGCGGAAAAAGTGGCACTACGTTATCAATACGTTATGGAGATGACCGCCAATGCTCAAGGCGATTTTGCCCGGACATCAGATGGCACAGCAAATCAGCTTCGCATTCTGCAGGAGTCCATAAAAGAGGCGGCGGCAACCCTTGGCAGTGAGCTGTTGCCAATCGTCACGCCAATTATTCAAAATCTTGGAAAGCTAGTCCAGTCATTTACAGATTTGGATGAGGGAACAAGAAAAGCTGTTGTACAGGTTGGCTTGTTTTTGGCAGCACTTGGACCGTCGCTGAAACTTACAGGTGGATTTACAAATGCATTAGGCGGCGCTATCAAGGCATTATTCTCTCTGAAAGCTGCACAGGCTGGTGCGACTACAGGGCAGATGGCCCTCAATGCAGCAATTAAGTCTAATGGCATTACAGCACTGATCTCTGTGTTGGGCAGCGCGGCGGCGGCACTTATTTCTTGGATTGCTTCCAGCAAATTAGCAAAAGGTGCGCAAGAAGATTTTAATGATGAATTAAAAAAAGCGCAAGAGACACTGGAGGAGTCTCAAACTAAAACACTGGCAACCGCAGCTGTCGCAGAGCAGTACATTGATAACCTGAAAGAGCTGGAAGAGACAGGTCTCAAAACAGATGAGCAGCAGAAGGAATATCACAATACGCTAGTGCTGCTCACAAGAACGATTCCGGAGCTTGCGGATCAGATTGATTTGCAGACAGACAAAATCAATGGCGGCTACGAAGCCTTGGAGAAATATACAGACGCTTGGGTTGAAAATGCCGAACAGCAGGCGCGCCAGACTTATCTCGATAGCGTATACGACACATACATTGAAAAATTAGAGGAAGTCGCTGAATATGAGATCAAGCTGACAGAAGCACAGCAAAAGAAAGAAGCGGCAGTAAAAAAGCAAAGAGAGGCGCTAGAAGAGTCTAACGAAATCTATCAAAAAGCCATGGAGACCCGTGGCTATATGACAGAGGAAGAGCAGATAGCGTACAATGCTCTGGATGAGTCTATACGAGAACTGGATAAAGACATTTCCAAAGCCAATAAAGAGATTAAAAAATATAGCGAAGCACTTGATGAATCCAAAGAAGAGGCGGCGGAGGCAAAGGAAGCGGCGGACTCTACAAAAGATGCGGTAGGCAAGATCACTGAAGAGTTAGATGCATTGACCGACAGTCTGGAAAACAACTCCGAGCAAGTGGAACAAGTTGTCAGAAGTACTGAAGATTTTGAAAAGGCCCAGCAGGAACTGGAGAATCAAACTAAAAACCTAACAAAAGAGAATGAGCTGCTTTCCAATGCGCTGAAAGAACAAGAATCCAGTGGTTCTCTCAGTCTGGATACAACCTTACAGCTGATCGAAGCCGGCTATGCCGCAGCGTTGGCTATTGATGAAGAATCAGGGGCTGTAACGCTTGACAAGGATGCTTATGTTAATTTAGCGAGAGCAAAGATTGAAGATCAGATAGCTTCCGTCAATACACAGTTAGAAAGTGCCAAGGCAAAGCAGGCCCTGTGGGAGGAAGCATATGCAGCGGCCATGGCGGGTAATTCCTATGCAGGTGCGGCAGAGGCAAAAGCTCTATATGATGACGCCAGTGCAGATGTAACGGGCCTACAGGCGCAAAGGGCTGCGCTAGAAGAGTTGTTAGGGCAACTGGGGCAATATCCGCCAACAGCTTCTGCGGCGGCGGGCGCATCTAAAGCGTTAAAAACCCAGGCCGAAAAAGATGCAGAGACTTTTAAGAATCTAAAAAAAGATCTGGATCATCAGCGCAATATGGACCTGCTGAATGATAAAGAATATTATGAAAAGCTGCAAGAGTACCGCGATAAATATCTGACAGATGACTCAAATCTTGACGAATACCGGAAGACCACAGAGGAAATATTCAAATACGATAAACAGCTGGCAGATGAAGAAAATGAGCTCTGGGAGAAGCAGACTAACGAGCTGATCGACACCCTGGAGGATCGACTAAATGCCGTCAAGGATAAACAGGAGGACATGGCTGATAAAATGTCAGACTATGGCGACCTGTTCAAAATTGAAGACGACGGCAGTGTCACATTAGGAGATCTGCAGGAGCAGACAGACGCTATCGAGGAATACGGCGACGTTCTGGATATGCTGAAAGAGAAGGGCGTCAGTGACGGAATACTCCAGGAAATTCTTTCAATGGACGTTGACGAGGCTACGGCATATGGCAAAAAACTCTTGGAGATGTCCGATGAAGACTTTGAAAAGTATAATGGCCTTTGGGAAGAAAAGCAAAAGACTGCACAGGAAATCTCGGCTAGGTTTTATGCCAATGAACTTAAGACTCTGGAAGAAGAGTACAATGAAAAATTAGGCAACTCGCTCGATACAATGAAAGATACGGCCTTTACCAGTGGTGAAAAGACAGGGCAAGGGCTGTTGGATGGATTATCTTCCAAAGAACAAGAGATTTATGCCAAAGCGAGATCTATTGCTGATGAAATCTCCAGATTATTGTCAGCTGCATATCCGGAAGAACCTACGGTCGACGGCTCCCATGCCGGCGGCCTTCCGTTTGTTCCTTATGATGGCTATATAGCAGAGCTGCACCAGGGAGAACGAGTTTTGACGGCAGAAGAGGCAAAAGCATATCTTGCGCGATCTATTCCGTCGGACTTATCCGTTACCCCTAGCAGAAACCAGGGGCAGGAAGCTGTGAGTGCTATGGTCAACGGTATTGCAGGTGTTATGTCACAGACTAGACAGACCTCTGGAACACCGATACAAATCAAACTCGTATTAGAAAACGGGAAAGAACTTGCATCTGTGGTTTATGACCCGCTTAAGGATATGAAAAAACAAAGAGGTGAGTAAGTGAGGAAAACGATTGCAATAACGAATGGCACTATGACTGTAGAAATGCCAAAAGTGAAGGCGGTCGAAGTTGGTGCTGTAGAAGTGGCGATTTCCAAGCAAATGGCATCCGGAAAAATCGTCAAAGATGTCACGGGCTACCGGCCAACCATTTTAGCCAGTTGGGATTTTGTTCCTGCTGATACGATCACCAATTTGCTGACATTGCTTCGCAGCGGTAGCTTTTTTACGGTGCTTTATCCGGCACCGACCGGAGATGAAAGCGGCATATTTTCTATTACATATCCGACTCTGGGCCTATTTTCCTTCATTGGCGGTATCCCGGTTTGGCATAATGTCACCCTTTCCATGGAAGGGCAGGTGGCGGAGTGAAGCAGACCAGTAGTTCTTATCAAGCATACCCTGATAGCCGGAGAGTCGACGTCAGAATATCGTTCCGACTGCTGGATAAAGATGCAAGCGACAATGCCTCACTCACACATAATGGGGCAGAATCTATCAGCAATGTGGAGACAATTTTACAGGAAGAGCATCACGCTTCTGTCAAAAAACAGACACTTGAAAAGAACCTGTGGATCCTGGATGGGAGCTGGAGCTGTACAAACGGAAATATCGGATATTGGAGTTCGGCTTTATCGGGACCTGACTGTATGTTTTCCGAACCACCGAAACTGACCGCGACTCTTTCAGCGCCTGCTTCCAGCATTGGATTTTCTCTGCAATTTGATGATTTGGCAGAATGCTGGCCGACACTGATCAAGATAACGGCCTATCAAGGAGAGACGCTGCTGGCAGAAAAGATATTTTCAAACTCTGGTGATTTTTTAGCGGCAGATATGCCGGTTGAAAATTATGACAAGGTCGTCTTTGAGTTTCTGAAAACAGACAAGCCTTACAGAAGGATCAAACTCTACGAGCTTCTGTTTGGTATCGTGCAGCAGTATAGTGCCGACAATCTGGTGACGGCGACATTCAAAGCTGGGTGTGCGATAGATGGAGAAAGTCTACCGGCGCGGGAGTTTGTCTTTGTAATTGAAAACCAGGATAAAAAGTATAACTTTGTAAATCCGAAAGGGATTTATAAATATCTGCAAGATGGCCAGGAGATTCGTCCCAAAGTGTTGATCGGCGGCGAAGAAGTCGACATGGGGACACACTATTTCACAAAGGCGGAAGCCAGAGACGGCGCATTGACGGCGGAAATCACTGCCCATGACCCGGTTTATTGGCTTGATAACGAAACTTATGACGGTGGCACTACAGGGCAGTGGACGCTTCAAGAAGCACTTGCTGCTGTTTTAGATTCACAATATGAGATAGATCTACCGGCATCACTTGCCTCTAAAATTGTCAATCGCTGCATTCCGGTCGAAACTTCAAAACGTGAGGCATTGCGACTTTTAGCACAGGCAGCCTGCTGCTCTTGCTGGTTTGATAGAAATGGGAAATTTACTTTTCGAGAGCTTTCCATGACAGATATTCCTGTTGATACGCTGACAGAAGACAATATGGAAGCTATGGATGGAATCGGCACGTCAGAAAAAATCGACCGTGTGGAGCTGACAGTGAGGAATGAATTTTCCAAGAGCGACCAAACATTTATATCCGGTACCGGGAAAAATACATTTTCAATACAAAATCCATGCGCATACAATGGACAAGCTGTTGCAGACTGGCTTTTGGCGGTAAAACAATATCGATTGCAGTACGATTGTATTAATCGTGGAAATCCTGCAGTCGAGATCGGTGATACGATTACGATTTACAATGCCTATGACGAGCCGGGTAATGCCGTAGTATATGAATATACGATGGAGTTTAACGGTGGCTTGACAGAGACTACAAAGGCCATCGGAGCAACGCTTTAGGGGGATTTATATGGCAATCGAGTATTTGAATCCAGAAGACCGATATGATATAGAGGTTTTTAACCGGAACTTCAAGGCAGTTGAAGATGCAGTCAACCACGCAGAGTTGATGCAGAATACAGTTTGGGACTCAACACAAGATGGCATCATTTCCATCACAGCCTATGACTGGGATGGGGAATTATTGGGCAATTTTGCATTTGTAAAGGCATCTGATCCAGAGACTCAAGCAGCTAATGCGCAAAAGGCAATCGATGCGTTTGTTGGCAGTGAACCCATTCAGGCAAAGCTGACCAGTCATGCCGGCTATGACTTTTTGGCATGGGTGAAAGATGATAATAGCATACCGACGTCGTATGGGAAATATGCGGATTTAGTCAATGATATCAGGGAGTTGACGATAAATGCGGATGATATTGCAGATTTTGGCAGTATGACAGAGAGCTGTGTCGTTCGAGCAGCATATACCACAAATGATAATATTGTTTTGGGGCCAACGCTTTCAGAACGCGAGTATTCCATAACAGTTGACCGATTTGAACGAACGTATTCTTCAAGTTCATATTTTACAGTCTATGCGACTATTCGGAGGGAGAATGTCCCCCGAATGGTAATGGGAGTTATGGTTGCAGAAGAGTTTTTTGCATATGGAATTAACGCCACTGGTGATAAGTACGCGAATACCATTATGAATACTGATTTGATAAAACTACGTGGTTCTGACGTAGAACAAATTAAGGTTACAGTCTCTTGCTATCCAGCTGCACCAGCCACGGGGAAAACGCCAGAAGAGAACGTATCAACCGTTGCTGCTGGGGTGCATAGAGTTCAAATCTATCTTCGTGATAGTTTTCAGTCACCTTTTTCTGCTTATCCATCTTATCAATCATCAAGTAGCAGAGGGTTTTGTGGCCCATTTTCTGCAACTTTTACAAGCAAGCAAATCAGGAATAGCGCGACCGCTCAAACTACAGCATTGGTAAACGTCTATGATAATGGGACATTTTCTCAATATGGTACAGCGGCATCAATTTACAACGATTTTTGTAGATTTGATTCTACAAATTATTGGACTTCTGCATTTACTGCTATAATAATTCGACAACTTGGAATCCCGCCTTCTACATCAAGTAATGCTGTGAGAAATGCATCATATTCTCGTTGGCAAGAACTTGGGAAGCCCAATTTTTCCTATCCAACTTTTGATTTTGCAACATTGTATTACATACTTTCTGGGGAGGAGTATACCAATGCTGAAACTACAAACGATGGAGAAATTTAGTGTTGCAATATGCAATCAAAATTTTCTACTGATTGCACAACACTTGGAGGCGATTACCAATGCGCTTCAAAGACATTGAGATATATCCAAATGATTGGTTAGGTACTATCACCCACAGTGATATGATGGCGAATGATTTCCCTGTTATTGTTGATAGAACAGAAGAAGATGTCAGGATGATTTCAACGCTGAATAAAAAGCGGTACGACGATTTGACGCCAGAGCAGAAGAAAGAATGGAATGGCGTAGTCAAAGGTGCTTATAATGCCAGCGATATGAACAGAGTTGGACAAGCAGAGCAATATTTGGCCGAGCTGCTGCATGAGGCAGGGTACACGGTTAATGTCACACCAAAAACAGATTGGAAGATGGAAGATTTCCCTTATCTGCCGCAACTGATACAAATACGGTCTGATTCTATGTCTATAAATAGGGCAATGTCTGGAACAACAGGTAGTTTTCATCCTGGTGCACTTATCAGACTTGGGTTTGAGACAGCGAATAAAATTGAGCAGTATTTACTGGAAGCGTATAAGAATTTTCAACTTATGCAGCGAGGCTATTATTACAGTGGGGAGCTTTTCAGTGGGGAGGTTTAAGACATAAAAGATAGAATATCGAGATATCCCAAAAGAGTAACATTGACACCAGTAGAAGGTCAAGAAAATACATATGATTTAGTCCGCGCAGATGAGCCGATTGAAGTAGGCACGCCGCTTAATAAAGCGTCATTGCTGTCGGACGATACAGTAGCGGCCCTAAAATTGCAGCAGAGCAATCCAACTGTTAATGATGCGCTATTATCTTTGTGTGGAAAGGCCGAAATCGAACATGGCTCATATATTGGAACTGGTACATATGGAGAAAATGGGAAAACAGAAATTAACTTTTCTAACCAAGCAAACATGGTTGTTATTTGTCCTGATTATTTACACCGTGAACTTCCTGTTGTAATAAAAGGTCAAACAGAGCTTTGGACTGGTAATAGTAGTGATTATGCTTGTTCGGTTGAGTGGGGAGACACTTATTTAAGAATTTGGTCCAAAGATCGTTATGTGGAAGCAAATATTAGAGCAACTGCACAGTTAAATTCTAATGGACAGATTTATTATTATGTAGCTATTTAATAGAGAGAAGTTGTAGAGGAAAGATGGAGATAATAATTGCAATCCTTGGTGGCAGTGCTTTAGCAGCTTTGGTGAACCAGGTGGGAAATGCCCTACTCTGGAAACGGCAGCGCAAGGCATCACTGGATGACCAGGGCAACACACGCATGGACAAACTGGAGGCTGGTATGATGGCGATGATGTTAGACCGTATCCAGTATCTGTGCAAATGCTATATAGAAGACCAATCCATTGACGTAGATGACCGCCGACGCCTACATATTATGCACGACTGCTATCACGGTTTGGGCGGCAACGGCGATTTGGATACGTTAATGGAAGACGTCAATAAATTACCAATCAAATAAAGAAAGGGAGAGTAAAACATGAAAGAACTAAAGAATAACCGATTTCATACTATGAGAAAAGAGCTAGCAAAGATTAGCGAGGAAAGAAATGTAGACATTGACACGGCAATCTCCATGCTGGCCAAAGAGCAGAGATTTGAAGACTGGGGCAAGGAGGCCATGGAGTTTAAGACCTTTTTGGCAGACCTGGGCGGCGAAAACTATGAAGCATATTTCGCAGGCTAAAAGTTTGACAGGCAGCGAAACAATTTGTTAAAATAAAACTGCCCTCTCAATGAGGGCAGGGCGCTGCCATATACGGTAGGCGGTTAGCTACTCCCTGGAAAGGGAGGTGATGCTGATGTGGGATAGGGCCAGTAGATTTCTGCTGTGTCTTTTGTACATAGTCTTTTTGACATATGTCTTCACCATAAAAGCGAGATAGCCGCCCCAGCCAAGGAAACGGCTATCTCTTTTGATGCCATAATTCCGGGCTAACCGCTTATCGGCAGCGCCTTTTCTATGTTTATTATATCGCAAGGCACGAATTTGTCAACTGATACTTAAAAGTGCTGGAGGGGAAACAGCCTGTGTAGCTCATGAGTTTTTTACACGCCGAATCATATTAGAAACATCGCTGTTTGCATTGGCAACATGGATTTTTATGGTAGGATGGTTGTTCTGGAAGACAACAAATAGTTCATGGGTAAATGCCTGACCAATTTGAGGGACATTCAAAAAATCAAATGTTATTTCTTCAAAACCTTCCATAAAAGTTCCGAGTCGTCTGGCTTCTGATCTGGAGACTGGGTAACCATTTTCAAACATGTGGGCGATTGGGATTTGTGTTTTGAAAAAACCTTTATCAGGGTCTGTGAACATATCGAATACCTCCTTTAGGAGTTTCGTTGAAGTGTTTGAAAGTGTCATATCAACAGCTGTACCACTGTCTTTAGGGAACTCTTTGGCGTCAATCCTGTAATCCGAAAAAGACTTATGAGCAAAAATCTTTTTGTCTGAATAGATATAGAAACGATCCAAAGCTCTAGAAGTGAAAAAGATACCCTCTCCAGAATGATTCTTGCGTGCAGTTGTCAACTTACCGGGGAATAATGCGTCCACCGCTTCATCCAAAGTGATCGATTCTTCCAATTCTTCTTGGAAATACTTTTGGATTTTACGGAAAATACCGATGCCGTCATCAACGATATAAATGCCAGTATTCAAATAATTCTGGGAGACAAGGCATTGAATGTTTGTTGCCATTGAATGTTCGATAGCGTTATTCATCATCTCGGTAAAAGCATACCGCCAAATATCTTGAACATTTTTAGGAAGGGAAGAAACCAACGGAGCAATATCTTTTGTATATATCCGATCTTCTTCCAAACGATTGGAAAGAGAATAATTGAAAAAGCTAAAGTTATTTACTAGCTTATATTTTCGGTTATCTGTATCATTAACTTTCTGGATGATAGTTTCCTCTTCCATTTTTCTCAAATGGTTATAAACTGTGGTCTTGGAAACAGAAAAAGTCTCCATCACTTTTGTGATAAGATTTTTATCATTCCGTTCAATGTGTTCAAGAAGATAGAGGCGTATTTTCTCACGCTGTTGTATGGGTAATGACATATCTTGCACCTACTAACACTTTTATTAATAGTATAGTACACCTGATGAAGAAATATGTAAAGATATATCGAAAATTTTTCCACTTATATTAAAAAATATACAAGGATGGATTACAAATGCAAGAAAAAAAGAAAACAGTATTTGGGCAGATCGCAAAACTAATCAATGTTAAGTCTATTGTAACACTGGTTTTGACTGGTGTTTTTGCTGCATTGGCGGTGAATGGGATTGTAACAGGGCAAGAGTTCCTAACCGTATTTACCGTCATCATTTCCTTTTATTTTGGCACACAGGCCAGCAGAGAGGGCGAGAAAAAGTGATTCTATGCCATAAGAGCAATTATCAGAAAGGCAGATCTGCAGCGATTTCCTATATTGTGATTCATTACACAGCCAACAATGGGGATACGGCCAAAGGCAACTGCAGCTATTTTCATAACAATGCAAACCTGTCAGCTTCAGCCCACTATTTTGTAGATGAAAGAGGCTGGGAGCAGTCGGTACCTGATGGAGACACAGCCTGGCACTGCGGCGCTACAAACTACAAGCATCCATCTTGCCGCAACGGCAATTCCCTTGGTATTGAGCTATGCAGCCGGAAAGACGACAACGGCAAGTATTATTTCCTGCCTGAAACAGTAGAAAATGCTGTCCGGCTTGTAAAGAAGCTGATGGAGCAGTACAGAGTCCCGGTAGAGAACATCGTTCGCCATTATGATGTGACAGGGAAGAACTGCCCAGCACCCTTTGTAGAGAACGAAAGGGCCTGGAAAGCGTTCAAGGAGGAGTTAGAGGACGATATGACGCAAGAAAAGTTTAATGCCATGATGGATACATGGCTGGCACAGAAGGCAAAGCTGGCACCGTTTGCATGGTCCAAGGAGGACCGAGACTGGGCGGAGGCCAATGGGATTATCCAGGGCGATGCCAATGGAGCTAAACGCTATAAGTCTTTTGTGACAAGGGAAGAGATGGCAGCGATGCTGCACCGATCTCAAAGATAGAAAAATTGCCGGAGAGGTTTATTCCTCTCCGGCTTTTTATTATTTCAAAGACACTTATTTATCTTCTTTACCGCTGCTATCTGGACGATTCACAATGGCGTCATAAGGATTCAAGACTTCAAGCGTTTGTGACCACATAAAAATACCTCCCTTAATAGAAGCCATTACAGTTTATTCTAATCTATTCTAAAAGTATCATACCAACTATATTGAATAAAGTCAATGCTTTTTACATTCTAAAGTTTACTACCATTATATGATGCCTCATCAGATTTTACTTTATCTAGTTTATTCTTGGCATTTATTATTTTCTTTTGTGCACGCTGTTTCTTTTGTTCACTTTTTTTACGAATTTTAACTAACCGTTTTGTCCAAGCGTTAAACAATCCAATGATGTTAGTGTAGTATTTATCACCAGGAGATTGTGTGTTGCATTTTGCAATATAGTAGTATAATAGCCAAATAACTGAAAGGAAGGATTGATGCAAAGACTGATAAATAATTTTTTCATCAGCTAAACGATATTGACAGTTCATTGCAAACCACTCTAAATCATTTAACAAGTTTGATATTTCACTCAAGAAATCCTGTTGTAGGTAAATACCATTTTGAATAATATACTCTTCATCGTCTTTAGAACGAGTAACATGGGCCGACCACAGTAAATCGCGTTCTAAAACAGAAGTACACCCGGACATCTTTGCATTTAAGATTGCAAAAGGGTCGATTTTTCGCAAAGTTTTGTCAACATCTGACAAAAGAATATTTTTATTGTTTAATAACCTTTCTAGTTCGGCAATGTTAAAAGAGGATAAGTTCTCCATTGGAAACCATTGTTTTACTTTTGCCTCTAAACCAGCGACGCGCATCGTCTGTGTAATAAAAGAATACTTGTCAATAACCTTTTGAGAATAAAACTTGGCCAAATTACAGGCCGCTTCTTTTTTTGCCCTTTTGCGTTGATGGCGATAAGCTAGAAACGCGCAGAAAACAGATAGAACTGTAACGATTAACATAGCAAATGTTAATTTTGTGTCGATGCTCCAACTTTGAGTATTTGCAGAAGAGGATAAAAGTTGCCGCATAATTACACTTCCTTTTCTTTCTTTCTACAAAGGCTGTTTTATTTGGCGTTAGGCGTTAAATTACTTATTTACTTCAGGATTATCAGTCCGGCCCAAGAGGTAGTCCACGGAACAATTAAGCTCGTCAGCTATGCGGGCAAGAGCTTCACCATTTGGGATAGAGCCATTTTTCCATTTTGTCGCCGTTGCAGAGGACAGGCCGATTGCTTTAGCTACGGTGTTTGGCTTGCAGCCCTTTCTTGCACACATATCATAAAGGCGTTCCCAAAAGGGCATTTCAGCACCCCCCAAAAAAATAGTAAAAAATTTTCGGAAAAGCTCTTGACAATCTAACTTAAGTTAGATATACTGTTTACTGTAGTTAAGACAACTACAGAATAACATAGAACGGAGGTTAAAGCAATGAGCGGGAAAAAGAAAAACCGCAATCAGGACCCAGCGACCAAACTGATAATCCTGATTACGGCAACCTTAAACCTGGTCAAAGCACTTATTGATTTAATCAGTAAGCTGACCGAGTAAAGCGGGGGGAGGAAACTCCCCTTGCTTAAAGGATAGCTTTTTCTTGTCTCTTTGTCAAGAACATTTATGGCTAATAAAAACGAGAAAATCATCATTT